>WNFU01000157.1_pt1 | contig 83831 bp, 74 predicted proteins | sample 5400121 | NCBI WGS metagenome assembly WNFU01 (sample SAMN13153360, study PRJNA577476) | soil metagenome | isolation source: 100 cm soil or saprolite under grassland replicate 1 | place: USA:California | collected 2016-06-15
GCGGTGCTCTCGGAGAGGGCGAAGGCGGCGTAGGGGATCACCCGCGTCGCGTCGTCGATGAACGCGATGAGGTACGCCTTGCGCTTCTTGCCGGCGACGGAGACGGCCGGTCTGTGCATCACGTCGCTCATCCACAGGTCGCCCGCCTTCTCGAAGGAGAAGCGACGGTGGTCCTTGGACGTGGGCTCGCCCGGCTCCTTCGCCATGAGCCCGGCGCGGGAGAGCAGCCGGTGCACCGTGCTCGGCGCGAGCGGCAGGCCCTCGGGGATCTTCCCGGTGGCGAGCGCCTCGCGGATGACGAGCTGGACCGAGAGCTCGCGCTTCTCGTCCTTGATCGAGACGAGGAGATCCGAGACCTCCCGCGGCAGCGCGTGCGACTGGCCGTGATCGGCGCGCACCCGGGGCCGGAGCGCGTCGAGGCCGCCCTTGCGGTAGGCCCTGAGCCAGTGCCGGATCGTCTCCGGCGCGACCCGCGCCCGGAGCGAGCCGGGGATCCGGTAGTCGATGTCGGCCTTCTCTCGGAGCCGCTCGTAGAGCCCCTTCGCGCCGGGCGGAAGGTGCACGAGGTCCCCGATCACCCCGAAGCGGAACAGGGCGACCTCTTCCGAATGTTGCTTCACGTCGTCGTTCACGGTGAGTCTCCTCTGGTTGACCCCTGGATCGGGGCAACCGACGGAGCTACCGCGTGCCGGCCGGCGGGTCCGGCCCCGTTCCCTGTTGGAGGGCGGTGGGCGAAGGGCGCCGCCGCAGAGGCCGGGGGCCGAAACCGAGCGGCGGCGGCAGCGCGCCGAGGGGCAGCGCCGCCTGGTCCCGCAGGCACACGAGGGCGACCTCGGCACCGAGCGCCGAGCGGACGGAGTGGATGGTGGGCTTACATCCGGCGAGGAGTCCGGGCAGAAGGCCGATCGCCGCGGCGAGCCCGGCGTGCACGAGCCCCGTCCGCCGCCGCAGCCACCGCAGAGCACCGGGCAGCTCGATGTCCGGCCGGAGCGTCTCGCTCGCTGCCTCTCGCGTCGGCGCAGCGTCGGCCGCCGCGACCACCCTCTCCACCTCGGCGAGCGTGCCCGTGAGCCGCGAGCAGAGGAAGTCCGGCAGCAGGCTGACCGACGTGTGCGCCGTCGGGCACCAGCATCGGGCGATCAGGCAGCCCGCTGGATCGACCCGCGGGTAGGTGCCGTGGCTGGCGAACCCGCAGCCGCCCTCCGGGTGAAACGGGCAGCGCTCGAATCTTGCGGTGAGCCAGCCCTTCTGGCTAACGTACTCCTCGCTGGTGAGCCCGGTCGTGAGCCGAACTTGCACCAGCCGAAGCCCGCACGGTCCCATGCCGTGGCGGGCACTTTACTTTCGGGCCGGGCACCATGCCCGGTGCGCGGCGCGCAGCGTCACCCGGAGTCAGGCGGTGGGGAAGTTTCCGGCCAGCGCGATCGTCGCGCTCCGCCACCGGCGTTGTGCTTGCGGCGGCGGGCGACACCGGTGAGAACGGGCCGGTGGATCACGACGTTGTGCGGGAACCGACACCTGGCGGTAGACGTTGGCAGCCGCTGCCGAGTGTCCTGCTGCTCGAGGGTCTTCTGCCAGTAGGCGGGGGCGAGCGCGGCTCCGCTCGCGCCGGCTCATCACCGAGCCCGGGCGCGGCCAGGTTCGCGCGAGCGAGACGCTGTTCGTAGGCGGCTGAGGACCACACGGGGCCCTTCCGCGGCGTCGTTAACCCGGTTTCCTGTTCCGTTGCTACTCAGACCCCGATCCTCCAACGCCGGGATCCTTCTTGAAGTCCGCGAGTGCGAGGCGCAGATCGGCGACGCGCGCCCCTGCGTGCGGCGGCAGCGGCCGGATGGCCATCGCGGTCCGACGAGGCCCGGCTGCTCGCGAGGTGGGGGAGCGAGTACGAGAGCTTCCACGCGAAAGCGCTGCCGAAGAGCGGAGTCCCTTCGCCTGCCGAAAGGCCCTCCAGTCAAGGGCACCCCCGCGACGCCGCTGCCGTTTTCCGAGCGGCTCCGGTTGACGAACGCTGGTGGCGCTCGAAATACGCATGGAGCGAGGTTTTCATGCCCAACAGCGAAGCACCCATCCGGTTCGCAGGCGCTCACCTCGTCCGATCCCGGCACGTCTGCGCGTTCTTCCGCACCTCGGACGAGGAGTACAAGGTGATGCTCCCGTTCATCAAGGACGGCTTCGAGCGAGGCGACCGAGCTTTTCACATCGTCGATCCGATGCTGCGCGACGACCACCTCCGCCGGTTGCGGTCAGCCGGAATCGACGTGGAGGCGGAGGAGGAGCGAGGCGCCCTCGAGCTGCGCAACTGGCAGGACGCCTACCTTCGGGAAGGGCACTTCGACCAGGACCGGATGCTCGCTCTCATCCAGGAGATCCTCGACGAAGGCCCAAGGAAGGGCTTCCGCCTCACGCGCCTGGCGGCGCACATGGAATGGGCGCTCGAGGATCGGCCGGGCGTCGACGATCTCGTCGAGTACGAGGCGCGGCTCAACTACCTGCTACCCCGGTACAAGGATCCGGTGATCTGAACTTACGACACCGCCAAGTTTGGCGGCCGGGTCATCCTGGACATCATTCGAACACACCCGATGACCGTCATCGGGAGTGTCCTGCACGAGAATCCGTTCTTCGTCCCACCCGATGAGTTCCTGCGCGAGCTGAGAACCCGGCGCGTCCCGTGATTCCATGCCCGAGCTGAGGCCAGCCGCAGCAGACACGATCGCAGAGTCACGAGACGACGCCTGGTCCGAAGTCCAACGACTTCGATCGCTCAATCGCGATCTCATCAGCCTGCTCGCCCAGCCCGCGATCGGGACGGGACAGATGCCGGCCGGGGTCATCAAGACGCTCCTGGAAGTGCTCTTGAGCATGCTGCGTGTAGACCTCGCCTATGCGCGGGTGACGCGCCCCGGGGAGGCTGCGATCGAAACCGCGTCCGCGAGCGGGCGCCCTGAGATCGCCCAGCGGGCACCCGAGCTGGGTGCGGCGATGGAGCGTTGGCTGAAGACGGAAACCTGGAACACGCCGATCACGATCGAGGACCCGCTCGAGGGCGGCAAGATGCGGCTGCTCGTGGGGCGGTTCGGGCTCCACGAAGACAGCGGCGTCGTCGCCGTCTGCTCTCACGACCAGGGCTTTCCCACCGAGACCGAGGCGCTGCTCTTCAGGGTCGCGATCAACCAGGCGGTGATTGGTTTCCAAGAAGCGCAGCTGCTCCAGGAGCACCAGCGTGTCGAGCGTCTGGCACTGGAGGCGGCCAGCCTCGGCACCTGGGACTACGATCCGCTGACCCAAGAGATGAAGTGGTCGGACCGATGCAAGGAACTGTTCGGACTGCCCCCCGACGCCAAGGTCGATTATCGGGCGTTCCTGGCCGGGCTTCACCCCGACGATCGAGAGCGGACGCACCAGGCCGTTCAGCTCGCGCTGGCGGCGGAGACCGGCGGGCGCTTCAAGATCGAGCACCGCACCCGTGGCGCACAGGACGGACTCGAGCGGTGGGTCAGTGCCGCGGGACGCGCCTTCTTCGACGAATCGGGCCGCGCCGTTCGATTCATCGGCACGGTCTTCGACATCACTGAACGAAAGCGAGTCGAGGCCGAGCGCGAGCGTGCCGAGGAAGCCCAGCGCGCCAGCCATCGACTCCTACAGGACGTCATCGACAACTCGACCGCGATCATCTACGTCAAGGATGCCGCGGGCCGGTACATGCTGATCAACCGGAGGTTCGAGGAGCTCTTCCACGTCGCGCGCGACGTGATCGTCGGCAAGACGGACTACGACCTGTTCCCGAAGGATCGCGCCGACGCGTTCCGCGCTTTCGATCTGCGGGTGCTGGAGGCCGGGAGGGCGCTGGAATCGGAGGAGCTGGCGCCGCAGGACGACGGCCTGCACACGTACATCTCGATCAAGGCCCCCCTGTACGCCGAAGCAGGAAGGGCTTACGCGGTGTGCGGGATCTCGACGGACATCACGGACCGCAAGCGGGCGGAGCAGTCGCAGCTGTTCCTCGTCCGGGCCAGCCGGGAGCTGGGGACCTCGCTCGACTATGAGACCACGCTCCAGCGCGCGGCCGAGCTCGCCGTCCCCACGCTGGCAGACGTGTGCGTCGTGTTCACGATCGAGGGAGACGGCACCCTGCGGCCGGCAGCGGTGGCCGACACCTCTCCTGCCCGTGCGAGCAGCGTGCGCGAGTTCCTCTCTGCCCATCCGCCGGACGCGAGCGCATCGGGCCGGTTCGGCAGGGTGATGAGCAGCGGCCACCCGGAATGTTCGACGGGGACGCCGGGCTTCCTGGGGCGAGCGGTCCCCGCGGGGAGCCGATGGGAGCCGTTGCGGGAGCTGGAAAGGAAGCCGTCGATCGACGTGCCGCTCTGCACTCGCGGGCGCTTCCTGGGCGTGCTGTCGCTCACCTCGGCAGGACCCAGCCGCAGACACGATCCGGCCGACCTGGCGCTGGCCGAGGAGCTGGGATGCCGGGCCGCCTTCGCGATCGACAACGCCGAGCTGTACCGCAAGTCCCAGGAGTCCATCCGCGCGAGGGACGAGTTCCTCTCCGTCGCTTCGCACGAGCTGAAGACGCCCCTCACCTCCATGACGATGCGCGCGCAGCAGATGTCGACGCTCCTCGCGCGAGGGTCCGAGGGGCCGCGCCTCGCGACCCAGCTCTCCGCCATGCTCCACGTGGTGAACCGCCAGCTTCAGCGGCTCGGCCTCCTCGTCGGCGAGCTCCTCGACGTCTCCCGCATCACCTCGGGCCGATTCACGCTTCGAGCAGAGGAGGTGGATCTCGCCGCGCTACTCAGGGACGTCGCCGATCGGTTCAGCGAACAGGCTCAAACCACCGGCTGCACCCTTTCCGTGAAGTGCGAAGGCCCGGTCGTGGGAGCGTGGGACCGGCTCCGGCTCGAGCAGGTCGTCGCGAACCTGCTGACGAACGCGCTCAAGTACGGCGCGAACGGGCCCATCAGCGTGAAGGCGTGCGCGGAGAGGGACAAGGCCCGGCTGGTGGTGGAGGATCGCGGCATCGGCATCGCCAACGACGACCTGGCCAGGATCTTCGAGCGATTCGAGCGCGCGGCGCCCAGCCGGAACTTCGGCGGACTCGGCCTCGGGCTGTACATCACCCGGCAGATCGTCGAGGCGCACGGCGGAAGGATATGGGCCGAGAGCCAGCCGGGGATGGGGGCGACGTTCTTCGTGGAGCTCCCTCGGGGCAGCTCCTGCGCGAGCTGAACCACCGACTCGTGCGTTGGAAGCGGGACCCTACGCAGAGCCCAGTTCACCGTACGGCGATCGGGGCTCCGGAACAGTTGCGGGGCCTGCAACACCTCTCCGAATCAGCCGCTCCCGGCGAGCGGTCGCCAGCGACGTGATCGCGCGTCGCCTCCTGCGGTCACGCCTCGCGCCGCAGGGAGGCGCGCCGGACCCTCGCAATCGGTCGCCTCGCGCAGCCCGCCGCGAGCGGGCGCCGGGTCCCCGAGCGCCGCGCTGGCGTCGCCCGCCCGTCGGCCCGACCCCCGGGCGCCGCCCCCGCGCTTGCCGGATGGGCACCCGTCCGTACCTTCTGAGGGGGGGCGAACCGGCGCCACGTCATGCTGGAGGTCAGTTTCGAGGAGAGCGAGTTCGCGCTCATCGTGACGCCGCTCGCCGCGCGCCTCGACGCCGCGATCGCGCTCGAATTGCGCGAGGCGCTCGTCGGACCCGCGCGCGAGCGCGGCGCGCTCGTCGTGGACCTCGTCCACGTCGCGGCGATCGACGCGTCCGGACTCGCGGCGCTCGTCTCGGTCATGAAGGCGATGCGGCCGGGCGGCGAGCTGTGGCTCGCGCGCGTCACCCCGCCCGTGCGCGCCGTGCTCGCGCGCACCGGGCTCGACCAGGTCCTGCGGCCGCTCGAGGAAGCCGGCCACCCGCTCCTCGTCTGACCATGACGTCGCGCGCGGTCACGGGCAGTGCCTCGACGCCGGCGTCGGATCGCGCCATGCCGGACGCGGCCGCGCCCGCGCCCGGGGCCGTGCGCGCGTTCGTGTTCCAGTCGCTCGCGGTGGCGGCGGTCGCGCTCGGGGGCTGGTACCTCGCGTGGCGCTGGACCGAGTCGCTCAACCCGGCCGCGCTCGGCTGGTCGATCGCGGTCGCGGCCGCGGAGACGCTCGCCTGGATCGGCGCGATCCTCTTCTTCCTGTCCATCTGGCGGATCTCGGACGTGCCCGCGCGCCCCCCGCCGCGCACCGTGAACGACATCCTCGCCGCGCCCCTCGCGGTGGACCGCGCGCTCCGGGTGGACGTGCTCGTCACGACCTTCAACGAGCCGGTGGCGCTCGTCCGGCGCTCGGTCCGGGCCGCGCGCCGCCTCTCGTACCCGCACCCGATCTCGATCCGCGTGCTCGTCCTCGATGACGGCCGCCGCGCGGCGATGCGGGAGATGGCGCTCGAGGAGGGCGTCGAGTACCTGACGCGCCCGACGAACCGCGGCTACAAGGCGGGGAACCTCCAGCACGCGCTCGAGCGGACGGACGGCGACCTCTTCGTCATCTGCGACGCGGATACGCGTCCGCTGCCCGCGCTGCTCGACGAGACGCTCGGCTACTTCCGGGATCCCCGCGTCGCCTGGGTGCAGACGCCGCAGACCTTCGACGACCTCGATCCGGGGACGTCGCTCCCGGAATGGCTCGCTCGGCGCGTCCGGCTCGGCCGGCTCGGGCGCGCGGCCGGACGCATGATCGAGCGCGCCGTCGGGCCGGTGGCGGTCGGGGCGGACCCGCTCGGCAGCGACGCGCGCGCGTTCTTCGACGTGGTGCAGCGCGGCCGGAACTGGTGCAACGCCGCGTTCTGCTGCGGCGCGGGCAGCGTCCACCGGCGCGAGGCGGTGATGGAGGCGGCGCTCCGCCGGCTCGGCCGGCGCGTCGAGGCCGCCGTCGCGCCCGTCGCGGCCGAGGTGGCGGACCCGTCCCTCCGCGCCGAGCTAAGGGCGGTGCTCACCGCGGAGGCGGCGCGCCGGATCGACCTCGCGCCCTTCGAGCTGCACGTCTCGGAGGATCTCTACACGAGCCTCGTCCTCCACGCCGACGCCGGACGCGGCTGGCGGTCCGTCTACCACCCGCGCCCGCTCACCCGGATGCTCTCGCCGCAGGACGTCGTCGCCTGGACGATCCAGCGGTTCAAGTACGCGACGGGCACGCTCGACATCGCGCTCCGCGAGAATCCGCTCCGGCTCCGCGGCCTCTCCGGCTGGCAGCGCCTCATGTACGCGACGACCGTCTACGGCTACCTCGCTCCGCTCTGGACGGTGCCGCTCCTCGTCGCCCCGCTCGTCTTCTTCTTCACCGGCACGCCGCCGGTGAGGGCGTTCGACGGCGCGTTCTGGGCGCACGTCGGGCCGTTCCTCGCCGTGAGCCGGCTCGCGATGTGGGCCGGCACCTGGGGCGTGCCGACCGCCCGGGCGGAGCAGTACTACGTGGCGTCCTTCTGGCTGCACCTGCGCGCCCTCGGTCACGTCCTGCTGCGCCGGCCGCTCCGGTTCGAGGTGACGCCCAAGGTGCGAGCCGCGCGCCGTGCGCCGGCGCTCGCGGCGCCGCAGCTCGTCCTGCTCGCCGCGATGACGGCGGGCGTCGCCTGGGGCGCCTGGCGGCTCGACCTCGCCGCCCCCGGCGCGGCGAGCGCGTACGCGGCGAACGTCTTCTGGGTGCTGCGGAACGCCTGGTGCCTCGCGCCGGTCGCGGTCGCGTCGCTCGTGCCCCGGACCACCCTGGAGGCGGAGCCATGACGTTCCTGCGCGGCCTCCTCGCCGGTCGATCGCACGTCGCGTTCCTCGTCGGGCTCGCCGGCGCGTTCGCGGTCGCCTGGGAGGTGGACCGGCACGTGACCGCGCCGAAGGCGACCTCGTTCGAGGCGGCGGCGCCGCCGGCCGCCGTGCTGCCGCTCCGCCCCGTCGGCGGGCCGCTCGGCCCGGGAGAGCGCGCGCTCGCGCGGGCGGCGTGGGAGTACCTCGAGCGGAACGCCGACCCCGGCACCGGGCTCGTCGCAGCCGTGAAGGGCCACCCCGTGACGACGCTGTGGGAGATCGGCGCGCAGCTCATGGCCGTGCTCGCCGCGGAGGACCTCGGCCTCGTCGCCGACGCCGACGCCTCGCGCCGGCTCTCCCGCGCGCTCGCGAGCCTCGCCGCCCTCCCGCTGTGCGACGGCGTCCTCCCGAACAAGGCCTACGACGTGAGGACCCTCGAGATGGTGACGTACGACGGGCGCCCGGCCCCGGAGGGCGTCGGCTGGTCCGCCCTCGACGTCGCGCGCGTGCTCGTCCCGCTCTCGATCCTCCCCTGGCGCCACCCCGAGCTCGCGCCGCTCGTGCGGCGCGCGACCGCGCGGTGGAGCCTGCGCACGCTCGAGGAGGGCGGCGTGCTCCGCGGCGCGGCGCGCGGTCCGGACGGCGCGCTGCGGAAAGCTCAGGAGGGGCGGTTCGGCTACGAGCAGCTCGCTGCGCGCGTCCTCGCGAGCTGGGGGGTGCCGGTGGCGCCGCTCCAGGACCTCCGCGCCCACGTCGCCTTCACGCCGGTCGAGGGCCGGCCGGTGCCGCACGACGACCGGCCGCCGCGCGATCACGGCGGCGTGCAGGCGGCGCTCGTCTCGGAGCCGTGGATCCTCACGGGGCTCGAGGACGGCTTCGACGCGGTGACGCTCTCGGTCGCGCGCGCGGTGCTCGCCGCGCAGGCGCGCCGCTTCGGGGCGACCGGCCGTCTCACCGCGGCTTCGGAGGACGCGCTCGACCGGGCGCCGTGGTTCTCGTACTCCGCGATCCTGAACGGCGACGAGCGCTGGGTGGCGGTCGCGCCGGACGGCGCCCCAGCCCCCGGCGCGTTCACCTTCTCGACGAAGGCGGCGGTCGCCTGGGGCGTGCTCTTCGAGGGAACCTACCCCGACGCGCTGCTCGCGGCGGCCGAGCAGCGGATCGCGCCGGGCGAGGGCGTCGAGGCGGGGCGCTACGACGCGACGAGCGAGCCGAACCGCGCGCTCTCGCTCGGCACGAACGCGGTCGTGCTCGAGGCGCTCGCGTACCGGGTTCGCGGGCCGCTGCTCGAGCGCGCCGCCCCGGCGCCGGTGGAGGCGCGAAGGTGACGGCTCTCGTGGTCGCTGCGCTCCTCGCGGCGGGTCCGCCGGGTCCGCCGGGGCCGGACCTCGACGCCGCGCGGACCGCCTGGCGCTACTTCGAGAACAACACGGACCCGGTCACCGGCCTCGTCCGCTCGGTCGACGGCTACCCGAGCACGACCGCGTGGGACCTCGGATCGGCGGTCCTCGCGACGGCGGCGGCGTCGGCGCTCGGGATCGTCGACGACGAGGAGCTCGAGACGAGGATGCGGCCGCTCCTCGAGACGCTCGCCACGATGCCCCTCTTCGACGGCGCGCTGCCGAACAAGGCGTACGACACCCGCACGGCGGCGATGACCGACTACGCGAACCGTGCTGCGCCGAAGGGGATCGGCTTCTCGGCGGTCGACCTCGGCCGGCTCGTCACCGCGCTCGCCTTCCTGGGGGACGGGCACCCCGCGCTCCGCGAGCCGATCCTGCGGGCGCTGGCGCGCTGGGCGACGGGCTGCGCCGTGCGCGGCGGCGAGCTGCGTGGGGTCCACGGCGACGGCGCAGGGCGGCTGCGCGACCTGCAGGAGGGGCGGCTCGGGTACGAGCAGTACGCCGCGAAGGGGTTCGGGCTGCTCGGGCTCGACGTGTCGCTGGCGCGCCGCTACGACCGGTTCGCGGCGAAGGCGAGCGTGCTCGGCGTGCCCGTGCCGCGCGACGCGCGCGACTTCCGGCGCTTCGGCGCGCTCGACGCGGTGACGACCGAGCCGTGGGCGCTCGACGCGCTCGAGCTCGGGCTCGATCCCGCGGCGGCGCCGCTCGCGGACCGCGTGTTCGACGTGCAGAAGCGCCGCTTCGAGGAGACCGGCGTCGTGACCGCGCTCTCCGAGGACCACGTCGACCGACCCCCCTGGTTCGCGTACGGCGCGGTGTGGGCCGACGGCGCCCCCTGGCGCGCGCTCGCGCCCGACGGGGCGGATGCCGCGGCGCTGCGCGGGCTCTCCACGAAGGCCGCCTTCGCGCTCGCGGTGCTCCACCCGGAAGATCCGTACGCGGGCGTGCTGCGCGACGCGATCGCCTCCGCCCGCGATCCGGAGCGCGGCTGGTTCGCCGGCGTCTACGAGCGCGGAGAGACGAACCGCTCGCTCAGCGCCAACACGAACGCGGTCGTGCTCGAGGCGGTCCTGTTCGAGGCGCGCGGTCCGCTCCTCGCCGCAGGCGACAGCGAGGCCGTCCGCGCCTGGCGCGCCCGGCTCGGCGAGCTCGGGCCGCGCGCGCGGGTGTGCCCCGCGTCGAGGTCGATCGATCCGGGCGCCGGCGCGGGAGCGGGCGATCCCGCGGTCCAGGGCGCGGCTAGCGCGCTCATCGTGCCGCGACCGCGCGGGGCGCGCGGCGGCCCGCGTCTCGGCGGCGCGCTCCTCTTCGACTACCGCGGGGCGGAGGGGCCCGGCGCGGGCGGGATCGTCACCGCCTATCCGTGGCGGGCGATGTTCCTGCGGCTCGGCGCCGAGTCGACGCCGCTCGCGCCGTTCATCACCCCGGGCGGCAACCGCGTGCGGCTGCTCTGGGGACTCGGCTACGACGACTGGCACGACCGGACCTTCTCCTTCAGCGTCCACAACTGGGGGCCGCTGACCCCCGAGAACGCGCCGGCGGTGCGGCGCGCCGAGGCGAACGCCGGCTACAAGCTCCCGCGGCTCTGCTCGGAGTGGCTGTGCGCCGGGACGTACGTCTCGGCGACCGTGCCGTTCTCCGGCGGACCGTACGCCGACGCGCGCGTCACGCTCACCCTGTTCGGGAGGCTGTTCGTGATGGGCGGGATCGGACGGACGCTGCCGGGCGTCTTCCCAGGGCCGCCGGGCACGCCGGCGCTGCGGTACGTGTGGGGCTTCGGCTGGGCCGACTGGAGACCGGGCGGGATCTTCGTCACCTACCACGACTGGGGGCCGAACTCGGAGGCGCGGAACGGGATCCTGTCGGTCGGCATGAACTGGAGGTTCTAGTGCGCACGAGGACGTCGAGCGGACGGCAGCTCGGGTTCCGCCTTCGCCCGCGCGGGCTGGCGTTCGCCGCGCTGCTCGCGGCGGCGTGCGGGCTCATGCCGCCGGAGCAGCCGGGGCAGGCCGCGCCGTCCGAGCAGACGCCGCTCCCGCCCGAGGGCTACCGGCTCCTCTGGTCGGATGAGTTCGCCGGGACCGCGCTCGACGCATCGCGCTGGAGCGCGTTCGCGGGCCCCCGCCGCGACTCGGAGATGACGCCCGACGCGGTCGCGGTGAAGGGGGGGAGCCTCACGATGACGACGTACACCGACGCGGCCGGCCACCACACCGCGTTCCTCTCGACGCAGGGGAAGCTCGCCGCGACCTACGGCTACTTCGAGGCGCGCATCCGCTTCTCCGACGCGCCGGGCGAGTGGTGCGCGTTCTGGCTCCAGTCGCCCACGAACGGCGATCCGAAGGGTGACCCGGGCCGCGCCGGGGTCGAGATCGACGTCGTCGAGCACCGCGCCACCGACCAGGGCGGGTGGACGGCGCTGAAGGACATGGTGGCGCTCAACCTCAACTGGGACGGCTACGGGCCGGACCGCCAGAACAGGCAGAAGGTGATGGGGCTCCCGGACGGCGCGGCGCTGCAGGGCGAGTGGCACACGTACGGCGTCCTCTGGACGGACGCCGGGTACACGTTCTACCTGGACGGCATCGCGCTCTGGACGCTCGACGAGGCGGTGTCGCGCCGGAGCGAGGAGCTCCAGCTCACCTGCGAGGTGGACGACGGGGGCTGGGCCGGGAACGTTCCGCCCGGCGGCTACGGGCCGCGCGCGACGAGCACGACCGGCATGCAGGTGGACTGGGTGCGGGTGTGGCAGAAGGGGCCGTGACGCGGATCTGCCCGGAGTCATCCCGCGTACGGACGATCAGCGTGAGCGGCAGGCGATTCGCGTGACGCGAACAGCTCCTCCAGCGCGTGGATGCTGGGTGGCTTCGCGAGGTGTAGCTGAAAACCGGACTCGGTAGCCCGCTGGATGTCGTCAGGCAAGGCGTAGCCGGTCAGCGCGACGAGGTACGCCGTCCTGAGCGCCGCGTCGGCGCCAAAAGCTCGCGCGACCGCGTACCCGCTCATTCCCGGAAGCCCGACGTCACAGAGCACGACCTCGGGGTGGAAGTCGCGCGCCGCGGCAATCCCCGCGGGACCATCGTAGGCGACCTGGACCTCGTGGCCCCAGAGCTCCAGCAGCTCCTTGAGGCTGTCCGCCGCGTCCTCGTTGTCCTCGATCACGAGCACCCGGCACCGCGAGACCGGGCGCGACCTCGGAGCGGGTGCTGCCGGCCGTGGGGCAGGCTCGAGCGGCAGTCTGACCGTGAACTCGGAGCCGCGTCCGAGGCCCTCGCTCGATGCGGCGGCCGAGCCGCCGTGGAGCTCCGCCAGTCCCCTCACCAGGGCGAGGCCCAGCCCGAGCCCGCCACGGCTCCGGTCGAGTGTCTGCTCGGCCTGGGAGAAGGGTTGGAACAGGCGCCCGATGACCTCGGGGGCGATGCCCACGCCGCTGTCGCGCACGCGCAGGATGGCCGTGCCCTGCTCCTCGCGCAGCCTCAGCTCGACCGTTCCGTCGGGCGGCGTGAACTTCAAGGCGTTGCCCAGCAGGTTTCCGACCACCTGGGCGAGTCGGGTGGAGTCGGCGTCGGCCCAGAGCGCGGCGTCGGGCAAACCCGCATCGAGGTGCACGCCGCTCGCTGAAAACGACGTCCGGTAGTCCTCGACCGTCCTGCGCACGACGTCGACGAAGTCCACCCGCTGGCGCTGCAGCCGGATCTTCCCGCGCGCGATGCGCGTCACGTCGAGGAGGTCGTCGACGAGCCGCGAAAGGTGGGTCGCCTGGCGGCGGATCACCTCGAGCGAACGGCGAGCCTGGTCGCCACCGGGCGACGCGCGATCGAGGATGTAGAGGCTGTTCTCGATCGGCGCGAGCGGATTGCGCAGCTCATGGGAAAGCACCGCGAGGAACTCGTCCTTGCGACGGTCCGCTTCCTGGAGGCGCTCGTTCGCCTCGCTGAAGCGCGCCTCGCTCGCGCGCAGCGCGCGCTCGGCCCGTCTCTCGTCGGTCACGTCCCGGAAGACGAGCACGACGCCGACCAGCTCGCCGCTCTCGCTGCGCACCGGAGCTGCGCTGTCCGCGATGGAGATCCGCCGGCCGTCTCGCCGGACGAGGGCGGTATCGTTCGCGAGGCCGACCACCACACCGCTCTCGATGACCTTGCGGACGGGATCTTCCGCCGGCTCCCCGGTCTCCTCGTGGATGATGTTGAAGATCTCGCGCAGCGGCTTGCCAGACGCCTCCGCCTGGGTGAAGCCGGTCAGCTCCTCCGCGATGCGGTTGAGCATGATCGCTCCGCCCGCCGTGTCGGTGGAGATGACGGCGTCGCCGATGCTTCGCAGCGTGACGAGAAGGCGCTCCTCGGCGGCTCGACGCTGTGCCTCTGCCCGCTTGCGGTCGGTGACGTCCGCGAAGATGACCGCAAAATAGCCCGTCTGCGAGCTGAAGGCGGAGACCGCGTACCACCTGTCGAGCGCTGCCGCGTGGCTCTCGAAATGAACGGGCTCGCCCGTGAGCGCGACCCGCCCGTACTGTCCGATCCAGTCGATCGGGTCCGTCTCGATGCCCGGGAGGACTTGCGTGACCCTCCTTCCGAGGACCTCCTGCGCGACGAGTCCCGTGAGGCGCTCGAACGCCGGGCTCACCTCCAGGAAGACGTAGTCGCAGGGCCTCCCTCGAGCGTCCAGGACGATTCGGTGGTAGGCGAACCCCTCCGACATGTTCCTGAACAGCGACTGCAACTTCTCTTCGCTGCGCTTGAGCGCGTCGTGCGTCGTGCGCGCCTCGGAGCCTTTGAGGACCTCCCATCGGCCGGAGTTGCAGACCAGCGCGAAGCGGTGATCCTGCACGCGTTCCATCAGGTCGACGACACCGAGCTCCGCGCGCGCGTAAGGGAAGGCCGCGATGACGTTGAGCCTGCCGATGCTCTCGACGGCCGCGCCGGGGCCTCGCGCCTTCGTGCTCCCCCCGCCGTGACGCACGAGCCTGAGGCCGTCGAAACCGGCCAGGATCGCCCGGTCGAGCTGACCCTCGAGCGCCTCGTGTCCCTGCGAACGCGGCGCGGGCTCTTCGGGCGACACGATCTCGACCTGACCGAGAGCCGCGTACTTCGCGAAGTCAGGCACTGCCGCGGTGAGCGCGCTCGTCAGCTCGGCTACCGTGAGCGGCGCGTGGACCTCCCACGAGCAGAGCTCGTTGCACTCCAATCCCGCCCTGATGAACGGGACCAGCACGTCGAGCAGCTCCCGCTGCGAAGCGTGGAACACGCAGAAATGGCTGCCCCAGGGCAACTCGCCGATGGACCGGATGCCCGAGGGGCGCTGATCGATTGGCGTGCGCATCTCTCCTGACCGCCTCGCCTCGCCGTTCGGTTCGCGGCGCGGCTCGCTCGCGCGTGGGGAGCTTAGGTGGCAAAGCAGGACGCGGGCATGCTGACGACCTGCCACGTGCCCTGGTTCATCGCCACTGCGAACTCATGGTTCTTGACGACGTCGAGAATCTCCGCGACGCCGCACTTCTGGAGCGAGTAGGTGCAAAGCACCAGGAGCTTCGTGCCGCCGATAACCTTGTTGATCTCCGCCTCGTACGTGGCGAAGTCGTACCAGTCCTTCTTGTTGTCGATCCAGTACGGCGTGCCGCTCACCCGCAGCCCGGCGAAGCCTCGCGAGAGTGCCTCATCGTGCTTCGCCATCCACATGTCGAGGGTGCGCTTGAGGTCGAAGCTCCCGCCCTTGAGGTACCAGTCCGTGTGCGGGAACACCTCGATCTGCTTCCTCGCGAGATAGTCCGAGGCGCCGGGCACATCGCGCTTCAGGGCCTCGAGGGCATCGTCCGTGGTGAGGAAGTCCGACGTGACCCAGATGCAGAGCTCGTTGTTCTCCAGTCCGGCACGAAAGTAGGGCACGACGATGTCGGTCATGTCCTTCTTCGTCTTGTAGAACTGGCAGAAGTGGCTGCCCCAAGGCAGGTCTCCGACCACCGTGATCCCCGAGCTGCGTCTGCTGGCGCTGGTGGCCACCATGGGCTTCTCCTCGGTCCGACGAGCGCTCGAGTCTAGCCCGCGGCGCGCTCGACGGCTACGCGTGAGCGAGAGGGGGCTTGACCGATCTCAACATCGACCGGACGAGGCGATGTCGTGCGCACGGAGTGACACGGTTACGACGGAGTAACGGGTCACTGCGCTCCCGCCCCCATTCCGCGACTTCACGTCGCACCGTACATGCGACCTCGATCAAGGACCCCTGGTGAATGGGGTGGTGTCGTCCGCGCATGCGCTCCCGCGAAGGCGGTCGAGGCCGAGCTCGCGGCGATGCGCGCGGCGAGGGAGACGGACGTCCTCTTCCAGTCGCGCGAGGACGCCTCGGTCGCGTGGGCCCTCTCCGCGCTCCGATGCCCCGGCGCGTCCTCGTCGCTCCGCCCGTGGACCGCGGGCAAGGACGTGGCGCGCGTCGAGACGGCGCTCCGCGCACTCGGGCGGATCGAGCGAGACGCGCGTTTCGTCCCCCGGCGCGGGGTAGCTGACGCGAAGCCGAACGAGTAGGCGCGCGCAAGGGCGCGAACGCCGCGGCGGCCGCGGGTCCCGCGCGAGCTCCCTCGCTCGCAGTGTCCACGGAACGCGGCGGCGCGCGCGCCAAGGCGAGGTTAGGCCATCCTCGATGCGGGCCATGCGCCGCTTGCCCGTCCGCCCGCGGACCATCCAGGGATCGCTGTTCGCGCTGATCGGGCTCGCGCTCGTCCCGCTCGTCCTGTTCGGCGCGTACGAGCTGGTGCGCGAATACCGCGAGCAGCGCGACGTCGAGGTGGGTGCCTCGGCCGAGCTCGCCCGCTCGCTCGCGATGACGGCGGAGGCGTTCGTCCTGGACCTCGTGCACGCGGAGTACGCGGCCGCCGCCTCGTTCGCGCTTTACGAGCACCCGCCCGCGGAGATCCAGCGAGACCTCGCGATGATGAGCCGCGAGCTCCCCGGCGTCCGCGACATGAGCTGGCTCGACGCGAGTGCCAACGTGGTGGCCTCGAGCGAGCCGCAGCTCGTCGGGAAGTCGCTCTACGCGCGCGACTACTTCCACGAGATCTCCGCCGGTGCGGAGTGGCGAGTCAGCCAGGTCGTGCGGTCCCTCGTCGACGGGCGGCCGATGTTCATCGTTGCGCGCGGGCTCCGGCGTCGCTCCGGCGAGCTCGCGGGGGTCGTGACCGCGGCGGTCGACGCCGCCGCGTTCGGGAGGATCCTCGGCGAGCGCTCCGGGGCGGGGGCGACGTCGATCTGCGACTCGGCGGGGACGCTCGTCGCGATCTCGCCGCCCATGGCGCTCGACTGGTCGGCTCGGCGGCGAATGGGCGAGCACCGGTGGGTCCAGCGGGCGCTCGCGGGGCAGGAGGCCCTGGGAGTCTTCCGCTCGCCGCTCACGGGCGAGCGCCGGATCGGCGCCATCGTGCCGATCTACTTGCTCGGCTGGGCGGCGCACGCGAGCCGCCCATTCAACGAGGCGATCGCTCCCGTTCGCCGGGCCGCGATCTTGCAGACCGCGGTGCTGCTCGCCGCGACCGTCGCGGCCCTCGTCACCGCGCTCCTCGTCGCGCGCCGGATCTCGGGACCGCTGAGCGCGCTCGAGGGAGAGGCGCAGCGGCTCGCGCGCGGCGGCGAGCCCATCCTGCGGGTGGGGGGGCCGACGGAGGTGCGGCGCGTCGCGCGCGCCCTGCAGTCGATGGCGTCCGGGCTCGCCGCCCGGCGCGCCGAGCTCGAGGCCGTGAACCGCCGTCTCGCCGGGAGCGAGGAGCGCTTCAGGCTCCTCGCCGAGAACGCGCAGGACCTCGTGTACCGGTACCGGCTGCTCCCCGAACCCGCGTTCGAGTACGTGAGCCCCGCCGCGACGCGCATCGTCGGGTACACGCCAGAGGAGCACTACGCGAACCCGGCGCTCGGCATGGAGTACGTCCACCCCGACGACCGCGAGCGCCTCGCCCGCGTGTTCGCGGGTGCCGACGACGCGTCGGCGCCGCTCGTCCTGCGCTGCATCCGGAAGGACGGGACCCCGATCTGGCTCGAGCAGCGGAGCACGCTCGTGCGCGACGCCGAGGGGCGAGTGGTCGCCGTGGAGGGGATCGCCCGGGACGTGACGCACGTCCGGGACCTCCAGGAGGAGCGAGAGACGCTGATGCAGACGGTCTCGCACGACCTGCGGACGCCGCTCCACGTGCTCGTCGGTCACGCCCAGATCCTGAGGCGCCATGGCGACGCCGAGGTGCGGCGCCGGACCGAGGCGATCCTCGCGAGCGCCGGCCGGATGACCCGGCTCATCGGCGATCTCGTGGACGCCGCGCGGCTCGAGGCCGGCCACGTCGCGCTGCACCTCGAGCCGATGGACCTCTCCGCGTTCCTCGCCGGCTGGAGAGACCGCATGGCGGGCGCCCTCGCGCTCGAGCGCGTGCGGCTCGACGTGCGCGACGCCGTGCCGGCGGTGCTCGCGGATCCCGCCCGGCTCGATCAGATCCTCGTGAACCTCGTCTCGAACGCGCTCAAGTACTCCGTCGCGGACAGCGAGGTGCGGGTGACGCTGGAGCCCACGCCGTCGGCCCTGCGGCTCTCGGTCGCCGATCGCGGCCCCGGGATCGCTCCGGACGAGCTGTCGCGGCTCTTCGAGCGCTATTACCGGACGAAGAGCGCCGCGCAGGCGGAGGGGCTCGGGCTCGGGCTCTTCATCACGCGCAAGCTCGTCGACGCGCACGGCTGGCGCATCGAGGTGGAGAGCGAGCTGGGGAAGGGGAGCGTCTTCACGGTGGTCGTCCCCACCACCGGTGCGCGCGCCTCGAGGTCGTCCGCCGCCGCGTGAGGGCGGACGGGCCTCACGGCACCCGCACGATCCCGTCCTCCCCGAGCGGGAATCCGGGGTTCCAGGCCACCTCCCACGGGTGCCCGTCCGGATCCGCGAAGTAGCCCGACCGTCCGCCCCACTCCGTGTCCTCGGCCGGCTTCTGGAGCGTCGCGCCGGCGCGGACCGCCTCCGCGAGCGTCCGGTCCACGTCCTCGCGCCTGCGGACGTTGTGGGCGAGCGTGATCCCGCCGAACCCCGGCGCGGCGTCCACGGCGCGCGCGTCGTCGGCGAGGAGCGCGCGCGGGTAGAGCGCGAGCACGACGCCGCCCGCCTGGAAGAAGACGACGTCGGCGGCCGACGCAGGCGAGGGCGTCCAGCCGAGCCCGTCGCGGTAGAAGGCGAGCGCGCGGGTGAGGTCCGCGACGCCCAGGGTCACGAGGCTCAGGCGAGGGTCCATGCGGGCCGGCCGCGGCCCGCGCGCGCGGGGAAACCCCGGCGGCGGGCCGCTCTCCGCTACGCGCCGACCCGGGCCCGGCGGAGGAGGCCCCGGTAGAACGGTCCCTCGTGCTTCTCGCCCGGCTTGCGCGTCACGAGCGGCAGGATCGCCGCCGCGAGGAGCATGATCGCGATGATTGGGAGCGCGCCGGAGAAGCTGCCGGTCCGGTCCTTCACCGCCGCGACGAAGATCGGCCCGACGATCCCGCCGACGCCCCACGCCATCAGGATCCACCCGTAGTTCACGCCCATGTACTTCGTTCCGAAGTAGTCGGCGGTGAACGACGGCATCGTCCCGAAGCCGCCGCCGTAGTCGAGGAGGACCACCGCGAAGAGCGCCGCGACGAGCCAGAGCATGTGCACGCCGCCGACGATGAAGAAGATGACGACCTGCGTCCCGTAGATGAGGACGTACGCCATGTTGCGGCCGATCCGGTCGGACACCGCGCCCCAGAAGAACCGGCCGAGGCCGTTGAAGAGGGCGATGAAGCCGTACACCGCGAGCGCGGTCGCAGGCGGCGCGCCGGTCAGCTCGCGCATGATCGGCACGGCGTTCGAGATGAAGAGGATGCCCGCCGTCACGTTGAGGAAGAGCATCGCCCAGAGCGCCCAGAACTGCGGCGTGCGCAGGGCGAGCGAGGGCGGGTAATCCATCGGAGCGCCGCGTGCCCCGGCGGGCGCGGTCCGCTGCGAGGGCGACACGGGGGCGGCGGCCTTCGCCTCGGGCGGAGCCGCCGTCGCGGGCGAGCCGGCGGCGGTCGGGTTCCGGAGGAACGAGGCGCAGATGCCGCCCAGGACCGCGAAGACGACGCCCGACCAGACGAACGTGGACATGAGCGTGCCGAGCGCGCCCTGCGAGAGCATCGCGCCCGGGTTCCCCGCCGCGCGCGCCGCGATCACCTTCCCACCCTCCGCCGCGACCGCCGCGAACGCAGGCACCGACTTCAGGATGTTGTTGTAGAGGAAGGCGCCGAGGCCGAACCCCATCACCACCATGCCGGTGCCGAGCCCGCGCTTGTCCGGGAACCACTTCGTCACCGCGGCGACCGGCGTCACGTACCCGAGCCCGAGGCCGAGCCCGCCGAGGAGGCCGTAGGTGATGTAGATCCACGGCGCGCCGAACCGCGCCGTGCCCACGCCAGCGAGGATGTTCGCGAGGCCCCAGAGGACGACGCCCGTCACCGCGACCGGCCGGGGACCGCGCCGATCCTGCCAGCGGCCGCCGATGACCGCGCCGACGCCGAGGAAGAAGATCGCGAGCGCGAACGCCCAGGTGGTCGTGGTGTTGGACCACCCGAATGCCGCGATGAGCGGCTGCGTGAAGAGGCTCCAGGAATAGACGGTCCCGAGGCAGATCATCGCCACCGTGCCCGCGACCGCGATCGCCCATCGATTCGTCCGCATGTCCTCCCCCTCCGGCCGGCGTCAGCCGCCAATGCCCCGCATCGGCAGCAGGACCAGCCCGCCCCCCGCATCGTCCATCCGGTGCCGCGGCGCCTTGCGGAGGAGCGCGCCACGCACCGCCCGGGCGAGCACGCCGTCAGGAGCGCCGTCCCGCATGAGATCGCGGAGCGAGACGCGCTCCGCGCCGCCCAGACACGCCTGGAAGCCGCCGTCGGCGGCGATCCGGGCGCGGTTGCAATCTTCGCAGAAGTTCTCGGTCATCGCCCCGATGAGACCGACGAGCCCCTCGCGCCCGCCAGGCTCGGTCGCGCGCACGTGGCGCGCGGGTCCCCAGCCGCGCCACGGGTCGGGCCGCAGCACGAAGCCGGCCTCGGCGAGCCGGGCGCGCACCTCGGCGAGCGGCACCACCTCGCCGCCCGCGAACGGCATCTGCTCGATGAAGCGGGGGAGGGCGCCGCGGTCCCAGGCGTGGCGCACGAGCGCCGGGAGCTCGTCCTCGTTCACCCGGCGCATCACCACGGTGTTGAGCTTGAGCGAGCGGAACCGCCCGGCTGCGGCGTCGATCCCGGCGAGGATCCGGTCGAGCCGCGCGCCACGCCCCGAGACGCCCGGGAGCTTCTCCGGGACGAGCGTATCGAGCGACACGTTGAGCGAGCCGAGTCCGGCGTCGCGCAGCGGCCCGACGAGCTCGTCGAGCCGGTGGCCGTTCGTCGTGAGCGCGACGTCCTCGATCCCGGGGGTCGCGGCGGCGTCGGCGACGATCTCGACGACGTCCTTGCGGAGCGTCGGCTCGCCGCCGGTGAGCCGGATCCGCCGGACGCCGACCGAGGCGAACAGCCGGAAGAGCCGCGAGAGCTCCGCGCGCGTGAGCAGCCCGTCCGGCGGCTCGTTCTCCGAAGGAGAGCAGTAGGTGCAGCGGAAGTTGCAGCGATCGGTGAGGGCGACGCGGAGGTACGAGATCGCGCGCCCCTGCGCGTCGGCGAGGGAGGGCTCCCGGACGCTACAGGCCGGGACCTGCATGGAAAGACTCCTTCCCGGTCGCGTCCACCCCCGGCAGCGACGGCATCCTCGCGACCCCCTGCTTTCTAACCTCCTCCGCCCCGCCGCGCCCGCGGCGCTGCATCTCGAAGGTTGCGTGGGGGTCAAGGGCGGAGGCCCGGCCCGCTGCGACGACGCCGAACCGGAGGAGGAGCGTCCCGGCGAGGGCGAGCGCCCCCGCGATCGCGCCGCGCGCGCCCGCCGGGCGGCCCCGGCGGCGGTCCGGCCAGAGGAGATCGAGCGCGAGCGACGCCGCGACGAGGCCGCGGGCAGCCTGGAGCATGGCGCCCGAGGCGCCCCGGTGGAGCGGCCGCGCCACCCGTGGGGCATGGCTCGCCGCCTCCTGGTCGAGCGCGAACGAGATCGCGAGCTCCGCCGCCTTGGCGAGCCGGCCGAAGCGGCGCGCCACCTCCGCGCCGGCGCGCCGCCCCCCAGGCCCCGAGAGCAGAGCGCGGCTCCGCCGCGGGTACCGATCTCCCGGCGGCCAGAGCTGGAAGAGCGCGCCCGCCGACACCGCGCCCGAGAAGGCGAACAGGATAGGCAGGGTGTTCCGCGTCCCCTGCCAGACCGGCACCGCCGTGTTCGCGACGAGGACGCCGGTGTAGCCGACGAGCGGCAGACCGAGCAGCCCGGCGCCGTAGCCGGCGAGATCGGCGGTGCGCGCGAGCGACTGCGGCGCCCTGGGGAGGACCGACGGCAGCGCCGAGACGCCCGCGAGCCCGCCGAAGCCGGAGAGGATCCAGGTCCCCATGTTCATCGGCGAGGTCGGCCGGAACACGCGCAGCATGTAGAGGAAGCGCGCGGGGCGGCCGAGGTCGGCGATGAGGAGCGCCGCGCTCGCGGCGGCGCCCGCGGTTGCGACGACGCGGCAGCGCCGGACGAGTCCCTCGGTGCCCTGGCCGCCGGCGGCCTGCGCGGCGGCGCCGAGCACGGCGCAGGCGCCGGCGAGCCCTCCCGCGAAGAAGTAGGCGGGGATCATCCACTTCCAGACCGGCTCCTTCAGGACCGGCAGGCCGTAGTAGCTGCGCCCTTCCTCCTCCTCCTCCTCCTCGCGCACCTCGGGGGCCTTCAGATCTTCCTCCGCCGGCGCGCGGACGCGCTGCATCGCGCCCTCGCCTGAGAGCGCGCCGAGGTCGGGGGCCACGTTGCGGCCGTCGTGGCGCCGCTCCGCGTCGAAGGTGGGATCCGCCGTGCCGTTCCTCATACGCGCCTCGCCGAGAGCGCCGACCCGAACGCGAGCGCCGCGAGCGACAGGACGCCGGCGGCCATCGCCCACCAGCTCCGGACGATCTTCGCGGTCGGCACCACCGGATCGGGCGGCAGGTTGTAGGTCTCGGGCTCGTCGCAGAGCAGGAAGAACGCGTGGAGCCCCTCGGTGCCGGGCTGGCTCGCCGCGTCCGCGCCGTAGAGGTAGGCCTGCTCCACGCCGCGCGCGCGCAGCTGCTCGACCCGCCTCGCCGCCCGCGCGCGCAGGTCCGAGAGCTCGCCGAACTGGATCGACGCCGTCGGGCAGGCCTTCGCGCAGGCGGGGATCATCCCCCCCTTCTGCCGGTCGTAGCAGAGGGTGCACTTCCAGGCGCGCCCGTCGTCCTGGCGCCGCTCCACGACGCCGAACGGGCAGGCGGAGACGCAGTAGCCGCAGCCGTTGCAGACGTCCGGCTGCACGTACACCGAGCCGAGCTCCGTGCGGATGATGGCGCCCGTCGGGCACGCCTCGAGGCAGCCCGCGCGCTCGCAGTGCTTGCAGACGTCGCTCATCATGAGCCAGGAGAACTTCCCGAGCGCCTGCTCGGTCTTGCCGAGCGGCACCGGCGTCTCGATGTGCGAGGGAGAGATGTCCCTGAGGAGCGAGGTCGGCCCCGGCTGGCCCGCGGGGAAGAGCTCGGCGAACGGGCGCGTCGTCGCGGCGGCGCCGTCGCGCGGGCTCCCCTGCCCGGGCAGCGGCGCCTCGCGCTCGATGAACGCCACGTGCCGCCAGGTCGAGGCGCCGAGGTGCCCGGTGTTGTCGTAGCTCATCCCGGTGAAGGCGAAGCCGTCGTCGGGGAGCTGGTTCCACTGCTTGCACGCGACCTCGCAGGCCTTGCAGCCGATGCAGAGCGTCGTGTCGGTGAAGAAGCCGTAGGAGGCGCCCGCGCCAGCGCCGGGTCCTCGCTGCTCGAGCGCCTGCGCCTGCGCGCTCGACAACACGTGATCGCTCGGTGCGTTGCGGTCCACGGTTCACCTCGGCCTGTGCGTCGGCGGGCCGGCGCTGCGGCGCGCGGCCAGGTCCGGATGGTCGCGCGGGATGTCGGGGGGCTCCGGCTCCCGGAGCGTTGCGCCGTCGGTCGCGGAGCGCCGGCCGAAGGACGCGCGCCCCGGCACGATCGCGCCGGTGAGCGCCTTCGACTCCTGGATCTGGACGTTCGGGTCCGCGACGAACGCGATGAGCTCGTTCACGGGATCGCCGCGCACCCGCCCGAGATAGCTCCAGTGGTACGGCAGCCCGATGACGTGGACCGTCCGCCCCCGGATCTGGAGTGGCGTCATCCGCCGCGTGACGAGGACGCGGCTCTCGATCTCGCCGCGCGCCGTCCGGATCGTCGCCCAGCCCCCGTTGCGGAGCCCCACCTCGCGCGCGAGCTCGGGCGACACCTCGCAGAACATCTCTGGCTGCAGCTCGGCGAGCCACGAGAGCCATCGGCTCATCCCGCCCGCGGTGTGGTGCTCGGTCAGCCGGTACGTCGTGAGCACGTGGGGGAAGCGCGGGTCGTCGTAGGCGCGGTGCATCGGGTTGTCCGGCCGGTGCCACTCGAGCCGCGTCGGGTTGCACTGCTGCCCGTAGAGCGGGTTCGCCGAGCTCGACTCCTCCGGCTCGTAGTGCGTCGGGAACGGCCCGTCGAGGAGGCCCGACGGCGCGAACAGCCAGCCCTTGCCATCCGCCTGCATGATGAACGGGTCGATGCCGCCGATCGTGGCGGTCCCGCGCGCGTCCTTCCCCGGCCGGTAGGACGGCGGCCGGTCGACGATGAAGTCCGGGACGTCGTACCCGGTCCACTTCTTCTGCGCCTCGTCCCACCAGACGTACTTCTTCCGCTCCGACCACGGGCGGCCCTCGGGATCGGCCGAGGCGCGGTTGTAGAGGAGGCGGCGGTTCGCCGGCCACGCCCAGCCCCACTCCGGCGCGACCCAGGTCTGCTCGCCCTGCGGCTTGCGGCGCGCGGCCTGGTTCACGCCGTCCTTGAAGCAGCCGGAGTAGATCCAGCAGCCGCACGCGGTCGAGCCGTCGTCCTTCAGCGCCGCGAACCCGGGGACCGGCTCGCCCGCCGGCACCGTGTAGCCGCTCACCTCGGCGAGCACGGCCTCGGCGGAGGGCTCCGCGACCCGGCCGTGCTCGCCGTACCCCCACGCCATCGCCTGGATCGCGCGATCGCGCTCCGCGGTGGAGCCCGCGTACAGCGCCTTCATGCGCTTGCCGAGGTGGTAGGCGAACCAGAGATCGCTGCGGCAGTCCCCCCGCGGCTCGATCGCCTGGTGGTGCCACTGGAGCATCCGGGCGGTGTTCGTGAAGGAGCCGTCCTTCTCGGTGTGCGCCGCGGCCGGGAAGAAGAAGACCTCCGTCTGGACGTCCTCCGTGCGGACCTCGCCGCGGTCGTACTCGGGGCCGACGCGCCAGAACTCGGCCGTCTCGGTGGGCTGGAAGTCGCGGACGACGAGCCACTCGAGCTTGCGGAGCGCCTTGCGGTGGAGGGCGCCGTTCATCGAGCCGACCGTCGGGTTCTCGCCGACGACGAAGTAGCCCCTCACCTTGCCGTCCGCCATCTCCGCGACCGTCGCCATGTGTGAGTGGTCGCCGGTGAGCCTCGGGAGGAGGTCGAAGAGCCAGTCGTTCTCCCGCGTCGCCGCGTCGCCGAAGTAGGCCTTGAGGAGCGAGACGATGTACTTCGGGAACTCGCTCCACCAGCCGGTCGGGGAGACGTTGTTCCGGACGTACTGCGCGAGGCCGCGGTCCGGCAGGATCGCGTTCGGCATCGGCAGGTAGCCCGGGAGCAGGTTGAAGAGCGTCGGGATGTCGGTCGATCCCTGGATGGAGGTGTGGCCGCGCAGCGCGATGATCCCGCCGCCCGGCCGCCCCATGTTGCCGAGGAGCAGCTGCAGGATCGCGGCGGTCCGGATGTACTGGACGCCGACCGTGTGCTGTGTCCACCCGACCGCGTAGCAGAAGGCGCCCGTCCGCTCGCGCCCGGAGTTCTTCGCGAGGGTCTCCGCGACCTGGAGGAAGAGCGCCCGCGGCACCCCGCAGGCCTGCTCGACCATCTCCGGCGTGTAGCGCGCGAAGTGCCGCTTCAGGAGCTGGAAGACGCAGCGCGGGTGCTGCAGCGTCGGATCCTGGTGGCGCGAGAGCATCTTCTCGACCGAGCCCTCGCCCTCGCCGCCGCCCGCGCTCGGCTCGGCCGCGAGGTGCTTGTGGCCGGTCGCCGGGATGATCCCCGGCACGCCCTCGTACGACCAGGTCTGCCAGTCGTACTTGCCGGTCTGCGGGTCGAGGCCGCTGAAGACGCCGTCCAGGTCCTCCGCGTCCTTGAACCCCTCGTCCACGATCGTCGGCGCGTTCGTGTAGTGGACGACGTAGTCCCTGAAGTACCGCTCGTTCTCGATGACGTACCGGATGATCCCGCCGAGGAACACGATGTCCGAGCCCGGGCGGATGGGGACGTGCAGGTCCGACGCCGCGCTCGTCCGCGTGAACCGGGGGTCCACGTGGATGATCGTGGCGCCGCGGTTCTTCGCCTCCATCACCCAGCGGAACGCGACCGGGTGGCACTCCGCCATGTTGGAGCCCTGCACGACCACCCAGTCCGAGTTCTGCAGATCACCCGGGAAGTCCGTCGCGCCGCCTCGCCCGAACGAGATCCCCAGACCGGGGACCGTGGACGAGTGTCATATCCGCGCCTGGTTCTCGACCTGAAGGATCCCGAGCGCCGTGTAGAGCTTCTTCAGGAGGTAGTTCTCCTCGTTGTCGAGCGTCGCGCCGCCGAGGTGCGCGATGCCCATGGTCCGGCGGAGCCGCGGGCCCTGCGGGTGGTGCGCGTCGGGCGCGCCCCGCTCCTCCCACGTCTCGTCGCGCGTCCGCTTCACGCGCTCCGCGACCATCTCCATCGCCTGCTCGAGCGGGATCGGCTCCCACGCCGCCCCGCCGGGCCGGCGGTAGAGGACCTCCTCGGTGCGGTGGGAGCCGGTCACGAGCTGGAACGTCGCCGCGCCCTTCGGGCAGAGGCAGCCCTGGGAGACGGGCGAGTCCGGATCGCCCTCGATGTCGGTGATCCGCTCGTCCTTCACGTGCACGAGCTGGCCGCAGCCGACGGCGCAGTACGGGCACACGGAGCGCGCGACGCGGTCCGATGACGCGGTGCGCGGCATCAGGGCTCGCGTGCGCCCGCTCGCGGCGGTCGCGCCGAGCCCCCCCGCGTCGCCCGCCCGGATCTGCCGCAGGACGGGCCAGTCGGAGAGCACCGGAAGCTTCGCCATGGCGCAATTCCCTGTGGGTAAGGTTGCGTACGTCCGCGCGCCGTCGCAACGGACGGGCGTGCTGCCGCCGCGGCCGCCGCGCTAGGGGAAGACGGGCGCGGGGACGGGGTCGAGCCGCTCGGCGTGCGCGTAGACGTTCATGGTCCCGGCGCGGACGAACCCGGCGAGCGTGATCCCGGCGGCCGCGGCGAGGTCCACCGCGAGCGAGGTGGGCGCCGAGATCGAGGCGACGGCGGGGATGCCGGCGGCGGCCGCCTTCTGCACGATCTCGAAGCCCGTCCGTCCGCTCACCGCGAGCACGGCGGGCGCGCCGGTGGGCGGCGCGCCGGCCCCGAGCCGGCCGGCTCGGACGAGCGCCCCGATGACCTTGTCGACGGCGTTGTGCCGCCCGACGTCCTCCGCCGCGGCGAGAATCGCGCCGCCGTCCGCGACGAGCACCGCCGCGTGGAGCCCGCCCGTTCGGGCGAACGCAGGCTGCGAGCGCGAGATCGCGTCGACGGCGAACACGAGGAGCGCGGGCGCGACCCGGTGGCTGCCGTCGACCGGCCGGATCCGCTCGGTGAGCCCCTCGATGGCGCGGCGACCGCAGACGCCGCAGGCGGACGAGATCGGCGCCACGCGGTGACCGTCGAGCAGCCGCTCCGGATCGAGCCGGATCCCCGCCGCTGACCGGACGTCGATGACGTTGCCGAACCCCTCTTCGCCGGGCCGGCCGCAGTGCGAGATCGACGACACGTCGGAGGCCCCCGCGAGGATCCCCTCGGCGAAGAGGAAGCCGAGCGCGAGGTCGGCGTCGGCGCCCGGCGTGCGCATCGTCGTCGCGACGGCCTCGCCGTCCACGCGGATCTCGAGCGGCTCCTCCACCGCGACGGCGTCGAGCGACGCGGCGCCGTGCCGGAGGACCTCGCGGATGGCGACGCGGGGGTCGGGGCGATCCACGCCCGGAGATTATCCCCGCGGCGCGCCGCGCGCTCGCCGGAACGGCGGCCCGGCCCGCCGGACGGCGCCTCCACGCGCCGTCGCGCTACGATGCCGCGCCTCGCCCCTGCGCGCCGGCCGTGCGGCCGCGGGCGGCCGAGCTTAAGAAAGGCGGCTTGACCCGGAACCCCACAGAGGCGGCGTCCGCCCCGGAAGCGCTCGCGGCGCTCACGCCCGACGAGCGCGCGATCGTGGCTGAGGAGGAGGCGCTCCTCGCGCGCGTCCGGGCGTCGCTCGCCGCGCGGCGCGGCGGGCGGGCGGAGGGCGACCTCGTCGCGCGGCTGCGCGAGCTCCGCGACGAGGCGCTCGAGTCCACCGCGAAGGACCTCCCCACCGTCTTCCAGGAGATGGGCGTCGTGCGCGCCGTGATGGAGCGCGTCCGCCCGGGAGACCTCCCCGATCCCTCGGCGCCGTACTTCGCCCACCTGCGCGTCCGCGAGGACGGCGAGGAGCGCGACTACTTCCTCGGCCGGCACACGTTCGTCGACCGCGAGGCGGGCGTGCGCGTCGTGGACTGGCGCTGGGCCCCGGTCGCGTCGCTCTTCTACCGCTACCGCGAGGGCGAGGAGTTCGAGGAGCCGTTCCCGGGGCGCGTCTCGCGCGGCATCGTGGCGGTCCGCCGGGTCGTCGTCGTGGATCGCGGCGGGCTCGCCCGGGTCGCCGCCGACGGCGTGGCGCTCGCGCGCGGGCCGGGCGGCGTCTGGCGGGCGGCGCGCGGGGCCGGCGCGGCGCTCGGCGGCGGCGAGGGCACCGCGGCGCGGGCGGGCGCGCTCGGCACCGGCGCCGGAGGGCGCGAGCGCGCGGCGGCGCCGGAGGTGACGGCGCTCCTCGATCCCGACCAGTACGCCGCCGTCGCCGCCCCCGCCGAGACGCCGCTGCTCGTCCTCGGCAGCGCCGGGAGCGGCAAGACCACGGTCGCGCTGCACCGCCTCGCGCGGATCGCCTTCGAGGACCCGCGCCGCTTCCCGCCCTCGCGGCTGCAGGTGGTGGTCCCCGAGACCGGGCTCGCGCGGCTCGCGGCGCGGCTCCTCGAGCCGCTCGGGCTCGACAAGGCGCAGGTCCGGACGCTCGACGCGTGGGCCCGCGGCGCATTCCAGAGCGCGTTCGGCGTCCCGCCGCCGCGGCTCAGCGAGGAGACGCCGCCGCTCGTCGCCCGGCTGAAGCGCCACCCCGCGCTCTACGAGGCGCTCCGGAGACGCCCGCGCCTCGCCGTCGCCCGTCCCGCGTTCGGCCCGCTCCGGCGCGAGCTCGGAGACCTCCTCGTCGACCGCGCCTTCCTCGAGGCGGTCGTCTCGGCGGCGGCCGGGGGCCTCCCCACGACCGCGATCGACGAGACGCTCCGCCACACGCGGCTGCAGCTCGCGCCGCCGTCCGAGGACCTCTCCGCGATCGATCCGGACCGGCGCGAGGCGCTCGACGGGAGGCCCATCGACGAGGGCACGCCGCAGGCGCTCTCCGGCACGCTCGACGTCGAGGACCTGCCGATCCTGCTCTTCCTCGCGGCCCGCGCCGGCGGCGGCACGGGGAAGAAGACGGCCCACCTCGTCGTGGACGAGGCGGAGGACGTGTCGCTCTTCGAGCTGTTCGTGCTCGGGCGGCAGCTCTCCGGCCGCAGCGTCACCGTCGCAGGGGATGAGAGCCAGCAGACCTTCTCCTCCTACGCGGGCTGGAAGGAGGCGCTCCTCGCGCTCGGGGTCGAGCGGGCGGGGACCGTCCGCCTCGAGACGACCTACCGCTGCCCGCGTCCGATCGCCGAGGCGGCGCACGCGATCCTCGGACCGATCGCGCCCGCCGCGCCGCCGCGCGCCGGCAAGGAGGGCGCGCCGGTCTCGCGCTTCGACTTCCCGACCGAGGCGCACGCTCACCTGTTCCTCGCCGGCGCGATCCGGGACCTCGTCGAGCGCGAGCCGCGCGCGTCGGTGGCGGTCGTCGCGCACGCGCCGGAGGTGGCGCGCTCGCTCCACCGGCTCCTCTCGGACCTGCCCGAGGTGCGGCTCTCGCTCGACGGAGGGTTCACCTTCCGTCCGGGCGTGGACCTCACCGACGTCGCGAGCGTGAAGGGGCTCGAGTTCGACTACGTGATCGTCCCGGACGCGTCGGCGCGCGCCTACCCCGACGGCGAGGACGCCCGCCGCCGGCTCCACGTCGCGGTCACCCGCGCCGCGCACCAGCTCTGGATCGCCGCGCCGGGGACGCCGTCGCCGCTCCTCGCCGGGATCCGCGCGGCCTGAGCCGCGACCGCCCACCCTTCGGTCCCGGGCGGGTCGGGGCGCACCCGAAGCGAGCATCGGGACGGTCGCGTCGCTACACTGGCCGGGCGCTTCCAACCCACTCAACAGAACATCGATCCGCACCTTCGCGGGAGGGAGAGACATGGCCCAGGTGACGCTCAAGGGAACCCCCATCCACACGAACGGCGATCTTCCGGCGGTTGGCGCGAAGGCGCCCGACTTCAAGCTCACGGACGGCGATCTCAAGGACGTTTCCCTCGCCGACTTCAAAGGCAAGAAGAAGATCCTGAACATCGTCCCGAGCCTCGACACGCCGACGTGCGCGACGTCGACCCGGAAGTTCAACGAGTCCGCGGGGAAGCTCCCGAACACGGTCGTGCTCGTCGTCTCCGCCGACCTCCCGTTCGCGGCCAAGCGGTTCTGCACGACCGAGGGGCTCGAGAACGTCGTCCCGCTCTCGCTCATGCGGGACCGGTCTTTCGCGAACGATTATGGCGTGCTGCTGCAGGACGGCCCGCTCGCCGGCATCGCCGCCCGCGCCGTCGTGGTGCTCGACGAGAGCGACAAGGTGGTCTACCGGCAGCTCGTCCCCGAGATCGGGCAGGAGCCCGACTACGAGAGGGCGCTCGCGGCGGCCAGGTAGCGCCCGACCCGCCTGCGGGCTGGGCGGGAACCGCGATCACGGGACGAGCCGGATTGCGCTGAGACAATTGGGCTCAACTCTCGGTGTGACACGATCCGTCGCACCTTGGGTGGACCGTCCCACCTCCGCGCAATCCGCTTCTATGCGGGAGCGGCCGCCGTCACCTGGACGGCGGTCGCGGTCGTCTCGTTCGCGTCCTACTCGAGCCTCGCGCACCGCGGCGTCGTGGCGCTGGCCGTCGCGCAGGCGCGCGCTTCCTTCCAGAAGGACCTCGCCTACCGGCGCTGGGCGGCGCAGCGCGGCGGCGTGTACGTCCCGCTGAGCGCTGACACACCGCCGAACGCGTACCTGCACACCATCGAGCGCGAGATCACGACCCCGAGCGGGCGCGCGCTCACTCTCGTGAACCCGGCCTACATGACGCGGCAGGTGCTCGAGCAGGAGCGCAGCCGCGGTGGTGCGATCGGCCGGATCACGAGCGCCCACCCGCTCCGGCCAGAGAACGCGCCTGACGCGTGGGAGGCCGGCGCGCTCGCGAAGATCGAGGCGGGCGCGGTCGAGGTGGTCGAGGTAGTCGAGGAGGTCGAGCCGGACGCGCCGCTCCTCCGCTACATGGGGCGGCTCACCGCCGAGGAGCGCTGCCTCTCCTGTCATTTCGGGCAGGGGCTGAAGGCGGGCGATCTGCGCGGTGGGATCTCGATCGTGGTGCCGATGCCCGAGTACTTCGCGGTCGCGGACGCGCAGATCGAGCGGGTCGGGCTCGGGCACTCCGTCGTCTGGGTGCTCGGGGTCTTCGGCATCGCGATGGCGTCGGCGCGCGCGTCGCGCCGGGTTCGAGAGCGGGAGCGTGAGCGAGAGGCGCGCGAGGCGCTCGAGCAGGAGCTCGCCCACGCCCGGCGCCTCGAGGCGATCGGCCGGCTCGCGGGCGGCGTCGCGCACGACCTCAACAACCTCCTCTCTCCCATCCTCGGGAACGCGGCGCTCGCGCTCGAGCGCGTCCCCGCAGGCGAGCTGCGCGTCGATCTCGAGGACATCCGCGACGCGGCGCTGCGCGCGCGCGAGCTGACCCAGCAGCTCCTCGCGTTCGGCCGCAAGCAGATGTTCACGCTCGAGCCCATCGACCCGACCGAGGCCGTGGAGGGCGTCGTCCCGATGATCCGCCTGCTCGTCGGCGGCGAGGTGGAGCTCCGCACCGAGCTCGCCCGCGACCTGCCGGCGATCCGGGCCGACCGGGCGCACCTCGGCGCGGCGCTCCTGAACCTCGCCGCGAACGCGCGCGACGCGATGCCGTCCGGAGGCGTGCTCCGGGTCGCGACCGCGCTCGACGAGGTGGATGGCGAGCGCGCGAGGCGGCTCGGGCTCGCGCCCGGCCGGCACGTCTCGATCTTCGTCTCGGACACCGGCGCCGGCATCGACGAGGCCACCCGCGCGCGGTTGTTCGAGCCGTTCTTCACGACGAAGCCGGCCGGCAACGGCCTCGGCCTCGCGAGCGCGCATGGCACGGTCCGGCAGCTCGGCGGCGCGATCGAGGTGGAGAGCGCGCCTGGGCGCGGCTCGACCTTCCGCGTCGTCCTCCCCGCGACGGCGCAGGCGCCGATCGCGACGCCGGTGCCCGCCGCGACCTCGTCGGTACCCCGCGGCACCGAGACGGTGCTCCTCGCGGAGGACGAGCCCGCGGTGCGCCGCGCGGCCACCTCGGTCCTCACCGGGCTCGGCTATCGGGTCCTCGCCGCCCGGGACGCCGACGAGGCGCTCCTCCTCGCGGCGCGCGGGCCCGAGATCCACGCGCTCGTCACGGACCTCTGCATGCCGCGGGTGGGCGGGCGCGAGCTCCACGCGAAGCTCGCGGGGGTACGCCCGGCGCTCCCGACGGTGTTCATGACCGGGTTCGCCGGGGACGCGCTCGGGCCGGGCGACCCGCTGCCCCTCGGGGCGGCGGTCGTCCAGAAGCCATTCACGCCCGGTGACCTCGGCGGCGCGGTGCGGCGCGTGCTCGACGCGGCGATCGCCGCTCAGCCCCCGTCGCCGCCGAGCGCCGCGAGCCGCTCCTGAGCGGACTCCCACTCCGCGTAGCGCGCGGAGAGCTCGTCCTTCGCGAGCCGCTGCCGGTCGATGACCGGCTTCGCGCGCGCGAAGTCCGCGTAGAGCGCGGGGTCCGAGAGCGCGGCGGTCGCCTCCCGCTCCTCCCGCTCGAGCTCCTCGATGCGCGCCTCGAGCCGGGCGATCTCGTCCCGGAGCGGCTTCTCGAGGCGGGAGCGCGCGTTCCGGGCCTCCGCCTCGGCGCGGCGCCGATCCCGCTCGCTCGCGGGCGCCTGCGCGGTCGCTCCCGCGCGGGAGGCACCATCGCCGCTCGCACCCGAGACGGCCGCCTCCTCCGCGAGCCGGCGCTGGTGGTACCACCAATCCTCGAGGTTCCCGGGGAACGGCAGGACGCCGCCGTCCTTCACCTCCCAGATCACCGTCGCGAGCTGGTTCACGAAGGACCGGTTGTGCGAGACGAAGAGGAGCGTCCCGCCATAGCCCTTCAGCGCCTCGATGAGCGCCTCGGAGGAGTCGAGGTCGAGGTGGTTCGTCGGCTCGTCGAGGAGGAGCAGGTTCGCGGGGACGAGCAGGAGCTTCGCGAGCGCGACGCGCGCCCGCTCGCCGCCGGAGAGCACTCCGACCTTCTTCTCGACGTCGTCGCCCGAGAACAGGAACGAGCCCGCGACGCCGCGGACGTACGCCTCCCCCTGGTCGGGGACGAGATCCCAGAGCGTGTCGAGCACGGTGCGCTCGGGGTCGAGAGAGCCGAAGGTGCGGACGGGTCCGCCGTCCTCGTGCTCCGCCCGCTCGAAGTGATGCTGGGCGTAGTAGCCGGCGAGGACGCCGTGGCCGAGCTTCGCCGCGCCGGCGTCCGCGCGGAGCTCGCCCGCGACGAGCTTGAGGAGCGTGGACTTGCCCGCGCCGTTCGGGCCGATGACGGCGACCCGCTCGCCGCGCTGCACCGCGGCGTCGAGGCGCCGGTAAACCGTCTTCGCGCCGAACGTCTTCGACAGCCCCTCGAGCCGGAGCACCTCGCGGCCCGAGCGCGGCGCCTCCGCGAAGCGGAAGCGGAGCGTCGCCCGGTGCTCGAGGAGCCGCACCTCCTCCATCCGCTCGAGCTGCTTCTCCTTCGACTTCGCCTGCGCGGCCTTGGTGTTCTTCGCGCCGAAGCGCTCGATGAAGGTCTCGAGCTGCGCGCGCTTCGCCGCCTGGCGCTTCGCCTGCGACTCGAGCCGCACCTCCTCCTCGGCGCGCTGCCGCTTGTAATCGTCGAAATCGCCCGTGTAGGTCCGCAGGCCCTCGGGCTCGAGCGCGACGACCCGGTCGATCTGACGGTTCAGGAACTCGCGGTCGTGCGAGACGAGGAGCAGCGCCTTGCGCGTCCCACGGAGGAACGCCTCGAACCACTCGAGCGTCGGGACGTCGAGGTGGTTCGTCGGCTCGTCGAGGAGGAGCAGCTCGGGGTCCTGAAGGAGGAGCCCGGCGAGCGCGGCCCGCATCTTCCAGCCGCCGGAGAAGTGGCGGGCCGGGCGCGAGAGGTCGTCCTGCGAGAAGCCGAGCCCGCCGAGGATCCGCTCGGCGCGGTGGCGGCCATAGTGCTCCTCGAAGTGGTCGAGCTCCTCGTGGAGCTCCGCGAGCGCCTGCGAGAGCTCGAGCTGCTCGGGGGCCTCGCGCGCCGCTGCGAGCGCCGCCTCGGCCTGTGCGAGACGGCCCTCGAGCGCGGTCCGGCCCGGCACCGTCGAGAGGACCGCCTCGACGAGCGGGAGGTCCGGCAGCTCGGCGACGTCCTGCGGCAGGTAGCCGGCGCGCGCGCCGCGCCGGAACACGAGCTCGCCCTGGTCGGGGTGAGCGGTCCCCGCGAGGATCCTCATGAGCGAGGACTTGCCGGTTCCGTTCGCGCCCACGAGGCCGATCCGGTCGCGCGGGCCGATGGTGAAGCTCGCCCGGTCGAGGACGACCTTGGGTCCGAAGGCGAGCGAAAGCTCGTTGGCGGCGAGGAGGCTCACGGCGGGGGAAAGGAGTTAACGTTTCTTCAAGCGGCGAACAAGGGCGCGACACCGCCCGGCCGCATGCTCCCACCGTCGCGGCCGCCCCTCCGGGCGGATCCCCGACCCGGCGCAACGCCGGAGGAGGAGAGCCATGAAGAAGATCCTCGCAGCCGCCGGCGTCGCCGCCGCGATCGCCCTCGGGTTCGTCGCGCTCACCGGGTTCCACGGCGGGTGCGGCGGACACGGGCACCCCCGTGACCCCGCCCAGCTGGCGGCCCTCGTGACCGACCGGGTGAACGACGTGCTCGACGATCTCGACGCGACCCCCGATCAGCGGACCCGGATCGATGCCGTGAAGGACCGGCTCCTCGCCGACGCCCAGAAGGCGCGGGCGGGGCACGAGGAGGTCCACGCGGCGCTGCTCGGGGAGTGGAAGGCGGACGCCCCGGACGCGAAGAAGCTCCATGCGCTCGTGGACGAGCGGATCGAGGCGCTCCGAGGGATGGCACACGAGGCGGTCGACGCCGGAGTCGAGGTGCATGGAATTTTGACCCCGGCACAGAGGGAGAAGGTCGCGAAGAAGGCGGAGCGCTGGCACCGCTGAAAGGGGCTGCGTGACCGTTGGACGTTCGGTCGTCCCCGTAGATGACCCAAAGACCGGTCACGGTCACGGTCACGTTCACGGTCACGGGAACTTCCGGAAACGGGAAACGGGAACCGGCCAGCCGTTTCCGGATCCCGTGTTCCTTTCCGGTTTTCCCCGTGACCGTTTCCGTGACCGTGACCGTGACCGGTTTCTCGTACCTGGACCGCGCGCCCAGCCGCGCGCGCACTATCATGACCGAAGTGACCCAACAGACCCCGCTCCTCGTGCTCTTGGTGGAGGACGATCTTCGCCTGGCCTCCCTGACCCGCGAGTACCTCGAGGGCCACGGGGTCGCGGTCGTGCACGTCTCGGACGGCCGGCGCGGGCAGGACGAGGCGCTGTCCGGCCGGTATGACGCCGTGCTGCTCGACCTCATGCTGCCCGGGAAGGACGGCCTCGAGGTCTGCCGCGAGGTCCGATCCCGCTCGGACGTGCCGGTCATCGTGCTCACCGCGCGCGGCGAGGAGGCGGATCGCGTGATGGGGCTCGAGCTCGGGGCCGACGACTACCTCGCGAAGCCGTTCTCGCCGCGCGAGCTGCTCGCGCGGATCCGCGCGGTCGTCCGGCGCGCCAAGGGGAAGGCGGGCCCCGCGCGCGACGTCGTGAAGGTCGGCGGCCTGTTCGTCGACCCCGCGGCGCGGCGGGTGACGCTCGACGGGCGCGAGGTGGCGCTCACCGGGTACGAGTTCGCGCTCCTCCACGCGCTCGCGCGCCGCGCCGGTCGCGTCCTCGGGCGCGAGCAGCTCATGGAGCTCGCGAAGGGGAGCCCCGACGACGCCTTCGACCGCTCGATCGACGTCCACGTCTCGCGGCTCCGCCAGAAGCTCGGGGACGACCCGCGCCGGCCGAAGCTCATCAAGACCGTCCGCGGGGCCGGCTACCTCCTCGCCGGGGACCCGGAGTGACGATGAGGTCAGGCCGCCACGGGCACGGGCACGGGCCCCTCTTCTGGCGGATCTACCTGCATGGCGTGCTCCTGCTCGTCGCCGTCGGGCTTGCGGTCGCGGGCGTCGGCTGGGCGCTCCACCGCGGTCCGCTCTCCCAGCAGCCCGCGCGCGTCGCGTCGTACGCGGCCGTCCGGATCGCCGAGCTCGCCGGCACGCCGGCGCGGCTCGAGGAGGAGCTCCGCCGCGTCCGCGACACGTTCGGCGTCGAGGCAACGGTGTACGCCGCCGGCGGGCGGCCGATCGCGACGAACGTCGAGCCGCCGCTCGCGCCCCCCTTCGGCGACGGCGCTCCCGCGCGCGACGGGCCGATCCGGCTGCGCGGCCGCGGCCTCGGCTGGGTGGTGCCGCTCCCCTCGGTGGGCGGGTACGTCGTCCTCACCCACAGCCCCCGCGAGCGCGATCCGGCCCGGGGACTCCTGTTCATCGGCGTGGTGCTTGTCGCGCTCGCCTTCGCGTCGTTCCCGCTCGCTCGGTCGATCGCGGCGCCGGTCGAGCGGCTCACCGCCGCCGCCCGCGCGCTCGGCGAGGGTGACCTCTCGGCGCGCGCCAACGTGCGCGCGCGCGGTCAGCTCGGAGCGCTCGGGCGCGCGTTCGACGACATGGCGGCGCGCCTCGAAGCGCTCGTCCGCGGCGAGCGCGAGCTGCTCGCGAACGTCTCGCACGAGCTCCGCACGCCGCTCGCCCGGATCCGCGTCGCGCTCGAGCTCGCCGCGGAGGGCGACGCCGAGCGCGCGCGCCGCTACCTCGGCGAGATCGGACAGGATCTCGGCGAGCTCGACGGCCTCGTCGCGGACGTGCTCGCCGCCGCGAGGCTGGACGCGGGCGGGGCCGCGGGGCTGCGGCTCGAGGTGGCGCCGCTCGACCTCGCCGCGCTCGCTCGCGACGCGGCGGAGCGGTTCCGGGCATCGCACGAGGGGAGAAGTCTCGAGGTCGACGTAGGCGAGGCGCTCCCGGTGGTCCGCGGCGACGCGGCGCTGCTCCGGCGGCTCGTCGCGAACCTGCTCGACAACGCCGCGAAGTACTCGGAGCCAGCTTCGCCGCTGAGGCTCGTGCTGCGCGCGGAGGCGGGAGGGGTGGCGCTCGAGGTGCGGGACCGCGGCATCGGGATCGCGCCGGAGGACCTGCCGCGCCTCTTCACGCCGTTCTTCCGGACCGATCGGAGCCGGGCGCGCGGGACGGGCGGGACCGGGCTCGGCCTCGCGCTCACGAAGCGGATCGCAGAGGCGCACGGCGGGACCATCTCGGCCGCGAGCACCCCGGATGGCGGGACGGTCTTCCGGGTGACGCTCCCCGCCGCGCCCGCGCGGGCGTGAGCGTCGGGTGCTGCGGAGCGGCCCGGCCGGACGCGCCGGCCGGGCCACGCTGCGGGGCTAAATGAAATAGACGCGCATGAACAACAGCCCCTCGGTGGCTTTAGCGGACCCGCCCTGGCCGGTCGCCGTCCCGGCGGCCGTCCTGAGCTTGGGATCGCCAATGGCGGTGAACTCGAGCTGCGCCTCGATCCCGATCGAGAACCACGCGCTCGGGAGCCACTCGCCTCCGAACACGCCCGCGAGCGTGGTGTTGCGCCGCGTGAGCCGTTCCACGAACGTCCCCGCGCGCTGCTCGTCCTTCAGCCACGTCGAGACGAGCCGCGCGCCGCCGTACAGGTTGGTCGCCGCCGCGACCGGCTTCACGAACAGCGCCCCGACCCCGAGCGCGAAGGCCGAGTCGGTCGTGTCGCTCCCGTCATCGTGCACGGAGAGCCAGCCGATCTGCGGCTCGAGTCGGAAGCTCGGCGAGAGGTAGATCGGGACGTAGAGGTTGGACGGAGGCGCAAAGTCCGCGGCACCCAGCGTCACGACGGGGCCGAGCAGGCTAGAGTTCATCGAGACGCCGAGGCCGACGCGCGGGTGTGCGCCCTGGGCAGTCTGCTGCTGGGCCAACGCGGGGGCGGAAAGCGCGAGCGCGGCGACAGCCGCGGCGGCGCGGAGCGAGATCTTCATTGGTGGAGTCCTCCCTCTAGGACGGCCGGTTCATCCGGCGCGGGAGACTCTACGCGAACCGCCGTCCCGCAACCAAGGGAAAGGCCGTCATCGCTCGCGCATCGACGGGTACTCGAAGCGCGTCGGCGGATCGAACGTCTCCTTGATCGACCGGAGCGAGGTCCAGCGGAGCAGGTTCGCCATCGACCCCGCCTTGTCGTTCGTCCCCGACGCGCGCGCGCCGCCGAACGGCTGCTGCCCGACGACGGCGCCGGTCGGCTTGTCGTTCACGTAGAAGTTCCCCGCGGCGTCCCGGAAGCGCCGCGTGAGGTCCGCCATCGCCTCGCGGTCGCGCGCGAAGATGGCGCCGGTGAGGCCGTAGGGCGAGGTCGTGAGGCAGAGCTCGACCGCCTCGTCGAGGCGGATGTCCGCGTACACGTAGACGGTGAGCACCGGCCCGAAGATCTCCTCCTCCATGAGCTGGAAGCGCGGGTTCACTGTCTCGACGATGGTCGGCTCGACGAAGAAGCCGCGCGCGTCGTCGCAGCGCCCGCCGCAGAGGATCTTCGCCTGCGAGGAGGCCCGAGCGATCCCCACGTAGCGGCGCACCCGCTCGAACGCTTCGCGGTCGATGAGCGCGCCCATGAAGTTCGTGAAGTCCTCCACCTCGCCGACCTTCAGCTCCGCCGTCATCCCGAGGAGCCGCTCGCGCAGCTGCGGCCAGAGCCCCTCGGGCACGTAGGCGCGCGACGCGGCGGAGCACTTCTGGCCCTGGTACTCGAACGCGCCGCGGACGAGCGCGGCCGCGGCGGCGTCCACGTCCGCCGACGGGTGGACGAAGACGAAGTCCTTGCCGCCGGTCTCGCCGACGAGCCGAGGGTAGGACCTGTAGCGGTCGAGGTGCTCGGCGACCGTCCGCCACATCCCGTGGAACACCTCGGTCGAGCCGGTGAAGTGCAGGCCAGCGAGGTCGGGGCTCGCGAGCGCGGGATCGCCGACGGCGCGCCCCGGGCCGGGGACGAAGTTCACGACCCCTGGTGGAAGCCCGGCCGCCTCGAGCAGCTTCACGAGGTGGTAGCCCGAGTAGACCGCCGACGAGGCTGGCTTCCAGACGACGGTGTTCCCGAGGAGGGCCGGCGCGGTCGGCAGGTTTGCGGCGATCGCGGTGAAGTTGAAGGGCGTGACGGCGAGGACGAACCCCTCGAGCGGCCGGCACTCGACCCTGTTCCACTGCCCCGGCGAAGACACCGGCTGATCCGCGAGGAGCCGCTCCATGAACCATGGGTTCCAGCGCCAGAAGTCGATGGTCTCGCAGGCCGCGTCGATCTCCGCCTGAGGCGCGGTCTTCGACTGCCCGAGCATGGTCGCGGCGTTCAGGACCTGCCGCCAGGGACCGGCGAGGAGGTCCGCCGCGCGCAGGAGCACCGCCGCGCGGTCGTGCGGCTCCATCGCGCCCCAGGTGCGCCGCGCCTCGAGCGCGGCCTCTATCGCCGCCTGGACCTCCGCGGGGCCGGCCTGGTGCCAGCGCGCGAGCCGCTGCGCGTGCCGGTGCGGGACGCGCAGCTCGGCGACCCGCCCCGTCCGGACCTCGCGGCCGCCGATGACGAGCGGGATCTCGATCTCGCGCGACGCGAGCTCGGCGAGGCGGGTCTTCAGGACCCCGCGCTCGGGGGTGCCCGGCGCGTACGAGAGCGGCGGCTCGTTGCGCGGGGCGGGGACGTGGAACGTTCCGTTCGCCATGGCGGCCTCGGGTGAGCGCGCGGAACATAAGCCCCCGCCTGCGGTCCGGCCCCGCCAGCGTCGGGTGAGGGGGAGGGCGCTCGCTTGTCCCGTGGCCATGCGCCTTGAGGGGCGGCGAGCCCCGCGCTAGGTTCGCCCCCGTGGGGAGCACCTTCGATCTGTTCAAGAGCGCCGAGCGGATCGAGGCGCTCGCGGGCGCAATCTACGGCGCGCTCGCGAACCAGTTCTGCGACGACGAGCCGACGCGGGCGATGTTCGCGAAGCTCGAGGCCGAGGAGCTCCAGCACGCGAGTCGGGTCCGGCTCCTCGCGGGGGCGTACCGCGCCGACTCGAAGCTCATCGGCCGGGTGGCGGGCGCGGCGGAGCTCGAGGGCTGCTGCGCCGCCGCCGAGGCGGCGCTCGCGGAGGTGCTCGCGGGGGCGTGGGCCCAGGACCTCGCCGGGATCAAGCGCCGGCTCGCCGTGCTCGAGCTCGACATGGCGAAGGCGCACGCCCACTTCCTCTCGCAGGACGGGCACCCGGGGTTGCGCGACTTCTTCCGGCAGCTCGCGGATCAGGACGACGCGCACCTGGCGCTCCTCGAGCCGTGACGGACCCCGAGCTGATGCGCGAGGCCCTCCGGCTCGCGCGCGAGAGCGTCGCGGCGGGCGGCGGCCCGTTCGCCGCGCTGGTCGTGCGTGACGGCGCGGTCGTCGCCGCGGGCACGAACCGCGTCGTGCTCGACTCCGACCCCACCGCGCACGCCGAGGTGGTCGCGATCCGCGAGGCGTGCCGCCGGCTCGGGTCATTCCGGCTCGACGGCTGTGAGCTGTACGCCTCGTGCGAGCCGTGCCCGATGTGCGCGGGCGCGATCGGCTGGGCGCGCCTCGCCCGCGTGGTCTACGCGGCGACCCGCCACGATGCCGCGGCGGCGGGGTTCGACGACGCACGGCTCCACGAGGACGTCGCGCGCGCGCCGGGCGAGCGGAGCGTCCCGGCGGACCGGCTCCTCGAGGAGGAGGGGCGGGGCGTGTTCGAGGCGTGGGCGGCGAAGCCCGACCGGGTTCCGTACTGAGACTGATGAGCAACGACGTGAAACCGCTCGCCGCCGCGCTCTGCTGCGCCATGACCACCCTCGCCGCCGCGCGCGACGTCGGGCCGCCCGGCTCGAGTGACGAGGTCCGCGGCGTCCTCGCCGTCCGCGCCGGGGTCGCGCTGCCGTTCGGCAGCGCGCGCGCGGGCGTCGCGATCGGCGACCTCCTCTCCGGCGCGGTCCCGCTCTCGATCGAGCTCGGCGCCCGCGGCGACGCGACGACCGTCGGATTCCAGCTCTCGTACGCGCGGGCGTTCGTCGCGGCGTGCCCGCGCGACGCGTCCTGCTCGGGCGACATGATGCGCGCCGGCCTCGAGGTCCTGTACCGCTTCTCGCCGGGGGAGCGCGTCTCCACCTGGGCGGGCGCGGGGCTCGGCTGGGAAGGATCGCGGTTCGCGATCGGGGCGCGCCGGACGCGCCTCGACGCGCTCGAGCTCCTGAACCTGCAGCTCGGGCGCGAGGTGACGCTGCGCCGCGGAACGACGCTCGGCCCCTACCTCGCGGCGACCTTCGCGCAGTTCCTCGAGCAGGACGGCACGCCCATTGCCGAGAAGGCGCCGCACGCCTGGATCGAGCTCGGGTTCCGCGGCGCGTTCGGGCTCTGATCCGCGGCCGCGCCGCCGCCCGCGGACGTCACCCCGCGGCGGCGCTCGCGAGCGCCGGGTCCGGACACAGCGCCGGCGCCCACGCGGCGGAGCCATCCGGAGCCGGATCGCCGGGCTCGCGCCGGACGTCCGGCGCCGCGGCGGGCGCGGACCTCATCTTCGGGCGCGGTCCCCAGTGGAGCCCGAGGGTCGTGCCGACCCCCACCGCGATCATCTGTGCGGGGATCACCACCCAAAACCGGGGCGCCGCGACGTACCCCGCCGCGAGCGCCGCCATCTGTCCCACCGTCGCGAGCAGGAGCGCCTTCCACGCCGCCCCCGACGCCGGCTCGGCGCGTGCCCACCGCGCGAGGAGCACGGCGGTGAGGGGCGGGATGACGATGGCGGCCATGCCGAAGGAGTAGGCCGCCGTCCGGAAGTTCGCCGCCGTCGGCTGAAAGGTGCCGTTCGCGAAGAGCTGCAGCGTGTAATAGGCGGAGCCGAGCACGAGTGCGTCGCCGAGCAGCACCCCCAGCGAGGACGCGGCGAGCTCGCTTCCCTGGAACGGCCCCGGATCGAGCGGCCGCTGGAGCGGCGCCGACAGCCCGGGTGAGGCGACCGCGAGGTGGAGGACGAGCGCGAGCGCGGTCATCACCGCGAAGAATGGTGCGGCGCGCCGCGGCGGCCACGACCCGGACGCGCGTCTCGGCTCCGACCCCGACCTCACTCCTCGTAGCCGAGCCCGTATCGCTTCAGCTTGTCGTGCAGGGTCACGCGCGAGACGCCGAGCCGCCGCGCGGCCTCGCTCCGGTTCCCGCGCGCGGCGCGCAGCGCCTCTACGACGAGCCCTCGCTCGTACGCCTGCACGCGGTCCTTCAGCGGGAGCGGCGCGCGCTCCCCCGCGGGCGCGGCGCCCCCGCGGTCCGCGAGGAGCGCGAGGTCGAGCCCCTCCGGCGGCGAGAGCGCGACGAGCCGCTCGATCGCGTTCTCGAGCTCGCGGACGTTGCCCGGCCACGCGTGCCCCGCGAGCCGGTGGAGGAGGGCGTCCGGCGCGTGCAGCGAAGGCAGGCCGAACCGTTCCGCGAACCGCGCGAGGAAGTGGCGCGCGAGGACGGGCACGTCCTCGGGGCGCTCGCGGAGCGGCGGGACGCGCAGATGGACGACGTTCAGCCGGTAGAAGAGGTCCTCGCGGAACCGCCCGGCGCGGACCTCCTCCTCGAGGTCGCGGTGCGTCGCGGCGAGGACGCGCACGTCCACCTTCCGCACCCGCTCCTCGCCCACGGCGCGGACCTCGCCCTCCTGGAGGACCCGGAGCAGCTTCGCCTGCGTCCCGGCCGCGAGCTCGCCGACCTCGTCGAGGAGGATCGTGCCGCCGTCCGCCTCGCCGAAGAGGCCCGGGCGGGCGCGGATCGCGCCGGTGAACGCCCCGCGCGCGTGGCCGAAGAGCTCGGCTTCCGCGAGCTCCGCCGTGAGCGCCGCGCAGTTGAACCGGACGAAGGCGCGCTCCGCGCGTCGGGATCCGAGGACGATCGCCTCGGCGACCCGCTCCTTGCCGGTGCCGCTCTCGCCGGCGAGGAGCACCGTCACGTCGCGCGGCGCGACGCGCGCGACGAGGACCGCGAGTTGCCGCATGGCCTCGGAGGTGAAGACCATGGTGCGCGCGAGCGCGAGCTCGCCGGCGAGCCGTTCGTTCTCGTGCGCGAGGCGCACCGCCTCGAGCGCGCGGCGGACGACCGCGACGAGCTCCTCCGTCTCGAACGGCTTCTTGAAGTAGTCGTGGGCACCGGCCTTCATCGCCTCGACGGCGTGGCGCTCCGACCCGTGCGCGGTGATGACGACGACGTGCGGCGCCGGGGTGCGCGCGGCGAGCCGGCGCAGGAGCTCCATCCCGTCCATGCCCGGCATGCGCAGATCGGTGACGACGAGCGGCGCCGGGTGCGCCTCGAAGCGCGCGAGCGCCTCGGCGCCGTCGGCGGCCTCGTCCACGGAGAGCCCCTCCGACTCCAGGATCTCGCGGAGCGTGTACCGGACGCCGGCGTCGTCGTCGACGACGAGGACGCGCGTCGCGGCGCTCACGCGCTCCTCCCGCCCGCGCCGGGCGGCTCGACCGTCGCGGGGCGGGAGCGGCCCTCGGCCCCCCGACCCGGCAGGATCATCTCGGCCTCGGTCCCGCCGCCGGCGCGCGGCGCGAGCGAGACCTCGCCACCGTGCTGGCGCGCGAGCGCCCGCGCGATGGTGAGGCCGAGCCCCGACCCCTCCGACTTGGTCGTGACCCCCGGCGCGAAGACGGCGCCCGCGACGGCCGGTTCGACCCCGCGGCCGCGGTCGAGGATCCGGACGCGCGCGCCGCCCGCCGCGGTGCGCTCGGCCTCGATCTCCACCGCCGCGCCCGCCGGTGATGCATCGAGCGCGTTCTGGAGGAGGTTGATGAGCACCTGCTTCGCCTTCCGCGGGTCGCAGCGCACGCGGACCTCCGCCGCGCGCACCGCGATCTCGATCGACCGCTCGCGCGCCATGCCCTCGTGGAGCGCGGCGACCTCGAGGCAGAGCGCGCCGAGATCGGTGTCCCCGAGCGCGAGCGGCACGAGCGGGCGCGAGAAGTTCAGGAACTCCTCGAGGACCGACTGCATCCGGTCGACCTCGCGGCGGAGCACGGCGAGCCGCTCCGCCCCCTTCCCGCCCGGGAGGTGCTGCGCGAGGAGCCCCGCGAGCCCCTTCACGCTCGCGAGCGGGTTCTTGAGCTCGTGCGCGATCTCGCCCGAGAGCGCGGTCAGCTCCTCTGCGCGCTCCGAGTGCGCGCGCAAGGACTCGTGCTGCGCCGCCGCGGTCCGCTGCACCATCCGGTCGAACGACCAGCGCACGGCGCGCCCCGCCCCCGCCGCGAACGCGTAGACGAAGGTGAGCACCGTCGCGTGGGTGACGAGCCACGCGGTGGGCACGGGGAGGGTCGGCCCGCCGCCGAACGCCGCGAGGTTGAAGGCGGGGAGCGTGGCGCTGGCGCCGATCGCCGCGAAGAGCCACGCGGCCGCGATCTGGAACAGGGCGAGGAGCCCGTTCACCGGCCACGGCACGAACACGCCCGAGATGACGCCGAGCACCGCCGAGACGTAGAGGAACGGGGAGCCGAGCCCGCCGGTGCCGAACGCGATGAGCGTGACGCCGGTGATCGCGAACGTGAGGTTCCGCGGCACCGCGCCCGGCGTGAAGCCGCGCCGCCGCCACCTCACCCACTCGGCGACGAAGAAGACGAGGAGCGCCGCGACGGTGCACGTGAGGAGGACCCGCCGCCACGCCGCCGGCTCGACCCAGGCGATCCAGAGCGCGACGGCGAGGAACGGCGGCAGCCCGACGAGCCGCGCGCCCGCCATGCGGCCGAACAGGCGCGACAGCTCCTCCTGCTGGATCTCGCGGTGGCCGGGGGGCGGGGGCACGGGCGGCGCCTCGCCGCCGAACATACGCCCGAGTCGTCGCGCGCGCATGGCGTTTCCCCTCTCTGCCGCTAGCGCCCGAGGGCGCGCTCGAGCCCGATCGCCGCCTGCGCGAGCCGCGCGCGACCGTCGGCGAGGCCGACGTCGGCCTGGTACAGCCGGTCGTTCGCGTCGATGACGTCGAGGCTCGACGCGACCCCCGCCTCGAAGCTCCGCCGCGCCGACTCCGCCGCATCGGCGGCGAGGCCGCGCTGCGTCTGTGCGAGCCGCAGGCGCTCCCGCGCGACGGCGAGGTCGCGCGCGCCGTCCGTCACCTCCTGCACGACCGCGAGCCGCTGCGCCTCCGCGCCCGCACGCGCCGAGGCGAGCTGCGCGCGCGCCTGACGGCGGCGGGACTCGCGGAGCCCGCCGTCGAAGATCGGCCAGGTGAGGTCCAGCGTCGCGCGCCAGCCCTCCTTCTCGCCGGTCGGGTACGGGACGTCGGACGCGAAGGCGCTGCCGGTCGCGGAGAGCTGCGGCGCGAGGCGGGCCCAGGTCGCGCGCACCTGCTCCTCGGACGCGGCGACCTGCGCCGCCTGCGCGCGCAGCTCCGGGCGGCGTCCGACCGCCTCGGCCACGAGCGGCGCGTCGCCCGGCGGCTGCGCGGCCGGGGCGTCGGGGAGCGCGATCCGGACCGGCCCCTCGCGGCCGAGCAGGATCGCGAGCGCGAGCCGGGCGCGGCCGAGCTCCGCGCGGGCGCGGGCGAGGTCGCTCTCGCGCCGCACCTGCTCGGTGCGGCCGCGCAGCGCGTCGAGCGGCGCGGCGACGCCGGCTTTGACCCGCCGGTCGGCGCTGCGCGCGTGCTCGGCGGCGATCTCTAGGGCGCGCTCGGAGGCGACCACGACCTCCTCCGCCGCCCGCGCGCCGTGGGCCGCCTGCGCGAACCCGGCCCGGAGCTGCAGGCGCACGGCGTCGGCCTGGGCGTCGGCCGCGCGCGCGGCGCTCCGGGCGGCGCGCACGTCGAACCAGGCGGACGGGACGACGAGCGGGACGCGCAGCGCGCCGCCGACCGCGAGCTGCTCGAGCGGCTGGATCGTGATCGGCTTCGGGAGGGGGGTTCCCGGCGGAAGCGGCAGCAGCGACAGGAGGTCGCCGATGGCGACGCGCGCGTCGTCGCTGTTCCGCGTGTAGCTCGCGCTGGCGGACAGCGAGGGAAGGAGCGCGGCTCTGGCCTGATCGACCCCGGCGCCCGCCTCCTCGGCGCGGCTCCGCGCCTGGGTGAGCGTGAGGTTCTGCCGCTCGAGCTCCGCGAGGGCGGCGTCCAGGGTGAGCTCGGGGACGTCCGCGGTCCCGTTCGACTCCGCGCCGCCTGCGCCCTTCGACCCAGACCGTTCATCCTGAGCGTAGCCTCCCCGCAGGGGAGGCGAAGTCGAAGGACGCTCAGGGTGAGCGGGCATGGGGGTCGGGGTTGGGGTCGCCTGCCCCACCGCCGTCGCCAGGATCACCGCCGCCGCACCGATGCTCAGCATCTCTCTCCTCCGGGCGACACCCGCGCCCAGCCCTTCGCGAGAGCAAGGCCGGTGCCCGGCGGCGGACGCCGCGATCACGGGCACTTCGGCCTCGCGCACCTCACCGCGCGCGCGCCGCGCCGTCAGGAAGCCCGAACGGTCCGTCGGATCTCCTTACAGGTGGCGGGTCCGCCGGGCGCGAAAAGGCAGGCGGGACGCGCCGCTGCGCCGCCGGCCGGCGGGCACGCCGCTTGCGCCTGTGTCGGGTCGACCCCGCGCGCCGCGGGGCAGGGAGCGTCCCCGATGCGCCGTGTCCTCGTCATCCTCGGAGTCCTGGTCCTCGTCCTCGCCGGGCTCATCTCGCTGCGGCTGTGGCGCCAGGCCCAGGCGCTCGCTGCGCCGTCCGGCGGCTCGGGCGAGATCGAGGGCACCACAGTCGACCTCTCCTCGCGCGTCGGCGCGCGCCTCCTCGAGGTCCCCGTTCGTGAAGGCGCGCGCGTGAGGAAGGGCGATCTCCTCGTCCGGCTCGACTGCGCCGATCCGCAGGCGCAGCTCGCCGAGGCGGAGGCGCGGCTCGCCGCGGCGCGGGCGCAGGCGGTCGCGGCGGGCGCGCAGATCCAGGCGTCGCAGCGGTCGCGGATCGCCGCGGGCGCCTCGGGAGAGGCGGCCCGCGCGCAGGCCGCGGCGCTCGAGGCGCAGCGCGACGCGGCGGACCGGCAGGCGAAGCGGCTCGCCGGGCTCACCGCCGACGTGGCGGAGTCGAGCATCGACCAGACCCGCGCGAGCGCGACGGGCCTCGCGCACCAGACCTCCGCCGCGAAGGCGCAGGCGAACGCGAGCGCCGAGCAGGTCCGCGCGGCCGAGGTGGGCGTGCGCGCGGCCACCGCGCAGGCCGAGGCGGCGCTCGCGCAGGTGAAGGCGGCGGAGGCGTCCGTCGCGCGCGTCGCGATCCTCGTCGGCGAGTGCGAGGTGCGCGCGCCACGCGACGCGGAGGTCTCGACCCTGCCGCACGAGGCGGGCGAGCTCGTCTCGGCGGGCGCGGTCCTCGCGCGGCTCGTGGACCTCTCGGAGGTGAAGGCGACCTTCTACCTGCCGAACGCGGAGGTGAGCGCCGTGAAGCCGGGCGCCAAGGCGATCGTCGTCGCCGACGCCTGGCCGAACGAGTCGTTCGAGGGGGCCGTCCGCACGGTCGCCCTCGAGGCCGAGTTCACGCCGCGCAACATCCAGACCCGCTCCGACCGCGACCGGCTCGTCTACCCGGTCGAGGTGACGGTCGTGAACCGCGACGGGAAGCTCCGCGCCGGGATGCCGGTGCAGGTGACGCTCCCCGGGGCAGGGAGGTGAGTGGTGCCGAGTTCAGGCCACCGCGAGCTTCGCGCTCCCGCTCACCCTGAGCGTCCTTCGACTTCGCCTCCCCTGCGGGGAGGCTACGCTCAGGACGACCGGTCGGGGTCGAAGGGCGGAGGCGGCGCGGAGTCGAAGGGCGGCCCAGCCCTCGCCGCGTCCGGCCTCGTCCGCCGCTTCGGGGCGGTGACCGCGCTCGACGGTCTCTCCTTCGAGGTCGGCCGCGGCGAGCTGTACGGCCTCGTCGGCCCGGACGGCGCGGGGAAGACGACCGCGCTCCGCGCCCTCGCGGGGCTCGTCGGGCTCGACGGCGGAGAGGCGCGGGTCCTCGGGGAGCCGGCCGGGAGCGCCGCCGTCCGCGAGCGGGTGGGCCTCATGCCGCAGCAGTACAGCCTCTACCGCGACCTCTCGGTCGCCGAGAACCTCCAGTTCTTCTCGCGGCTCTACGTGCTGCCGCGCGCGGTCTACCGCGAGCGCGCGGAGCGACTGCTCGCCATCACGCGCCTCGCGCCGTTCGTGGACCGGCGCGCCGAGGCGCTCTCGGGCGGCATGTACAAGAAGCTCGCGCTCGCGTGCGCCTTGCTCCACGAGCCGGAGGTGCTGCTCCTCGACGAGCCGACGAACGGGGTGGACCCGGTCTCCCGGCGCGAGCTGTGGGGGCTCCTCCACGAGTTCGTCCACGGCGGGATGGCCGTGCTCGTCACGACGCCGTACATGGACGAGGCGGAGCGCTGCCACCGCGTCGGCCTCGTCCACCGCGGCCGGCTCGTCCTCGAGGGGGAGCCTGGCGCGCTCATGCGCGGTCACGCGAGCTTCGAGGAGGTCTTCCTCTCCCGTGTCGAGGAGGCCGGGTGACCCCCGCCATCATCGCCCGCGGGCTCACGCGCCGCTTCGGCGGGTTCACCGCGGTGGACGCGGTGACGTTCGAGGTCGAGCGCGGCGAGATCTTCGGGTACCTCGGCGCGAACGGCGCCGGGAAGTCGACCACCATCCGGATGCTCACCGGCCTCCTCGCGCCGACGAGCGGCGAGGCGACCGTGGCGGGGCACGACGTCGCCCGCGACCCGCGCGCGGTGAAGGGCGCGATCGGCTACATGTCGCAGAAGTTCTCGCTCTACCTCGACCTGCCGGTGGGGGAGAACCTCCTCTTCTTCGGCGGCGCGTACGGCCTCTCGGGCAAGGCGCTCCGCGACCGCGCCGCCGAGGTGCTCGAGCTCACCGGCCTACGCGAGCTCGGCGACGCGACGACGGGCGAGCTCCCCGGCGGGATCCGGCAGCGGCTCGCGCTCGCCTGCGCCGTCCTGCACCGGCCCGGGCTCGTCTTCCTCGACGAGCCCACCGCGGGCGTGGACCCGTTCGCGCGACGGACGTTCTGGCGGATCATCCGCGATCTCGCGGCGGCGGGCACCACCGTCTTCGTCACGACCCACTACCTCGACGAGGCCGAGTACTGCCGACGGATCGGTCTCATGGTGGACGGCCGCCTCGTCGCGCTCGACACGCCCGCGGCGCTGAAGCGCACCTGGGTGCCGGACCGCGTGCTCGTCGCGCGCGGCGAGGGGCTCGCCGCCGCCGCGGCGCCGCTCGGCGCGCGCGAGGGCGTTCGCGCGGTGGCGCCGTTCGGCGCCGCGCTCCACCTGCGCGTGGACCCGGACCGGCTCGGCTCGGCCGAGGTCGAGCGCGCCCTGCGCGAGCTCGGCGCGCGCGACGTCCGCGTCGAGCCAGCGGAGCCGACACTCGAGGACGTGTTCCTCGCCGTCGTCGAGCGCGGCGCGCGGAGCGGGGAGGCGGCGCCATGATGGGTTCCAGGAAGGGCCGGCTCGCGAGATCCCTCGTCCGCATCGGGGCGATGGCGGGGAAGGAGACGCTCCACATCCGCCGCGACCCCCGCACGCTCTACCTCGCGCTCGGGATGCCGGTGCTGATGCTCTTCCTCTTCGGGTACGGCGTCTCCTTCGATCTCGAGCGGATCCCGCTCGGCGTCGCGGACCGCGACGGCACCGAGGCGTCGCGCGCGCTCGTCGACGCGGTCACCGCCGCGCGCGAGCTCGAGGCGGTGGCGCGCGTCGCGCCGGAAGACGCCCCCCGGCTCTTCCGCGAGGGTAAGGCCGTCGCGGTGCTGCACGTGCCGAGGGGCTACGGCGCCGACGTCGCGCGGGGCCTCCGCACGCAGGTGCAGCTCCTCGTGGACGGCGCCGACGCGGTGGTCGCGAACCAGGTGCTCGCGAAGGTGGACGCGCTCGTCCGCGCCGAGACGCGCCGGCTCGCCGGGCCCGCCCTCGCGGCGCAGGCGCCGCCGATCCAGGTGAAGGTCTGGACCGATTACAACCCCGCGGGGCGCTCGGCGCTCTTCATGGTGCCGGGCCTCGCCGTCTACCTCCTCGCCATCAGCGCCGTCCTGCTCACCGCGCTCACCATCTCCGGCGAGTGGGAGCGCGGGTCGATGGAGCAGCTCTTCGCGTCTCCGGTGGGCCGGCTCGAGATCGTGCTCGGCAAGCTCCTCCCGTATCTCGTGCTCGGCATGATCGAGCTGGAGCTCGTGCTCGCGTTCGGCGCCGTCGCGTTCGACCTGCCGATCCGCGGCTCGACGCCGCTCGTCTTCCTCATCGGCCTCTTCTTCCTCGTCGGCATGCTCGGGCAGGGGCTCCTCATCTCCGTCCTCGCGAAGAACCAGCTCGTCGCGACCCAGGCGGGCGCGCTCTCGGCCCTCCTGCCGTCGATGCTCCTCTCCGGGATGATCTTCCCGCTCGAGAACATGCCGCTCCCGCTGCAGCTCCTCTCGCGCGTCGTCCCCGCCCGCTACCTCGTGCACGCGCTCCGCGGGATCCTCCTCAAGGGGAACGGGCTCCACGTGCTCTGGCCGGATCTCGTCGCCCAGGTCGCGTTCGCGCTCGTGGTCCTCGCGCTCGCGACCGCCCGCTTCGAGCGGAGGCTCGCGTGAACTCCCCGTCCGCGCGCGTCCAGCTCGCCGCGATCTTCCGCAAGGAGGTCCGCCAGACCGTCCGCGACCGCCGGATCATGTTCATGCTCGTCGTGGCGCCGCTCATCCAGACGGTCGTCTTCGGGTTCGCGGTGGACTTCGACGTCGACCGGGTGCCCACCGTCGTCGTGGACCAGGACGGCACCGCCGAGAGCCGGCTCCACGCGCGCCGCCTCCTCGCCGACGGCACGCTCGCTCGCGCTGGCGTCGTGCGCTCGCCCGCGGAGGCCGAGCGCGAGATCGACGACGGCCGCGCCGCGGCGGCGCTGATCCTCCCCTCCGGGCTCGGCGCGGACCTCGCGGCAGGGCGGGCGGCGGAGGTACAGGTGCTGCTCGACGGGACGGATCCGAACCGCGCGACCGTGGCCGCCGGCGCCGCCTCGCGCTACTTCGGCGAGGTAGGCGAGGCGCTCGCGCGCGAGCGCCTCGTCGCGCGCGGACTGCGCCCGCCCTCGCAGATCCAGGTCGTCCCGAAGATCGCGTTCAACCCCGGGCTCGACACCCCGCCGTTCATGGTCCCGGGCATCGCGGCGATGCTGCTCCTCATCGTCACGACCATCGTCACGGCGATGGGGCTCTCCCGCGAGCGGGAGATGGGGACCCTCGAGCAGGTGCTCGTGACGCCCATCCGGCCGGTGCTGCTCCTCATCGGCAAGATGGCGCCGTTCGTCGTCATCGGCCTCGTCGACGTCGCGCTGCTCATGGCCGCGGGCACGTGGCTCTTGGGCCTCCCGCTCGGCGGGACCTTGCCGGTCGTGCTCGTCGGGACGCTCCTCTACCTCATGACGACGCTCGGCGTGGGGCTCCTCATCTCCACGCTCTCGACGAGTCAGCAGCAGTCGTTCCTGGGCGGGTTCCTGTTCGTCCTGCCCGCGATCCTGCTCTCGGGGGTCGTGACGCCGATCCGCGCCATGCCGACCTGGCTGCAGGTCGTCACCTTGCTGAACCCGGTCCGTTACTACGCGGAGGTGATGCGGACGACCCTCCTGCGCGCCGCCGGGTTCGCGGAGCTCTGGCCCCAGCTGCTCGCGCTCGCGCTCCTCGGCAGCGTGATCCTCCTCGCGGCGACCCGCCGCTTCCACGAGCGGATCGCGTGATCGCGCGAAGAAGGGGCCCACCTTCCGGCGCGCCGATCGGCCGCGCATGCGGCGATGTGTCGCACGCCGCGACGCGGCGGGCGAGCGCCCGGCGCGCCACCGGGAACAGGGCGCTGCGGCCCGCTGTTCGGCTATCGAAATCGACCCGGTTCGGGTTAAGGTACGGCCCCCTCGAAGCAACGGGGGATTCATCACATTCGGAGGTCTCGACACATGCGTCGTCTTTCCGTCGTCCTGCTGGTCACGCTGGCCGTCGCGGGATGCAAGAAGAAGGAGGCCGCCCCGCAGCAGGTCGCTGGCGCGCAGGGGCCGGAGGCTCCGTCGGCCTCGATCAAGGGGAAGGTGCTCGAGCGGCTCGATGCCGAGCCGTATAGCTACCTGAAGCTCAAGACCGACCAGGGCGAGACCTGGGTCGCGGTCCCCAAGACCGACAAGGAGAAGGGGTCCGATGTAGTCGTCGGCGGCGCGATGCCGATGGCCGACTTCGAGTCGAAGACGCTGAAGCGCAAGTTCGAGCTCGTCTACTTCGGCACGCTCGCCGGCGCCGAGGGTGGCAACCCGGTCCAGCCCGCCTCCGCCGGTGGCGAGCAGCCGTCGTCCGGCAACATGGCGGCGCAGCACGCCGCCGCCGCCGCCGGCCCGGACGACGCCGGCACCGTGAAGGTCCCGAAGGCTGCGGGCGGCGACGCCCGCACCGTCTCCGAGGTGTACGCCCAGCGCTCCGCCCTGAAGGAGAAGCCGGTCACGATCCGCGGCAAGGTCGTGAAGTACAACGAGGGGATCATGGGCCGGAACTGGCTCCACATCCGCGACGGCTCCGGCGCGGGCGGCAAGGACAATGACCTCACCATCACCACCGCCGAGAAGGCCTCGGTGGGAGACGTGGTCGTCGTGAAGGGCACGGTCCGCGTCGACAAGGACTTCGGCGCCGGCTACTCGTACCCGGTCATCGTCGAGGACGCGAAGCTCTCGAAGTAGCGCTCCGCTCCTTGCATCCGACGGGCGTGGTCCTCGCGGGCCGCGCCCGTTTCATTTGGCGTCGCCTCGACCCGCCTCGTGCGATGGAACCCGCGCCGGGACGCCTCCCGGGGTCGCCGCCTGCACCGTCGGTCGCTGGTAAGCAGATTCTCGCGCATGGAGGCGACTGGGACGGAGGGCGCGTTTCCACGCCTCTGCGATTTCCTCTTGGAGCGAAGGGAAGAGGTCCTCGCGGCGTGGGAGCGGTCGGTCCGCTCCGCGCCGGGCGAGTCTCCTGGCCCGGAGCCGCTGCTCCACGGCGAGGCCCCCGCGCTCCTCGAGCGGCTCGCCGAGGCCGTGCGGATGGTAGAGGAGGGTGAGCCCGGAGCACCCGGCGAGTTCCCGTTCCTCCACCCCCTCGACTGGCTCGAGGCGTCCGACCGGCGCACCCTGCTGCGCGAGCTGTCTGTCCTTCGCGCGACCGTGCTCGAGCGCTGGCGGTCGGCCGTGGCCGCGTGGCCCGGCGCTGCGGAGACGGACGCCGAGCGCGCGTTCCACGGCGCGATGGACGAGGTGATCGCCCGCACCGCCGAGCGCGCCGCCGAGGCGCGGGCGCGCGAGGCGGAGCGCGAGCGGCTGCGCGCCCTCGACGCGCTCGAGCACGGCGATCCGTTCCTGCTCCTCGATCACGACTGGCGCATCGTCGTCGTGAACACGAGCCAGGAGCTCGCGACCCGAAAGCCACGCGCGGACACGCTCGGGCGCGTCCTGTGGGACGTCTGGCCGGAGACGCGCGAGCCCTCGTCCGCCTACTTGAGCGAGCTCACCCGCTGCATGGAGGAGCGCGTCCCCGTCCGCTTCGAGGAGATGTTCAAGCCGCTCCGGATCTGGACGGAGGTCACGGCGTATCCCGCGGGCGAGGACGGCGTCGCGGTCTTCTTTCGCGACGTCACGGAGCGCAAGCGCTCCGAGGCGCGGGCGCGCGAGGCGGAGAAGCGCCTGCACGCGCGCGAGCGTGAGCTCGAGCGGTTCTTCGCGATCTCTCCCGACCTCCTCACGGTCGCCGGGCGCGACGGCTACTTCCGTCGCGTGAACCCCGCGTTCAGCGCGGTGACCGGGTACTCCGAGGCGGAGCTGCTCGCGCGCCCGTACCTCGAGCTCGTGCACCCCGCGGACCGCGAGCAGGCGCGCGCCGAGGCCGAGCGGACGCTCTCGGGCGTGCCGATCGTCCGCTTCACCTTCCGCTTGATCCGCAAGGACGGGCAGGCGCGCTGGATGAGCTTCAACGCCTCGGGGGAGGAGGGGGCCGACGTGTTCGCCGCCGTCGGGCGCGACGTCACCGAGGAGCGGAACCGCGCGGAGCTCGAGCAGCAGCTCATCGGCATCGTGAGTCACGATCTGCGCAACCCGCTCAATGCCATCGGGATGGCGACGGAGGCGCTGCTGCGCCGCAGCGCGGAGCTCGACGCGCGGACGCTCGGGACGGCGGCGCGGATCAAGTCCGCGGGCGGCCGCGCGCTCGCGCTCATCCGCGATCTGCTCGACTTCACCCGCGCGCGCCGGCCCGGCGGGATGGCGATCGCGCCGGAGCCGATGGACCTGCACGCCGCCGTCCGCGCGGCCGTCGAGGAGGTGCGGGCGAGCCACCCGGACCGCGAGCTGCGGCTCGAGCAGACCGGGGACGGCTTCGGCAGATGGGACCCCGCCCGCCTCGATCAGGTCGTGCAGAACCTGCTCTCGAACGCCTTCAAGTACGGGGCGCCCGACCGCCCCGTCATCGTCCGGACCGACTGCCGCGACGACTGGGCGCGGATCGAGGTGACGAACGAGGGCGACCCGATCGACCCGGCGCTCCTCCCGCACATCTTCGAGCCGCTCCGCCAGGCGCGGCGCACGGGCGGCGTCGGCGGCGTCCGGGGCGTCGGGCTCGGCCTCTACATCGTGGATCACATCGTCCGGGCGCACGGGGGGACCGTCGACGTCGTCTCCACCGCCGAGCAGGGCACCACCTTCGTCGTCCATCTCCCCCGCGAGCCGCCCGCCGCCGGGTGAGCGGGCAATGGCGGTCGCCCGGGATGTCTCCCGACGGACTGCTCCGGTAGACTCCCGGCCCCGTGCCGACCCAGGACCGAACGCCCGCCGCGCGCGCCGCCGTCGAGGAGGAGGTCGAGGCGCTCGAGGCCTCGCTCGCGGGAGACGACGCCGCCGACGCGCCGCGCCGGCGCGCCCTCGGCGTTCGGCTCGAAGCGCTCCGCACCCGCTGGCGCGAGGATCCGGCGCTCTTCACGCCCGCGGTGGTCGAGGCGCTCCGCGCGGTGGCGCGGACGCTCGCGAACGCGCCGCGCGCCGCAGGCGCGGAGCCCGACGCAGTGCTCCGCGACGTCTTCGGCCACGCAGGGTTCCGCCCTGGCCAGCGCGAGATCGTGACGGCGGTGCTCGAGGGACGCGACTGCATCGGCGTCATGCCGACCGGCGCGGGCAAGTCGCTCACCTACCAGGTCCCGGCGCGCATCCTCGGCGGGACGACGCTCGTCGTCTCGCCGCTCATCGCGCTCATGAAGGATCAGGTGGACGCGATGGAGAAGGTGGGGCTCCGCGCGGCGTTCCTCAACTCGACGCTCGCGGCGGAGGAGCGGCGCGAGCGGATCCGCGCGCTCCGCCGCGGCGACCTCGAGGTGCTCTACGCGGCGCCCGAGGGGCTCGAGGCGGGCGTCGGCGAGGCACTCCAGGGCGTGCCGCTCTCGCTCATCGCCATCGACGAGGCCCACTGCATCAGCCAGTGGGGGCACGACTTCCGCCCCGCCTATCGGAACCTCTCCGGGCTGCGCACCCGGTTCGGCGCACCGGTCCTGGCGCTCACCGCGACGGCGACGCCCGAGGTGATCCGGGACATCGCCGGCCAGCTCGGGATGAAGGACCCGCTCCTCGTCCGCGGCTCGTTCTTCCGCCGCAACCTGCGCATCCACGCGGTGAAGAAGGGCGAGGGGCTGCGCACGCGCGACGCGATCGTCCGCTTCGTTCGGTCGCGCCGCGGCGAGAGCGGGATCGTCTACGCGCTCTCGCGCCGCTCGGTCGAGGAGACCGCCGACGAGCTGCGCCGCAATGGGGTGCGCGCCGCCGCGTACCACGCCGGGCTCGACGCGGAGACGCGCACGCGCGTGCAGGACGCCTTCCAGGCGGGAGCGATCGACGTCGTGGCCGCGACGGTCGCGTTCGGGATGGGGATCGACAAGCCGGACATCCGCTTCGTGGTGCACCGCGACCTGCCGCGCTCGGTCGAGGCCTGGTACCAGGAGATCGGGCGCGCGGGGCGCGACGGGAACCCGTCCACCTGCCTCCTCTTCTACTCGTGGGTGGACGTCCTCGCCTGGGAGCGGCTCGCGCAGGACGCGGACGGCCAGGTCGCCGCCGCGCAGAAGCGGCAGGCGCGCATGGTCTTCCGGCTCGTGGAGGCGGAGGGCTGCCGGCACGCCGCGCTCGTCGGCCACTTCGGCGAGCGGATCGCCGCGTGCGAAGACGCGTGCGACCGCTGCACGGGGGAGGAGCTGTCGATCGGGCCGCCCTCGCGCGGCGCGCGCGCGGGGGCCGCGGCGCCGCGGCGGCGCCGGGCGCGTCCGCGGCGCGCCTAGAGGTACGCGTCGTAGTCGAGCGTCACGACGAGCGAGAACCCGGCCTCGATGTCGGCGAAGAAGTCGGGCGTGGGGTTCGCGAGGTCGTAGGTCACCTCGACCCGTGCGTCGAGCTTCCCGCCGCTCAGGTACGGGCCGAGGTCGATGTTCGACTCGCCCGAGACGGCGATCGCGGTGGGGCTCGCGCCCGGCGTCTTCGAGTACGCGGCGACGATCGTCCAGGCGGCGGTCGAGCCGGGCGGCCGGGTCATGACCTTCACCGACTCGACCCCGGCGAGGTTCGCGGGCGTCGTCGCGGTCGAGAGGGGGTCCGGGTCCGCGACGAGGTGGAGCGCGACGTCGGTGAGCCGCAGGTCGAAGGTGATCCCCTCCTCGCCGAACACGGGCACCTCGGCGCCGAGGTCGTACGAGACGTCCGTCTTCACGCAGTTCGCGGCCACGATCTCGCAGAGGTAGCTCGGGTCGGGGGCGGCGGCGGGGAACCGCTGGGCGGGCTGAGTGATCCGGATCTCGGGGATCTCGAGCTGCGCCGAGAGGAGCGGCTGTCCGCACCCCGCGAGCACGGCGGCGGCGAGCAGAACGGCGGCGTGGGCGTGGCGCATGGTCGTCATCCTCGCGTTCACAGCCAGTACTGGAAGCCGACCTTCACGGAGGGCAGCGTCCCGTGGAACGCCGGATCGGTGAAGGTGACCTTCGACCCGTCGTCGCTCGTGTACGTCGCGGTGCCATTCGCCTTGATCGAGACGTAGGAAAGGCCGAGCCGGATCGAGAAGGCGAAGCCTCGCGAGCTGCCGAGCTCGAGCCCGAGGTCGAGCGCGGCGTACTGGTAGTCGATCTTCGCGAGCAGCGGCTCGATCCCCTCCGGCACGCCGCCCTTGTCCTTCGCAAGGAACGACAGGTCGGAGCGGAAGAGCCGGCCGCCCTCGAGCGAGAGCGTGGGCACGATCCAGCCGTCCCAGGGGGCGAGGACGACGCCGCCCTGGACACCCCAGCCGATGTAGCCCCACGACGGCCCTGCGAAGAAGCGGACGTTGGCGATCGGGCGGAAGAGGAGGCTCGCCGTCGCGAGGTCCGGGAAGCCGCCGCCGATCGCGACGCCGAGCGTCGGGTGGGGCGGACGGGTCTTCCCCGCGAGCACCGCCCTTGCCTGCACCCCCTCCCTCGCGGTCGCGTCGGGGAGCGGGAGCCCCGCGGCCGCGGCGCCCTTCGCGTCGGCGTCCACCGCCGCGGCCTGCGCGGCGGCCTGCTCGCGCGACATCTCCCCGACTTCGCCCATGTCCGCGGGGGCCATCGCAGGCGCCGGCGCGGCGTCCTCCGCGCGCCCCCCGAACGGCGCGAGCGCGACGAGCGCGGCGACGGCGAGAGGGGAGAGGCGCATCGTTCCTCCGGAGAACCGAGGCGCCGGGGAAGCCCCGGCGGGTCGGCTCGGAGTCTAGACGGGCGGCGGGGCGCGACGAAAGCCGCTGGATCAGGGGATGGCCCCTGGCGCCCGCGCTCGTTCTCGGGCATCACTCCCCCGCCATGGCCCTCTCGTCCACGCTCCACCACCTCGATCTCCGGTTCTCGCAGGCGGATGTCGGCGTGGACGGCGACGTGTCGGTGAAGGTCGCACGCCACCCGTCGGAGACGATGGAGCGGCTGTGGCTGCGGATCCTCGCGTTCGCGTGGAAGTGGCGGGAAGGGCTCGCCTTCGGACCGGGGCTCTGCGAGCCGGACGCGCCCGATCTCTCTGCCGTGCTCCCGGACGGCCGCGCCGCGGTGATCATCCGCGTCGGCAAGCCCGAGCCGCAGCGGATCGAGCGGGACGTGAACCGGAACGCCGGCGCCGACGTGGCGGTGCTCTTCGAGTCGCCCCGCAGGCTCGAGGCCTTCCTCGCCGAGGCTCGGGAGCAGCGCTTCTCTCGCGCCGCCGCCGCCGACCTCGCGGCTGCCGACCCGGGGCTCCTCGCCGAGCTGGGAGCGAGGGAGGAGCGGCGCATCAAGGCCTCCATCACGATCGTCGCCGATCATCTCTATGTCGAGGTGGGCGGCCGCACGCTCGACGCCCCCCTCCACCGCGCCGGCGCCTGACCGACCGGCTGCTGGGCGGCGACTCGCCCCGAGCGGGTCGAGGCGCACCCGCGCCGATCGACATGAAATCCGCCCGCCAGGGGTTAGAACACGAAGTATCTGGACCTTTTCAGTCCACCTTGGCTCTCATCGCTCATGGGGGCCGCGGCGGACGGGGGGCGGCCCTCGGAGGCGACGGATGATCCGGATGTCGAAGCTGACCGACTACGCGATCCTGCTCCTCGCGCACCTCGCGCGCGCGACGGGCACGCTCACCGCGCAGGAGCTCGCGAGCCGCTCGCGCGTGCCCGTGCCCACGGTCTCGAAGCTCGCGAAGGAGCTCTCCAAGGCCGGGCTCGTCATCTCCCACCGCGGCCGGAACGGCGGCTACGGCCTCGCCCGCCCCGCCGACCAGATCTCGGTGGCCGAGATCGTCGAGGCGCTCGAGGGACCCATCGCGCTCACCGAGTGCGCGAAGCCCGGCAAGTTCGACTGCGGGATCGAGGACACCTGTATCGCGAGGGCGAGCTGGGATCCGGTCTCGAGCGCGATCGAGAGCGCGCTGCGCGGCCTCGCCCTCTCCGCCATCGCCCCATTCCGCGCCGGTGAGACCGAGCCGGCGCCCGTTCACATCGGAGCGCGCGCACCATGAGCACGGCGGAGCAGTTCAAGGAGCTCGCGGACCAGAAGTACCGCTACGGCTTCGTCACCGAGATCGAGGAGGACCGGGTCCCGAAGGGCCTGTCCGAGGAGATCGTCCGCCTCATCTCGCAGAAGAAGGGCGAGCCGGCCTTCATGCTCGAGTGGCGGCTCAAGGCCTACCGGCACTGGCTCACCATGCAGGAGCCGACCTGGCCGAACGTCCACTATCCCAGGATCGACTACCAGGAGATCGTCTACTACTCGGCGCCCAAGCAGAAGGCGCAGCTCGGCTCGATCGAGGAGGTGGATCCGGAGCTCCGCAACGCCTTCCAGAAGCTCGGGATCCCGCTCGAGGAGCAGATGCGGCTCGCGGGCGTCGCGGTGGACGCGGTCTTCGACTCGGTCTCGGTCGCGACGACCTACAAGAAGAAGCTCGGCGACCTCGGCATCGTCTTCTGCTCGTTCTCCGAGGCGGTCCGCGAGCACCCCGCCCTCGTCGAGAGGTACCTGGGCTCGGTCGTTCCGTACACCGACAACTACTTCGCGACGCTGAACAGCGCGGTCTTCTCCGACGGCTCGTTCGTGTACGTCCCGAAGGGCGTCCGCTGCCCGATGGAGCTCTCGACCTACTTCCGGATCAACGCGAAGGACACGGGCCAGTTCGAGCGGACGCTCATCGTCGCGGACGAGGGCGCGTCCGTCTCCTACCTCGAGGGCTGCACGGCGCCGATGCGCGACGAGAACCAGCTCCACGCCGCGGTGGTCGAGCTCGTCGCCCTCGACGGCGCGCAGATCAAGTACTCGACGGTCCAGAACTGGTACCCGGGCGACGCCGAGGGGCGGGGCGGCATCTACAACTTCGTCACGAAGCGCGGGAAGGCGATGAGCCGCGCGAAGATCAGCTGGACGCAGGTCGAGACCGGCTCCGCCATCACCTGGAAGTACCCGTCCTGCATCCTGCAGGGCGACGACTCGGTGGGCGAGTTCTACTCGGTCGCGCTCACGAACCACCGCCAGCAGGCCGACACCGGCACGAAGATGATCCACATCGGGCGGAACACCCGCTCGACCATCATCTCGAAGGGGATCAGCGCCGGGCGCGGGCAGAACACCTACCGCGGCCTCGTGAAGATGATGAAGGGGGCGCACGGCGCGCGGAACTACTCGCAGTGCGACTCGCTCCTCATCGGCGATCGCTGCGGCGCCCACACGTTCCCGTACATCGAGGTGCGGAACCCCTCGGCGAAGGTCGAGCACGAGGCGACCACCTCGAAGATCGGCGAGGACCAGCTCTTCTACTGCCGGCAGCGCGGCATCTCGGAGGAGGACGCGGTCTCGATGATCGTGAACGGGTTCGCGAAGCAGGTGCTGAAGGAGCTGCCGATGGAGTTCGCGGTGGAAGCGCAGAAGCTCCTCGGCATGTCGCTCGAGGGGAGCGTCGGATGAAGGCGAACGGCTGCAGGGACGGCGCGCTCCTGCGCGTGGAGGGGCTCCGCGCGAAGATCGCGGCGGAGGGAGGCGGCGACATCCTCCGCGGCGTGGACCTCGAGGTCTGCCCGGGCGAGGTGCACGCGATCATGGGGCCGAACGGGTCCGGCAAGTCGACGCTCGCCGGCGTCCTCGCAGGGCGCGACGCCTACGAGGTGACGGGCGGCGGCGCGATCTACGCGGGGAGCGACCTCCTCGCGCTCGCCCCCGAGGCGCGTGCCGCGGCCGGCGTCTTCCTCGGGTTCCAGTACCCGGTCGAGATCCCCGGCGTCGGGAACCTCTACTTCCTGCGCACCGCGCTCAACGCGCTGCGCCGCTCGCGCGGCGAGGAGGAGCTCGACGCCATCGACTTCCTCTCGCTCGCGAAGGAGAAGATGAAGCTCGTAGAGCTCGATCCCGCCTTCGGCAGCCGCTCGGTGAACCAGGGGTTCTCCGGCGGCGAGAAGAAGCGGAACGAGGTGTTCCAGATGGCGGTCCTCGAGCCGCGGCTCGCGATCCTCGACGAGATCGACTCTGGCCTCGACATCGACGCGCTGCAGGTCGTCGCTCGCGGCGTGAACGCGCTCCGCCGTCCCGATCGCGCGATCCTCCTCGTCACCCACTACAAGCGGCTCCTCGAGCACGTGCAGCCGGATCACGTGCACGTCATGGCGGGCGGGCGCATCGTCCGCTCCGGCGGGCCGGAGCTCGCGGACGAGCTCGAGCGGACCGGCTACGCCTGGGTCGGCGGCGCGGCCCCGGAGACCGCCGCGGCGGGAGCGCGCCCGTGAACGCCGCGGAGAACAGCCTCGTCGCGTCCTTCTCGCCCACCGCGCGCGAGCCGGGTTGGCTTGGCGACGCGCGCCGGGCCGCCCTCGCGCGCTTCGAGACGCTCGGGCTGCCGACCACGCGGCACGAGGACTGGCGCTTCACGAGCCTCGCCGCGCTCGCGGCGGTCCCGTTCGGGCGCGCGCCCGGCGGAGACCGGGCCGCCGCGGCCGCGCTCCTCGCCCACGCGGCGGCGCCGGGGGGGCCGCGGCTCGTCTTCGTGAACGGCCGGCTCGACCCGGCGCTCTCCACCCGCGGCGCGCTCCCGCGGGGCGCGATCCTCTCGAGCCTCGCGGTCGCCCTCCGCGAGATCCCGGAGAAGGTCCGGCCGCACCTCGGGCGGCTCGCGCGCCCCGACGACCAGGCCTTCGTCGCCGCGAACGCGGCTCTGTTCGAGGACGGCGGCTTCGTCCTCCTGCCGCGCGGCGTGGACCTCGAGGTGCCGCTCGCGCTCGTCTTCGTCACGGACGCCGCGGCGGGCCCGGTCGCGACCCACCCGCGCACGCTCGTCGTCGCCGAGGAGGGGGCCCGCGGCACCGTCGAGGAGGTGTTCGTCGGGCGCGGCGCGTCGCTCACGAACGCCGTCACCGAGCTCGTCCTCGCCGACGGCGCGGCCGTCGAGCACGTGCGCATCCAGTCCGAGGCGCCGGAGGCGTTCCACGTCGGCGCCGTCCACGCGGAGGAGGGGGCGGAGGCGAGCCTCTCCGCGCACGCGTTCACGTTCGGCGCGCGCCTCTCGCGCTCGGAGATCTGGGCCCGGCTGCGCGGCGAGGGCGGACGCATCGCAGCGAACGGGCTCTACATGGCGGACGGCGCCCGGGTCGCGGACCACTTCTCGTGGGTCGAGCACGCGGTGCCCGGCTGCACGACGACCGAGAGCTACAAGGGCATCCTCGACGGCGCCGCGCGCGGCGTCTTCTCGGGGCGGATCCGGGTGCTCCCGGGCGCGCAGAAGACCGTCGCGTACCAGAGCTCGTCGAACCTGCTCCTCTCCGACGACGCGATCGTCGACGCGAAGCCTCAGCTCGAGATCTTCGCCGACGACGTGAAGTGCGGCCACGGCGGCACCGTCGGGCAGCTCGACGAGGCGGCGCTCTTCTACCTGCGGTCGCGCGGCGTCCCGGCCGCCGAGGCGCGCTCGCTCCTCATCTGGGCGTTCGCGAGCGAGATGGTGGGCCTCGTCGCCGCGCCGGCGCTCCGCGCCCGCGCGAAGAACCTCGTCGCGGGCCGCCTGCCGGCGGGCGCCCGGATCCTGGAGGCGGCATGACGGCTGTGAAGACCGAGCGGGAGGGGGGCGTGGCGCAGCGGCGAATCGGCCCACCGGAGCGTGGGGCGCGGTTCGACCCCGCGCGCGCGCGCGCGGACTTCCCGATCCTGCGCCAGAAGGTGCACGGAAAGCCGCTCGTCTACCTCGACAACGCCGCGACGACGCAGAAGCCCCGGGCCGTGCTCGAGGCGATGGACCGCTACTACGACGAGCAGAACGCGAACGTGCACCGCGGCGTCCACCTGCTCTCCGAGCGGGCGACGAAGGTGTACGAGGGCGCGCGGCTTGCCGTGGCGCGGTTCATCGGCGCGCCGGACCCGCGCGAGGTGGTGTTCGTCCGCGGGACGACCGAGGCGGTGAACCTCGTCGCCCAGACGTTCGGGCGCCGGCGGGTCTCGGAAGGGGACGAGGTGCTCGTCACCGCGCTCGAGCACCACTCGAACATCGTCCCCTGGCAGATGCTGTGCGACGAGCGGCGGGCGCGGCTGCGCGTCGTCCCGATCGACGACCGCGGCGACCTCGACCTCGACGCCCTCGAGGCGCTGCTCGGCCCGCGCACCCGCCTGCTCGCGGTGACCCAGGTCTCGAACGCCCTCGGCACCGTGAACCCGCTCGGCGAGATCGTCCGGCGCGCGAAGGCGAAGGGCGTGCCGGTGCTCGTCGACGGCGCGCAGGGGATCTCGCACCTCGGCGTCGACGTCGCCGCGCTCGGCGCGGACTTCTACGCGTTCAGCGGCCACAAGCTGTACGGCCCGACCGGAATCGGCGTCCTCTGGGGCCGGCGCGAGCTGCTCGAGGAGATGCCGCCGTGGCAGGGCGGCGGCGACATGATCCTCTCCGTCACCTTCGAGAAGACCGTCTACAACGCCTTGCCGTACAAGTTCGAGGCCGGCACGCCGGCGATCGCCGAGGCGGTCGGGCTCGGCGCCGCGGTCTCGTACCTCGAGACGGCGGGCGTGGCGTCGATCGCCGCGCACGAGCAGGAGCTTCTCCAGTACGCGGTCGAGCGGCTCGGCGAGGTGCCCGACCTCCGGCTCGTCGGAACGCCGCGCGCGCGCTCCGGCGCCGTCTCCTTCCTGCTCGGGGACGTCCACCCGCACGACGTCGGCACGGTCCTCGACCGGCACGGCGTCGCGGTGCGCGCCGGCCACCACTGCGCGCAGCCGCTCATGCAGCGGCTCGGCGTCGCGGCGACGGTGCGGGCGTCGGTCGGGCTCTACAGCACGCGCGAGGACGTGGACGCGCTCGTCCGCGCCCTGCACGCGGCGCGGGAGGTGTTCGCCTGATGTCCGAGCTGACGGATCTCTACCAGGAGGTGGTCCTCGACCACGGCAAGCGGCCTCGAAACTTCGGGCCGCTCGAGGGGGCGACTCACCGCGCCGAGGGCCTGAACCCGCTCTGCGGCGACCGGATCACGGTCTTCGCGAAGCTCGAGGGCGGGGCGCTCCGCGAGGCGCGCTTCGAGGGCTCCGGGTGCGCGATCTCGAAGGCGTCGGCGTCCGTCATGACCGGCGTCGTGAAGGGGAAGACGCCCGCGGAGATCGACGCGCTGTTCGCGCGGTTCCACCGGCTCGTCACCGAGGGGCCGGTCCCCGGTGATGAGGAGGAGCTCGGCAAGCTCGCCGTGTTCGGTGGCGTCCACGACTACCCGACGCGCGTGAAGTGCGCGAGCCTCGCCTGGCACGCGCTGCGCGCCGCCCTCGCGGGCCAGGGAGCGCCCGTCTCGACGGAGTGAGCCATGGCGCGACAGGCGGTGAGCACCCTCAGGGACGTCGAGGTCATGCAGGTGCCGAGCGGCTTCCACGCGACGCTGCCGGCCGGAACGCCGATCATCATGCAGCAGACGCTCGGCGGCGCGTTCACGGCGATGACGGCGACGGGAGGCCTCGTCCGCATCGACGGGAAGGACGCCGACGCGCTCGGGCCCGACTTCGTCGAGGAGGCGCGAAGGTTCGAGGCGGAGCGGGCTGCGCAGGCGGAGGGGCCGTTCCAGGAGGAGAAGATCTGGGACGCGCTGCGCCAGGTCTACGATCCGGAGATCCCGTCGAACATCGTCGAGCTGGGGCTCGTCTACCTCATCGGCGCGGAGCCGGTCGAGGGCGGGCACCGCGTGAAGGTCGTGATGACGCTCACGGCGCCGGGCTGCGGCATCGGCCCGGTCATCGTCGATGACGTGCGCCGCCGCGTGCTCGGCGTACCCGGCGTGAAGGACGCAGAGGTGGAGCTCGTCTTCGATCCGCCGTGGGACCCCTCGCGGATGAGCGAGGCGGCGAAGCTGCAGCTCGGGTTCATGTAGCGCCGGGGCGCCGCCGCCCGCGCTCGGCTACGGCGGCGGCACGGTGAGGGTCACCGACCCGCTCACGTCCTGGTACGTCGCGGTGATGACCACCTCGCCCGGCGCGACCTGCGCGACGCTCGCGCCTTCGCTCCCGAGGTCCACCACGGTCGCCACCGACGTCGCGGACGAGACCCAGTCGGTCTCGGCCGCGACGTACTCGACGACGCCGTCGCTGTACACCGCGATCGGGTAGAGCCGCACCGTCGAGCCGGGATACGACGACGAGAAGCCGTTCTCGCCGCCCGCGACCGTGAGCCCGATGAGGTGGCTCGGCTCGGCACAGCCCGCGAGCGCCGCGAGCGCCGCGAGGCCGAGCGCGGCGCGCCCGCGGCGCGCGCGCGCCCGCGGTCCGTCGATCCTGTTCGTCGTCATCCGCATCCTCCTCAGAACGAGTACCCGACGCCGGCCGAGACCCGGACCGAATCCATCGGGATGTGTTCCTGCAGCAGGCGGGGGTCCTGGAACGCGTACCGCACCTCGACGACCAGGAGCGTCCGCGGCGACAGCCGGATCGTCGCGCCCGCACCGGCGTGGAACCCGAGGAACAGCGCGTCGTCCGAGAGCGTCCGCTCGCCCTGCCACAGCCCGCGGTACTCGCGCGCCGGGCGGCGGTCGATGCGCACGAAGTAGAGCCCGGCCCCGCCGAGCAGATAGGGGTGGAGTGGCGCCGCGGGGACCGCGAGCTTCAAGGTCAGCAGCGAGGGGACGGTCGTCACGTCGTCGTTGACCGAGGCGTTGCTCATCGCGCCAAAGGCGACCGGCAGCCTTCCCTCGGTCGTGCCGGAGATGCGCCCGTACCCGGAGGAGACCTCGAACGCCGCGATGCCCCACGCCCACGCCTCGAGCGCGATCTCGGCCTGGAGCCCCCGCGGCGAGCCGGGGCGCAGGCTCACCTCGGGCCCGGCGCGGACGTGCACCGCGTACTCGACCGCGCGCGGAGGCCCCGGGTCCGCGCGGAGGGGCGCAGGCCCGCGCGCCACCGGCGAGCCGGGGAGGTCGCCACGAGGAGTCGTCGCCTCGAGCGGGACCTCCCAGAGCCGCGCCTCGTCGAGCACCGTCTTGCCGCTCGCCGACAGGGAGATGAGCGCTGCGAGCGTGCGCTGCTCGCGCGAGACCCGGACCTCGTAGCGTCCCTCCTCGAGCGCGAGCTCGACCCGGGTCCCGCGGACCTTGCGCAGCTCCGCGACGAGCTGCCCCGCCGCGTTCCGCACGAACACCTTGCCCTCGAGCGCCTCGGGGATCACGAGCAGCGCATCGGCGCCGCGCAGGTCGGTCATGACGACGTCGCCGCTCCCGACGAGCCCGATGTCGTACGTCGCGTGTTGCGGGCCGCCCTGGGTCGCCTCCGTCCCGGCGAGCGTCTCGCGGAACGCGAACTGGTAGGCCTCGTTCAGGGTCACGACGCCGTCGCCGCTCGCGTCGGCGGCGCCGCGCAGTCCGGTGAGGAGGGCGTGGGTGAAGAACGAGGCGCGCAGCCGGTCGGACTCCTGCGCCGACTCGTCCGCGGCGCTCGAGGTGAGGAACGCGTGACCGCGGATCCGGCTCGACTCGTCGAGCAGGAACGGCGGCCGGTGGACGCCCCCCTTGGCGCGCGTGAACGCGCCCGACGCGCAGGAGTCGAGGATGGCGACCCGCACGTCTGCCGGGACCCGGTCGAGCTCGCCGCGCAGCTCGACGTACGAGAGGCGCGTCGCGCCGAGCAGCAGGCCCTCCTCGTCCGAGTGGCCCGAGTAGTAGAGGAAGACCTCGACGCGCCGCCCGGCCGCGCGCGACCGCTCCGCCTCCACGGCGACCGTCGCGAGCGCGGCGCGGAGCCGGTCCGCGTCCGGCTCCTCGAGCAGGACGAGATCGCCGAGCGCGACGCCCCCGAGGCGCCGCAGGATCCGCGAGACGTCGCGGGCGTCGCTCGTCGCGTAGCGGAGCGGCATGCGCGAGGAGCCGCCGAGACTCGCGCCCGCGACGACGGCGAAGCGGCGAAGCGAGCCGTCCGCCGCGAGCGCGGGCTGCGCGAAGGCGAGGGCGACTGAGAGGAAGACGAGGGCGCGCATCAGCGGATCTCCTTCGAGAGCACGACGTCCACCTCGGCGAATCCGGGGGCGAGCGGCAGCCGAGCCTCGCGCGCGTCCCGGCGGCTGGCGAGCGCGCGCGTCGCGTCGAGGATCGCCCCGACGTCGAACGGGCGCGCGGAGGTGACGAAGATGAATCGCTCGAAGCCGGGCGCGGCGTCGAGCCGGAACGACTCGGGGAGGAGCACCTCGCGCCCCGACTCGAGCGGCCCCGCGGCCTTTCCATCTGCCGGCCAGTGGCGGGTGACCGCCCCGCCGCCGTCGAGCGAGACGATGACGCCGAAGGGTCTCCCCGCGGCGACGTAGCCGAGCTGGACGAGGTCGCCCGGCCGCACGGTCGCGCCCGGAGCGACGCGCTCCGCGCCGGCCGGCGTGCGCCGGTGCACGACGAGGTGCGGCGAGAGCCCCTTCACCCGGACGCCGTCGGGCTCGGGAGCCGAGGTCCCGCCGTCGCGCGGGAGACGCACGGCGACGAGGGCGGCCGCCGCCGTCGCGGCGAGCGCCGGGACGAGGAGCCAGCGCGAGCGGCGCGGACGGGCCCTGGCGCGCCGGACCACCTCGGCGGCGACCCGCTCCGGCGGGAGCCGCGCGAGTGTGGCGGCGTCGTCGCGCGCGAGCTCCGCGAGCGGGTCCGCTCCGGGGCGAGCGCGCGCGGCGCCGTCGAGGACGCGACGGCGGGCGTCCGGATCGAGCTCCCCGGCGGCGGCGAGCTCGAGCAGGTACCCGGGCACGCTGTCCGTCTCATTCGCCATGACTGTCTCCTTCGAGCGCCTCGAGCCGGGCGCGCAGCCCGCGCAGCCGCTTCCGGACTCCCGATACCGAGAGCCCGACCTCGCGCGCGACCTCCTCGAGCGTGAGGCCGTCCACGTGGTGGAGCACCGCGAGCGTCCGGGTCGAGCGGAGCTCCGACCGGAACGCGTCGCGCAGGTGAAGGCGCGCGAGCCAGCTCGCCTCCGGCCGGACTTGCCCGGCGATGGCGAGGACGCGCGCGTCCACGGCGTCGTACGGGCGGCGCCGGATGGACCGGGCGCGGTTCAGGCAGACGTTGGTCGCGATGCGGAGGAGGAGCGACGCCGGGCGACCCTCGTCGAGCCGGTCGCCGTGGCGCAGCAGCTGGACGAACACGTCGTGCATCGCGTCCATCGCCGCGTTTTCGTCGCGCAGCAACGCAACGCACCTCCGCAGGACCATCGGTCCATACGTCCGGTATTGCGCGGCCACGTCGACGCTCACGTACCCTCCCCACCAAAGAACACCGGCGGGCGGCCGAGCTGTCACTCGCACGCACGAATGTCACGGCTCGCGAGGACCGAAGCGGACGCAGAGACCAGGTCGGCCGCCGCGATGCGCTCGCCCCCGCGTCGCGCGCCCCCCTTCCCAGCGCGGAAGGTACCACGCCGAAGACTCCGTCCCCGCTCGGGAATCCGGCCCGTGAGACCGGGCGGTGTCGAGGAAGTGAAGGCGACCCGGGGTCCCCGCGCCGCTCACCGCCCGGGCTCGGACGCGACGCCAGCGGGCTCCGCGGGCGCGCGATCCTGCGCAGCGGGGACGAGGCGGACGACGAACGTCGTCCCTCGCCCTGGCTCGCTGTCCACCTCGATCGACCCGCGCATGTCGGAGACGATCCGGTGGCAGATCGACAGCCCGAGCCCGGTCCCCTCGCCGACCGGCTTCGTCGTGAAGAACGGATCGAAGATCCGCGGCAGGTGCTCCGGGAGGATGCCGCTCCCGCTGTCTCGCACTTCCACGGCGACGCGCCCATCCGGTTCGAGGCGCGTGCGGACGGAGATCTCGTTCCGGTCGGCGGCGCCCGGCGGGATGGCCTGCGCGGCGTTCACGATGAGGTTCAAGAAGACCTGGCCGAGCCGCGCCTCGTTGCCACGGACGGATGGCACCGGGACGAGGTCCCGGACGAGGCGCGCGCGGTGCTTGATCTCGTTCCACGCGAGGTTGACGGCGGACTCGAGGATCGGCTGGAGTCGGACGGGCTCGTCGCGCGCGTCGTCGGGGCGCGCGAACATGCGCAGATCGCGGATGATCCGCCGCATCCGGTCGGCGCCGTCGATCGCGTCCTTGAGCGCGGCCCGAGCCTCCTCGCGCGCGTCGGGCGCGGGCGACCGGCCGGCGTCCTCGAGCTCGCGCGAGGCGAAGCCGATGTTGGCGCTCACGTACGCGAGCGGGGTGTTGAGCTCGTGCGCGATGCCCGCCGCGAGCGTGCCGAGCGAGGCCATCCGGTCCGTGAGAGCGAGCCGCGCCTGCATCGTGCGCTCCTCGGTGACGTCGCGCAGCGCGAAGAGGTGACGGCCCGGGAGGATCCGCGCGACGGCGTGCCACTCGGCGGTCCGGGACGCGGCGCCGGCGAGGTGCACCTCCACCGTGCCCCAGGCGTGCCCGGTGGCCTGCAGCTCCGCCCACCGGTCCTGGCCCGTTCGGTCGCGATCGCACCCGCACAGGCTGAAGATCTGCCGCCCCATCAGCTCGGGCAGCGGACGCGCGAAGAGCCGCCGCGCCGCCTCGTTCGCGGACGTGAGCCGCCCCCCGTCGTCCGTCGTGAGGAGCGCCTCCTGCGTGGCGTCGAAGACGGCCCGCAGCTCCCGCTGGCGCTCCGCGAGCGCGCGCTCCGCCTCGTACCGGGCGCTCGCCGCGGCGAGGACGTTCGCCACGGTCTGGACGAAGTGCACCGCGTGGGGCGCCGGCGCGCCCGCGCGGGGCCAGTGGACGCACAGGACGCCGAACGCCTGGAGCCGGCTGCGCACGACGGCGCTCGCCGCGCTCAGTGCGCCCGTGGTGGGGAACCCGAGGCAGCGCGGATCGTGAGGGACATCGCTCGCGACGAACGCCGTGCCGTCGGCGAGGGCCAGCGCCGCGGGGGAGCGCCCGTTCGCGTCCAGGGGGGACGCGGGCGGACCACCGCCCGACCCGGACTCGCAGCGCGTCGCGAGGAGCGCTCCGTCGGGTGAGAGCTCGAGCAGGTGGACGTAGCTCTCGTCGAGCGTGCCGGCGACGAGCCGCACTGCGGTCCGGAACAGCGGATCCAGGTCTTCGCAGTTGAGCGCGAGCTCCCCGAGCGCAGCAACCACCTCCTGCTGGCGCGCGCGCTCGCCGAGCTCGACGTCCGCGCGGCGCCGCGCGGTCACGTCGCGGACGACGATGCTCCGGCCGACGACGCTGCCGTTCGAGGCGCGGACGGGCGTTCCGTACCGCTCCACGATGCGGCCGTCGCGCAGCGGGATGTCCTCGAACGTGATCTCGTCGGGCATCGCGAGCTGCCGCTGGGCGCCGGCGACGTACGTCGTCGGATCGGCGGTGCGTGCGGTCAGCGCTGCGAGCACGGTCCGCTGGCGCTCGTGCACGTCGCGGATCCCGATGAGCTCGTCCGATTCTTCTCCGGAGAGGCCGAAGATCTCGAGGAATCGGACGTCCAGCGCGAGGAGCGCGCCGTTGCCGTCGAGCTCCGCGAACCCGTCGGCGACGGTACCGGCGCGGGCGGACGGACGCGCAGCCTGGTCGGCGCGGGCCTGGTCGGCGGTGGGAGCGTCCGTCATCTGCAGGTGAAAGTTGCACGCCGCGTTCTCGGGCGTCTCGCGAGAATCCCAGTCGTTTCCACGGTTGCGGTCGCGCCGGGATGGGTCGGCGGAAACAGCGGGTGGCGAGGACCCCGCCGATGGAGCCGCGACCATGTCCGCGCCCTCGGCGCCAATCTCCTCGCGAGGCGCCACATTCTACGACGGACCGGCGAGCTGACCGCTGACCACCCGTCGCGCGGGGTCGCGCCCAGGCAGAGCGAGGAAGCACGCTGAAGCTCGTGTGAGCGCTCGGCAATCTGGCAACCGGTCCGTCCGGCAGCGCGGTCCGGGTGCGATCCGCCCCGGCGTCCCGGGCGGGGCCTCATCCGCTGCGGACGCACGTCCTGCGCTCGGCGCAGATATTGTTGCATGTTCCGGCGGAGGCCGAATGAACGAGGAGTGTATCCTCGAGACCCGCGGTCTCGTGAAGCAGTTCAACGAGTTCGTTGCGGTGAACGGCGTGTCGCTCCGCGTCGCGCGCGGATCGATCCACGCTCTCATCGGCCCGAACGGCGCCGGCAAGACCACCGTCTTCAACCTCCTCACCCGCTTCCTCCCGGTCACGCGCGGTGAGATCCGGCTTCGCGGCGAGGACATCACCCGCGCGCGCCCTGCCGACGTCGCGCGCCGCGGCATGATCCGCTCGTTCCAGGTCTCCGCCGTGTTCCCCGCGCTCACGGTGCTCGAGAACGTCCGCGTGGCGCTGCAGCGGAAGCTCGGCACCTCCTTCCACTTCTGGCGCTCGGAGAGGAGCCTCGACGCGCTCGACGGCCGCGCGGAGGAGCTGCTCGCGGAGGTCGGGCTCGAGGCCCACCGCGACACCGTCACCGTCGAGCTGCCGTACGGCCGCAAGCGCGCGCTCGAGATCGCGACGACGCTCGCGCTCGAGCCGGAGGTGCTCCTCCTCGACGAGCCGACCCAGGGGATGGGGCACGAGGACGTCGGCCGCGTCGTCGCGCTCATCCGGCGGGTCGCGGAGGGGCGCACCGTCCTCATGGTGGAGCACAACCTCTCGGTCGTTCAGGACCTCGCGCACCGCGTGACGGTCCTCGCGCGCGGGTCGGTCCTCGCAGAGGGGAGCTACGACGAGGTGTCCCACGACGCGGCGGTGCTCGAGGCCTACATCGGAGCGTCGCCGTGATCTCCCCCGCCGTCACCGCCGCGCCCGCCGAGCTCCTCCGCGTCTCCGGCCTGCACGCGTTCTACGGCGAGTCGCACATCCTCCACGGCGTGGACCTCTCGGTCGGCACGGGCGAGCTCGTGACGCTCCTCGGCCGGAACGGCTCGGGCCGGACGACGACGCTGAAGGCGATCCTCGGGCTCGTCGACAAGCGCACCGGCTCGGTGATGGTGAACGGGCACGAGACCATCCGGCTGCCCTCGCACCGGATCGTCCACCTCGGCATCGGCTACTGCCCGGAGGAGCGCGGCATCTTCGCGTCGCTCTCCGCCGAGGAGAACCTCACGATCCTGCCGACGGTCGGGACGGGCGGCATGTCCGTGGACGAGATCTACGCGATGTTCCCGAACCTGAAGGAGCGGCGCCGCAGCCCGGGCTCGCGGCTGTCCGGGGGCGAGCAGCAGATGCTCGCGCTCGCGCGCATCCTCCGGACCGGGGCGCGCCTCCTGCTCCTCGACGAGATCACCGAGGGGCTCGCGCCGGTGATCGTCCAGGCGCTCGGCCGCGCCGTTCGCGCCCTGAAGGAGCGCGGCTACACGGTCATCCTCGTCGAGCAGAACTTCCGGTTCGTCGCGCCGCTCGCCGATCGGCACTTCCTCGTCGAGCGGGGCCGCGTCGTGGACGTCGTGGGGAGGGGAGAGCTGGAAGGCCGCATGGAGTCGCTGCAACGCTTCCTGGGAGTCTGACCCGCAGAAAGGAATCCGCATGCTCCGCATCGCTCGCGTGTCCCTCATCGCCCTCATCGCGCTCGCCGCCGCCGGGGCGCTCGCGCAGGACAAGGTCTCCGACGGCGTCGTGAAGATCGGCGTGCTCACCGACATGAGCGGGTACTACTCCGACCTCGCAGGGCCCGGCTCGCTGCTCGCGGCCAAGATGGCGGCCGAGGACTTCGGCGGGAAGGTGCTCGGGAAGCCCATCGAGATCATCTCCGCCGACCACCAGAACAAGGCCGACATCGCCTCGAACACCGCCCGGAAGTGGTTCGACGAGGAGAAGGTGGACGTCATCGCCGACCTCGTCTCCTCCTCCACCGCGGGCGCGGTGATGCCGGTCGCGGCCGAGAAGAAGCGGATCACGCTCCTCTCCGGTCCCGCGACCACCGCCTTCACCGGGGAGAAGTGCACCGCGTACAACGTCCACTACACCTACAACAACTGGGCGCTCGCGAACGGCACCGGCCGCGAGGTCGTGAAGCAGGGCGGCGACTCGTGGTTCTTCGTCACCGCCGATTACATCTTCGGCAAGTCGCTCGAGGAGGACACCTCCAAGGTCGTGAAGGCGGCCGGCGGAAAGGTGCTCGGAGCGGCGCGCCACCCGTCACCGGGAACGACCGACTTCTCATCCTACCTCCTGCAGGCGCAGGCGTCCGGCGCGAAGATCGTCGGCCTCGCGAACGCCGGCGCTGACACCGTGAACTCGATCAAGCAGGCGAAGGAGTTCGGCGTCACTCCGAAGCAGAGCCTCGCCGGCCTGCTCGTGTTCATCAGCGACATCCACAGCCTCGGCCTCGACACCGCGAAGGGCATGTACCTCACGACGTCGTTCTACTGGGACCTGAACGACGAAACGCGGAAGTGGTCGAAGCGGTTCTTCGAGCGGCACAAGAAGATGCCGACAATGGTGCACGCGGGCGTCTACTCCGCCGTCACGCAATACCTGAACGCCGTGAAGGCGACGGGCACCGACGACGCGGGCAAGGTGATCGCGCAGATGAAGGCGACGCCGGTGAAGGACTTCTTCACGAAGGACGGGCGCATCGGACCCGACGGCCTCCACCGCCACGAGATGTACCTCGTCCGCGCGAAGAGCCCGCAGGAGTCGAAGTACCCGTGGGACTACTACCAGATCGTGAAGACGATCCCGGCCGGCGAGGCGTTCCCGTCGGTCGAGGCGCAGGCCTGCCCACTCGTGAAGAAGTAGGCGTTCGGCGCCCCGCCCCCGGTGACCCCGGGGGCGGACGCGCCACCGCGCGACCCCATGCTCCAGGCACTCTCCGGGCAGCTGCTCCTCGGGCTCATCAACGGGTCCTTCTACGCGCTCCTCTCGCTCGGGCTGGCCATCATCTTCGGCCTGCTCAATGTCGTGAACTTCGCGCACGGCGCGCAGTACATGATGGGCGCGTTCGCCGCCTGGATGGCGTTGACGTACCTCGGCGTCGGCTACTGGTGGGCGCTGCTGCTCGCGCCGGCGGCGGTCGGGCTCGTCGGCGTCGCCGTCGAGCGCTTCCTGCTGCGGCACCTCTATGGGCTCGACAACCTCTACGGCCTCCTCCTCACCTTCGGCCTCACGCTCATCGCGGAGGGGCTCTTCCATTATGCCTACGGAAACTCCGGGTACTCGTACCCGGTGCCCGAGGCGCTGCAGGGCGGCGTGCGGCTCGGCTTCATGTACCTGCCGCTCTACCGTGCCTGGGTCGTCATCGTGTCCATCTTCGTGTGCACGACGTGCTGGTACGTGATCGAGCAGACGAAGCTCGGCGCGTACCTGCGCGCGGGCACGGAGAATCCGAAGCTGCTCCAGGCGTTCGGCGTGAACGTGCCGCTCATGTTCACGATCACCTACGGGTTCGGTGTCGCGCTCGCGGCGTTCGCGGGGGTGATGGCGGCGCCGGTCTACCAGGTGACGCCGCTCATGGGCAGCTCGCTCGTCATCGTGGTGTTCGCGGTGGTGGTGATCGGCGGGATGGGCTCGATCGCTGGCTCGATCGTCACCGGCCTCGGGCTCGGGCTCGTCGAGGGGCTCACGAAGTTCCTCTACCCGGAGGCCTCGAACGTGGTCGTCTTCGTCGTGATGGCGATCGTGCTGCTCATCCGCCCCGCGGGGCTCTTCGGGAGGGAGCGATGAGGCGCCTGCGCTCGCCGGTCATCTGGGGGTGGGCGGCGCTCGTCGCCGTCGGGCTCGCCGCGCCGTTCCTCGTCTACCCGGTCTTCGCGATGAACGTGCTCTGCCTCGCGCTGTTCGCGAGCGCGTTCAACCTGCTCCTCGGCTACACCGGGCTCCTCTCGTTCGGGCACGCCGCGTTCCTCGGCTCGGCGGCGTACGTGACGGGCCACGCGGTCAAGGCGTGGGGGCTCCCGACGGAGCTCGGCGTGCTCGCCGGCACGGCCGTCGCGACGCTGCTCGGCTGGATCTTCGGCAGCCTCGCGATTCGCCGCTCCGGCATCTACTTCGCGATGGTCACCCTCGGCTTCGCGCAGCTCGTGTACTTCCTCATCGTGCAGATGCCGTGGACGGGCGGCGAGGACGGGCTACAGGGGATCCCGCGAGGGAAGGCGCTCGGGCTCGTCCCGCTCGATCGGCCGATCGCGATGTACTACTTCGTGTTCGTCGCGTTCCTCGGAGGCTTCTTCGTCGTCTACCGGGCGATTCACTCGCCGTTCGGGCACGTGCTCCGGGCGGTGCGCGAAAACGAGCCGCGCGCGCTCTCGCTCGGCTACGACGTCGATCGTTACAAGCTCGTCGCGTTCGTCCTCTCCGCCGCGATCTCCGGGCTCGCCGGGTCGCTCAAGGCGGTGGTGCTCCAGTTCGCCTCGCTCTCGGACGTCCACTGGCACCGCTCCGGCGAGGTGGTCCTCATGACGCTGCTCGGCGGGATGGGTACGGTCGTGGGGCCCTCCGTCGGCGCGCTGCTCGTCGTGGCGCTCGAGAATTACCTCGCGGACGTGGGCTCGTGGGTCACGGTGATCACCGGCGCCGTCTTCGTCGTGTGCGTGCTCGCATTCCGGCGCGGCATCGTCGGAGAGGTGCGGGCCATCGTGGTGCGGTCGTTCATCGGCGTGAAGTCGTCAGCGGGGTGAGGTCATGGCAGGAGTCCTCCAGGATCGGGTCGCGATCGTCACGGGCGCGGCGAGCGGCATCGGGCGGGAGATCGCGGAGCAGCTCGCGCGCGAGGGCGCGAAGGTCACGCTCGCCGACAAGGATGGGGCCGCGGCGGCGCGGGCCGCCGAGGCGCTCGCCGGGCAGGGGCTCGTCGCGCGCAGCGTCGCCTGCGACGTGACGAGCGAGGTGCAGATCGAGGCGGCGCTTCAGGGCGTCGTCGGCGCGCACGGGCGGCTCGACGTGCTCGTGAACAACGCCGGGCTCCAGCACGTCGCGCCGATCGAGGAGTTCCCGACCGAGCGGTTCGAGCTGCTCGTCCGCGTGATGCAGATCGCCCCGTTCATCGCGATGAAGCACGCGTTCCCGCTCATGAAGAAGCAGCGCTTCGGCCGGGTCGTGAACGTCGCCTCCATCAACGGCCTCGTCGGCTTCGCCGGGAAGGCCGGCTACAACAGCGCGAAGCACGGGCTCATCGGGCTGACGAAGGTCGCGGCGCTCGAGGGGGCCGCCCACGGCATCACCGTGAACGCGCTCTGCCCGGGCTACGTGGACACGCCGCTCGTCCGCAACCAGCTCGCCGACCTCGCGCGGACGCGCAACGTGCCGCTCGAGCGCGTGCTCGAGGAGGTCATCTACCCGCTCGTCCCCATGCGGCGGCTCCTCACGACGCGGGAGGTCGCGGACTACGCGGTCTTCCTCGCGAGCGACAAGGGCGCGGGGATCACGGGCACCGCGGTCATCATCGACGGCGGCTACACGGCGCAGTAGCGCGACGACCTGGAGCGACCGCTCAGCTCTCCACGACGTACTTGAGGACCGTCGACGCGATCCGGACGACGTCGCCGTGGCGGAGCGTCTGCTCCTTCACGAGCTTCGAGTTGAGGAACGTCCCGTTCGTCGAGTCGAAGTCCACGAGCACGTGCGCGCCCCCGGACAGGAAGATGCGCGCGTGTCGGCGCGACGCCTGGTCCGACGCGATGAGGATCGTGTTCCCCTCCTCGCGCCCGAGCGTCACGTCCTCGTCGCCGACCGGGACGCGCGTGCCCTTCAGCGACTGATCCGCCGCGTGGACGACGACGAGCGCAGCGTTGGGCGTCTTCGCGCGGCCCGTCTCCTGTGGCGAGGACCCCGCGACCCGAGTTTCGTCGAGGCTCATGCCTTGCCGTTACCACGCCGGCGGGCGCCGCGGGAAGAGGAGCGAGCCGCCGCCCGCTCCCCGATCGCCCACTCCCCGGCCGCATCGACGGCCGCCGCCAGCGCCGGCGCCCGGTCGTGCGTCCCGTGCGACGCGGCCGCCTCCTTCGCACCTTGTCCGCCGAGGCGCAGACCACACGGGAGGGGAACATCCGATGAAGAACATCAATCGCTGGGGGCTAGCGGCCGGTCTCGTCGCCGCGCTCGCCCTCCAAGGCACCGCGCAGGCGCAAGGCGCCTCGGGCGGGCCGAGCCCGTCGGATCGGACGAGCTCCGGCCAGTCGGACAGCGGCCGCTCGGGCTCCACCGCGTCAGGTGGAACGGGCTCGACCGCCGGCTCGACGGCCGCAGGGAAGGTCGACAAGAAGCTGCAGGAGAGGCTCGAGAAGATCCACGCGGCGAACCAGGCGGAGCTGCAGATGGCGCAGCTCGGCGCGCAGAACGCGGCGTCGCCGGACGTGAAGCAGCTCGCGCAGCAGATGCAGAGCGCGCATCAGCAGATGGACCAGCAGCTCACGCAGACGGCGCAGACGATGGGCGTGACGCTCGAGGGCAAGGAGTTCCAGAAGGAGCAGCAGGACGCGACGAAGGCCTTGCAGAAGCTCCAGTCGAAGACCGGCAAGGACTTCGACAAGGACTTCATGTCCCGCATCGTGAAGGACCACGAGAAGGACGCGAAGGAAGTGAAGGACGCCGCGATCGACGCGCAGAAGGGGAACCACCCCGAGCTCGTGTCGATGCTCCAGCAGTGCCAGACGCAGCTCCAGAGCCACCTCGATCACGCGAAGCAGGTGCAGAAGTCACTCGATCAGGGCGCGCAGCGTCAGGGCCGTCGTCCGAGCGGCCCGAGCGGCATGTCCGACACCGGGACGACCCCCGGCTCGACCGGCTCCGGCTCGCAGAGCGGCAGCGGCTCGCGTGGCGACACCGGCGGTCCGCCTCCGAGCGGCGCCTCGCAGGGCCCGGGCGGCACCCCCGGCCCCTCGGGCGGCGCCTCGGGCACCTCGAGCGAGGGCCCGGAGAAGCCGAAGTAGCGAAGGCGAGCGGAGCGCGTCACCCCGGGCCGGGCTCCTTCGCGGGCGCCCGGCCCGGCGCTGCTCCGGGACGCGGCTACGCTACGGCGCGCGCCACGGGCGGACGCGGCCGGATCCGGTGCGCGATCCGCGTCCCGTCCCGCACGACGTCGAGCCCGAGCTCCTCGGGGTGGCCGAGCACCATCACGCGGACGACGTCGTCGAGGGTCTCGACGGGTGCGCCCGATGCGCCGACGACGACGTCGCCGCGCCGGAGCCCGGCCGCGGCCGCGGGGGAGCCCTCCACGACCTCGAGGATGCGGACCGCCCGGGCGCGGCCGATCTCGCGTGCGAGCGCCGGGTCGAGGTCCTCCCCGCGCGCGGCGATGCCGAGGAACGGGCGGCGGACCTCACCCTCGTGGATGAGCGTCGAGGCGACCCACCCCGCCGTCGTCGCGGGCACCGCGAACCCGATCCCGCGGGCCCACGGCAGCATGGCGGTCGTGACGCCGACGACCGCACCTCCCGCGTCGACGAGCGGCCCGCCGGAGTTGCCGGGGTTCACCGCGGCGTCGGTCTGGACGAGCCCCTCGAGCACCTCGCCCTGGGGCGCGGCGAGGTTCCGGTGCAGCGCGGAGACGACGCCGAGCGAGACGGAGCGCTCGAAGCCGAGCGGGTTTCCGATCGCGACCACCACCTCGCCGACGCGGAGCCGGCGCTCGGCGAGGCGGAGCGCCGGCAGGTCCGTCGCGTCCGCGCGCACGACCGCGAGGTCGGTGCGCGCGTCGGCGCCGACGAGCTCGCCCCGGACGATGCGCGAGCCGGAGAGCCGGACGCGCAGCGGCCCACCGCCCGCGGCGACGTGGGCGTTCGTCAGGACGAAGCCGTCGTGCGCGAGCACGACCCCCGAGCCCTGGCCGCGGCGGTGCTCCACGCCCACGACGGACGGCGCTGCGCGGGCGACGACGTCTGCGAGCTCCGCCGAGTAGGCCTCGAGCGCGCTCACGGCCGCTCCCTCGCGCGCCCGCCACGCGCGCCGACGGTGACGGTCAGCTCGCGCACCTCGCCGGCGCGGAGGAGCCGCACCGCGAGTGGCTGTCCGATCCGCTCCTCCTCGAGGAGCGGCAGGAGATCCCCCGGCTCCGACACGCGCTCGCCGGCGAGCGCGAGGAGGGCGTCGCCGAGGAGCAGCCCGGCGCGCGCGGCCGGGCTCTCCGGCTCGACGCCGGAGACGAGGAGCGCGCCGCCCTGGCCCGCCTGCGCGCCGAGGGCGGCGCCGAGCCGGACCGGGAAGGTCGAGACGCCGAGGAAGCCCCGCCGGACCGTGCCATGCGCGGCGAGCGCGCCGACGACGCGGCGGAGGGTGGCGGCGGGGACGATCATGACCGCGCCGCGCACGAGCCCTGCGGTCGCGACGCCGAGCGGGGCGCCTGCGGCGCCGACCACGAGCGAGCCCGAGAGGCCCGGCGCGAGGTCGAGCGACGTCTCGAGGTAGCGGTCGATCCGGCCGCCCCCCGCCCCCCGGTACTCGCCGGCGACGCGCGCCACGAGGCCGAGCGCGGCGCGCGGGCTCCGGCCCGGGCGGGACAGCGCGAGGGCGAGCTCGCCGGCGGCGGGCGCCTCGTCGGACCAGGGCGCGGCGGCGAGCCCGGTCGCGCGGACGCGCAGGAGGACGAGGTCGGTCGAGGGATCCCGTCCGACCACCTCAGCCTCGGCGGACTCGCCGGACGGGAGCCCGACCTCGATCTCCTCGTCGCGCTGGAGCGCGTGATGGGTCGTCACGACGAGACCGTCCTGGGACCAGACGATCCCGCTCGCGGGACCGCGATGGCGGCCATCGACGCGGACGACGTGGGGGGAACGCTCGGCGACGAGCGCGGCAATGCGGCGAGAGAGAGCGGTGAGCGCGTCGGCTTCCATGTTCGAATCCTCCGCGTGGAAGCCTAGAGGGCCGGTCCGCCGCGCACATCGGCGGGAGGGATGGCCTCGCGACCTGACCGAATGGCTAGGGCGCGGGGTCGTGGTCGTGGACGTGGACGTGGACGACGTCCACGTCCACGATGCGTTCTCGCATTAGATCCTCCCCGTGGACCCGCTCCGCATCCTCATCGTCTCCGACGACCCGCTCGCGCGCGCGGGTCTCGCCGCGCGGCTGTCCAGCCGCGCGGACGTCGCCGTCGCGGGCGAGGCCGATCCGGCCGGCGCCGCAGCGGAGGCGTCCGCCCTCGCGCCCGCCGCGACCCTGTGGGACCTCGGCGCGATCGGGAGCGCCGAGGGCCTCGACGCGCACGGCACGTCCCCGGTGGTCGCGCTCGCCGCGGACGAGGCCGCCGCGGCGGAGGCGCTCCGGGCCGGCGCGCGCGCGGTCCTCTTCCGCGAGACAGGGGCCGACGCGATCGCGGCCGCGCTCGTCGCGGCGGCGCGGGGACTCGCGGTGCTCGACGCGACCCTCGCGGACGGCTGGGTGCGCCCTCCGGAGGGGACTCCCGCGGAGGGGCTCACCGCGCGCGAGACCGAGGTGCTCGGTCTGCTCGCCGAGGGGCTCTCGAACAAGGCGATCGCCGCGCGGCTCGGCATCTCCGAGCACACCGCCAAGTTCCACGTGAACGCGATCCTCGCGAAGCTCGGGGCGGAGAGTCGCGCGGCCGCCATCGTGAAGGCGGCCCGGCTCGGGCTCGTGGCGCTGTGAGGCGCCGGGGCTGGTTGCGCGGGGGCCCACCGCGCGAGCGAACCCAAGCGGGTCCGGTGCGCGGCGCCGCGGCGCCGCGATGATCGGGGGACGACGAGGAGCGGAGCGCCATGGGCGACGAGAAGAAGCCGTCGAGGAGCGAGCAGAGCGCGCAGGCGGGCATGGAGGCGGCGGGGGGCGCCCGGCTCGCGCGCGATCTCCTCGCGAAGGAGCGCGTCGGCGTCCTCGGGACGCTGTCCGAGCGCCACGGTGGCGCGCCGTTCACCTCGCTCGCGCCGTTCGGGCTCACCGCCGCCGGGGAGCCGATCCTGCTCCTCTCCGCGCTCTCGCAGCACACGCGGAACCTCGCGGCCGATCCGCGCGCGTCGCTCTTCGTCCACGATCCCGCGGCGAGCGACGCTGACCCGCGCACCGCCCCGCGGGTCGCGCTCGTCGGGCGCGTCCGCGCCGTCCCGTCGGCCGACGAGGCGGACGCCCGCGCGCGCTACCTCGCGCGCCACCCCGAGGCGCGCGGCCTGTTCAACCTCGACTTCGCCCTGTACGTCCTCTCGATCGAGGAGGCGCAGCTCGTCGGCGGGTTCGCGGCGGCGGGGTGGATCCCGGGCGACGAGCTCCGCCGCGTCTTCGCGGGCCCGTGAGCGATGCATGGGGGAACGAGCATGGCCGGGGAGCGGCAGGCGCGCGACGTCTGGGCGATCGGGGCCGCCTACGAATCATACGTCGGACGTTGGAGCCGGCTCGTCGCAGACGAGCTCCTGCGCTGGGTTGGCGTGCCGTCGAATTCCCGCTGGCTCGATGTCGGCTGTGGCACGGGTACGCTCGTCGAGGCGATCCGCGACTTCGACGACTACTGGTCGCCGTTCCTCGGTGGACAGGGTCCCGCACCGGCGTACGCCATGTCGTTGCCCGAGGTCCGGCGCGTGGCGCTGCGCGAAGCGATCCGCGCGTCCTTGCCGATTGCGTCCGACGGGTCGATCCCGCTCGCCGCCCGTGCATGGGCGGTGCGCGGGTACAAGGCGGAGATCACGGCACCGGGGTGAACGCGTTCCGAGTCACCGCGACCTCGACGTCGATCGCGACCCCGACCGCGACCGCGTCCTCGACCGCGATCCGGACGCCGCGATCGTCGCGGCCTCCTCCACCCACGCCCCCGTGAGGCGCGCCGCGAGCGCGAGGCCCTCCTCGAACGCGGGCCCGTCCGGCGCGAACCGCTCCGCCATTCCGAGCAGTGTCGCCTCGAGCGCGAGGTCCTCGCCGAGCGAGCGCGCCGCGCCGTCGTCGAGGCCGCACGCCGCGAGGAACGCCTCGCCTCGCCGAGCGGGCACCCCGAGCCGCCGGAGCCACGCCGCGAGCGCCCCCGCCGTCTCGGCCTGCGAGGGGCGAAAGCCCGCCGAGCGGGCGAGCGAGGCGAGGAGCGCGCGGCGGAGCCCCTCGGCGGCGAGGCGCCCCGCGTCCGGGCGCCTGGCGAGCGCGTCGAGCACCTCGCCCGACGCGACGCGCGCGCCGCCGGGGAGCACGGTCCGGGCATGGCGGAGCCGCGCCCGGCGGACGTGCGACGGCACCGCCCCGGTCCGCGGCGCGGGCGGCGGGGGCGCGCCGCGCCGGCGCGCACGGGCGAACTCGGCGGCGGCAGCGATGCAGGCGCGGGCGTCCTCCGCCTTCGGGTCGGGCGCCCGAGGGAGGAACGCGCGCAGCCGGGCGCAGACGGGCTCGGCGAGGCGCACCGTCGCGAGGACGCGCGCCCACGTCCGCCCTGCGTAGTGGAGCGCTGCCCCGGCGGCAACGAGCGCGCGGGCCTCGCGCGCGGAGAGGAGCCCCTCGGCGCGCGCCGCCTCCGCGGCCGCGCGGACGTTCACGAGCGGCAGCGTGAGCGGCCGGAACCCGTGCTCGCCGTCGCCGTGCAGGAGGGCCACCTCGCCGTCATCGTCGAGGTCGCCGTCGCGGTACCAGCGGAAGATCCGGCCGACGCCGACCATCCCGAGCGGCGCGAGCTCGGCCGCCCGGAGCGCCCCCATCGACGCGCCGCCGAAGACGGCGACGCCCGCGCCGAGCGCGAGCGCGATCTCGTGCTGCCAGACCGAGGGCGTCGTGTCGAAGAGGCCGTCCACGAGCGCGATGGCGAGCGGACGCTCGGGGAGGACCGCGAGCACGTCGCCCTGGCGCGCAGGGGGCAGGACGCGGCACGGTGCGACCCGTCGGGCGTCGGCGGCGGAAAGGGACGGGCCGAGGAAGACGACGAGGTCTTCGGCGCGGGCGCGCTTCATCAGAGGAGCTCCGAGAGCAGGAGACCGGGGACGAGCACCTTCACGACGGCGACGCCGGCCGGCGCGTCGAGCTCCACCGCGACGGCGCGCAGCCCCGCGCGGCGGAGCCGTAGGGCGATCGCGCGGGTCGCGGCCGCGGCGCTCGACGCGCGGAGGTCCGGGATGCGGCGGAGCGCGGGCGTGGGCCGCGCGGACTCGAGGAGGGCGCGGAGCGCCGCCGCGGCGTGGCGGTCGCCCGCCGCGACGTCCTCGCGCGCGCCGTGGATCTCGGTCGCGCGCGACTGGGCCGCCTCGAGGAGCGCGGCGCGGAGCGCCTCGTCGCGCGTGAGCCGGCAGGCGTACCCGGCCGCGACGGGAACGGGCCCCCCCTCGACGTCGAGGAGGAGGGCGGCGGCCGTGGGGATCGCGAGATCGGGAGTCCCCGCGAAGGCGGCCGAAATTGGACCTGGGGCTGGACCTGGACCGGCGGGTCCACGTCCACGTCCACGACCACGACCACGTTGCGTCGGTTCGGTCAGATCGAGCAGGAACACCCTGAGCCCGCTCCCTTCGATCCGCGCCGCGAGCGCCGCCGTCCTCGGCGCGCCGCGCGCACAGCCGGCGGGATCGACGAGCCTCCGCGCGAGCTCCGCCTCCGTGAACCCCTCCGGCAGGGCTCGCGCGACGCGGTCGCGCTCGATCACCTCGAGGAGCGCATGGAGGAGGGCCGCCGCGCGGTCGGGCGAGGCCCCCATCCCGTTCGACGTCCAGCGGAGCAGCGCCGGCCCGAGCCAAGGTCCGTCCGCGGGCGGGACGTGGACCACGTGCGCCGGGACGAGCACCGGCGCGCCCGTCGAGACGTCTCGTCCGGCGCGCCAGGCGAGCCGCACGTCGTCCCAGCCCGCCTCGCCACCGTCCGGCGCGAGGGCGCGGGGAGAGACGACCGCTGCCGGGCCGGCGCGCGCCTCGAGGGCGGCAGCCGAGTCCCACGTCTCCACGACGGCGCGCTCCGCGGCGAACAGCTCCGCCGCCTCGAGGAGCGCGCCCGCCGCAGCCTCCTCCGGCGCCTCACCCTTGCCGCTCGTGACCTGGAGCACGTGCGCCCGCGGGCGGATCGCGCTCGCCACCTCGACGCCCGTCCGATCGAGCCCGGTGAGGCGGGCGATCCGCGTGACGCCGAGCGCCGCCGCGAGCGCGCCGCGCGGACCCTCCCGAAGGGGATGCGGACCCGCCGGCATGAACGGGGTTATATCGCCTCCATGCCCGCCGGCCCCGTCGAATCCGCCCTCGCGCACTACGAGAAGAACGCCGCCATCTACCTCGACGA
>WNFU01000227.1_pt1 | contig 83798 bp, 91 predicted proteins | sample 5400121 | NCBI WGS metagenome assembly WNFU01 (sample SAMN13153360, study PRJNA577476) | soil metagenome | isolation source: 100 cm soil or saprolite under grassland replicate 1 | place: USA:California | collected 2016-06-15
CCGGCTCCACCCGGGGCTGAGGAACGGGCCCAGCGCGGCGACCGCGGCGATCGACAGCGCGGCCGACGGCACAGCGGGCCACACCTGGCCGAGCAGCCGGCCCAGCGGCGGGCCGGAGCGGGCCGGCCGGGTCACCACGGTACCCAGGACGCGGGCCACGCTGCCCAGACCGAGCACCGACACGATCATCAGCAGGTGGGTGGACTTGTAATAGAAGTAGTCCAGATGCCCCAGCTTGTACTCGTGGTACATGGCGACGGCGAGGATCAGCCCCACGGTGACCACATAGGACACGAGGTACCCGCGCCAGGCCGGCGACCGCCAGGCGGCGCCCACGGTCGCGGCGAAGACGAGGGACGCCACGCACAGCAGTACCCGGTTGTTCGGGTGCAGGATCGAGCCCGGGACGGTCAGGTGGTCACCGGCCGGGAAGGCGATCAGGTTGACGTAGAGCATGACGCCGGCCGACGCGACGCCGGCCAGCCCGGCGACGGCGAGGAACGTCGCGTGCCCGCGCAGCCGGCGCCGGTACACCACCAGCCACACCAGAGTCGCGGCGCCGGCGATCGGCAGGGTGAGGAAGTACGTGTACGAGATCGCTCCGGCCAGTACCCGCTCCACAGCATCTCCAGCGGGTCGCCGAACAGCAGGTACATCGCGCCGAGCGTGCCGGCGGGCAGCCAGGCCCAGGCACGCAGGCCGGGCCCGGCCAGCCACCGGGCGGCCCACAGGATCGCCAGGACCATGAACACGAAGCTGACCGGTTCGAACCACACGAACGTGTTCAGCTCGGTCACCGCCGAGGCAGCCTGGTGCCCGTCCGAGCGCAGGAAACTGGCCAGCAGCGCGCCGGTGAAATGCAGGCCCTGGGGGTACGTCTGGTAGATGGACCACACCTCGCCGGCGGTCTGCGGGCGGTGCATGAACACATACCCGCCGACCTCGCGCATCGCGTCGTAGAGGGAGAAATGGCTGGCCAGGTCGCCACCGGCGGCGATGAGCGCGAACCGGCCGGTCTTGTCCGCGTGACGGTACGGCCAGAAGACGGCGACCAGCGCGGCAAGCCCGAGCCCGATCGTCACCAGGTCGACGCCCCGGACGGCCAGCGGCAGCCGGGGCACCCGCCGCAGCATGGCGGCGACCGCCACGAGCACGGTGAACCCGAACCCCGCGGCCGGTACCGGCGCCAGCCCCCACGGCCACACCGAGATCAGCAGCCCCGCCGTGGGTACCGCGGCCAGCAGGATGCCGGCGCCGATCATCAGCCGGTCGAGCACCGAGCGGCCGGACCGCAGCAGGGCCGCCACCCCGAACCACAGCAGTACCGGCAACACCCAGTCGACCGCCAGCAGGTGGGTCAGCAGCGGGACGAGCCAGGCCCCGGCCAGCGCGGCGAGCACCGCGGCCAGGTACCGCGCCCGGCCGTCGCGCACCGCGGCCGGCACGTCCGTGCCCGGGGGCGCTTCGGCACCCGCGATCTCGACGTTGACTGCCACCGGCTGTCGACCGTTTCTGCGAGCGGGGACGTGGCCGGCGTCATCACTGGCCACACGCGTGTAACGTCTCGGCACACTACACCCCTGTCTGCCCCGCGTCAGCGCCCCGCGTGGCGGTCCGCTCCCACGCGCCCCGGCCGACCGCCCCGCCGGACAGCATGCCTGGTAACGTCCGGTCGTCAACCCCCCGATGCGCCGCCCGCCGGGTCCGGCGCAGTCTCCGGAGGCATCGTGGCGCATGCTGACACATAGTGACCTCGCCGAATACCCGAACGTGACCGTGGGCGAGGGTACGGTCATCGAACCGGGCGCGCAGGTCGGCGTACCCCCGCGCGGCGCCCAGCCGGGCGAGCTGCCGACCGTGATCGGCCCGGGCGGCCGGATCCGGTCCGGCACGATCATCTACGCCGGCACCACGTTGGGCGCCGAGCTCCAGACCGGACACGGCGCGATGATCCGCGAGGACAACGTGATCGGCGACCGCTGCTCGGTGGGTACCTATGCGGTGCTGGAGCCGGGCAACCGGGTCGGCGACGACACCCGGATCCACTCGCACTGCTTCCTGGAGTACGTCACCCTGGGCCGGCGGGTGTTCCTCGGCCCGGGCGTGGTCTTCACCGACGACCCGCACCCGGTGTGCCCCAGCTTCAAGCAGTGCGTCCTGGGCGCCACCGTCTACGACGACGTGGCCATCGGCGGCAACGCCACCATCCTGCCCGGCGTGAAGATCGGGGCCGGTAGCCTGGTCGGCGCCGGTTCCGTGGTCACCCGCGACGTCCCGCCCGGGGTCGTGGTCGCGGGCAGCCCCGCCAAGTTCATGCGAAATATCGAAGAACTCACCTGCTTCGCCGGGCTGTACGAGCGCCCGTACATCTGGCGCACGCCTAAGGAGGACACGTGACGGAAGAGCTGCGGGTCGGCCTGGTGGGCCTCGGCTACTGGGGGCCCAACTACGCCCGGCTGCTCGACGGCCACATGGACGGCGTACGGCTCGCCGCCTGCGCGGACCTGCAGACCGAGCGGCTGGCCCGGCTGTCCCGGATCCACCCCGGCGCCACGATGTACGAGGGCCACCAGCCGATGCTCGACGCCGGTGGGCTGGACGCCGTGATCGTCGCCACGGGGGCCAGCGCGCACCGGCGCATCGTCGAGGACTGCCTCAACGCGGGGCTGCCGGTACTGGTGGAGAAGCCGATCGCCAACACCAGCGTGGACGCCGAGTCGATGCGTCAGACCGCCGAGCGCACCGGGGTGCTGCTCATGGTGGGACACACGTTCCTGTTCAACCCGGCGGTGCGGCACGTCAAGCACCTGCTCGACTCCGGCGAGCTGGGTCGGCCGCAGTACCTGTCCTTCCGCCGCACCGGCCTGGGCCCGATCCGCCAGGACGTCAACGCGCTGTGGGACCTCGCCCCGCACGACCTGTCGATGCTGCGGTACTGGCTCGGCGGCGACCCCATCGAGGTGACCGCGCGCGGCCAGGCCTATGTGCGCCCCGACCTGGAGGACGTGGTGTTCCTGACCCTGCGGTACCCGAACGGGGTGCTCGCCGGGATCCAGGTGAGCTGGCTGGACCCGATCAAGGACCGCAGGGTGACCGTCGTCGGCGACCGGAAGATGGTCGTGTTCGACGACGTCAACCCCACCGAGAAGCTGCGCGTCTACGACAAGGGCGCCAGCTACCAGCCCAGCGGCGGCGAGTTCGCCGAGTTCATGACGTCGGTGCGCGACGGCGACATCGTGATCCCCCGGATCCGGCCGGGCGAGCCGCTCAAGGAGCAGCTCGACCACTTCCTGCACTGCGTACGCACGGGCGAGAAGCCGATCTCGGACGCCGCCGACGGCCTCGCCATCGTCCGTACCCTCGAACAGGCCCAGGCGGATCTCGCCGCGGCCGTCCCCGGTGTCCCGACCCAGATGGTGGTAATGGCATGAGTGACGTTCAGGTCCCCCTGGCCGACCTGCGCGCCCAGTACGAGTCGATCGCGTCCGAGGTGGACGTCGCGATCCGCGGCGTCCTGGAGCGCACCGACTTCATCCTCGGCAAGGACGTCGCGGCGTTCGAGCAGGAGTACGCGCAGTACTGCGAGACGACCCACGCGGTGGGCATCGACTCCGGGCTGTCCGCGCTCGAGCTCGGCATGCGCGCCATGGGGATCGGGCCGGGCGACGAGGTGCTGACCCCGGCCAACTCGTTCATCGCCAGCTCGTCGGCGATCTCGTTCACCGGAGCCACCCCGGTCTGGTACGACGTCGACCCGGCCACCTACAACATCGACCTGGCCAGCGCCGCCGCCGCGATCACGCCGCGCAGCAAGGCGCTGATGGTCGTGCACCTGTACGGCCAGACGCCCGACATGGACGCGGTGCTCGCGTTCGCCCGCGCGCACAACCTGCCCGTCGTAGAGGACGCCTGCCAGGCGCACGGCGCGCGGTGGAACGGCAAACGGGCCGGCGGCTTCGGCTCCTTCGCCGCGTTCTCGTTCTACCCGGGCAAGAACCTGGGCGCCTACGGGGACGGGGGCGCGCTGACCACCGACGACGCCGAGCTGGCCGAGCGGGTCCGGATGATGCGCAACTACGGCCAGAAGCAGAAGTACCACCACGTCACGCTCGCGTGGAACCGGCGGATCGACACCATGCAGGCGGCGATCCTGCGGGTCAAGCTGCGCCGGCTCGACGAGTGGAACGCCCGGCGCCGCGAGATCGGCGCGCGCTACGCCGCCGAGCTGGCCGACACCGGGCTGGCGCTGCCGGCCACGCTGCCCGGCGCCGAGCACGTGTACCACCAGTACGTGGTGCAGGTACCGGACGGCCGGGAGCGGTTCATGGCGTTCCTCGCCGAGCGCGGCGTGGCCACCGGCCTGCACTACCCGATCCCGATCCACCTGCAGGAGTGCTACGCCGACCGGGGTGTCGGGCATGGCTCGTTCCCGGTGACCGAGGCGGCGGCCGAGCGGATCGTCTCGCTGCCGATGGCGGCGGAGCTGAGCGACGCGCAGATCGACCAGGTCATCGAAGCGGTCCGCGACTACGCGGCGACGGCCGGCTGGTGACTGTGGCGGTAGGGCCCGCCGGTCCGGCGGGCCCTACCGCCAGAACCGCAGCGGCACCCGCGGAAGCTCCGGTACCGGGATCCGCGCCGCGGGGCGCCGCCGCCCGATCAGCCAGACGGCGACCGTGACTACCGCGACGACCGCCGCGCACGCCGCGAACTTCGCGCGGTTGGCGCCGGAGTGCAGGATGCTCGGCAGCAGCCGATCCACGTACGGGTACCCGAAGAGCAGGTGGCCGACCCGGTCGATCAGCATGACCTTCCCGTGCGCGCCGCTGTCGAACCGCTCGGTCGGCTCGATGTCGCCGGCGAGCGAGACCATGTACGCGGCGACCGCCGCGAGCATCGCCACCGCCGTGGCCCACCACGCGTGCAGCCGCTGGAGGGTGACCGCGACGTAGTACCCCAGCAGCGGCGCGACCACGGTCAGGAACCGGGCCGGCGGGCTGAAGCCGCCCCACCAGAAGTTGAACGTCGAGACGGCCACCAGGTAGGGCACCGCGATCCCGAGGATCGTCACGTGTACCCAGGCCAGCCCGCGCCGCAGCGAGAGCAGGATCCCGGGGAAGACCAGCAAGAAGATGGGGAAGTACGGCAGCAGCCCGTAGTACCGGTCGAACAGCAGGCTCAGCAACCCCTGGTGCGGCGGGACCCGGAGCAGTCCGGCGCCCATGTTGGCGTTGCCCGGCGCCGGGTTCGGCGTGCCGTACTGCACCATGTTGAACACCACCACCGCGCCGCCGATGAGCACGAGCGGCCCGATAGCGTACAGGTACGGTCGCCAGGCGCGCCACGTGGTCTCGGCGAAGACCCGGACGGCCAGCAGGGCACCGACGAGCAGCGTGAAGATCACGAACCGCCCGTGGATGAACGGCAGGTAGCCCAGCCCCGCGGAGGCCACGATCAACCGGACCGGGGACCGTTTCGGCGCGAGCACCTGCCGGGCGGCGAAGAGCACGATCAACGTACCGATCGACTCCACGAACAGCATGGCCGAGTACACGTAGATGGGGCTGCCGATCGCGAACAGCGCGGTGACGATCGTCGCGTACGGCCGGCCGATGCCCAGCCCGCGCAGCAGCCAGTACAGGTTGAGGACGATGAGGACGGAGACGACCACCAGGAACGCCGCCACCCCGCCCCGGCCGCCGGCCAGGTAGGCGGGCATCCACAACAGCGGGCCGCCGGCGTTGTGCAGCGGCACCGGCGTGCCGTCGGGCAGCTTGGACAGCTGCTCCTCCAGCAGGGCCGGGTAGAACGACCGGTAGTCGCCGTGGGCGTAGGCCAGCGTCGGATCCACCGTGTGGTACCGGAGCATGGCCTCGTTGAGGATCAGGTAGTGCGGCTCGTCGCCGAAGGGCGGGAACTGCAGGCGCAGCCGCGCCGCGATACCGAACAGCAACGTCGCGAACGTGGCCAGGAGGGCCAGCACGTACCGCTCGGAAAAGCGCACCGGCCCGGCCGGCGCCGGCTCGGTGGTGGTGGCGGGCTGCGGTTCAGGCTCGGTGGGCGGCTCCGGTACGGTGTCGGACGGCTGCGATGAGGTCATGGTCACCGGTGCTCAGTGCTTCAAGCCCAGCCTGACGAGCACTATCGGGCGGAAGTAGCCCCACCAGTCGACTATCGCGCGGGCGCGGGTGTAGGTACCGGTCTCGGGATAGGTGATGTTGACCGGAACCTCCTTCCACTTGTATCCGCGCAGCAGCGTCTTGGCCATCAGGTAGGTCTCCACCTCGTAGCGACCGAGCCACGGCTGGTGCAGGTCGATGGTGGGGTCATCCAGCACGCTGAGCCGGTAGGCCTGGTAGCCGCCGGTCGCGTCGGTGATCTTCTGGCGGAGCGATAGCCGCGCGAGGAACGTGAAGACCTGGATGAGCGCCAGCCGGTGCCACGGCATGTGGACGTGCATGCCGCCGTCGAGGAACCGCGATCCGCGCACCAGATCGCACTTCTCCTCGGCGATCGGGCGGACCAGGTCGATGATCTGGTCCGGGTCGTGCTTGCCGTTGGCCGCCATCACGACCACCACGTCGGCCTTCGGGCCTTCGCCGTTGCGCAGGACGTCCAGGGCGCTGCGGATGCCGGGGCCGGGGCCACCGCGCTCCTCCCGGTCGATGACGTACGCGCCCAGCTCCCGGGCCACCTCGGCGGTGCCGTCGGTGGACTGGTCGTTGACCACGATGACCTCGTCGACCAGGTCCCTCGGGATGGCCGGGATGAGATGGCCGAGCCGGCGCGCTTCGTTATACGCCGGGATCACCACCGCGATCCGCAGTTCGTCGAGCATAAGGGCGGAGTCTAGACGGTGTGATGTCAAATGCAATGACCGGTACGGGGTACCGGGCGGGGGTAGACTTCCGCGCCGCGGGGACATGAGGGGCCGGGCGGTGGAATCGCTGAGCATCGGAGAACTGGCGGCCCGCACCGGGGTCGCACCCTCCGCCCTGCGCTACTACGAGCGGCTCGGCCTGATCCGGTCCACCCGCAGCAGCGGGAACCAGCGCCGGTACGAGCGGGCCGAGCTGCGCCGGGTGGCATTCATCCGGATCGCTGCCCAGGTGGGCGTCCCGCTCGACGAGATCAAGGCGGCGCTGGACGGGCTGCCCGGCGGCCGTACCCCGACCCAGGCCGACTGGGCGAAGCTGTCCGCACAGTGGCGCCGCCGGCTGGACGAGCGGATCCGCCTCATGGAACGGCTGCGCGACCGGCTCACCGGCTGCATCGGCTGCGGCTGCCTGTCGCTGCGCCGGTGCACGCTGATGAACCCCGGCGACGTGCTCGCCACCCGCGGGCCCGGGCCGCGCCGCCTACTCTCCGACGACGAGTAGCACCTTGCCGAGGTGCGCGCTGCGCTCCACCAGCTCGTGCGCCTCGGCGGCGCGGGGCATCGGTACCCGACGGTCGATCACCGGCCGGATCCGGCCGGACTCGATCAGCGGCCACACCTCCGCCCGTACCCCTGAGACGATCTTCGCTTTTTCCGCGAGCGGCCGGGACCGTAACGCGGTGGCCGCGACGCTGGCCCGCTTGGCCATCAGCTGGCCCAGGTCGAGCTGGCCCTGGCGACCGCCCTGCAGGCCGATCACCACCAGGCGCCCGCCGGCGGCCAGCGCCGCGACGTTGCCCGGTAGGTAGCGGCCACCCTGGATATCCAGGATGACGTCGACGCCGTTGCCGCCGGTGGCCGCCTTCACCGCCGCGACGAAGTCCTCCTCCGTGTAGTCGATGGTCAGCTCCGCGCCCAACTCCCGCAGCGCCGCGTGCTTGCCCGGCCGCGCGGTGGTGAACACCCGGGCCCCCCGCTCGACGGCGAACTGGATGGCGAACGTTCCGATACCGCTGCCGCCGCCATGCACCAGCAGGGACTCGCCTTCGGCGAGCCGGGCCACGCCGACCAGGTTGGACCAGACCGTGCAGGCCACCTCCGGCAGCGCGGCCGACTCGACCAGACCGGTGGGTACCGGCATCAGCTGGCCCACCGGTACCGCCACCCGCTCGGCGTAGCCGCCGCCCGCGAGCAGCGCGCACACCTCCTGGCCGGATGCCCACCCCGCCACGCCCGCACCGAGCGCCACGACCCGGCCGGAGCACTCCAACCCCGGGTAGGGCGGGGTGCCCGGCGGCGGATCGTAGAAACCGGCCCGCTGCAGCAGGTCGGCCCGGTTGACCGCACTCGCGGCCACCTCGACCAGCACCTCGCCCGGCCCGGCGACCGGGTCGGGCACCTCGGTCCACTCCAGCACCTCGGGGCCGCCCGGCTCACGGATCACGATGGCGTGCATGGGATCATCTTGCCCTGCGGGAACGGGCGGCCGGCAGGCGCCGCCGTCCACGCGAACCGCGTTCCGGTGCCTATCCTGATCCCCATGCCGTCACAGCCACTCTCGCTGAACGTCACCCGCCGTGACGACGTACCGTGCCTGGTGATCGCGGGCGAGATCGACCTGGCCACGGCACCCGCGTTCGAGGCGGCCGCGGTGGCGTTACTGGACGAGAAGCCCGCTGCGCTGATCCTGGACTTCGGCGGGGTGCGGTTCTGCGACTCCTCCGGAATCGGGGTCCTCGTCCGGCTCTACAACCGCGCCACCGTGGCCGGCTGCCGGCTCACCCTGCGGCGCCCCACCCCGAACGTCCGGGCCGTGCTGGACATGACCTCGCTCACCCGGATCCTGTGGGTCGACGACGATCAGCCCGACCCGGGTTCCGCGTCCTGACGACATGGTCACCTTCCAGGTCGCGACGCTGAACGTGGCCGGCCTGCCGTCGCCGCTCGCCCCGCTACCTGACCGGGCCACCGAGTTCTGCCGGCTGATCGAGGCCTCGGACATCGACGTGGTCAACTTCCAGGAGGTGTGGACGCGGCGGCACCTCCGGGTACTGACGGCGCGGCTGCCGTCGTTTCCGTTCGTGGCACGGCGTACCGGCGCGGCCGGCCAGCCCGCGGGTGGCCTGGCCACGTTCTCCCGGGTACCGGTGCGGTCGGTGGCCTACACCTCGTTCGGGTTCATCTGGCCGCGCGCCGGTCGGCCGGCGTTCCGGCTCACCCGCGCGGTCAACTCCCGCCTGCAGGGCGTGCTCGTGGTCGAGCTCGCCCTCGCCTTGTCCGCGGCCGTCGTGGCCAACGTGCACCTCACTGCGAACAAGGACGGCGACTGGTCGGCCGGCAACCGGTACCACGCCTTCCAGCGCGCCCAGCTCGACGTGCTGCACCGGGTGCTCCGGCGGGTACGGGCAGCGGCCACCGGACCGGTGATCGTCGGCGGCGACCTCAACGTGTCCAGCCGGAGTCCGCTGTACCCGCACATCACCGATGGCGGCGCGTGGCACGACCCGTTCGCGGGTACCGATGCCGGCACCTTCCACGCCGAACTGCTGCCGCCCGACCGGCGGTCCTCCGGCCGGGCTGCGCGCCTGGACTACCTGCTGGTCTCCCCGGAACCGGCGGTGGAGGCGTCCTTGCTCTTCGCCGAGCCGGTGGCACTCGGCTTCCTGTCGGACCATCTGGGGCTGCTGGCCCGGATACTGCTGGAGCGATGACGGTACGGGGGTCTGGCACACTGGTGCCGGTACGCCGGGAGGGCTCGCCTAGTGGCCGATGGCGGCAGTCTTGAAAACTGCCGTCCTGAGCGGCGTCGATGCGCTCGGGCTCCCCTCCTCCCCGTCCACACACTTGGCGTGTCCCAGGTACGCCAGAAATGCCACGCGGGAGGCGAAAGGGGCAGGGCGGATCGTCGATCCTGCCCTGACCTGGGCCGGGACTAGTGGGGGACTAGTGGTCCATGGGTGGATGTTGGTGGCGGCTTGTGAACGTCAGACGGCCTGGCGACGGCTTGGACGCCACGTCGAGCGCCGCCTCGACCTCTTCGTCCTGAAAGTCGTCACGGGCGCCCGCTGGACGTCGCCAGGTATCGGCCGGTGGAAGCCTGTGCAGTTCATCCGTCAACGCGTCTCGTCGGCTGGCGGCGGTTGGCGCCGGATTCGATGCCTTCCCGCTGCCCCGCGAGTTGGCCCAGGCGCACCTAGCGACACGCCGGCGAGCAGAAGATCGCGTCGTTAACTTGTGTCCTAATATCGCCGTCTTGGCGAAAGATTACGTCGAGCGGATCCGAACGGCCCTCTTTCCGTTGTGTTAGCCGTGTGTTAGCCGCTCCACGACGTCTTCACCTGGGCTGACCAGAAGCGACGGGCCCAGCTCCCCCAGCTTGACGGGGGAGGCTCTGTACGGCTGGCACGCCACGCACAGTGTGCGGGCCTTCGCTCATCTCCGACTGTCCAGCCTCGAACTCTCGAACTGAGGCCGTGGGGTTTGACGGGGAACCATGTCCGCAACGGGGATCTGGGCTAGCCAGCCGACTCGACCGACTGCAGCTGTTGCACACGATCAGGGACTTTGCGGCGGATCTCGACGGTTTTGACGGTCTGGCCGAACAGGTCGAGTACGGGTGCCAGGTTGGCCCGGTGCCGGGATCGAGTTCGTGCCATTCGCCGGCGGCGTCGCAGAGCAGGAATGGGGTCTCGATGATCAGCTCGGCGTCGACTCGGTACCTTCGCCGGAGTCGAGGCCGGTGAGGTTGAGGCGGACCTGGTAGTCGAAGGCTGTCCGGTCGACGCGGCAGTCAACCAAGGTGGTAGGGACTCTCATGGGGCCTGTCCTGTGTGGCCGTTCGGCGGCTTCGCCCGCTGCCGTGGAGGTTCAGGTTTGCGACCTCGAATCTAGCGATCTTCTACGTCGTAGTTGCACGGGAGCGCGACGATCAGTCGTCATCGTCGCAGACCCGCCAGGTGGTGTCGCCTGCCTTGACGCTGGGGTGCGGCCGGCATGGGCGATGCCGGCGTGGATACGTTGCCCGGCGACGGTGAGGGCTGCTCGGCAGCGGAGAGTCGGCCGCGTACAGCGAGATTGCTCGGCCGGCTGCCTCCAGGACACTCGCAATGATGGCGAGGGCCGTAACAGTGGTGACGTCAGTTAGCCCCGCCGGGGTGACGGAAGCACGATCGTTCGTAGTCAGGCTGGTGCAGCCTCTCCCCGGACCGGGGAGCGGCAGCGTCGTTGTTCAGCGTCGCGCGCGCTCATTGCGACGCAGCTTGACTGCGGTTCGGAGGGCAGGCCAGAGCCGTAGTCGGCGTGAGCTATCGGCGGCGGCGACGAGCGCGGCCAGCGTTTGTCGCTCCTCCGGCGGTACGAGCATCACCACGATGAGGATCGGCAGCACAGCGGCCGCCAGCTCGGCCAGGGCGAAGAACACCACCAGCCCGGTGGCGATGGCAAACAGGGCAAGACCGTTCACGGATGCCTCCCGTCCGATCGTCCTCTTGGGACGGTCCAACCGCACGCCCCGAGATCGTCGGGAACGCGCCGTGTGTGAAGTCAGAGGGGTGGTGGGCGTCAGTGCCCACTGAGCGCTGCGGCGGCGACGAAGGCGACGGCGACGCCGACCGCGAAGGTGACGCCGGCGGCCGCGGCCGCGGCTTGCACCAGGGTTGCGATGGGCGCCATTGCCCGCTTCGCTAACCGGAGCGCGACAAGCAGGGATACGCCAGCGAGGAGCAGGTACAGCACCCTGTTCTCAGAGAGGGTCACCTCGTTCATGCGTAATGCGGTGACCGTGTCGTGCCCCGCCGGTGAGGTGGGGAGGTGTGGGAACATGACGACCTCCAATCCGTGGCCTCCACCTGGTTGGCGGCTCGGCCGATGAGGAGCATCGCGATGGTGGCGATGCGGCTCTGCAGAGCCCGGGTACGGCTCCCACAGCACCTGTCCTCGTATTCAGAGTCGCGGCCTGATGCACTGAGCGTCAAGTTTCATTCACGGTTCGCGAGGAATTATTCACGCCCTCCTCATCAGCACGGACAACGGCTTGAACGAACGTTCAGGAGCCGTTACGCTGCTGATTGCGGTGCGGCCTGAGAGCGGCTAGCACCGGCGGACGAAGGACAGCATCCACCGAGCAGGTGATCGTGTTCACCGGAGGTAGGGCTGCCATCCACGAAGAGGGATGCTACTTTCCACCCCGAGCGCGGATCTATGCACGACGCGCGATTTGTCCGTCTCGGGCTGATAAGGACGAACACATGGAGAAATCTCCCCCGCCCTCCGGCTTGGCTGTCGAGCATCTAGCAACGGTTTGCGGAAACGGTGGGTGCCCCACCGTCTACAGGACCAACCGCGGGACGTTGGTCGTCCAGGGCTATCCCGTCGAGGGAGCGGACGTGGGTGTCGATCTGCCGGCCGGGGAGCTTCTGGTGGAGATTCCGGTTGACCTACTCGAACAAGCGACTCGCGCCGTGTCTTAGGCGAGGCGGCGCGCGCGGCCGCGGCCTCGCCTAAGAAGGGCGGTGCGGACGTGACAGACGACGATGTGGTGCGTCTCCTCGGCTCCGCCGAGCTACCCCTCGGAGATGCGCTGAGGCAGCTTCGGCGGCGGGCCAAGTTGACTGGCCAACAACTCGCCGATCGCGTGGAGATGAGCCAGGCGAAGATTTCTCGCATTGAGAATGGGGTCGGTGCGGCGTCCCCGAGTGACGTCGAGCGAATTGCTCGGGCGCTAGGGGCGCCGCAGGCCACGATCGACCGGCTGGTGGAGCAGGCGGCCAGGTCCAATGATCGAATGACGGACTGGCGGTCGATCGGCCGCCTGCCAGTCGAGATTCAGCGCGAGATAATGCAGCTTGAGGCAACGGCCGGCGTCATCCGCATCTTTCAGCCAAACGTCGTTGTCGGCCTCGCGCAGACGAGCGAATACGCACGAGCGGTTCTCAGCGCTTCATATGAGCTCCTAACCAGCGTCCTCGGCGAGCGGGGCTTCGCTGCCGTGCCAGAGGCCGTCTCGGCTCGCGTCCGGCGTCAGGAGGTGCTCGCCGACCCGGACAAGGAGTTCCACTTCCTGATGATGGAGGCTGTGCTCAGCAACCGTTTCGGTCGCCCGGAGGACATGCCGGCGCAGATCCACCGGTTGTGCGAGCTTGCCGAGCAGGACAACGTGACACTGCGGATCATCCCCGCGGATGCCGAGTTGCCGATCCCGCCATATCACGGGTTCGAGTTGCTGGACGAGCGGTGGGTCATGATCGATCTGTTCAACACGGAGTTGACCATGCTGGGGCAGGCGGATATGGCGCTGTACCGCCTCCTCTTCGACAGGCTGGACGCTAGCGCCGCCGTCGACATCCAGCCAATTCTTGACCGGTATCTCGAGTTCTACCTGGACCTGTCTCGGCCTCGACGACGGGCCTAGCGCAGATCGGCTCCAACACCAGAGTCAGGGACGCCTGGACCACCCGGTCGGTGACGGTCGGGATCGGCGCGCAGGTCGGCGACCTTACCCATAGCGGCGGCCAAAAACCCCAGCCCGGCCAGCCCAGCAGACCAGATCGACAACGTTACCAACAGCCGGTGCTGGTTGTCCGCGACCTTCATCAGCAGCGCAGCCGACGCCGTTGCCGCAGATACCGCCAGGACCACAGTGCTGGCGATCGACGGCCGGCTCGCATCGGTACCCTTCGACGACCTGACCCGCCACGTCCTACGCGTGATCGTGGAAACCCGCATCCAGCCCCACCCGCGCCGGACCGGCGACAAGACCGCGACACGCCGTCCACCCGGCCAGCTCACCACAGCGCCGACATCATCCTCAACTCGGCGTTTGAGTGTGTAGGTCCCGCGTTGGTCCCGCGCCGACGACGGCGGGTCTATGGGCAGGCTCCCGCAGGGTGACTGGATGAGAACCGTCGTCGGTCCAGAGGCGCCGTCCCGCGGCGGCGCCACCCGCCGCGCTGTCAGGTAGGCGTCTGAGTCTGCGCGTATCCAGGTCCGGCGCCCGCCCCACTGAAGGCATGACACCGTTCGTACGCCGACGCCCCAGGAGGTCGGTCGCCATGACCGCGGCATCATCAGGCGCATCGCAGGAAGCGATCGCCGACGACATCACCCAACTACGCGAGCCGGCCGGTGGCGCCGGACTCTTCGACGTCGACCCCGACCAGCGGGGCGTGAGCCAGGACCCGGCGGCCCCGGTCTCGGGTGACGTCGAGGCGCTGGCCGAGGACTTGGAGCTCTGATCAGCATGGGTTCCGCGGCTGGCATGATCGCGCAGGCTCGCCGGTTGCTCGGGACGACCGAGCACCCGCCCGGGTCCAACCACAACCCGGTGACCGTCGAGTTCGGCTTCGACGGCCCGTGGTGCAACATGGCCGTCTGCGTCGCGGCGGCGCACTCGGACAACCTCGGTGCCGTGTTCGGTAAGTTCGCCTGGACCGTCGCGCACGCCCGGGCGTTCCAGCGCAACGGACGCTGGCACCACGGCCTCGGCGGGGCCCGCCCGGGAGACGTGGTGTTCTTCGACTGGGGCGGCAGCCGGGTCATCGAGAACATCGACCACGTGGGGGTCATCGAGGCGGTACACGCCGACGGCACCATCACCACGCTGGAGGGCAACACGTCCGACGCGTTCCTGCGGCGGGTGCGCAACGGCTCGGTCGTCGTCGGGTACGGCCGGCCGGCCTACGACGACGCCGCCCCGATGCCGTCCGGCGACGGGATCCTGCGGCTGGGCTCGACCGGCGAGCCGGTCAAGACGTTGCAGCGGCGGCTCAACGCCGCGGTGGGCGCCCAGCTCACGGTCGACGGCGTGTTCGGCCCGGCGACCCAGCGGGTGCTGAAGACGTTCCAGGCCTCGGTAGGCATCCAGGCGGACGGCGAGTACGGACCGCAGTCGGCCGCCCGGCTCGCGGCCGCGGCCGCCGGCCAGAACACCGCACGGGTACCGGCTCCGCGCCCGCCGGCGCAGGGACCCCTCACGGTCGACGGCGAGTTCGGGCCGGCCACGGGCGCCGCCCTGCAACGGGCCCTGAACCGGCACGGGGCGCAGCTCACCGTCGACGGTTCGCTCGGGCCGCTGACCAAGCGGGCGCTCCAGCGGTTCCTGGGGGTCGCCGACGACGGCGTGCTCGGCCCCCAGAGCGTCCGGGCGCTCCAGCGCCGGGTCGGCGCGGGGCAGGACGGTGTCTGGGGTCCGGACACCACCCGCCACCTCCAGTCGGCGCTCAACGCCGGTACGTTCTGATCCGGTGCGGGGGTGTCCACAGTGGGCACCCCCACACCCGGTCGCGCCGAATCCCCAACCGAGACAGACGAAGCCGGCCGCGGCGGCGAGCGCGACCGGCTCCCCGTCACTCAGTTCCGCTTGGGCGGCGGCGAGCGCCTCGGCCGGCGGCCGCCCCCGGACGAGTCCGCGGTGGAACGCGGCCATCAGCGGTGCCGTCTCCGCATCGGGTACCCGGGCGGGTGTGGCATTCTGCGCCTACGGCGACCGGCGGCAAACCGTTCTCCGGCGGAGCGGCCAACATCGTGTTCCGGGACAACGTCTTCCAGCATGGCAAGAACGGCAAGTGCGGCGCGTACAACCCGGTCGACTCCTTCGACCCGACCCGGCCGGGGAACGCCTTCGCGGGCAACCGGTGGGACAGCGGCGAGCCGCTCAAACTTTGAGCCCGCCGGGCGGTGTGGCGGACGGCAGCCTGTGGAACACTGACGGCCGGTTCGACGGCCGACCGGAACGGGGGTTGAACCATGGGCATGGTGCTCTCATTCACCCGGGTGACACCTGAGGCGTTGGCCAAGGGTCTGAAAGACCCGGAATGGACCTATGAACACCTCCACGAGGTAGAGCCGACGGACGACCTCGACGGGTACCTCGACAAGGCCTGGGCCGGCATCCAGTTCCTGCTCGACGAGGAGGAGGTGGAGATCGACCTGCGCATGGACGGCGTGGCCATCGGCAACGAGGGCGCCCTCGCCGGCTGGTCCGTCGACGAGGTCCGGTACGCGGCGCGGCGGCTGGGCGAGCTGCCGTTCGAGCAACTGGCCCGCCACTACGACCCCGAGAAGCTGTCCGCGCAGGACGTCTATCCCAACATCTGGTTGCGCGACGACGACGCGCTGGACTACCTGCAGTACCACTACGAGGTCCTGGTGCGGTTCTTCGCGGCCGCCGCGGCGTCCGGCTCGGCGGCGATCATGAGCTTCAGCTACTGACGCTTACCGGTGGCGGCCGCGCGGGCGCGCAGCGTCGCCTCGAACAGGTGGCGGAGCTGGTCGGCCGCGTGCTCGTCGGTCAGCTCCTCGTGCAGAGCGAGGTTGACCGCGCGCGCCGTCGGCAGGTCGATGGAGTACCGGGCGGCCAGGTCCAGCGCGACCGCCGTGTTCACCACCCCCTCCACGGTGCTGCCGATCGTGCGTAGCGCCTGTTCGGGGCTCACGCCGGAGCCGAGGAGCTGGCCGAACCGCCCGTTGCGGCCGCCGACGCAGGTGACGTAGAGGTCGCCCGAGCCGGCGAGACCGACGACGGTGCCGGCGCGGCCGCCGCTGGCCTCGGCGAGCACGACCATGTCCACCATCCCCTGGGCGAACATCGCGGCGCGGACGTTGGCGAACGCGCGCACGAACGCGCTCTCGATGAACCGCTCGGACAGCCCCTGGCCGATGCCGACCGCGATGGCCACCACGTTCTTGAACGCCGAGGCGGTCTCCGCGCCGGCGACGTCGCTCGTGGTCAGCGTGAGCATCGACGGGGAGCTCAGGGTACGGGCGACGAGCCTGCGGGCCTCCTGGTCCCGCGACGCGCACACCAGCGCGGTCGGCGAGCCGACCACGATCTCCGCGGCGATTCCCGGGCCGGCCAGGGCGACCACGCGGGCCGCGTCCCCGAGGACCTTCGCCGCCACCTCGGAGGGAGTGAGCAGGGTCTCCGGCTGCCACCCTTTGGTCGCCAGCACCCAGACGGCGTCGGGGGACGCGTACGGCGCGGCCGCGAGGATCACCCCGTGCAGCCCGGGGCTGGACACCGCCACGATCACGATGTCGGCCCGGGCCAGTGCCGCCGGCCACTCGTCGGGCGCGTACACGGTGATGTCGGGGTGGATGTGCACGCCGACCGCGGGGTGCGGCCGGTGCTCGCGCCAGGCCCGCACGACCGCACTGTCGTACTCGGTCGCGAGCACGACCACCGGATGCCCGGTCCGGGCGAGGTGGGTGGCCAGGGCTATTCCCATCGCGCCCGCGCCGAGAACTGCGATCATTTTCCTACCGCCTGATATGTCGACGATCGCGCCCGGGGCGGTGAACGGGGGTATCGCGACCGGTTTGGAAACGTTTATCGGAGTCGTACGGTCCGCCCAACCCAACCTGTCACCTGCGCGCCGCGCGGGGGAAGGGCCCAAAGTCCCACCAGCCGGCCCCCATCGGGGAGCCGGCTGGCGCTGATCTTGGAAGCCCGACCGGGCGACGTCCACTGTGGACGGCTACTTGCCGCACACGGTATTCAGGGCGGTGGATATGTCCCCGCTCGACACCGGTGTGGAGTGGAAGCGCCAGTGGCCGTCCTCCCACACCAGGTCGATGTCGTCGTCGTCCCCGTCATCGCTCTTGGTCTTGACCTTGGCGGTGTTGCCGGTGACCGTGGCGTCGCCGATCACGACGTGGCTCTTCTCCACCTTCTCGGACATCTTGGTGCAGGTGCCCAGCTTGATGAAGTCGGCCCGGGAGATGGACGCCCGGAAGGACCTCTCGAACATGTCGTAGAACCCGCCGTAGTCACCCTTGCGCACGAGGTCGACGCCCCGCTGGGCGGCGGCCTTCGCGCCGGCGGCGGTCTTGTCGTCGCCGGACAGCCTGGGGATCACCAGGAAGGCACCGACGCCGAGACACAGCAGCAGGGCGACCCCGCCGGCCACCAGGCCGATGATGAGACCGGTGCGGCTCTTGCGGGGTGCCTGCGGCGGGTAGCCCGGCGCGGGGTACTGGCCATACTGCGGCTGGCCGTACTGCGGCGGTGGCTGCTGCTGCTGGCCGTACTGCGGCGGCTGCTGGCCGTACCCGGGCTGGGCGTACGGGTCCGGTTGTGCGTACGGGTCCGGCTGGGGCGTGCCGTACTGCGGCTGGCCGTACTGCGGCTGGCCGGGATGCGGCTGCCCATAAGGGTCGGAAGAGCCGTACCCATGCTGGTTGGGATCGCCACCGTACGGCGGCGGGTAGGAAGGCGGGTATGACATGAAGCGGACTCCAGATCCGGTACGGCGACGCGATGCACGGTACCCCGCGCACCGCTCCTTCATCATTCATGGTCGGGCACCGTGACAACTGCCGGAACCGGAGCGCCGAAAACCGTCGCGACCAGATCACTGACCGCGCGCGCCCCGGTGTGGATCCCGGTGCTCGTGGTGGGTACCGACGGCGGCAGGTGGTACATCGCCGCCACCACGTAGCGCTCGTCCGGGCCGGCGAAGCCGACGGTGTCGGCGACCCAGTGCCGGGTACCGCCGTCCGGCTCGACGGACCAGCCGTTCTTGGTACCGGGACGCAGGTCGGGTCCGGCGGCCCAGACGCCCCAGCGCTGCACCGGTCCGACCGCCCGCATCGCGTCGATGAGATAGGCCCGGTCCTCCGGTAACAGCCGGTCGAGGATATACAACATCAGCGCGGCGAGGTCGCCCGGCGTGCATTTCATATGCCCCCACCGGCGCGGGAACCCGGCCACGAAGGCGAGCTTGGCCATGCCGTACTTGCTGGTGAAGCGGGGTACCAGCGCCGCGCCGCCGTACCGGTCCCACAGCGCGTCGGCGGCCTTGTCGCTGGACCAGTTGAGCATGTCCGCGAGCTGCTGGCGGGCGGTCGCGTCGAGGGTGACCTGGCCCACCCGGGCGCTCTCCAGCAGCGCGGTGGCCAGGGCGAGCTTGACGGTCGAGGCGGCCCAGGTGAGGTGGTTCACGTCGCCGGCCTGCCACACCGCGCCGGTCCGCCGGTCGCGGACCACGATCGCGAGGTACCCCGGTTGTCTGGCAAGGAGGTCCGCGGCGGCGGTGAAGCGCTGCTGTTGCGCGCAGCCCCACGGCCCGCAGGACGAGGCCGACGGCGCAGGCCCGGACGCGGTGGCGGACGACCCGGTCGAGGACGTGGAAGGCACCGCATCGCGCCGGCTCAGGAAGCCGGCGACGAGCATCACCAGCCCGACCGCGAGGACCCCGGCCGAGGCGGCGAGCAGGGCTACCGGGCGGCGCCGGCGCGGCGCGGCCGGCGCATCCGCTCGCGGGCCAGGATCCACAGCGCCTCCACCCCGTCCCGCCAGGTGATCTTCTTGCCCTCCTCGCGGGTGCGCGCGCGGTAGCTGATCGGTACCTCGTAGGGGCGCACCGCGCGGCGCAGCAGCTTGCCGGTGACCTCCGCCTCCATCCCGAACCCCTTGGACTTCACGTCCAGCGAGCGGTACAGCTCCACGGGCATGAGCTTGAAGCAGGTCTCCAGGTCGCCGAGGTAGCAGTTGAACATCATGTTGGCGGCCGTGGTGACCGCCTTGTTGCCCATCACGTACCAGAACGAGAACGAGCTGTGGCTGCCGAACGTGCGGTTGCCGTAGACCACCTCGGCCCGCCCGTCGAGCACCGGGGCGAGCAGGCGCGGGATGTCCTGCGGGTCGTACTCCAGGTCGGCGTCGAGGATGACCAGGTAGGTGCCGGTCGCCCGCTCGACCCCGGCCCGGATCGCGGCGCCCTTGCCCTGGTTGCGCGCCTGCGTGACCACCGTCACCCGAGTGTCGTCGACCCGGGCGAGGATCTCGGCCGTCCCGTCCTGGCTGCCGTCATTGACCACGACGAATTCCACGTCGCACGGGTAGTCGACGCTCAACGCCTGCTTGAGTGCCTCGGGCAGCCGCGCCTCCTCGTTGTACACGGGCATGAGGATCGACAGCTTCACGACCTGACTCCGACTGTTGGCTCCGGGACCGGGACCAGAGTACTTGCTCCCCTCGCCGGCCACACACCACGCCTGCGTACCCTGTGCGGATGCTCTTGCCACTGGGGCTGCTCCCGGCGCTGACGGCGGCACTGCTCGCCTACGCGGTGCGACCGGTCGATCCGGTGGTGGGCGGACTGCGGCTGGCCCTGGTCCGGGCGGCGGTCATCCTCGGCGCGACCGCCGTCGGGGTGGTCGAGGCGCTGTCGGCGGTCCACGCGCTGACCCGGCCGGCCCTGGTCACCGTGTGGTGCCTGGTGGTGGTGCTCGCGGCCGGCGCGGCCTGGTGGCGGTATCGCCGCGACGGCGGGCGGCCGGGCGTCGAGCTGCCCTGGCGGGACCTCGGCCGGGGCGAGCGGCTGCTCGTCGTCGCGCTGGCCGGCCTGGTCCTGGCCGAGCTCGTCGTCGCGCTGATGTCCCCGCCCAACAACTACGACTCGCAGACATACCACCTGCCGAAGATCGAGCACTGGGTGGTCCAGCGGGACGTCGGGTTCTTCCCGACCCGCATCCATCGACAGGTGAGCATCGCGCCCGGCGCCGAGTACCTGCTGTTGCACCTGCGCCTGCTCACCGGCGGTGACGGGCTCTACAACCTGCTGCAGTGGTGCGCGGGGTTGGGCTGCGCGCTGGTCGCCGCGCGGATCGCCGGCCAGCTCGGCGGCGGCCGGCGGGCCCAGCTCGTGACCGCGTTCGTCGTCGGTACCACCCCGATCGTGGCCCTGGAGTCCAGCAGCACGCAGACCGACCTGGTGGTGGCGGCCTGGGTGGCGTGCGTGGCCACCCTCGTGCTGGACGAGCTGCACCGCCGTACCCCCGTCAAGGCTGCGGCCCTCATCGGCGCGGCCACCGGGCTGACCGCCTTGACCAAGGCGACCGGCCTGCTCGGCGCGGGCCCGCTGCTGGCCGTCTGGGCGGCCACCCAGCTCCGCCGCGCCCCGGTCCGGGCGCTGGCCAACGGCCTGCTGGTCGGGGCGCTGGCCGTCGCCCTCGCCGGGCCGTACCTGTACCGCCTGGACGAGACGTACGACAACCCGCTCGGCCCGCCGTACCTGCGCAACTCCATCTCGATGGAGCGGCACGACCCGGCCGCCGTCCTGGTCAACGCGCTGCACGTCGGGCACACCATGTTCAACACCCCGCTGGCGCCGCTCAACGACGCGACCGCGCACGCCATCGACGGGCTGGCCCGCGCCCTGCACGTCGACCCCGACGACCGGCGGATCATCTTCTGGGGCGCCACCTTCCCCACCGTGTCGTGGCCACCCGACGAGGACCGCGCGTCGTTCCCCGTGCAGGCGACGCTGGTGCTGGTCGGCGCGGTGCTGCTGCTCATCCGGCCGGGCCGGGAGACCCGCCTCTATGCCGGCGCGTTCATCCTCGCCCTGCTGCTCTACCTGACCATGGTCAAGTGGCAGCCGTGGGGCAACCGGCTGGTGCTGTTCCTGCTGGTGCTGGGAGCGCCGCTGGCTGGGCTGTGGCTGGGCGGGGTGGTCTGGCGGCCGGCCCCGCGCCGGGTCGCCGCCTGGGCCGCGGTCGCCGCGCTCGCCGTGGGTGGCTGCGCCGGCTGGCTCGCCGTCGGGTACGGATGGCCGCGCCGGCTGGTCGGCACCGGCTCGGTGTTCACGGTGAGCCGGACCCAGGAACGGTTCAACCGGCGGCCGCAGTGGCTCGGCGACTACCAGGCCGCGGCCGACGCGGTCCGGGCCGCGCGCGCCCACCGGGTCGGTCTCGTGCAGGGCGAGGACACCTGGGAGTACCCGTGGTGGGTCATGCTGCGCGGGGCGGACATCGAGGCGCTGCAGACGCTGGTACCGGGCCACGAGCCGGCCGTGGCGCCCAAGGACGTCGACGCGATCGTGTGCGTGGCCGACGTGTCGGTGTGCGGGTACTACACCCCGCCCGGGTGGAAGCTGACCATGCACGGCACCGTGGGCTACGCGCTGCCCCCGGGCTAACCGAGCATGCCGAGGTCACCGAGGACGGCGTTGACGAGCACCCGGCCGTTCTTGCGCACCTGGCGCAGGTACCAGCGCTGGAGCGGGGTCCGGCTCTGGTTGAACTGCCAGGCGCCGCGCGGGCTGTCCAGCCGGCCCACCTTGGCCAGCGCGGCGTTGACCGCCTGCGGGTTCAGGTCGGTACCGGCGAGCGCGAGCGCCTTGTCCAACACCGCGGCCGCGTCGTAGGCCGCCATCGCGTAGGTGCCCGGTGCATTGCCGTACGCCCGCTGGTACTCCGCCGCGAACGTGCGGTTGGCGGCGTTGTCCAGGTCGGGGCCGTAGTTCATCGCCGTGTACAGCCCCATCGCCAGCTCGCCCAGCCGCTGCAGCGCCGCCGCGCCCTCGGTGACGAACCCGGGCGAGTAGACCGGTACCGCCAGCCCCAGGGACCGGTACGCGTGGAAGAACGCGCTCGCGACGTCGCCGCTGGAGAAGACCGCGAACACGTGGTGCGCGTTGGAGGTGCGGATGGCGGTGAGCGTCTGGCCGATGTTGCCCGGGACCAGCTGCGCCGGCGTAGCGGCCAGATCGGGGTGGCCGGCGACCCCGGTGAAGGCGGTGAGGAAGCCGCTGACCTGCTCGGCGGCGCTCGGGGTCCCGTCGGAGACCACGTAGACCGACTGCCCCGACTTGCTCGCGAGGTAGCCGCCGAGCGCCATGCTCGGGTCGGTGTTGACGAACGAGGTGCGCCAGATGTACTTGACGCTGCCCAGCGTGCTGGGCGAGGCGTTGGAGCCGAGCAGCGGTACCTGGGCCGCCTCCACCTGGTCGCGCACCGCGCTCATCACGGCCGAGCTGGCCACCCCCGAGATCACGTGGACGGAGTCCTTGAGCAGCCGGTCCACCGCGGCCCGGCCGGTCTCCGCGGTCTCCCCCTCGTCGGCCGTGCTGACCTGGACCGGGCGGCCGCCCAGGTGGTCGCCGTGGCGCCGGAGGTAGAGCCGGAACCCGGCGTTGAGCTCGTCGCCGATGGCCTTGTTCGCGCCGGTCTGCGGGATGACCAGGCCCACCCGCACCGGGTTGACCGGGCCGGCGGCCGGGGCGGTGGAGACGTTGCACCCGGCCAGCACCGGAGCGGTCGCGCCGGCGGCGCCGAGCGCGCCTAAGAGCCGGAGTACCTCGCGGCGATCGAGCGCGGACACCGATACCTTCTTTCCGCCAGCCGGGACCGACCCGTCGCCGCGCTGGCCTTCCCTATCGCCTGTCCCCGCTGGTGGCCAACGTACAGCCGATGCACGTCCGGGCGTCAATCGGACGGCAGGACCAGCTTGCCGTACAATTCTTTGACTGAGTCAAAGGTCATCGCAGCAGGGGGATCGATGTCGTCTCCGGTCGCCGAGGTACGCGAGTTCAACCGCTTCTACACGACCACCATCGGGGTGCTGCGCGAGGGCCTGCTGCGCACGCCGTACTCGTTGACCGAGGCCCGGGTGCTCTTCGAGCTGGCCCAACGGGACGAGACTGAGGTCGCCGGGCTGCGCCGCGAGCTGGGCGTGGACGCCGGGTACCTGAGCCGGATCCTGGCCCGCTTCGCCACCGACGGGGTGGTCGAGCGCACCCGCTCGGCGATCGACGCCCGCCGCCTGGTGATCCGGTTGACGCCGGCCGGGCGGGCCGCGTACCGGCTGCTCGACGAGCGGTCCCGCACCGAGATCCAGCGAATGCTGGACCGGCTGCCGGCCACCGACCAGCGCCGGCTGCTGCACGCGATGGCCACGATCCGGGGACTGCTCGCCGGCACCGGGCCCGCGCGGGCTGCCGAGGTGGTCCTGCGCGGCCCCCGGCCCGGGGACTTCGGCTGGGTGGTGGCCCGGCACGGCGAGCTGTACGCGGCCGAGTACGGCTGGGACGCCAGCTTCGAGGCGCTGGTGGCCGGCATCGTGGCCGACTTCACCCGGACCGCGGCCGACGGGTCCGGCCGCCCCCCGGAACGGGAGCGCGCCTGGCTGGCCGAGGTCGACGGGGAACGGGCCGGCTGCGTGTTCTGCATGCGCGACGACGAGTGGACCGCGCGGTTGCGGGTACTGCTGGTGGAGCCGCGGGTGCGCGGGATGGGGATCGGTGCCAGGCTGGTCGCCGAATGCATGGATTTCGCCCGCTCGGCCCGATACCGACGGATGGTCCTGTTGACGTATGACGTGCTGGCCGATGCCCGACGGATCTACCAGCGTGCCGGGTTCTGTCCGGTATGGTCTCGGCCCGTGCACCGGTACGGTCACGACCTGGTCGAGCAGGAGTGGGCGGCACAGCTGTAGCCGAGGTGCGGCGCGGTGCGGGGGTGCGCAAGGATGGGAGCCATGACCGAGCCTGCGGAGGAGAAGCGGACCGTGGTGGTTGTCGGGCCCGATGGGCAGCCGGTGGGGACCATGCAGCTCTCCGGACAGGGGAGCGAGGAGGGGGACGGCGAGGACCCGGGGTCGCTGGTCCAGCAGCCGGCCAAGGTCATGCGGATCGGCAGCATGATCAAGCAACTCCTCGAAGAGGTCCGCGCGGCGCCGCTCGACGAGGCCGGTCGGCAGCGCCTCACCGAGATCCACCGGCGTTCGATCATCGAGCTGGAGGACGGGCTGGCGCCGGAGCTGCGGGAGGAGCTGGAGCGGCTCTCGCTGCCCTTCGAGGAGGGCAACACCCCGTCGGAGGCGGAGCTGCGCATCGCCCAGGCCCAGCTCGTCGGCTGGCTGGAAGGGCTCTTCCACGGCATCCAGGCCGCGCTGATGGCCCAGCAGATGGCCGCCCGGCTGCAGCTCGAGCAGATCCGCGGCGCCCGGCCGGCGCTGCCCCCGGGGTTCGCCGGTGCCGGGAGCCCTCCCGGGCAGCAGCTGCCGCCCGGCGAGGGCGGGCGCACCGGACAGTACCTGTAGGACAAATGTCCCGGGCGAGCGTGGATCGCTGAATCTGCCCGGCGGGCGGCGCGCTCCGTAGCGTCGACGCCATGACAGACCACGACTGGGCCGTCCGGCTGGCCGGTGTGTCGAAGCGGTTCGGCACGGTACGGGCGGTGGACGGGGTGGACCTCGCGATCGGCAAGACCCAGTCGCGCAACCGGATCGAGGCGGTCCAGGCGGCCCGCGCACAGGGCTGGCTCTGAGCGGGCCCTACCTGCTCGACTTGATCAGGATCGGTGCGCGCATCACCGGATCACGGGCGTCGGTGGAGGACCAGTCGAGCGTTGCGGTACCGGCGCCGGTCGAAGTCAGCACGACCGGGCCGTCCGGCAGGCACTGGGCTGCGCGGGTACGCCGGACGGTCGCGTGCAGCGCGCCGTCCCCCGTGTTGTCCATGAGGAGATCGAACCCGCACGTGGTGTCGTCGACCGTGCCGACCTTGGTACCGGCCGCGACCGTGCAGTCCCCGGGACAGGCGACGGTGACGGTGACCTGCCGGGCCGCGGGCCCGTCGGGCTGGACCGGGTTCATCGGCCCCGACCAGGTACCGATGAGGGCCTTCGGGATCACCGCACCGGTCAGGGGCGGCGGAGCGGACGGCCGCCGCAGTGCCGGCACGATGAGCAGCAGCGCGATCACGACGGCGGCGACCACGCCGCCGGCACCGAGCAGGACGAGCGGCCGGGCCGTACCGGAGCCCGGCGGCCCACCGGTGCCGGCCACCGCGGCGGGCCGGCCCGCCGGCAGCGGCTGGACGACCGAACGCAGCGGGTACGGTTCGGAGCGCTCCGGCACGAAGCCGCTCTCGTCGGCGAGGAACCGCCGGTACACCGCGAGGGCCTGGTGGAACGCGGCGTGCAGGTCGGCGCCGTCGGGCGCGGCGACCGTCGCGTTGAGACAGACGAACCCGTAGATGAGCTCCAGCGGCCGGCCGTGGTCGTCGAGCACCGCCGCGTCATCGAGGTCCCCCGGCTGGAGCTGATGGGTCCGGGCGACGATGGCCACCTGGCCCTGCGGCGTCGGCACGTACCGGACGACCGGCCCGGGCCCGGCGTCGTCGACCGTGTCCTCGATGACGCCGGACACGCCCAGGTCCCGCAGCACGCCGGGGACGAGCTGGGTCCGGTGCCCGTACCGGCGTCCGCGGGCCACGAGGAACGCCCAGCCCATGGGGTGCGGATCGCGATCGCTCATCGGTACCCCCGCTCGCTGCGCTCGGCCGCCTCGCTCCGCCCGCTCATCGGGTCACCGGGACAGGACCGAGGCCGGCAGCGCGAGTTCGAGCCGGTGGACCTGCTTCTGGAAGTCGTCGAGGACCACCGCCCGCGCGTCCCAGAGCTGGAAGGTGCGGCGCTGGACGTCGGTACGGAACGCGGCCAGCTCGACCTCCTTCTGCCGGCTGGGCCGGGCGATCCAGTCGAGCATCATCACCACGAGCTCGTTGCCGTACGGCCGGTGCAGCACGCCGTCGATGGACGCGCGCAACGCGGCGCCGGCTGGCTGCAGCAGGAACGAGCCGACCTCGCTGACCAGTTCGTCCGGGGTACGGCGCTGGCGGGCGTGGTAGTCGTCCTCGATGGTGCGCACAGTGTCATCGTGCATGCTCTCCCGGATCCGGGCGAACAGGTCGGGGACGATCGCGGCGATCGGCAACTCGACATTGTAGGGGGCGAAGGTGCCGTCCGGGCGCTTCCTGACCTGGCCGGTCGACTCGTCGAGGGTGGCGAACGCCGAGCCGACCGCGCTGATCGGGATGAGCCGGACGGTGGTCCGGGCCCGGACCAGGTCGTTGATCTGGTCGACGGTCATGAGGGCGCGGGCGACCCGGTCCAGCCGCTCCTGGTCATCGGCGTCGGCCGGCTCGCCGAACCCGTGCACCAGGTCCCATTTGGCGACCACCAGGTAGATCGCGCACCGGGCTTGCGCCATGAGTTGCACCATCACCGCGATCTTGGCGATCACGTAGGCCCGGCCCTGCGCCTCGCCGCGCAGGAACTGGGTCACCCGCCGGCCGTCCAGGACTCCGATCAGGGCGTCGGCGCCGCGGACCCGCTCGAACAGCTCGTCCAGCGCGGTGTCGCTCTCACCCAGCAGCTCGAAGATCTCGCCGGCGTAGTCGACGTACTCGATCGTGAAGGCCGTCGTCGGCGCCTCGCGGATCTGGGTAACGCAGTCGAACGTGTAGGTACGGGTACCGGAGCGGGTGGTGCCGGTGGGCCACGGCTCGGCCGGGTCTACGACACGGGACAGCAGGCTGCCCAGCCACACCCGCGTCGCGGGGTCGGTGTCGAAGTAGTACGGCCGGCCCGGCTTCGCGCGGAACTGGTAGAACAGGCTGGCCAGCAGGACCGTCTTGCCGGAGCCGCTGTTGCCCAGTGCGACCACCTTGAAGGCGGGGGTAGGCAGCTCGGGAAGCGGACGGTTGCTCCGGTTGCGGCGGACCTGCCGGCCCACGACGCGCACGATCAGGCCGACAACCGTCAGGATGAGTAGGACCAGCACAAATTCCACTGATTGTCCCCCAGAGTCAGGAACGTCGACTTCCGACAAAACTTGACCCACCGTATTGGTGCGAACACGCCGCCCGCATCCCCCGATGAGGCGGGCGCCGTTGCCGAACGTGAGCGGCGCGGCGTCCCGGCGTCGCCCCGCCCACGGGTCAACGAAGGGAGGTCAGAACAGTCGCTCCAGATACACCGCGACGCCGTCGTCGACGTTCGCGGCGGTGACCTCACTTGCCGCCACCCGGGCCGCGGGGTGGGCGTTGGCCACCGCGACCGAGCGGCCGGCCCAGCCCAGCATCGTCACGTCGTTGGGCATGTCGCCGAACGCGAGCACGTCGGCCGGCGCGATGCCGAGCCGCCCGGCGAGCGAAGCCAGCGCGGTCGCCTTGGTCACCCCGCGAGCGGATATCTCGACCAAGCCGGTGTACGAGGAGTGCGTCGCCTCGACCCGGTCCTCCACCGCCGTCACGACGCGGGCGGCCAACTCGTCGGCGTCGCATTCGGTACTGCGCCCGAGCAGCTTGACGGCCGGATGGGCGACCACCTGGGACAGCGGTACCTCGGTGGCGCCCTCACTGAACGCGACCGGGTACGCCGGCTCGTGCACCATCCGCCGACCGTCGTCGATCTCGGCGGCGAACGCGATCCCCGGTACCGCCGTCGCGAGGTCGGTACACACCTCGGCCAGCACGGCCGGGGCCAGCGGGCGGGACTCCAGCACGGCGTCGCGCACCGGGTCGTAGGTCACCGCGCCGTTGGCGCAGATCGTCGGGTACCCGGCGTCCAGCTCCTCGTAGGCCGGCCCGAGCCAGCGCAGCGGCCGGCCGGTGACCAGGACGACCACCACGCCCGCCGCCACCGCCTGCGCCAACACCTTGGCGCTGCGCCGGCTGATCACGTGATCCCGGCCGAGCAGGGTGCCATCGAGATCGGTGGCGATCAACCTCGGCAGGCTCACCGTTCCGACAGTAGCCGGTCCAGGTACCGGGCCACCCCGTCCGCGTCGTTGCTCGCGGTCACCTCGTCGGCCATCGCCAGTACCTCCGGGTGGGCATTGGCCACGGCGACCCGGCTCCACCCGGCCCAGCCGAACATCGGCAGGTCGTTGGGCATGTCCCCGAAGACGAGCACATCGCGCGGGTCGACACCCAGGCTGTCGGCGACCACCGCCAGCCCGCTCGCCTTGGTCACCCCGCGTGGACAGATCTCGATGTACCCGAGCCCGGCCTGGGTCACCGTGACATGCCGCGCGGGCGGCAACTCCCGCGCGATGGCCAGCAGCTCGTCCGGCGCGTACCGCTCGGAGTGCGCGAACACCTTGAGCACCGGCCCGGACAGCGCGTCGGCGCGGGAGCGGTGCTCCAGCGCGTCCGGGTACCGCCAGGCCGGGTGCGCCTCGCCCCACAGCGGCGCGCCCGGGTGGTCCAGCGCCTCCACCATCACCACCAGCGGCCCGGCCACCGCCTCCAGCGCCTCGATCACCCCGGCCACCACGGCACCGTCCACGACCTCGGCGCGCAGCGTCACCGGCCCGGCCGGGTCGGTCAGGTCGACCACCCGGGCGCCTTGGGCGAGGACCAGGAAATGCGCCTCGGGGATGTCCTGCCGGCAGAGCTCGATGATCCGTGGACCGCGCCCGGTCACGCCGACCAGTGGGATCCCGGCCGACCGGACCCGGTCCAGCACCGCATGGGTGTAGGCGCTGACCGTGTCGTCCGAGCGCACCAGCGTGCCGTCCAGGTCGGTGGCGATGAGTTTGGGCAGGCCGGGGCGACTCATGCGGTCTCCTTCACCGAAGACGGACCCGCAAGGTTACTCCGCGACGGCCAACCCCGGGCAGCGCTCAGCCCAAGACGTCGCGGCCACCGAGAAACGGCCGCAACACCTCCGGTACCCGCACCTTGCCGTCGGGCTGCTGGTGGTTCTCCAGGATCGGGATGAGCCAGCGGGTGGTCGCCAGGGTGCCGTTGAGGGTCGCCGCGACCTGCGGCTTGCCGTGCTCGTCGCGGTAGCGGATGTGCAGCCGGCGGGCCTGGAACGTGGCGCAGTTGGACGCCGAGGTGACCTCCCGGTACCGGCCCTGGGACGGTACCCACGCCTCGCAGTCGTACTTGCGCGCCGCGCTGGTGCCGAGGTCGCCCGCCGCCACGTCGATCACCCGGTACGGGATCTCGACCTTGGCCAGCATCTCCTCCTCCATCGCGAGCAGCCGCAGGTGCTCCTCGTGCGCCTCCTCCGGCCGGCAGTAGCTGAACATCTCCACCTTGTCGAACTGGTGGACGCGCAGGATCCCGCGCACGTCCTTGCCGTGGCTGCCGGCCTCCCGGCGGAAGCACGAGGACCAGCCGGCGTAGCGCAGCGGCTGGTCGAGGTCGAGGATCTCCCCGGTGTGGTACGCGGCCAGCGGCACCTCGGAGGTGCCGACGAGGTACAGGTCGTCCGCGTCCAGGTGGTAGACCTCGGCGGCGTGCACGCCGAGGAACCCGGTACCTTCCATGGACTCCGGCTTGACCAGGACCGGCGGGATCACCGGGACGAAGCCGTGCTCGACGGCCTGCTGCAGGGCGAGCTGCAGCAGGGCGAGCTGCAGCAGCGCGCCCACCCCGGTCAGGTAGTAGAACCGGCTGCCGGACACCTTGGCGCCGCGTTCGACGTCGATCGCGCCCAGCGCCTCGCCGAGCTCGACGTGGTCGCGGGGGGCGTCGAGGTCGGGCAGCTCGCCGACGTGGCGCAGCACCACGAAGTCGTCCTCACCGCCGGCCGGCGCGCCGTCCTCGACGACGTTGGGCACCGCGAGCTGGGCCGCCCGTAGCCGCTGCTCGGCCGCGTCGACCTCGGCCTGCGCCGCCTTGACCTGGGCGGCCAGCTCCTTGGTCCGGGCCAGCAGCGCGGCCCGCTCGTCGCCCGTGGCCCGCGCGACCTGCTTGCCGAGCTGGTTCTGCTCGGCGCGGACCGCCTCGAAGGCGGCCACCGCCGCGCGCCGCTCCTCGTCGGCGGACAGAAGCGTGTCGACCGCCGCTTCCGACTCACCCCGGGCCCGCTGGCTGGCCCGAACCCGATCGGGATCTTCACGCAGCAGTCGCAGATCAATCACAACAGGTCAGAATACCCGGGCGGGCTACCGCTGGTCGGGGCGGGCGAAGTAGCTCTCGTCCATGGGTTCCAGCGGGGTCACGGTCAGCTCGCGCTCCCCGTCGGGACCGAACACGCCGGGCTCGGCCGGGCTCCGGTCGGCGTCCTCCGCCACCGGCTCGGCGGGCGGCCGCCGCGCGGGCGGCTCCTCCGCCCACCCGGCCCGGTGCCGGAGCGCGGCGGTCACCGCCGCCGACACCAGCAGGAGTACCGCCGCCGCAGCCACGTAGACGCCCGGCCCGAGGACGATGTCGAACCCGCGTTCCGAGCGGTCGATCGTGCTCAGGCCGGACAGCGTGTCGAAGGTGTGCAGGGCGGCCCGGGCCACCGAGATGATCAGCAGCAGCACGCCGGCCCCGATGCCGATCGTGGTACCCATCGCCACCCGGCGCCGCGCCACCGGACAGGTCAGCGCGAAGCCCACCGCCCCGAGCAGGATGACCATGCCGAGCTGGAAGGCGAACCCCTCCGCCGACACCACCCGGTCGAGCGTGACGGACAGCGCTGCGCCGCCCGTGTCGGCCCGGGCCGACACCCCGGTGAGCTGCACCCGCGCCCACGGCACGAACTCGGCCGCGATGAGCAGCGCGAACCCGGCGACCGCCAGGACCAGCCCGCCGAGCCGGGGCACCGACCGCCGCAGCATCCGCAGCCGGGGCGGCCCGGACCGCTCGACCGCGCCCCACTCCACGGTGTCCACCGCCGCATCATGACACGTAACAGCCGTGATCGACCCCTGCCGGTACCGCCCGGTACGCCCCGCGTTCCGCTAGGTTCTGAACTATGCCGACTCGTACTTCATCAGCCAACTGGCAGGGCACCCTCAAGGAGGGCGCGGGCACCATGCGCCTGGGCTCCGGCGCCTACGAGGGCCCGTTCTCGTTCGTCTCCCGATTCGAGGAGGGCCCCGGTACCAACCCGGAGGAGCTGATCGCCGCCGCCCACGCGGGCTGCTACTCGATGGCGCTGTCCAACACGCTGGGCAAGGCCGGGTTCACCCCGAGCGCGATCGACACGACCGCCACCGTCCACCTCAACCCCCCGGCCGGCATCACCAAGATCGAGCTGAACACCGTCGCCGACGTACCGGGCATCGACGAGGCCGACTTTCTCAAGTACGCCGAGGAGACCAAGAGCGCCTGCCCCGTCTCCAAGGCGCTGGCCGCCGTGGAGATCACGCTGACCGCCCGCCTGGCCTGACCATGCCGGTCCAGGTGGGCCGGACGCGGTTCGAGGAGCTGGTCGGCGACGCGCTCGACGCGGTACCCGGTCAGCTCCTCGACCTGTTGGACAACGTGGTGATCCTCGTCGAGGACGATCCGCCCCCGGACGACCCGGACCTGCTCGGCGTCTACGAGGGGTACGCGCTGACCGAGCGCGGCTGGGACTACGGCGGGGTACTGCCCGACCGGATCGTCATCTACCGGCGCCCGATCCTCGCCATCTGCGACAGCGAGGACGACGTCGTCGAAGAGGTACAGGTGACCGTGGTCCACGAGATCGCCCACCACTTCGGCATCGACGACGCCCGCCTGCACGAACTCGGCTGGGGCTGAGCGCCGCGGGCGGCGCGCCCCGGCCGCCGCCCGACCCGGCCACCCGCAGATCGTGGACTTCAGGTTCGGCCCGGCCTAGCCGAGTTCGCCGGCGCGGATGCGGGCGAGCCAGGCGGCCGAGTCGGTGAAGTCGTCGACGGTGGGCCGGCGGGCCGGCGTGGTCGCGCCGGCGCGCGGGTACGAGCCGAGGAAGCGCACGTCGGCGCAGGTGCGGCGGAGTCCCTGGAGGGCCTCGCCGAGCCGGGCCTCGGCGACGTGGCCGGAGCAGTCGAGGAAGAACACGTACCGGCCGAGCTGCTCGCCGGTCGGGTACGACTCGATGCGGGTGAGGTTGACCCCGCGTACCGCCAGCTCCATCAGCACCGCGAGCAGCGCCCCCACCCGGTCGTGGGCGATGTAGACGGCGAGCGAGGTGACGTCGTCGCCGGTCGGCTCGGGGGGCGGCCCGGGCCGGGCGACCAGGGCGAAGCGGGTCACCGCGTCGGGATGGTCGGCGATCTTGTCGGCCAGCACCACCAGCCCGTGCCCGGCGGCACCGATCGGCGCGCAGATGGCCGCGTCGTACTCCCCGCCGGCGACCGCGATCGCCGACGCCGCGTTGGAGAGCATGTCCACGACGGTCGCGTCGGGCAGGTGCGCGCGCAGCCAGTGCCGGCACTGCGCGCTGGCCTGCGGGTGGGCGGCGACCGACCGCACGCCGGTCAGGGGTACGGCGGTGCGGCCGGCGAGCACGAACTCGACCGGCAGCACCACCTCGCGGGTGATCACGAGCGGTGGACCGTTGACCAGCTCGTCGAGCGTCACGCCGACCTGGCCGCCGATCGAGTTCTCCAGGGGTACCAGCGCCGCGTCGGCGTCTCCGGTGCGGACCGCCTCCAGCGCCTCCGGCACGCTGCGCGCCGCAATCCGGGTACCCTTCGCCGCCGCGGGCAGGGTCAGCAGCGCCTGTTCGGAGAAGGTGCCCTCGGGGCCGAGGTACACGAAGCGCGTCGGTGGTCCACCGGGCATGCCGCCAGCCTAGTCACCCGCAGTGGGCGACCGAGACGATCCCGGGGGGTGCCTCGTGCGCACCGGTACCGAGCACACGTCGGTGCCCGCGGCCACCAGTTGCAGCGCGTTCGGGGTGCCGCGGGTGACCACCTGCAACGGCTCCCGGTCGGGCACCGCGAGCACCGTGTACTGCCAGGTACCGGCGCACAGCGGACCGACCCGGACGGTGACCGTGGTCGAGCCGACGAGTATCCCTTTCGCCTTGAGCAGGGCCACCACCCGGTCGGCGCCGGGGCGTCCGGCGCAGCTGACCGCGAACGCCTCGGCGAACCCGGTCGGAGTGACCGCGGTGGCGGCCGGCGGCGGCGCCAGCCCGTTGTCCGGAGGCGGGGGCGCCGACGGCGGCGGCACGAGGGACGGCGGGCCGGACGGCCGGGCGGCGGCCCCCGGCGGGCGCGGATCTGTGGAAGGCACCGGGGTGCAGCCGGCGAGCGCACCGCACACGACGGCGCCGCACACCGTGAGGAGAATCACCCGCCGCCAGGTCACCGGAACATGCTAAACCCCATGCGGACGGTCAGATCCGGGCGCGCGGGTCAGACCTGGGAAAAGAAGCTCAGCGAGCCCACGACCCGCCGGCCGTCGAAGAGCGGCGCCGAGATCGCGTCCACCGTGCGGATCTCCTCGCCGGCCTGGACGCGCAGCAGCCCCCGGGCCAGCCGCCCGGACGAGCAGGCCAGCACCGGCGGGATCTTCTCCAGCTCGCTGTCGGGCAACGGGCCGCCGGCCGAGGTGAAGTCGAGCAGCCGCAGCACCCCGGCGAACAGGTGCCGGCCCAGCGCGGCGGACTGGTCGGCGAATCCGAGCAAGGTGGACGCGGCCGGCGAGGCGGCCATGATCATGGTCAGCGAGTCGAGGACGATGCACGGCTCACTCGCGCTGGATACCGCGGTTGCCCAGTGCTCCAGCGAACCCGTCGCCTCCGAAACGGTGATGTCGGGGGCAAACGGCTCCGAAAGCGAGAGCTCCACATGGGCCACCGGGCGCCTCCTCAACGCTGCGCTGTACCACCATAACCCTCGGTCCACGTCGGGGTGAACCCGACCAGGTTCGGGCCGGTGCCTATGTCCATAGTGGACAGTGGCACCGGCCGGTGGAACCGAGCCCCCGACGTTACCGCCGTGGCGACTTCTTGTCAGTCAGCGCTTCAGTGGAGTACCACTTGTACGCCTCCACCTGCGCGTCCGGGATCGCGTGCTGCCACGTGGTCGGGTGGCTGGCGATCGAGAAGAGCTTCGTGACGGTGCGGGGGGCGATCCGCTCGCCGTACGCGCCGAGGATGTAGTCCAGCTCCCGGTACGAGGTGACCAGGCAGCCCTTGGGTAGTCCATGGACGTCGATGGCGCCGTTGCCGGCCAGCGCGATCACCGGGGTCACCGGCACCGTGCTGCCCGCGGACTTGGACAGCGCCTTGGTCACCTGATCGGCGAGCTGCCTGGCTTCGGCCACGTACTTGTGCCGCCGCCCGTCGACCGCCACCACGTCACCCGCGAGCCGGACCCGGCTGCGGCCCTGGGGCTTCACCACGACGAGGAAGATGCCACCCGGGCCGATGGCCAGGAAGGTGTTCCGCGCCGGTAGGCCGAGCTCCTCGACGTCGAGAACCTTCCAGGCCGAACCCAGCTTGGCCAGCCGCTCCACCGCCCGGCCGCATACCGCGTCCTCACGGCGCGCCGCCTTGTCGGTACGACGGCGCCGCGCCCATCCCAACTGGAGTGAGCGCGGCGCTTCGAGCAGCTTGTGGCGGGGGTTGTAGTCCGCCGGCAACAGACCTGGGGGACGACGTGCGTCGATGTATCCGGTCATGGGGGGCACCTCCGGGTACAGCGATGTACTTGTGTGTCACTACGGTACGTGGCCAGTCGCCTACATTACAGGGCTGAGTCAAGAGTGACCGAGAGAGTGAATCGCGTGAATGTCCGATTCACCCGTAAGATCTTTGATAACCGCTGCTCAGCGCAGGGTTATCTGTCGTCCCAGCAGCCCCTGACGGGCCCGGCGCTCGGCCGCGGTCAGCGGTTCTGTGACGCTCACCGCATCGCCGTACCGCTTGGCGAAGTCGGCCGCGGGCGCCTCCCAGTCCTCGGCGGCCGGATCGTGTGGCAGGTCCCACACCGGCACCAGCAGTCCGTGGGCACGGAACATCCCGGCGAACCGGGTACCGTCACCGAGCGGCAGCTCCCCGACGGCGGCGAGCCGGGCAAGCGCGTCCAGCGCGGTGTCCTCGTCCTCGGGCAGTACCCACCGCACGTGCGCCTTCCCCGGCACCTGGCACCAGTACGCGGCCCGGGCGGCGGCGAGCCGGGCCGTCGGGTAGATCGAGGCGTTGGCCCGTTCCAGCGAGGCGGCCACGTTGGGGTCGTCGCCGGCGTCCTCGCCGAGCCAGAACTCGAACCCGTCGTGCATCGTGATGTCCAGCGGCGCGTCGGCCAGCACGTCCTGCAGCCGCGGGCCCTCACCGGGCAGGGCCGGCACCGACACGGTGGCACCCGGCTCGGTCTCCAGCGCACGCAGCAGCGCGACGGCCAAGTCCCGGGAGACGTCGCCGGACTGCACGTGCCGTTGCAGGCCGATGAAGATCCGGCCGTCCGGCTTCGTCATCGCCGGCCACGCCATCGGCAGCACGGTGGCGAGCACGACCGGCCGGTCACCGTACCGCTCGGCGTAGCCGGGGGCGAGGTGCAGCGGCACGGACGCGGCCGGTACCAGCTCGCGCAGCGCGATCCATTCCGGCTCGTCGACCAGGCCGGCGAAGGGGCGGGGGACGAAGACGTCGCGCAGCTTCTGCCGCTTGGGCGCCTCGGCGGGGTTCTTCCGACGCTTGCTCACGACCCGTCAGCCTAGCCGGTGCCCTGGACGCGCCGACCGGCTCACCGCGCGACGCTGTGGCCGTTTCTCGACGCCACGGAGGCGGCGTCCGCCGGGGCCGGGTGGCTCAGCCGGGCCCAGACGCTCTGGCCCAGCCCGTCGCGGTCGACGCCCCACGCCTCGGCGAGGGCGGACACGATCGCCAGGCCCCGGCCGTCGATGGAGTCGACGCCCGCGTCCCGGCGCCGCGGTCCGTCGCCGGCACCGCCGTCGGTGACCCGGACCTCCAGGTGCTGCCGGCCGCTGACGGTGCGGATCTTCCAGGCGACCCGGATCACCTCGCCGGGCAGCGCCTGCGCGTGCCGGATCGCGTTGCCGACCAGCTCGGCGATCACCGCCACCGCATCGGCGAGCAGCTCCGCGGACACCACCGGGCTCAGCTCGCCGGCCACCCGGTGACGGGCCAGCCGGGCACCACGGGCGTGGTGCGGCACGACGACGCACCACGCACGTTCAGCGACCGCCGTAAGCCCCACCGTTCACGCCTCCCCCGGCCCTAGATCCGCGCGCGGCAAACGTACCTCTGCGACGGTACCGCCCCCGTCGCGAGGGCGTAAGGACACCCAGCCGTTCTGCCGCTCGATTATCCGTCTCACCAGGTACAAACCCAGGCCTACACCGCCGTAGGGGCGCTCACTGCCCGATTCCGCCTGCCAGAATCGCTCGAACGCCCGCTCGACATGTTCAGGAAGTACCCCGGCCCCTCGATCGGCAACCCGAAAACCGACAGTTCCGACGTCGGCGACCACGGACAGCTCCACCGGAGCACCCGGGGGCGAGTACTTGATCGCATTGGTGATCAGCTCGGCGATGACCGTGGCCAGGCTCGCCCGCTCGCCCAGGGCCTTGGGGCAGCCGTCGGGCGCCGTCAGCGTCACCCGGCGACGGGTCTCCGGCGGCAGCTCGGCGACGGTGGCGCGGATCGCGTCGCTCAGGTCGAACGGCAGCGGCATCGGTACGGCCAGGCCGGATCCGTCGCCGACCGCGGAGAGCAGCCGCTCGACGAGCCGGGCCAGCTCACCGGCGCGCTGGCCCAGCCGGCCGGCCGCGTCGCGACGGCTGGCCTCGTCCAGCTCGTCCCAGTGGTCGACGAGCGTGTCGGCGTAGCCCTTGATGACCGTCACCGGAGTGCGCAGCTCATGGCTGGTGACCGCGACGAACAGCTCCCGTGCCTGCTCGCGCCGGTGCGCCTCGGTGATGTCCCGCAGCGTCACCACCCGCCCCTCGCCGCCCGGCAGCTCGGTGGCGAGGATCTGCAGCCAGCGCCCGTCGGGCAGGCGGTGTTCGAGGACCTGCCCGAGCCCGGGCAGCGGTACCGGTAGCGGCCGGCCCAGCATCGCCCCGGCGGGGCGACCGATGACCACGGCCGCCGCCGGGTTCCAGGAGCCCACCAGCCCGTCCGGCCCGACGACCGCGATCGCGTCGGCGAGCGTCGCCACGGCCGAGGCGGCGGCGTAGACCGGCAGCCCACGGCTGTCGCGGTACAGGTGGGTGGCGATCGCCGCGAAGAGCGAGAGCACCGAGCGCTGGTGGGGCGTGGCCGGACCGGCGTCCGGGAAGTACCCGTGCAGCGTGCCCATGAGCTGCCCGGCGACCTCCACGCGGGTGGCGAGCATGCGCCGGATCCCCCGCTCGGAAAGCTGCCCGGCCTCGGTGTGGATCTGCTCGACGGGTACCTCGACGAGGTGCCGGCCGGGGTCGGCGAGCCGGCAGTCGGCGGGGAGCACCCGCCGGCCGACGGCCCAGAGCGAGGCCCCGCTGGCCGCGATCACCCGGCCGCCGGCGGAGCCGTACTCCGCGAAGGACGCGCCGACCGCATCCAGCGCGGTCTGGGTGAGCTGCACGAGGCCCTGGATCGCGGGGAGCCCGGCGGCCCCGGTGTTGACCAGATCGGCCAGCTCGGTGAGGTCCCCGAAGATGCGCTCCGTGTTGGCCATGGTTCCCTAGTCTGCCGGGTGTGCCGGGTTACCGGCAGACCCGTTGTGTGGCGGGCGGCCGGGCGCCGCCGCGCCGCGCCCAGCGGCGCGGGGTCCGCGACCAGCGGACGGGCGGCGGACCGCGGTCAGCGGCCGAGCCGGTCGAGCACGTACCGGGGTCGATCGGAGATGATCCCGTCCACCCCGCGCTCCAGGACGAGGTCGACCTCGACGGGCGTGTTGACCGTCCAGGCGTACACCTGGTTGCCCTGCTGGTGCAGCCGCCGGACGAGCCAGGGGTGGCTGCGCACCAGCCGCACGCTCGGGCCGGCGATGGCGGCACCCGCGGGCAGCCGGCCGTACCGCAGCCACGGCGGCAGGAGCTCCAGCAGCTGCACCACCGGCAGGTCCGGGGCCAGCTCCCGGACCCGGCGCACCGCCGTGAACGAGAACGACATCATCGTCACGCTCACCCCGGACGGGTCGGGCTTGTCCAGGTCGTGCCGGCGCAGCACCTCCACCAGACGCTCCTCGACCTCGCCACCGAACCGGGTCGGGTGCTTGGTCTCCACCAGCAGCCGCATCGGCCGGCCCGCCTCGCGCGCGGCGTCGATGAGCCGGTCCAGGGTCAGCACCCGGGTGACCGCGCTGACCTGGGCGCGGTCGAGGATCAGCGCGTCGGCCGCGGCCGGCAGGCCGGGATGCCACGAGCCGAAGTCCAGCGCATCCAGCTCGGCGAGGGTGCGCTCGCTGACCGGGCCGCGGCCGTTGCTGACCCGGCCCAGCCGCCGGTCGTGCAGGCAGACCAGATGCCGGTCGTTGGTCAGCCGGACGTCACACTCCAGGCCGTCGGCGCCGTCCTCGATCGCCCGCAGGTACGCGGGCAGCGTGTGCTCGGGCAGCGCGTCGGACGAGCCCCGGTGTGCGAAGACCAGTGGTGCGCTCACCGGGTCTCCCGGTTCGCTCCGCGGCGCCGCCCCCAGACGCGGCCATCGCCATCGCCACCCGCCGCGCCCCGGCTACGCCGGCGCGTCGGGCTGCTCATGCCACGCCGCGGCACCGCTTCGCTCACCGGACCGTGGGTACGTCACCGTCCTCGCTGACCAGCGGCCGGCCGGCCGCGGCCCAGCCGAGCATGCCGTCGGCCAGGTTGCGGACCTGCCCAAAGCCGCGGCTGAGCAGGTACCCGACGACCTCGGCGGAGCGGTGCCCGGACCGGCAGACCACCACCACGTCGTGCTGCTGGGGAATCTCGGCGAGGCGGGTCGGTAGCTGCGTCATCGGGAGGTGGTGGACGCCGGGGGCGTGGCCGGCGAGCCACTCGTCGTCTTCGCGGACGTCGAGCAGGTATGCGTCGTCGGCGATCTCACGGGCACGGACGGAGGGGATGGGCGGGCGACGGAACACGAGACCCGAGCCTACTGCCGGGAGCCGCGCCGGGTCCGGGGCACGCGGATACCGGGGCGGATTTCAGGCGTGGTTCACCCAGGTCGGGTTGTCGGTCACCCAGCTGTCCATGGTGTCCTCGACGATCGCCCGGTACAGCCCGGCGGCCTGGTCCTCGTATGGCAGCACGTAGCTGATCCCGCCGATGTCCTGGGGATAGGACGGTATCCGGAGCCCCACGAGCGCGGACGGCGTGATCGCCCGCAGCGCGAGGGCCAGGTCGACCACGGACATGCCGCCGGTGTCGACGGTCAGCGAGCTGCCCACGCTGCGGATGAACTGGTCGAGCCGGATCGGGTTGTGCACCAGGCCCTGGTCGCGGGCCGCCTGGAGGATCGCGCGGAGGAACTGCTGCTGGTGGCGTTGCCGGTCGAAGTCCCCGTCGGGCAGGCTCTTGCGCTGGCGGACGTAGTCCAGGGCCTGCCAGGGCCGCAGGTGCTGGCAACCGACGTGGTACACGGCGCCGGTGTGGATCGACCGGGTCTCCGCGTCGATGCACATGTCCACGCCGCCGAGCATCGCGACCACCTGCTGGAACCCCTGGAAGTCGACGATCGCGGCGCCGTCGAACTTGACGCCGGTGAGTTGGGTCACCGTCTTGGAGACGAGCCGGACGCCGCCCACGCCACCGCCGCCGTAGTTGAATGCCCCGTTGATCTTCTCGGTACTGCCGTGGAAGCCCAGGTCCTCGTCGGGCGGGATGGCGACCCGCAGGTCGCGCGGGATCGAGATCAGGTATGCCCGGTCCATGGTCGCCGGGATGTGCAGGATGATGATCGTGTCGGACCGCTCGCCGTCGGCGTTGACGCCGGGGCGCTGGTCCGAGCCGAGCAGCAGGAAGTTGAGCGGACCGACGATGTGGCTCGGGCCGGCGTCGGTGGTCGACCGGGCCCGCGAGCCCGGGTCCAGCAGGGGCGCCCGGTTGACCGCGGAGTCGTACCGGTGGGCCAGCACCAGCGCGGTGATCACGGTACCGGCGGCGAGGACGACGAGCACCGTACCGGCGGCGATCAGCGCCCTGGCCCAGAGCGGCCCCCGCGGCGGCGGCCCCTCCTCCGGCTCGGGTGGCGCGTCCGCCGGCGGTTGCGGCGGGTCGGCGCCGTCGGTCACCTCGGGTGGTGCGGCGTCGTCGGCCAGCTCCGGCGGGTCGGCGCCGTCAGGCGGCTCGGTGGCGCCCGGCTCGGCCACCACCGTGGCCACGGCCTCGTCCGGCGCCCGATCGACACGAGCGGCCGGCGCCGGTTCGGAGTCGCGGATCGTGGACGTCGTGGCCTCCCGGCCGCCTGAGGGGTGGATTCGCATTCAACTTTACGAACCCGCCCCGGACGGCGCTGACCGGCAAGCCGAACCTTACGTAACTCCCAGGTAGGCGGGGCGTCAGCTTTGTGACACCCAGTCCGTGTGGTTGAGGAGGAAGTTGTCCACGGTGTCGGTCCGGATGGCATTCAGCAGCTGGACGCTGGTCTCGTTCAGCAGCTCCGCACCGCCGGGGCCCTCGGGGTTGAACTGGCCGCCGTTGGTCTTGAGGGTCATCACGGCGCTCGCGCTGATGTTGCGCATCGCGAAGATCCAGTCCTCCAGCGGGATACGCCCGTTGTCGATGGTCATTGCCTGTCCGACCACCTTGAGCACCTGGCTCAGCTTGTCCTTGTTGGTCAGCACGTTGCGGCTCAGGATGCCCTTGAAGACCGCCTTGATGAACTGCTGCTGGTGGCGCTGACGCCCGTAGTCGCCGTCGGGGAGAAACTCGCGCTGCCGGACGAAGTCCAGCGCCTCCCAGGGCGCCAGGTGCTGGTAGCCCTTGGGGTAGGTCTTCGGGGTGACCCCGTAGATCTTGGTCGCCCGGCCGTTGGAGTCGAACTTGGCGGGCGGCTTCTGCTTGCCGGTCTTCGCGTCGTAGCCGATGTGCGCCGACTCGGTCACCTCGTCGACGTACATGTCGACGCCCCCGAGCACGTTGACGACCTGCTGGAAGCCCTGGAAGTCGACGATCGCGCCGGCCTGGAAGTCGATGTTGTAGGCCTTCTTGATGGTCTGCTGCAGCAGCACGAAGCCCTTCTTGCGGGCCTCCAGCCCAGTCAACCCGTCACCACCGGCCGCGAAGGCTCCGTTGATCTTGTCGTGGCCGCCCGCATAGGTCTTCTTGCCGTTGTTGAACGGCGGGATCTCCGCGTAGAGGTCACGCGGGATGGACATCAGGTAGGCCCGGTCGTGCGTGGCCGGCACGTGCAGGATCAGGATCGAGTCGGCCCGCATCAGGTCGTTGGGGTTCTGGTTGGGCCGGGGGTCGATGCCGACCAGCAGGAGGTTCTTGGCCCCGTCGATCGAGACGTGGGTCTGCGGGGCGGCCGGGTCCAGCAGGTCGGTCTGGTTGAAGTTGCTGGTCGCGGCCGCGAAGATCAACCGCTGGCCGATGATCACCGTGCCGCTGGCGAGCATGAGGACCGCCCCGAAGATCACCAGCAGCTTCGCCCACAGCGGGTCCTTGCGCTTGCGGCCGGTGCGGCCGGTGTTCGCGCGTCGCGGCGGCGCCGATCGTCGTGCGCGCCTACCGTCGTCGTCACGCGTCGGATCGATCACCGCGCTGGACGCGTACTGCAAAGCCGGCTCCCTGATCGCGAGGGGTCGGGGCTGACCCGCCGTTCTGGCTAAGACGCCACTGTACGGACGAGTCGGCGACGACGCGAGTCCCGCTTACTCACCGTCACTGGGATGGTGGGTGATCTGGAGAAACTTTCGTCACTATTGACGCTTGGTTAACAACCCGCCTATTTGGCCGGCGTCGGGGTGGGCGTGGCGGGCGACGTCGCCAGGTACTGCGCGACCTGGTCCTTGACCACCGCCTCGTACAGCGCCGCCGCCTTGGTCCGGTCGGAGAGCACCACGCTCTGGTCGCCGACCTGGCCGAACCCGCTGAACGGGCTGGTCATGAAGGTCAGGTCGTTGCCGCGCAGGTTGTGGAACTCCAGGGCCATGTCGGTCAGCGAGAAGTCCTTGTCCACGGTCATGGCCTTGGTGACCGCCTGGAGGAACGCGTTGAGCTTGCCCGGGTTGGCCAGGGTGCCGGAACTGGCCGCCTTGTCCATGATCGCCCGAAGGAACTGTTGCTGGTGCCGGGCCCGGCTGATGTCACCGTCCGGAAACTGGTACCGCTGGCGGATGTAGTCCAGCGCCTCGGCGCCGGTGAAGTGGTTGGGGCCCTTCTTGAAGGTGCGGAACGGCTTGTGGATCGAGGTGATGGTCTGCTCGACAGTCATGTCGACCCCGCCCAGCGCGTCGGTGACCCGCTCGAAGCCGGCGAAGTCGATCAGCGCGAGGTGGTCGATGCGGACGTCGGTGAAGCCCTCGATGGTCCGGATCACCAGCGGCAGGCCGCCGTACGCGAAGGCCGCGTTGATCTTGTCACGGTCGTGCCCGGGGATCGGCACGTACAGGTCGCGCGGGATGGAGATCAGGTACGCGTGCTTGTGGTCGGCCTGGATGTGCATCAGGATGATCGTGTCGGACCGTGACTTGTCCGCGTTTGCGCCGGTGAAGTCGGGATTGCGGGAGTCGCTGCCGAGCAGCAGGATGTTCATCGCCCCGGGGGCCACCTTCGCCGGGCGCCCGCCGGTGATCTGCGAGAACGGGTCGGTCCGGCTGATCTGGTTGTCCAGCTTGTCGGCGTAGAAGTAGGTGCCGACGCCGGCGATCAACGCGACCAGCAGCAGCGCCAGGCCGGCGACGAGGGCGATGCGACCCCACCGGGGGCGGGGGCGCCGGCCACGGTACGGGGTGCCGCCCGGTGCCGGTGGGCGCCCGCCCGGCCCGCCGGGCCCGCCCGGTCCCCCGGTGCGTCCGGGCCGCGCGACACCGACCGAGGCGCGGCCGGTCGCGGACGGACTGTCGGGGACGCGGGCTCGGCCCGTGGGATTGGTCATGGCCCTAAAGGTACCGAGCGGGTGCGAAGCGACCTTGTCGCCACGACGAAGCGGCACGAACCGGGGAGCTTGCCCCTACATTCGCGCGGCGAAGTACCCGATCGTGCGGCGCAGCCCGTCCTCCGGCCCGACCTGCGGCTGGTAGCCCAGCCGGGTGCGGGCCAGGGTCAGATCGGGGCGGCGCTTCTCCGGGTCGTCGGCCGCGCGGGTGACGTAGGTGATCGGGGACGCCGAGCCGGTCAGCCGCACGATCGTCTCGGCCAACTGGCGCATCGACATCTCGTGCTCGGTGCCGCAGTTGACCGGGCCGGTCTCGGTCGAGTCGAGCAGCAGCACGATGCCGCGGACCAGGTCGTCGACGTAGCAGATGGAGCGGGTCTGGTGCCCCGAGCCGTGTACCGTGATCGGCTCGCCGCGCAGCGCCTGCGCGATGAACGTCGGGATCGCGCGGCCGTCGTCGGGGCGCATCCGGGGCCCGTACGTGTTGAAGATCCGCACGATGCCCACGTCGAGGCCGCGGGCGCGGTGGTAGGCCATCGTGGCCGCCTCGGAGAACCGCTTCGCCTCGTCGTAGACGCTGCGTACCCCGTTGGGGTTGACGTTGCCCCAGTAGGACTCGGGCTGCGGGTGCACCAGCGGGTCGCCATAGGCCTCGGAGGTGGATGCCATGATGAACCGGGCGCCGTCGTGCACCGCGCGCTCCAGCAGGTGCAGCGTGGCGACCGAACCGACCCGCAGGATCTCGATCGGCAGCAGCTCGAAGTCGGTCGGGCTGGCCGGCGAGGCGAAGTGCATGATCGCGTCGAACCGCCCGGCCAGCGCCGGGTCGTGCGGCAGGCCGTCCGAGACGTCGGCCTTGACCAGCGTGAAGAGCGGGTTGTCGGCGAGGTGCGCCACGTTGCTCTCGGTACCGGTGACGAAGTTGTCCACCGCGACCACCGCGCTGCCCCGCCCGACCAGGACGTCCACGAGGTGCGAGGGGACGAACCCCGCCCCGCCGGTGATGAGGATCCGGTGCCCTTCCCCGTACCGCTGTGCGATCGCCATGGCGGTCAGCGTAGCTTGGGCCGGGCTTCACCTACGCCACAACCCGGCTCCGGCTGCGCCCGGCCGGCCTAGCGCCGCGGGCGAAGGGGACGTGCTCGGCCGCCGCGGGGCGGGACGGGCGCCGGCAGCCCCAAGCCGACGTCGCCGCCCCGCCCCGGGGGGTCAGTGGGCGCCCGCCCCGGTCAGGGACCGCACCTCCAGCTCCGCGAACTTCTCGTCGCGGCGCTCCCTCGACGACAGCGCCCCGGCGATCGCGCACAGGAACCCGAGCGGGATCGAGATCAGACCCGGGTTGCTGAACGGGATCGGTGCCGGGGTGGTGCAGCTGAACAGCGCGCTCGCGTTGTTCACCTGCTTGGAGTCCGCCGGCACGCCGCAGGTCTTGGCCTGCGCGGCGGTCAGCGTCGCGGCCGGCAGGGCCTTGCTCGCCCCACCCCAGGCGATCGGCGAGAGCAGTACCACCAGGACCGCGGAGATCAGCCCGCCGTAGATGCCCCAGACCGCGCCCCGGGTGTTGAACCGCTTCCAGAACAGCGAGAACAGGATCGCCGGCAGGTTGGCCGAGGCCGCGATCGCGAAGGCGACCGCCACCAGGAACGCGACGTTGAGGCCGCGCGCGAAGATGCCCAGGACGATGGCGACGGCGCCGATGCCGAGCGCCGCGTACCGGGCCACGCTGACCTCGTCCCGCTCGGTGGTCTGGCCCTGCCGGATCACGTTGGCGTACAGGTCGTGTGCCACGCTCGACGACGACGCCAGGGTGAGGCCGGCGACGACGGCGAGGATGGTGGCGAACGCGACCGCCGCGATCAACGCGAGCAGGACGGCACCACCGGTCGCACCGCCGAAGTACCGGCGCCCCAGCTCCTGCGCCAGCAGCGGCGCGGCGATGTTGGCACCCGGGTCCTGCTTGAGGATGGTCGCGCTGCCCACCATAGCCGCGGCGCCGAAGCCGAGCGCCAGGGTGAGCAGGTAGAAGGTGCCGATGATGCCGATCGCCCACACCACGCTGCGCCGCGCGATCCGCGCGCTGGGTACCGTGTAGAACCGCACGAGGATGTGTGGCAGGCCGGCGGTACCGAGGACCAGGGCGGCACCGAGCGAGAGCAGGTCCAGCTTGCTGATCGTCGTCGCGGTCAGGTTGCCGGCGATGTCCTTGCCGTACCGCAGCCCGGGGACGAGGAACGAGCCGCCCTTGCCCGACTTCGCCGCGGCGTCGCCGAGCAGCGTGGACAGGTTGAACCGGTACGCGACCGCGACCAGCAGCGTCATCAGGATGGCGCCCATCATCAGCAGGAACGCCTTGACGATCTGGACGTACGTGGTGCCCTTCATGCCGCCGATCACCACGTACACGATCATCAGTACGCCGATCAGCGCGATCGTGGCGATCTTCGCGCCCTCCGGGGACATGCCGAGGAACTTGTGGTCCGGGGTGATGCCGAGCAGGAGCGCCACCAGCGCCCCGGCGCCGACCATCTGGGCCAGCAGGTAGAAGATCGAGACCACGATCGTGGACAGCGACGCGGCGGTACGCACCGGGGCCTGGCGCATCCGGAACGCCAGCACGTCGCCCATCGTGTACTTGCCCGAGTTGCGCATCAGCTCGGCGATCAGCAACAGGGCCACCAGCCAGGCGACCAGGAAGCCGATCGAGTACAGGAAGCCGTCGTACCCGGACACCGCGATGATCCCGGCGATACCCAGGAAGCTCGCGGCGGACATGTAGTCGCCGCTGATGGCCATGCCGTTCTGGAAGCCGCCGAAGGTGCGACCGCCGGCGTAGAAGTCGGTGGCGGTGCGGGTCTGCCGGCTGGCCCAGACCGTGATGCCGAGCGTCACGAGGACCAGCAGCACGAACAGGACGATGGTGATGGTACGGGCATCTCCGCTCATCGGCGTGCGCTCCCTTCGGTCCGGGCGACGTCCTCGACCCGGCCGCGCAGGCGGTCGGCCAGCTCGTCGAGGCGGCGGTCGGCGTAGCGGGTGTACACCCAGGCGATGACGAACGTGGTGACGAACTGGAGCAGCCCGAAGACCAGGGCCACGTTGATGTTGCCGACGAGCTTGTGGCTCATGAAGCCACGCGCGTAGGCGGAGAGGACGACGTAGAGGCCGTACCAGACGAGGAACGCGACCGTGGTCGGGAACACGAAGACGCGAAACGCCCGGCGGAGGGTGGCGAACTCGGCCGACTGCTCGACCTCGAGGTACCGCCCTCCCTCGGGAGGTTCTGGCGGGGCAGGGGTTTCGGTAGCCATGGCCGGACCGTAGGAACCGCCCGGCCGGCATGATCCCGTGCGGCCCGGTAGCTGCGCCGAACGGCGGTGCCGCTGCGCCGAGCGTGCCGCTCCTTACCGCTCAGCGCAGCTCGTGGTACCGGCCCCGGTAGTGGACGAGCGGCTCGCCGGCGGGGCCCAGCTCGACGCGCTCCACGGTCGCCTCGACCAGCAGCGCCCAGCCGTACCGGCGGGCACCGTCGAGCCGGCAGCCGGCCCACGTGCCGGCGTCGGCCGGTACCGGACCGTGCGGCGTCTCCCGCCAGGTACCGCTGGCGAAGAGACCACCCGGCGCGGGCATCAGGCCGGCGAACCGGTCGGCGAGCTGCCGGTGCGCCGGGCCGAGCGGTACCACCGCGAAGCGCCCGGCCGCCTCGACCGCCGCCCACAGCTCGGACTCGTCGTCGACCAGGCCGAGCACCCGGCCCGGATCACCGTCGGCGACCAGCGTCGAGGAGACGGTCAGGCCGGCCGGGCCGGGCGCGGTCCACAGCGTCACCGGGGCCGGCAGCCGCCCGCGCAGCCGGCGCAGCGGCGCGCGCTCCCCCTCCGGGGTCGCGAACGGATCGGTGTGGTGGATGGTCATCTTCTGGGGGTCACCGCGACGAGCAGCTCCGGGCCGCGCCGCTCCAGGATGTCGCCGCCGATGTAGGTGCCGATCAGGACCGCGGCCAGCCCGTAGGCCGCCCCGATCGGGGCGACGAGCGTGGCCAGGCCGCCGGACAGGAACGCGGACAGGATCAGCACCGGCGCGGCGGCGGCGGCCGCGCCGATCATCCCGGCGAGCGCGACGACGGCCTTGGCGCCGCCGGTGCCGCTGCTGATGCTGAACGCGTTGGTGCTCTCCGGCATCGGGTACGCGGCGAAGATCGACAGTACCGACTCGACGCCGAGCACGGTGCCGAACATGCCCGAGATCGTACCGACCGCCGGGACCAGGCCGGACGCGTCGTGCGTGAGCACGGCGACGACCACGGCCAGGACGAGCAGGATCGGGAGCAGGATGAGCGACAGCGCGGCGGCCCGGGCGCGCAGCTCGGTGCGGCCGCGGATGCCGGCCAGCAGGTGCATCGAGAACGCGGTGCCGTCGTAGCCGAACTGGTTGCCGATCAGCACCGCGCCGATCAGCGCCGGGATCGCCAGGGTCATGGGCAGGGACAGGTGGCCGGGCCCACGGTTGGCCACCTGCAACCCCAGCGGTACCGCCGCCCCACCGATCACGGCCGAGATCAGGCCGGCCCGGCGGCGCGGGTCGCGCGACCAGTAGCGCAGTTCCCTTGCCACCAGTCCGAGGAAGGTGCCGGCCCGGGCGGCGCGCAACGCCGCCGGTACCAGTGCGGTGACGACGCCGCCCCGGGCCGGGCCGGCGGCGGCCGGCGCGCTGGAAGAGCCGCCCAGCATCGCCGACTCCAGGGTCCGCGACCACCACCACAGCAGCGCCAGGACGCTGGCGGCCACGATCGCCAGCCGCGCCACGGCGAGCAGCGGCCGGCCGTGTACCAGGTCGTACGGTGCGACGAACCCGGCGGACAGCGGCGTCCAGCCGAGGATCCGGACGGTCCGCAGCATCGACGCGAAGCTGGTGTGCAGGGCGAGCGAGCTGGCGAAGAACTGGATCGGCCCGACCGACGCGGCGACCAGGGCGAGCAGGACCGCGGTCAGGTCGCGTACCCGCCGGGACCGCAGCATGGCCGCGAACGCGCTGGTCAGCGCGCGGCTGGCGACCACGCAGAGGAGCAGGCTGAGCGCGGCGCCGGCGAGCCCGACCAGCGCGCCGGCCGGCCCGGCGCGGGTGCCGGCCGCCACCACCGCCCCGACCAGCGCGAGCGCGGTGGCGATGCCCGGGATCCCCACGCAGGCGGCCGCGAGCATCCCGACGGCCAGGGTGCGCCGGGGCAGCGGCAGCAGCGCGAACCGCGCCGGATCCAGCGTCTCGTCGACGCCGAAGAACAGCAGCGGCAGCAGCAGCCAGCCGAGCAGCAGGGCGGCTCCGGTGAACGCCGCCGTGACCATGCCCTCGTCGGCCCTGGGCAGCTCGCCGCCGATGAGGAACCAGATGAACCCGCTGAACGCCAGCAGGACTCCCATGGTCACGCTGAACACGAAGCCGAGGACCCGTACCCCCTGCCCGCGCAGGCCGTTGGCGATCAGGCGCAGCTTGAGCCGGACGAAGTACCGGATCCGCACCGGCCGAAGCCGCGCGGGCGCCGCGACCGGCCCGGGGGCCGCCGGCCCGGGCGCCGGCGCCGGCCCCGCGGTCACAGCCACGACAGCTCCTCGCCGGTGGCCACCCGGCCGCCGACCGTCTCGACGAACACGTCCTCAAGGTTGCGGCTGCCGCGCACCTCGTCGAGCGTGCCGACCGCCTTGATCCGGCCCTCGGCGAGGATCGCCACGTGGGTGCAGAGCCGCTCGACGAGTTCGAGGACGTGGCTGGAGAAGATCACCGTGCCGCCGCCGGCCACGTACCGGCCGAGGATGTCGCGGATCGTCGCGCCAGATACCGGGTCGACCGCCTCGAACGGCTCGTCGAGCACCAGGACCCGCGGCGCGTGCAGCAGCGCGCAGGCCAGCCCGATCTTCTTCTTCATCCCGGCGGAATAGTCGACGACGAGGGTACGGCCGGCGTCGGCGAGCCCGAACACGTCCAGCAGCTCCCGGGCCCGCTGGTCGATCACGTCGGCCGGCATGCCCGCAACAGCCCCTGGTAGGCCAGCAGCTCCGGGCCGGACAGCCGGTCGAACATGCGCACGCCATCGGGCAGTACCCCGAGCAGCCGCTTGGCCCGGATCGGGTCGGCCCACACGTCGTGCCCCAGGACGTAGGCCCGGCCCTGGGTCGGCCGCAGCAGCCCGACCGCCATGGACAGGGAGGTGGTCTTGCCGGCGCCGTTGGGGCCAAGCAGCCCGAAGAACGAGCCGGCCGGCACGTCCAGATCCACCCCGTTAACCGCCAGTACCCCGTCGAAGTTCTTCACCAGCCCGCGCAGCGCGAGCGCCGGTCCCCCATCGATCACAACCGTCGACGGTAGCGCGCCGGCGCACCAGCGCCGTGGCGTGAGGGTCAGCCGTGGCGTGAGGGTCACAGGCCGAGGGCGTCGGGGGCGTGCAGGCGGAGCATGGTGGTACCGACGTCGGCGGGTACCCGGCGCCGGGTGGCGAGCGATCCGAGCACCATCACGGCGAACGCCAACGGCACGGTCCACGCCGCCGGTACGTTGATCAGGATCCTGGCCCAGCCCTCGAGCGGCGGCCCGATCATCGTGACGAGCACGGCGGCCACCGCCGCCCCGCCCCCCGCGATGAGCCCGGCGACCGCGCCCACCGCGGTCAGCCCGCGCCACCACAGCCCCAGCACGAGCAGCGGGCAGAAGCTCGACGCGGCCACCGCGAACGCCAGCCCGACGACCTGCGACACGTCCAGCTCGCTGATCCGGGAGGAGAGCACGATCGGCACGAACCCGGCGACGATCGCGGAGACCCGGAAGTCGCGCACCGAACCGCGCCCGAGGACGTCGGTGGACAGTACCCCGGCGACGCTGGTCATCAGCCCCGACGAGCTGGACAGGAACGCGGCGAACGCGCCCGCGGCGACCAGCGCCCCGAGCAGCTGCCCGATGGTGCCGGTGCCGAGTGCGGCGGCCGGCAGCCGCAGTACCACCGCGTCGGTCGCGCCGCTCATCATCAGCTGCGGGGTGTAGACCCGGCCGAGCACCCCGTAGAGCGCCGGCAGCAGGTAGAAGAGGCCGACCAGGCCGAGGACCATCAAGGTGGTCCGCCGGGCGGCGGCGCCGTCGGGGTTGGTGTAGAAGCGGACGAGTACGTGCGGCAGCCCCATCGTGCCCAGGAAGGTCGCGAGGATCAGCGAGTACGTGGCGAGCAGGCCTCGGTTACCGCCCCCGCTCGTGCCGGGCAGCAGCCAGTCCAGGCCGGTGTCCACGTCGGCGCCGGCCACCTTCGGGATCGGCGCGCCGGCCGGGAAGACCCGGGTGGTGTGCGCCGGTACGTCCTCGGAGCTGCCGTCGGGCAGGGTCAGCCGGGTCGGCTGGTCGAAGGTGACCGTGGTCTCGTGGGCGAACGTCTCGCCGGCGGGTGGGGCCAGCGCCGGCCGGCCGTCGGCCTGCCACTGCAGCAGCAGGAACAGCATGGGGATGAGCAGCGCGGTGAGCTTGAGCCAGTACTGGAAGGCCTGCACGAAGGTGACCGCGCGCATGCCGCCGAGGGCCACGTTCGTGGTGACGACGATGCCGACGAGCAGCACGCCCACGAGATACGGGCTGCCGGAGACCGTCTGCAGGGTCAGGCCGGCGCCGCGCAGCTGGGGTACCAGGTAGAGCCAGCCGATCACGATCACGAACCCGGTGGCCAGCTTGCGCAGCCCGGTGGAGCGCAGCCGCAGCTGGCAGAAGTCGGGCAGGGTGAAGGCGCCGGAGCGGCGCAGCGGGGCGGCGACGAACAGCAGCAGGGCCAGGTACCCGGCGGCGAACCCGACCGGGTACCACAGCACGTCCACGCCGTGCTTGAGCACGAGCCCGGCAACACCGAGGAACGAGGCGGCGGACAGGTACTCCCCGCCGATGGCGGCGGCGTTCCACGCCGGGCTCACCTCGCGGGAGGCGACCAGGAAGTCCGACGTGGTCCGGGCCAGGCGCAGCCCGTACGCGCCGATGGCCACCGTCGCCACGGTCACCGCGACGACGGCCGGGACGGCGTAGGGGTTCAGTGCCGCTCCACCAGGTCCGTGAAGTCCCGCTCGGTGCGCTCGGCCAGGTGCACGTAGGCCCAGCCGACGAGGAACAGGAAGGGGTATGCGGCGAGGCCGAGCAGCAGCCACGGCAGCACCACGCCGAACGGGCGGGCCCCGGCGACCGCGGGCGCCACCGCGAACAGCAGCGGCAGGCTGCCCAGCCCGACGGCCACCACCACGGCGCAGCGCAACGCGAGCGCGAGCTGCGCCCGGACCAGGCCCTTGACCAGCGCCTCGCCGATGCCGGTCTGTTCGGCCAGCTCCACCCGGGTCGGCTCGCCGGACCGCGCGGTGCCGGCGACCTCGGCGAGGACGACGCGGACGCGCTTGGGCGGTTCGGGGGGCATGTCCGGCATCCTCGTCCGGCCGGGTGGCCGGTGACAATGGGTCAGCGGGTCAGCTTCCGCGCCGCGGCGGCTGCCCGCGGTCGCCGGGGACGGCATGCTCCTTGCCGGTCCCGGCGACCGCGGGCAGGCGGCTGAGCCGCCAACGTATGTCAGCAGTGCACCTCGTGCCGCGCGAGGATCGTGCGGGCCTCGGCGCGGCCCAGGTTCCAGCTACGCCAGTCGTCCGGCTTCAGGTCGACGGCGATCTGCCACAGCGCGCAGGAGCGGGCCGGCTCGGGCAGCCGGTCCAGCGCGGGTACCGCGTCGGCCGACAGCGTCGACAGGTAGTGCACGTCGATGTCGCCGGTGCGGAAGTACCGGTCGACGTTGCGGTCGGCGATGAATCGGTCCGGGCTCACCAGGGCGACGAGGAGCAGCCCGGCGACCGCGGTACCGGCGACCGCGCGCGGCAGCCAGCCGGCCCGCAGCCGCACCCCCGCGCCGAGGATGAGCACGAACAGCAGCCCGAGCCACACCTCGACCGCCCCGACGAGCACCCGCAGCCGGGTCCAGCCGTACGCCTGCTCGTACCGGCCGAGCCGCAGCAGCGCCGACGCCACGATCACCAGCGCCAGCACGGCGAGCGCGCCGAGCAGCAGGCGCAGCAGGGTCCGGTCGGCGGCATCCTGGCGGGGCGCCACCCGGACGGCCACGGCGAGCACGACGAGGGTCAGCGCGGTGACCGCGACGAGCTGGAAGAACCCCGACCGGGTGTACCGGGCATAGTCCGTCCCGGCCCACTGGCCGTCGAAGTACACCGTGAACTGCACGATCGCGAAGACCAGGAAGAGCAGGTCGAGCGCGACGAGCGGGACGGCCCACTCGATCCGCCGGACCGGCCGGGCGGGCGGGAGCGGTGCCAGCGCGTCGAACGCCGGGCGGCGCGCGGCGAGGTAGGCGGTGCCCAGCGCGATGACGGTACCGACGACGAAGCAGAACCCGGCCCGGGCCGGTCCGGTGCCGTGCAGGTCCGGCGACAGGCTGGTCAGCAGTGTGCGGAAGGCGGGGTCCGCGCTGGCCAGCAGCCCGCCGAAGACCACTACCAGCGCGGCCGCCACGAGCACCGAGCGCCCGATGCGCGACGGTGCCGGCCCCCGGCGGCCGCGCAGCGCGGCGAGCCCGCGGCGGACCCAGGGCAGCGCCCGGATCGCCGCGACCGGGCCGGCCGCCATGCCGCGGGCCAGGCCGGGTACCGTGCGGCCGCCGGCGACCGCCAGCGAACCGGCGAGCAGCGCGCCCAGCACGCAGTACGCGAAGACCCAGCCCTCGGCCCGCAGCACGCCGGCGGCGAGCAGCGCGAGCGCGGCGGCACCCCAGCCGAGCTGCGCGGGCCGCGCGCGGCGCTGCCCCGCGGCCCATGCCGTGACGACCGCGGTCGCGGCCACCGTGAGGCCGGTGAGCAGCCAGCCGAGCCCGGGCAGGTTCAGGACGAGGGCCAGCGCGGCGACCAGGCCGGTGCCGGCCGCGCCGGCGAGGGTGGCCACGGACGGCCGGCCCTCCGGGCCGGGCCAGGCTTCCTCGAAAGGACCGGGTGCGGGCTGGATCTGGGCAGGGACCACCGTCATGACCACTCCAAAGGGGTACCGGGAAAGATCAGGCGGAGACCGGGAGAGTGACCCGGATCCGGCAGCCGGCGGCGGGCCCGTCGACGACGGAGATGCCGCCGCCGTGCAGCTCCACCACCCAGTGCGCGATGGCCAGGCCCAGGCCGGTGCCGCCGCTGTGCCCGGCGGCGCGCTCGCCCCGGGTGAACCGCTCGAACACCCGGGCGCGCTGGTCGGGCGGGATCCCGGGACCCTCGTCGGTGACGTCGAGGACCAGGTGCTCGGCCTCCCGGCGGGCGGTGACGGTGACGGTGCCGCCGGCGGGGCTGTGCCGGGCGGCGTTGTCGAGCAGGTTCGCGACCACCTGGTGCAGCCGGCCCGGGTCGGCGACGGCCTTGCCCGGTTCGGCGTGGACGCTGAAGCGCACGTCGCGACCGGCCGCACCGGCGGCGACCTCGGCCTCCCGTACCGCCACCGCCAGGAACCCGGCCACGTCGAAGGGCTCCAGGTCCAGCGGTACCACCCCGGCCTCGATCCGGGACAGGTCGAGCAGCTCGGTGACCAGCCGGCCGAGGCGCTCGGTCTGGGCCAGCGCGGTCCGCAGGGTGTCCGGGTCGGAGACGCCGTCGACGACGTTCTCCAGCACCGCCTGTACCGCGAAGATGGGGGTACGCAGCTCGTGCGACACGTTCGCGATCAGTTCCCGCCGTTGCCGGTCCGCCGTCGCGAGGTCCCCCGCCATCTGGTTGAACGCGACCGCGAGCTGGCCCACCTCGTCCCGCGAGGTGGCCCGGACCCGCAGGCTGTAGTCCCCGCGCGCCATCGCCTTGGCGGCCACGGTCATCTCCCGCAGGGGCCGGGTCATCCCGTGCGCGAGGATCTGCGAGATCAGCAGCGCGACGCCGACGGCGGTCAGCGACGTGGCGGGCGGCTTCCAGCCCAGGACGCTCCAGAACACCGCGAGCCCGGCCATGCCGCTGGCCAGGATGACCAGGCCGAGCTTGAGCTTGATGAACGGAACGAAGTCCAGCGGCCGGGGTGCCTTGATCATCGGGACACCTCCAGGGAGTAGCCGACGCCGTGCACGGTGCGGATCACATCGGCGCCCAGCTTGCGACGCAACGCCTTGATGTGACTGTCGACCGTGCGCGTCCCCGATGCGTCGGCCCAGCCCCAGACCTCGGCGAGCAACCGTTCCCGGGGCAGGACGGTACGTGGCCGGCCGGCCAGGTGCGCGAGCAGGTCGAACTCCGTCGGGGTCAGGTGGATCTCGGTACCCGCCAACCGGACCCGCCGCTCGGCCGGGTTGATCTCCAGGTCGCCGACGATGATCGGCGGCGCCGGTTCGGTACGGCTCACCACCAGCGCCCTCTCCATCCGCCGCAGCAGCGCGTGGACCCGCGCGGCCAGCTCCCGTACCGAGAACGGCTTGGTGAGGTAGTCGTCCGCCCCGACGGCGAGCCCGACGAGCAGGTCGGTCTCCTCGTCCCGCGCGGTCAGCATGATCACCGGCACCGGCCGCTCCCCCTGGATCCGCCGGCACACCTCCAGGCCGTCGAACCCGGGCAGCATGATGTCCAGTACCACCAGATCCGGGCGGATCCGCCGGGCTGCCGCCACGGCCCCGGGCCCGTCCGCCGCGAGCTCCACGGCGAACCCCTCGGCCCGCAGTCGGGCCGCCACCGCCTCGGCGATGGCCCGCTCGTCCTCGACCACGAGGATCCGCCGCAGGTCACTCATGACCGGCACTGTATTCACCCGGCATGGACAAGCCGAGGGTGCGATGTGAAAGAGCTGTGGAGGAGCAGCGGTGCCCAGGCGCGGTCGGCCGGCCGAAAGCCGGCCTGTGGATAACTCTCTAGGCTGTCGGTAGGTCCACCAGAATGGAGGGCATGACGTGCTCTCATCCCGTCACGACCTGACGACCAAGCGGCGCGACTACGCCATGGCCGGGATTGCGCAGTACTGGATCGTCGACCAGGAGAAGGAGACGATGACCGTGCTCACGCTCGACGGCGGTGACCGGGAGTACGTCGAGTCGGCGGTGGTCCGGCCGGGGCAGCGCTGGCGGACGGACCAGCCGTTCCCGCTGACGTTCGACCTTGGCGAGGTCTTCTAGCGGTTCCAGTTCTTGGCCGCGCGGACCAGGCGGTCCTTGAGCTCCCGGGTGTGGCGGCGGGAGACGGGCAGCTCCTGGCCGTCGATGACGACGACGTAGGCCCCGCCGGCCAGGCGCAGCTCGGTGATCAGGCGCAGTTGGACGAGGTACGAGCGGTGGATGCGAACGAACCCGGCGTCCCCCCAGCGCTCCGCCAGCGTCGCGAGCGGCACCCGTACCAGATGCGAACCCTCCGCGGTGTGCAGCCGGGCGTAGTCCCCCTGCGCCTCGACCCAGCGCACCGCGGAGCGCGGCAGGAGCTTGGTAACCCCGGCGAGCTCGACCGGGATCGTGGGGTCCTCGGTGCGCTCGCGCCGCCCGGCGACCGTCGGATGCGCCGGTACCAGCCGGGCCGCCGCCACCCGGCGTAACGACTCGGCCAGCCGCTCCGCCTGCACGGGCTTGCGCACGTAGTCCACGACCCCCAGCTCGAACGCCTCCACGGCCCGTTCCTCGTACGCGGTGACGAACACGACCGCCGGTGGCTTGGCGAACCGGGTCAGTACCCGGGCCAGCTCCATCCCGTCCAGGCCGGGCATGCGGATGTCCAGGAACACCGCGTCGATGTCGAGGTCGCGCAGCAGCCGCAGCGCGCCGGTGGCGTCGCCGGCGGTGTGCACGCTCGCCACGCGGGGATCGGCGCGCAGCAGGTAGGCCAGCTCGTCCAGCGCGGGCGGCTCGTCGTCGACGGCGAGGACGCGTAATTCACTCATCAGGCGGCCCGCCCCGCCCGTACCCCTGGGTGGAACTTGGGGATCCGCATGCTCACCTTCGTACCCGCACCGGGTGCCGTCTCCACCACCAGCCCGAACTGGTCACCGAAGGCGGCCCGGAGCCGTTCGTCCACGTTGGACAGTCCGACGTGCTGCCCGGCGTCACCGGCGTCCTCCGTGCCGGAGCCGAGGACGGCCGGGTCCATGCCGACTCCGTCGTCCTCGATGGTCAGGTGGCATTCGGCCCCGGCGTCGTGGGCGATGATGGTCACCGTACCCACTCCGGGCTTGCGGGACAGCCCATGCCGGACCGCGTTCTCGACCAGCGGCTGCAGGCACAGGAACGGCAGCCCCACCGGCAACACCTCGGGCGCGATCTCCAGCCGCACCTGCAGCCGCTCGCCGAAGCGGGCCCGTTCGATGGTCAGGTACCGGTCGATCGAGCGCAGCTCCTCGGCCAGCGTGGTGAACTCCCCGTGCGCCCGGAAGCTGTACCGGGTGAACTCCGCGAACTCCAGGATCAGCTCGCGGGCCCGTTCCGGATCGGTGCGGACGAACGAGGCGATCGCGGTCAGCGCGTTGTAGATGAAGTGCGGGCTGATCTGCGCGCGCAGCGCCAGTACCTCGGCCCGGGCCAGGCGGCCCCGCGAGCCCTCCAGCTCCGCCAGGCCGAGCCGGGCGGCGACCCACTGGCCGGTTTCCCGGGCGGCCTGGACCAGCCCCGGCGCGGGTGGTCCGTCGGAGAGGGCGGCCAGCGCGCCGTCCCGCCGCAGCGGTACCACCACCGCGCCGCCGATCTCGCAGTCGAGCATGTCGCACGGCAGCTCTCCGGGCGCGAGCACGGTGGCCCGGCCGGTCGACATCGCCCGTGCGGCGGCGGCGAGGATCTGGTCCTTGTGATGGTCGCCGTACCCGTCGAAGGCAAGTACCGACCCGGTGTCGGTCAGCGCCAGGCCGGCCGCGCCGATCAGGGCGCGCAGGTGCCGGACCGCCTTCCCGGCGCTCGCCGGGGACAGTCCGGCGCTGAGCGGCTCGGCGGCCTGGCCGGCGGTGTGCAGCACCTCGTACGTGGCCCGCTGGGTGGCGGTGGCGATCCCGCGCCGGGCGCGCAGCCGGGCCACCCCGTAGATCGCCGCGCCGAGCGCGCCGAGCAACGCGAACACGGCCACGGCGGCGGCGAGATTGGCTCCCACGCTGCACAGTCTGAACCCCTGCGCCGATCTTGGGACTTGTGGGCGCCCGGAACGCGGTTGTTGCGCCCGTTTCGCGCTCGACACAACTCCAAGATCGGCGGGAAGGGGTCAGTATGCGCCCTTGCTCCGCAGCACGACGCCGATCGTCTTCCACATGATCGTGAGGTCGAAGGTCAGCGACCAGTTGTCGACGTAGTACAGGTCCAGCCGGACCGCGTCGTCCCAGGACAGGTTGGACCGGCCGGAGACCTGCCAGAGCCCGGTGATGCCCGGCCGGACCAGCAGCCGGCGCCGCACGTCGCCGAGGTAGTCGCCGTCCTCGGCGGGCAGCGGGCGGGGACCGACCAGCGACATCTCGCCGAGCAGCACGTTGATCAGCTGGGGTATCTCGTCCAGCGAGCTGACCCGCAGGAACCGGCCGAACGGGGTGATCCGGGGATCGTTCTTGATCTTGAAGAGCAGCCCGTCACCCTCGTTCTGCTCGATCAGGGTCGCCCGCCGCTCCTCGGCGTCGACGTACATCGTGCGGAACTTCCAGACCCGGAAGACCTTGCCCTCCCGGCCGACCCGGCTCTGCTGGAAGAACACCGGCCCCTTGTCCGTGAGCCTGATGCCGATCGCGACGGCCACCATGACCGGGGCGAGCACCAGCAGCCCGACCGCCGCGACGAAGCGGTCGAGCAGGTTCTTGAACAGCCAACCCACGCCGGACAGCGTCGGCTCTTCTACGTAGAGCAGCGGCAGGCCCTCGACCGGCCGGATGTGCACCCGGGGCCCGGCGATGTCGGTGAGCTGCGGCGCGACCACCAGGTCGACGCCGGTACCCTCCAGCTGCCAGGCCAGCCGGCGCAGCTCACCGGGCTCGGTGCTGGCCGCCCCGCACACCGCCACGGTGTCCGCGCCGACCTCGCGCACCAGCGACACCACGTCGCGCCCGGCATGGACCGGTACCGGCGCCTCGGCATGCCGCGCCGTCGGGTACCCGTCGGTGAGGTGGATCGCGATCGGCGACATGCCGGCCGCCGGGTTACGGGTGACCGCGGTGTAGACCTCCAGCGCCTCGTGCAGCGATCCGATCAGCAGCACCCGGTGCGATGCCTTGCCCTTGCGCCGGGCGATGGACAGCACCCGCCGGGCGAGGTACCGCAGGACCGAGACGTAGACGAGGCTGCCGAACATGGCCAGCGCCACGGTCAACCGGGACAGTTCGCCCGCGGTCTTGGTGAGGAAGGCGAGCAGCGAGATGGTCGCGGTCAGCGTCACGGCGGTCCGCATGACCCGCTTGAACTCGTCGGTGCCGATACCCAGGTAGCGGCGGTCGTAGGCGCCGTTGCCCCAGAGCACGCCCAGCCAGGCCAGCGGGATCACCACGTAGACGATCAGGTTGAACTGCGGGTGCAGGGTGCGGAAGCGGGAGTTGGCGTCGCCGAGCAGGGACACCGTGGAGAAGTGCGCCAGCGCGACCCCGACGAAGTCCAGGACCAGCAGGATCGCCGCGTACGGCCGGTGCCAGGTGGACAGGCGGCGGGTACGGAACCAGGCCGAGCGCGGTACGCCGTTGGCGGGGGGGACGATCTCGAAGGAGTCCCCGAAACCCGACTCGGTCATTCTTCTCCGGGTCGACTCGGTAGCCGGTGGTTGGAGGCTCGTCGTCACCGTCGGTGTGTCCTCCCGCGCCGCGATCGTACGCTCGTCACACAGCCTGCCGATCTCCATGCCGCATCCGTGCCCCCCGCGAGGTCGGCAGCACTGCTTAGCTGCAATACCCAGCAGTTCACGGTTTCCACAGTCTGCCATGGCCGCCCAACCGGGCAGCGTCGACCGGCCGACATTAGTGCTGATGACCGGTTCGTGTCGAGACCGGTGTGGAACACGAACCGTAGTCAGTTGATCGGCACCACGTGGTCAACGCAGGCGGTGGCTCACCGTACCAGCCGCGACAGCCGCCGATCCGCGAGCGGTTTGCCACCGGTCTGGCAGCCGGGGCAGTACTGCAGGCTTGAGTCGTGAAAAGACACCTCCCGGATGGTGTCGCCACAGACCGGGCAGGGCAGCCCGGTCCGGGCATGGACCGCGAGGCCCGAGCGCTTCTCCCCCTTCAGGGTGGCCGCCTTCTGCCCGACCGACCGCTGCACCGCGTCGGTCAGCACCGCCCGGGTCGCCGCGTAGAGGCGGTCCAGCGCCTCGGCGGAGAGCCGGTCGGTGATCGCGAACGGGGACAGCTTGGCCGCATGCAGGATCTCGTCGGAGTAGGCGTTGCCGACGCCGGCCAGCACCTCCTGCTCGGTGAGCACCCCCTTGACCTGGCCCCGGCGCAGCTTGAGCCGCTGCTCGAACTCCTCCCGGGTCACCGCCAGTGCGTCCGGCCCGAGCCGGGCCACCCCGGGTACCTCGGACGGCTGCCGGACCAGGTAGGCGGCGAGCTTCTTCTGGGTACCGGCCTCGGTCAGGTCGAACCCCGACCCGTCGGACAGCCGTACCCGCAGCGCGATCGGCCCCTTGCCCGACGGCTTGAGCGGCGCCGGGGACAGCGAGTCCCGGTAGTGCAGCCACCCGGCCCGGGCCAGGTGCACCACCAGGTGCAGCTTGGCGGCGCTGAGCGCCGCCGGGTCACCGGGTGAAGCCGAGCCGAGGGTGATATCCAGGAACTTGCCGTGCCGGGTCGCGCCGGTGACCGGCAGTCCGGCGACTGCGGACACCGGCGGGTCGTACGTCTTCAGCGCGCTGATCGCGGCGACCTCGATCCGGTCGACGGTCTGGCCGACGGCGCGCTCGCGCAGGTAGGCGGCGAGCGCCTCGACCTCGGGCAGCTCCGGCATGCCCACAAGTTAACCTCAGTCTGCGGGCGAGCACCCGCCGCGAAGCGGCGGCGCCGTGCCGCCCGCGGCGGCGCCGTGCCGCCCGCACCGGAGGGCAGAGCCATTCCATGAAGGTCGTCGTCGCGCACAACCGGTACTCCTCGGCCCAGCCGTCCGGGGAGAACACGATCGTGGACGCCGAGATCGTCCAGCTCCGGGACGCGGGCGTCGAGGTGGTGCCGTTCCTGCGCAGCTCCGACGAGATCGCCGCGCTCCCGGCCGCGCAGAAGGCCCTGCTCCCGGTCTCCCCCATCCGGGCGGCACCGGCCCAGGCCGCGCTGCGCGAGCTCATCCGCACGGAAAAGCCCGACCTGCTCCACCTGCACAACCCGTACCCGCTGATCTCGCCGTGGATCGTGCGGACCGCGCAGGCGCACGGCCTGCCGGTGGTCCACACGGTGCACAACTACCGCCAGGTCTGCGCCAACGGCCTGTACTTCCGCGACGGCCACGTCTGCCAGGACTGCAAGGGCCGCGCATTCCCGCTGCCAGCGGTGGTGCACTCCTGCTACCGCGGGTCGAAGGCGCAGAGCGTGGTGATGGCGACCGCGCTGACCGTGCACCGGGGTACCTGGCGCGGCGTCGACCGGTACCTGGCGCTGACCGAGGCGATCGCCGCCCACCTGCGCGAGTTCGGCATCCCCGACGACCGCATCACCGTCAAGCCCAACGCGATCGCCGACCCGGGCCCGCCCGCGCCGCTGGGCGAGGGCTTCCTCTTCGCCGCGCGGCTCAGCGCCGAGAAGGGGCTGCCGCTCCTGCTCGACGCCTGGGCGCGGCAGCCCGCGGGGACGCTGCGCATCGCCGGGGACGGGCCGCTGCGGGGGTTGGCCGAGGCCGCCGCCGCCGAACGCGCCGACGTGGTCTATCTCGGCCCGCAAGACCAGGCCGGGGTACGGGCGGCCATGCGCGACAGCGCCATCGTGCTCGTCCCGTCGACGTGGCACGACGTGCTGCCCACGGTGATCCTGGAGGCGCTCGCCGCCGGGCGGCCCGTCCTGGGTACCGACCTCGGTGGCATCCCCTCCCTCGTCGGCGACGCCGGCTGGACGGTACCCCCGACCGCCGACGCGGTGGCCGCCGCGCTGCCGGTCGCCCGGGCGGGCGCGCCGGAGCTCGCGGCCCGGGCCCGCAAGCGCTACGAGTCGACCTTCACCCCGGAGCTGATCACAACCCGGCTGGTACAGGTCTATCGCGCGCTGACCGGATAGGGTGCGGGGTCGTGAGAGCCCTTCTCGACCCGGGCGCCGGCCCGGTCCGGCCGGTGCTCGATCCTGACCGGTGGACTCCGCGGCACCGGATCGCGCTGCTGGTCGGCGTGGGGGTGGCAGTGGTCGCCGGGCTGGTCGAGGCGGTGCGGCACACCCCGCAGAGCAGCGCGGTCGAAGGGTTGGGCGCGTTCCTCGCCGCCGCCTTCGCGGTGGGGCTGGTCGGGCTCGCGCTGAGCCTGCGCGGGGTCACCCTGCCCGGGCTCCTCATCGGCGCGCTGTTCGTCACCGCCGGCGTGCTGAGCTGGGCCTATACCGACACACCGCTGGTCGTGTGGGCGCTGCTGCTGGCCGAGGGCGCGCTCTTCCTGGTGTGGACGTTCCCGTGGCTGCGCAACCTCGCCGGCCTGCCCCGGCTCGGCGCCGCCTGGCTGGGCCTCGCGTACTGGCTGCTCGGCACGCTCGGCGCCGTGCTGGTGTGGCACCCGACCGTGGCGGTCCAGCGGCTCACCTACGCCGGCCTGTTCACGCTCGCCGCGATGGCGATCGTGGTGGCCACCCGGAAGTCCGGGCGCGACCTGTCGATCGGGATCACCGCGGCGTTCCTGTGCGCGCTCGGGGTGCTCTTTCTCGTCGGGTCTGGCAACGTGCTGGACGCGGTGCACGTGGTGCCCCACAACAAGTGGGGCGAGCACATGGAGTACCGGTTCTGGGGCGGGCCGGGGCTGCTCTACCACCCCAACTCGATCGCGCTCCTGACGGTACTCATCGCGGTGCGCATCGGGGCGGACGGCGGCTTCGCGCGCTGGCAGCGGTACGCGGCGCTGGCGGTACCGGCGGTGATCCTGCCGCTGGCCAACTCCCGCACCGGGGTCGGGTTCCTCGGCGCCGCGGCAGCGGTGCACGCGGTGCTCGTCTGGCGCCGCCGGCTGCTGGAGGCGGTCGTCCCGCTGGTGCTCGTCGGGGTCATCACGCTCGCCTCGGGCGGGTGGGACTTCCTCACCGCGAAGCGGTACGGCGAGGCGGCCGACGCGACCAGCGGCCGGACCGCCACCTGGGCGCAGGTGTGGCGGGAGTTCAAGGCCGACGAACCGGTGCAGAAGGCGTTCGGGGACGCCAAGTACGCCCGGGCCTACGTGGTGCGCACCGACACCGCCGCCGACCCGAAGGACCGGCCGAAGCTCACCACCGACAACGCGCTCGTCGGGGCACTGCGCCGGGGCGGGATCCTCGGGGTGCTCGCGTTCCTGTTCGGCCTCGCGCTGCTGCTGTGGCACGGCGTCCGGCGCGCGCCGCCCTGGTTCGCGATCGCGACGGTCGCCTCGGTGGTCACCATCCCGACGGCGGACTGGCTGCTCGGCGGTACCGGCGGCACGATGTGGGTCTACCTGCTGGCCGGCGAGGCGTTCCTGGTGCTCGGGTCGGCGTCCGGCGACCCGTCCGGCGACCCGTCCGGCGAGCCCGACCGCAGCCTCGCCACCGCCCAGGCGTAGCAGCCGACGAAGACCACCAGCCCCACGGCCGCTCCGGTGGTCAGCCCCCACGCGGCACCGGTCAAACCCGCCGTGGCGGCGCCGGTGACCAGGCCGGTCAGGCTGGTGGCGGTGAAGATCGCGTACTGGGTGAAGAGCAGCCGTCCGCGGTGCATGGCCCGGATCGCCGCCGCGAACGGGATCTGTACCAGATAGATCCCGGCCTGCACGCTGATCGGCAGGATCAGCCCCCCGATGTAGGCCAGCCGGGGCACATACCGGATGAGCAGGTGCGCCAGCGGGACCATCACGGCCACCGCCAGCACCGCCAGCACCGCGAACCCCGCCGCCACCCGTACCGTCTGCCGCCGCAGCCCGGCCCGGTCCCCCGCGCCGGCCAGCCGGGACGCGCGGGGAACCAGCAGCCCCATCATCGCGGTCACGACGTTCTGCACCGGCTGCAGCAGCGTGGTCTGCCCGGCCCGCAGGTAGGTGAGCTGATCCGGGGTGAGCTGCCCGGTGACCACGAACCCCACCGCCTGGACCTGCAACTGCCCGATCACCCCGGTCGCGGTGAACCAGCCGGACAGCTTGCGCGTCTCGGCCAGCCACCGCCGAGGGTCGCCGCGCCAGGCAGCTATGCGAGTGAGCAGCAGGAACACGCTCGCCCCGACGACCGCCCCGAGCCCCCAGCTCACCGGCAGCAGGCCCGGTCGCATGCCCAGCGTGAGCCCGCCGGCCACCAGCAGCGCGATCTGTACCGTGATCCATACGAGGTCGATCCGCAGCGCGCGGATCGGGTCGCGGTCGGACAGGTACACGTACCGCCCGGTGTCGTGCACGAGGATGGCCGGCAGGAACGGCGCCAGCCAGACCAGGTCCTGCAGGTCGGCCTTTGGCGCCGGGTGCCGCCAGAACGCCCACACGGCCAGCAGGACCAGCGCCGCCACGCAGCCCACGGCGAACGCGGCGGCCAGGGCGTTGCGCACCATCCGGTCCCGCTCCGCGCCGTCCAGCCGGGACACCTGCGCGAGCAGGACGTTGCCGATGAACTCGCGGTTGAGCCCGAGGACGAGGTACCCCAGGCCGATGGTGAGAAGCAGCCCGCCGGCGCGGCCTTCCGGGTGGATGACCAGCGCGGCCAGCAGCGTCGCGCCCGCGTTGGCGGTCGCGATGACCAGCTGGTCGGTGAGGCCGGCGGCGACCCAGCGGGCGCCCCGCATGGCCACCGGGTCAGCCCCCGGCGGGAGCGAGGCTGGCCCGCGCGGCCGCCGCCACCGATGCGAGCAGGAAGAGCCCGTTGACGGCCGTGAACGCGGCCATCAGCCAGACCGTCCAGGCCGGGACGACCGCGATGGCCAGTGCCAGCACGGTGACCACCGCGCCGTAGTCGCGGACCAGCTTGACCACCCGGACCAGCGGCGAGCGGGAGGTCACCAGGCTCTGCGCCGCCGCGCCCTGCTGCATCACCGAGGTGACGAGGTTGACCATCCAGGTACCGGCGAACGCCGCGACCAGCCACACCGGCGTGGCCCGGTAGGCGGCCGCCACCGTTGCGACCGCGGTGACCAGGGAGATCTGCAGGGCCACGTCACAGAGCACGTCCACCCGGGCGCCGGCCGGGCTGGTCCGGCCGGTCACCCGGGCGAGCTGCCCGTCCGCGCAGTCCAGGGAGTACGCGAGGTGCCACAGCACCAGCGCGGCCAGCCCGACGACCGCGGCGGGAACGTCCCCGGCGTGCATGGGCCGGGCCAGCGCCACCACCCCGACCGAGGTACCCAGCCCGATGACCAGGTTGAGCAGCGTGAGCGCGGTCGGCGCGAGGCCGCGCCGGTAGGCCGGCACGCATAGGTAGGACCCGATGCGCTGGTTGACCGTCTCGGTGAACAGCCCGCCGCCGCGGTGCCGGGCCCGGAAGTCGGCCGCCGTCGGGGCCGTCGCGGTCGTCACGCGCGGGTCCGTAGCTGGTTCGCCCGTTCCAGGTCGGGCTCGAAGTCGACCTCGACGCAGCCGTACCCGCTGATGTCCACGGCCGCCACCCGCAGCCCGGCCTCGGCGATCGCGGTCTCCAGCCCGCGCTCGAAGTAGTCGGTGTCGGCGCACCGGTCGAGGTGCTCGATCAGCGTGTCCCGGTCGTCGGCGGCCACGTAGTTGATCCCGACCGCCTCCCCCAGCGCGCCGGTGACCTGCTTGGACAGCTCCTTGACGTGCCCGTCGCCGTCGAGGGTGTATTTGACCTCCTCGTCGGCCACGCTGTCGGTGTTGACCGCGACGAAGGTGCGCCCGGCGTCGAGGTACGGGCGCAAGGCGTCGAGCAGCCCCGGGACGAACACCACGTCGCCGTTGAGCCACAGCACGCCCCCGGGCGGGGCCAGCCGCAGCGCCTTGAGCAGGCTCTTGCCGGTGTTGGTCTGGTCGTACAGCTCGTTGTAGACGAACGACGCCTCGCCGGCGGCGGCCTCCATGACCAGGTCCATCTTGAACCCGACCACGACCGTGATCCGCACCGCCGGCCCGAAGAACCCGCGCAGGTGGTCCAGCTGCTGGCGCAGGATGCTGCGGCCGTCGGCCAGGGGTGTCAGGGGTTTGGGGTACGGCCGGCCCAGGCGGGTACCCATCCCCGCGGCCAGGATCACGACGTTCACGCCTAGGAACTTACCGCCAGCGTCGACAGGTCCTCGACCAGCGCGGCGCGCTCCGGTCCGGTCAGCGCGGCGAACGGCGACGCCGCGAGCCGGTTGGTCTCCGCCTCGATCGCGTCCCGCTCCGGGCCCGGCTCCATCGCCACGATCTGCGCGGCGGTCAGCCCGGCCGCCTGCCATGCGGCGGCGTGCGCGTCGGCGCGGTGGTACCGGAAGGTGCCCATGCGGTTCAGCAGCACGGCGCCCGGCCCGGCCCCGGCCTCGTACGGCGGCGCCATGGTGTGGAACGCCTCCCCGCCGGTGTCGGCGGCCGCCGCCAGGAGCCGCCCGAGCAGCTCGGTCGCCAGGGCCACGGTCGCGTCGAGTCCGGCCCAGCGCTGCGCGGTGACCTGTTCCTGGTGCGCGTACAGGGCGGCGAGGAACTGCGCCCCGCGCGGTGCGGCCCGGAACCCGGCGTCGGTCAGCTCGACGAAGCCCGCCGCGGCGGACCTCTCCATGGTCGCCCAGCACGCGGCCCGGTCCAGGTACCGCCAGACCGTGTCGGCCTGGGCCCGGCTGACCCGCCGGCCCGGCTGGGCGAGGGCCGTGCGGAACGTGATGAGCATGCCGGCCGGTTCCCCGCCGAAGCTCTGCACGAGATCGCGCCCGCCCCGCTCGGCGACCTCGGCCATCGCGGAGCGGAACGCGGTGTCCAGCACCGGTGCGACCCGGGCCGCGTACCCGCCGTGCAGCGCCGCGAACCCGGCGTCGGCGACCAGCCGGATCTGCGACGGATCATCGTCGAGCAGACCCAGCTCGGACTCGGCCAGCCAGCGGAACCCGGCGTGCTCGGCCGGGTCCAGCCGCGGCGCGGCGAGGTCGCCGTCGACCGTGATCAGGTAGTCGTACTCGGTCCGGGTGCGCCCGTCGTCGCCCTGCCAGGTCCACGGGCCGAGCCGGTCGATGATGCCGCGGACCCGCCAGCCGGTCTCCTCGTGTACCTCGCGGCGCAACGCCGCCGCCGGGTCCTCGCCCGGCTCGAGGTGGCCGCCGACGACGTCCCAGCAGCCGGCGAAGAGTGCGACGTCGGAGGCCCGGCGCAGCATGAGGAGCCGGTCCGCGGCGTCGAAGATCAACGCTCCGACGCAGACCAGGGATGGCGAGCCCACCGGAAGATCCTACGAAACGCAAGTCTTGAGAAGTGACCCCGGGGACCGGACGATGTCCGTAACGTCCGGTGCGAGAGGTGATGACGATGCAGGTACGCGATGCGATGAACAAGGCCGTGCTCATCGTCGGACCGACGCACACGCTGCGGCAGGTGGCCACCCAGATGACCCAGCGCCGCGTCGGCTCGGCCGTGGTGCTCGACCCGGACGGCGAGGGCATCGGGATCCTGACCGAGCGTGACGTGCTCTACGCGGTCGGTCGGGGTCTCGACCCCGACGTGGAACGCGCCGAGTCGCACCTGACGTGGGACGTGGTCTACGCCAGTCCGCACTGGACGCTGGGGGAGGCGGCGGCGGCGATGGTCCGCGGCGGCTTCCGGCACCTCGTGGTGCTCGACGACACCGAGGTGCTCGGGGTCATCTCGGTCCGCGACATCCTGCGGGTCTGGACCCACCAGGGCGCGCCCGCCCCGGCCTGACCGCGACCGGCCCGTACGCTTGGTGGTCATGACCTCCGAGCAGCTGATCTCGTTCGCGCGCGGCGCACCGTCCCTGGACATCGTCGACGTGGCCGGCCTCAAGGCCGCCGCGGCTCGGGCCTTCGACACCGACGCCGCCGGGATCACGGCTTACGGCACGTCGGTCGGTTACCCTCCGCTGCGCCGGTGGATCGCGGCCCGACACGGGGTAGCGGTCGAGCAGGTCCTGGTGACGAACGGCTCGATGCAGGCCGACGCGTTCCTCTTCGACCACCTGGTCCGCCCCGGTGACGACGTGGTGGTGGAGAAGCCCACGTACGACCGCACGCTGCTCAGCCTGCGCCAGCGCGGCGCCCGGGTGCATCAGGTGACGCTCGGCGCGGACGGGATCGACGTCGACGAGCTGCGCGCCCTGCTGGAGCTCGGGGTACGCCCGAAGCTCGCGCACATCATCCCGAACTTCCAGAACCCGGCCGGCGTCACCCTGTCGGTGCCCAAGCGGCAGGCACTGCTCGCGCTGGCCGCCGAGTTCGGCTTCACCCTCTTCGAGGACGACCCGTACGGTGACCTGCACTTCCGCGGGGAGCGGGTGCCGACCATGCTCTCGCTGGACACCACCGGCTCGGTCGTGCACGCGTCCAGCTTCACCAAGACCGTCTGCCCCGGGGTCCGGGTCGGCTACCTGGTCGGGCCGGCGGCCACGATCGCCGAGATCGCCAAGAACGCCACCAACCTCTACATCTCCCCCGGCCAGGTGGCCGAGGGCATCGTGTATCAGTTCTGCCTCGCCGGCGACCTGGACCGCTCGATCGCCACGGTGCGGGCCGCGCTGGCCGAGCGTGCGGCGCGGCTGGCGGCCGCGCTGCGCGAGCACATCCCCAGCGTGCGGTTCACCGAGGCGGAGGGCGGCTACTTCCTCTGGATCGAGCTACCGGCCGACGTCGAGGTCGACCTGCTGGTACCCGAGGCCGCCGCACGCGGCGTCGCCGTCGTCAAGGGCAGCGACTTCCTGCTCGAAGGCGGGCACCACGCGCTGCGGCTGGCCTTTTCGGCAGTCACCACTGACCAGGTGGACGAGGGGGTACGACGGTTGGCCGAGGCGGTCCGGGCGGTGCAGAAGCGGGATTGATTTCCGTTACTGTCAGATTTCTGACACAGAATAGCCGTGCCAGAACCGTTCCTTCCCGGCTGTCTGATGAATCAGAATCCTCCCGGCGTAATACTCGCCTCAAGGCATAGCCCCCGCCCCCAATGGCACCGGGTGGGCCGACCGCTCCCCCACCCCCACCTGCGGCCGGTCCGCCCGGTGCCTAGTTTGTGTCAGGAGGTGGGACGATGGCAGACCCCCGTGACAACCGCGGACTCTCCCGCGCGCTCAACGCGGTCACCCGCATGCTCGGCACCGGCCACGCCGAAGGGCCGCCGTCGCCGCGTCGCCGCCCGGGGCGCAGCGCGATCGTCAACTGCGCGCTGTACACCGCCGGCGAGCGCGAGCCCGGCGAGTGGCACTACGAAGAGGCGCTGGCCGCGGCGCGCGGCCGGCCGCAGGCGTTCGTCTGGCTCGGCCTGCACGAACCCGACGAGGACGAGCTGGCCGACATCGCCAACACCTTCGAGCTGCACGAGCTGACCATCGAGGACGCGATCAAGGAATTCCAGCGGCCCAAGATCGAGCGGTACGGCGACATGGTCTTCGCGGTGCTGCGCACCACGCGGTACGTGGAGCACACCGAGCTGACCGATTCGTCGGAGGTGGTCGAGACCGGGTCGGTGTCGCTGTTCCTCGGGCAGCACTTCGTCATCACCATCCGGACCGGCAGCGCCAGCGAGCTGGCCCCGGTACGGGCGATGCTGGAGGCCCGGCCCGAACTGCTGCGCCACGGGCCGTGGGCGGTCGCGCACGCGGTCTACGACCGGATCGTGGACTCCTATGTCGAGTGCGCGGCGGCGGTCGAGATGGACCTGGACACGCTCGAGGAGAACGTGTTCGGCCGCTCCGGCGCGCGCGGCGGCATCCAGCGGATCTACCAGATGAAGCGGGAGCTGGTGGAGTTCCGCCGGGCCGTGGTACCGCTGCAGCGCCCGCTGGACGCGATCGTCGCCGGCCGGCTGCCCGAGGTGCCCAAAGAGATCCGGCGGTACTTCCGCGACGTCGCCGACCATCTGACCCGTACCGTCGAGCAGATCCAGTCCTTCGAGGAACTGCTCAACTCGATCCTGCAGGCCCGGCTGGCCCAGGTGACCGTCGAGCAGAACGACGACATGCGCAAGATCGCCGCCTGGGCCGGTATCGCCGCGGTCTGGACCTCGGTCGCCGGCATCTACGGCATGAACTTCCCCAACGCCCCGGAGCTGAACTGGAAGTACGGCTACCCGACCGTGTGGCTGTTCTGCATCCTCGCCTCGATCCTGCTGTACCGCCTGTTCCGCAAGAACGGCTGGCTCTAGGGGACGGAGACGGCCACACCGCCGGCCCGGCTTCAGCACGGACCGACGGCGTGGATCTGTGATCAGCTACGGCTGTTCTTGGAGATCGTCGCGGTGTTCTCGGCGAACTGATCTGCCTTCGACGTGCCGTGCTCGATCGTCTCACCCGCGCGCGCGGCGGTGGTGCCGGTCTGCTGCGCGGTCTGCTCGGCGAAGAGGTTGGCCGTCTCCTTGGTCGAAGCGGCGGCCGTGTCGGTGGTACCGGCGATGCGCTGCGCGGCACCGTCCACAGTGGAGCGGGTCGAGTCCATGACGGTCTGCGCGCCCTGCCGGGCGGCGCGGATGCCGCGCTGCTCGTACTCGTCCCACTTGGCACGGTCGCGCCGCCGCGCCATCATGGCACCGGCCGCTCCCGCGGCGGCGCCCGCCGCCAGCAGTCCGACCAGAATGGTCGTTCGCTTACGCGACATGCCCGACTCCTTCTTCCTGGCTCTGGTCCTGGCCTTCCTGGCGTTCCTCGTCGCGGTCGCCGCATCCGTGCGGGCCGCGTATCCCACCTCCTGTTCGCACCGGTACCCCCCGGTCTGGGTGGTCCAAACGACATACTGCCTCTTCGGATGCGGTTGCGCTGCCGGATCGGACAGATGACAGGATTGCCTCAGATCAAACAGAGGAAGTGAGGAGCACGGGCGTGACGATCGCCGTTCTGCACACGAACGCCGGCCCGATCCGGGTCGAGCTGTTCGACAACCACGCGCCGAAGACGGTACGCAACTTCGTGGGGCTGGCCGAAGGTACCCAGGAATACACCGACCCGCGTACCGGGCAGCCGGGCCGCGGGCCGTACTACGACGGCACCATCTTCCACCGGGTGATCAGCGGATTCATGGTCCAGGGCGGGGACCCGACCGGCACCGGTACCGGCGGGCCCGGGTACGAGTTCAACGACGAGATCCACCCGGAGCTCCAGTTCAGCCGGCCATACCTGCTGGCGATGGCCAACGCCGGCAAGCGTCGGGACGGCTCCGGTACCAACGGATCGCAGTTCTTCATCACCGTCGGATCGACCACCTGGCTCAACGGCAAGCACACCATCTTCGGCGAGGTGATCGACAACGACAGCCGCAAGGTCGTCGACACGATCGCGCAGACCCGCACCGCCGGACAGGACCGCCCAGTGGAGGACATCGTCCTCGAACGGGTCGAAATCCAGCGCTGACCAAGCGCTAACCTTCAACGCATGCATGACGTCTCCCCGGTCGGCGTACCGGTCTGTTATCGGCACCCCGGCCGGGAGACGTACGTGCGGTGTACCCGCTGCGACCGGCCCATCTGTCCGGACTGCATGCGCGACGCCGCCGTCGGCCACCAGTGCCCGGAGTGCGTCGCGGAGGGGCGGCGCACCCAGCGCCAGCCGCGCACCGCGTTCGGCGCCAGCGCCGCCGGCGCCGCGGGGTACGTGACCATCGGGCTGATCGTCCTCAACGTGATCATGTTGCTGCTCTCGGCGGCGGCGGCGAAGAGCTCCGGCGCGCTCTACGGCGGCAACCTGGGCGGCCTGTTGGGCGGCAACACGCCGTTGATGACCAAGCTCGCGGTGATCGGCCAGTGCGAGACCACGGCGAGCACGGTGGTGCCGTGCGGGGTCGCCGACGGCGAGTTCCACCGGCTGCTCACCGCGATGTTCATGCACTACGGTGCGATCCACCTGCTGATGAACATGTGGGCGCTGTGGATCCTCGGCCGGCCGCTGGAGGCGATGTTCGGGCCGATCCGGTTCCTCGGCATCTACCTGGTCTGCGGGCTCGGCGGCGACGTCGCCTCGTACCTCTTCCAGCCGGGCGCGCTGACCGCGGGCGCGTCGGGGGCGATCTTCGGGCTCTTCGCGGTGCTCTTCGTGGCGCTGCGCCGGCTACGGCTGAGCGCCTCCGCCGTGCTGCCGGTCATCATCCTCAACCTGGTCTTCACCTTCACCGTGCCCGGCATCTCGATCGCCGGCCACCTGGGTGGCCTGGTCACCGGGGCGCTGGTGGGGGTGGGAGTCGCGTACGCCCCCCGGGCCAACCGGGCCGCGATCCAGGCCGCCGTGATCCTCGGCACGCTCGCGCTGCTCGGCCTGCTCACCGTCTGGCAGACCGCCCAGCTGTCCGCCGCGTAGCGCCCCGGCCCGGCGCGCGCGCCGGCCGGGTAGCGCCCCCGGGGTGGCCACCGCGCACGCGTAGAGCCGGTCGAAGTTGGCCTGCCGGACCTGCAGCGCCCCGATGCCCAACCCGGCCGCGATCACGCCGACGGCGGCGAGCACCACGCCGAGGCCGTTGCGGCTGTGGGTGATCAGGAAACCCGCGACCGCCAGCCAGGCGAACAACGCGGCGAGCGCCACGACGAGGATCGCTGCCGGTACCTGGCCGCGCATCGCGGTCGCGTACCGCGCGACGACGGCGGCCAGCTCGGGGTCCTCGATCGCGGCGGGTTTCGCCGCCGCCGCCCACGCCCGCCGGCGGCTCTCCGGTGGCAGCGCGCGCCACGCCGCCAGCGCTCCGGTCCGGTCCTCGGCCATGCGCACCCCTCCGCGAAGGTCAGCCCCAGGTCACCGGCGCGTCCGTGTAGCGCTGCATGAGGTGGACCAGCTCCACGAGCGGGATGGACCGCCGCGGGGAGGCGACGATGACGACGGGGGATCCGTACTTCTTCATGGTCCGCCGGACCAGGGCGCGGCGCAGGGAGGAGAGGTGGGCGAGTTGCCGCGCGGGATCGTCGACGATCAGCGCGACCACCCGGAACGCGACGAGCTGCGGGCTGGTCCCGGTGAGCCGGCTGGTCGCCAGCGGGCGTACCCGGATCTCCCGGACCTCCGCCCAGGGTCCGCTCATCCGCGCCGCGGGCAGTTCCCAGCCGGAGGGCGTGAACCGGGCGATGAGCGGGCGGCGCAGGCTCGGCGCGACGGCGTACAGCAGGAACGCGAGGAACGCCGTGTAGAAGAGCGTGAACACGGCCAGCGGGAGCGCCGCCAGCGGCGGGTCGCCGTGCCCGAACTGGCTCGCGGCCAAGCCGAGGACCAGCCAGAGGAACAGCGCGAAGACCGCCAGCGCGCCGAGGGAGACCAGGACCGGGCCGCGCCGGATCGGGATCTCCCGGGTCCCCGCCGCGACCGGGTCGGCCGCGGTCCGCGTGACGGGGGCCGCCACGGGCACGGTGGCCTCGTACGGCACGGTGAACTCGGACTGATGGCTGCTGGTGTGCCACACGGCGGGGCTGGGCTGGGCGGCGAGCAGGCCGAGCTGGGTCGCCTCGATGCCGAGCAGGCCGCTGCCGTGCAGGCGCTGGTACCGCCGGACGCGCCGGGCGACCACGACCGTCGTGGCGCAGAACCCGAGGATCACCAGCCCACCCGCCGTCCACACCGCATCGACCGGAAGTCCGCCGGCGACCTGACTGACCGCGAGGGCCACGACGAGCAGGACGAAGACCGCCAGCGGGGTGAGGGCGGTGATGATCCGGTACCGGCGGGCCATCGACCTGCCGTAGCCGGCCGCCGCCCAGGCGATCCCGATGTCGGGCGCCGCGACACCCTGCTTCGCCGCCCGCAGGGCGGTCGCCCGGGCCGGTGCGCTCAGTGCCCGCCATGCGTCCCGGGCCGCCCGGCCGCTCGGAATGTCGGGCTCCATGCCGTCCTCCCCCACGCCGCCGTCTGGCGCGCGAGCCTAACCCGGAGCCGGCAGGGACGTCAGCCCGGGTGGGGCGAGCGCGGACAGGGTCGTCACCGCGCGCCAGACGGGCACCCCCAGGTCGTACCCGCTGAACAGGTGCAGGGTCTCGCCGGTGTCGATCTCCAGCAGCTCCGAGCGGGTACCGAGGCGGCGCCGCACGTCCACCCGTACCCCCTGGATCTCGTCCCAGCGCAGGCGCCGCCGGCCGGCGAAGCCCGCGACCACGGTGACTCCCTCGCGGTCGGCCGACAGCCGGTCCGGCACCAGCAGGTCGCGCGTCGCGTAGCCGGCGAGGACCAGGCTGCCGAGGCCGCCGAAGACCAGCCGCCCGGGGTCGTCCCGGAAGGCCAGCGCGAGCAGCAGGAAGATGACCGCGCCGGCCACCTTCAGCAGGGTCAGTCGGGAGTCCACCCGGAAGTCGGCCCGGTCCGTGACCGGCGGAGCCGCCGAGTCCGGCGTCGCGTCGCGCGGCCCGGGGGTCGGGTCGTGCGGCTCGTCGGGCATCGCGCTGTGACGTAGCTCCACCGGGCCAGCATGCCACGGTGCCCGATGGGGAGTTAGCATCGCAGCAGCTCACCTACCGAGGAGTAGCCATGCGCGACGCGGTGATCGTGGGAGCGGTGCGGACCCCCGTGGGGCGGCGCAAGGGCGGCCTCGCCGGCATCCACCCCGTGGACCTGTCGGCGCGCGTCCTGCAGGCGCTGGTCGACCGGACCGGGCTCGACCCGGCCGACGTCGACGACGTGGCGTGGGGCTGCGTCTCCCAGGTCGGCGAACAGGCCTGGAACGTGGGGCGCAGCGCGGTGCTCGCGGCCGGCTGGCCGGAGTCGGTGCCGGGGACGACGGTGGACCGGCAGTGCGGGTCGAGCCAGCAGGCGGTCCACATGGCGGCCGCGGCGGTGATCTCCGGACAGGCCGACCTGGTGGTGGCCGGCGGCGTCGAGTCGATGACCCGGGTGGCCATGGGCAGCTCCGGGCTGATGGGGCCGGGCCAGGCGTTCGGCCCGCTGGTCCGGGCCCGGTACGCCGGCGCCGAGGGGTTCGAGGACGGCTCGCCGATCCCGTTCAGCCAGGGCGTGGGCGCCGAGACGATCGCCGCCCGGTGGGGCTTCTCCCGGGTCCGGCTCGACGAGTTCGCGCTCGCCAGCCACGCCAAGGCGGCCGCCGCGCAGGACGCCGGCGAGTTCGACGCGGAGATCGTGCCGGTCGAGTCGGTCAAGCAGGACGAGGGCGTGCGGCGCGACTCCACGCTGGCGCAACTGGCCGAGCTGAAGACCCCGTTCAAGCCGGACGGCGTGGTGACCGCGGCCTCCTCGTCGCAGATCTCCGACGGGGCGGCGGCGCTCGCCATCACCACCTCGGACTGGGCGCGCCAGCACGGGCTGACCCCGCTGGCCCGCATCCACACCGCCGTGGTCGCCGGGGACGATCCGGTGATCATGCTGACCGCCCCGATCCCGGCCACCGCGAAGGCGCTGCGCCGCGCCGGGCTCGGCATCGGCGACATCGGGGTGTACGAGGTGAACGAGGCGTTCGCGCCGGTACCCCTGGCGTGGCTCGCGGAGACCGGCGCCGACCCGGCCCGGCTCAACGCCCGGGGCGGCGCGATCGCGCTGGGTCACCCGCTCGGCGGGTCCGGTGCCCGGATCATGACGACGCTGCTCGCCCAGTTGCGGGACAACAACGTCCGGTACGGGCTGCAGACCATGTGCGAGGGCGGTGGGATGGCCAACGCGACCATCCTCGAACGACTCTGACCTGCCGTTCGTACATTTCTCGAACAGTGCGTTGACGCGCGACCGGCGGCCGAACGGCCATCATGGGCGGGTGGCCGACGCACCGAGCAAGGGACTGGTCCTCGTGGTCGAGGACGAGCGGCCGATCGCCGACCTCGTCCGGCTCTACCTGACCCGGGAGGGGTTCGGCGTGCACGTGGAGTACGACGGCGCGGCGGGCCTGGCCGCCGCCCGCAAGCTGCGCCCGGTGGCCTGCGTGCTCGACATCGGCCTGCCCGGCCTGAGCGGCACCGAGATCTGCCAGCGGCTGCGGTCGTCCGGCGACTGGACCCCGGTGCTGTTCCTCACCGCGCGCGACGACGAGGTCGACCGGATCCTCGGGTTGGAGCAGGGCGCCGACGACTACCTGACCAAGCCGTTCAGCCCGCGCGAGCTGGTCGCGCGGATCAAGGCGGTACTGCGCCGGACCGGCGGGCCACCCGACGGCGAGCAGGTCCGGCGGGCCGGCGCGATCGTGCTCGACCCCGGCCGGCGCTCGGTGCACGCCGACGGTGCCCCGGTCACGCTCACGCCCACCGAGTTCGACCTGCTGGCCCACCTGCTGGCCCGGCCGGGCCGGGTGTACACGCGGGAGGAGCTGCTCGCCTCGGTCTGGGGGTACGCCGCGCACGCCGGTACCCGTACCGTCGACGTGCATGTGGCCCAGGTCCGGGCGAAGCTCGGCGCGTGCGGGCACGTGATCCGTACCGTGCGCGGCGTGGGCTACACCGCCGATGCGTAGGCGGTTCGGGTCCACCCTCACGGCCCGCGCGGTGCTCGCCACCTGCCTGGTCGCCTTCGTCTGCGTCCTGGTCACCGCGCTGGTCGCCGCCCCGCTCGCGTTGCAGGGGGCCAACCGGGAGGCCCGCAAGGGCCTGGCCGACCAGGCGCAGATCGCCGCCACGCTGATCGGCAACCGGCCCAACCCGCTGGTCGAGCAACGCCTGGTCCGCCAGCTACGCGGGCAGGGCATCGAGGTCTACCTGGTCCGCGACGGCGTGCTGGTGACCCGGGGCGCGGTACCGGCACGCCTGGTCGCCGCGCTCGGCGCCGGGCAGGACGTGCGCAACCAGACCGCGCGCGTCAACGGCCGGCTGGTGCTGGTCGAGGGGCGGCCGCTGCCCAGCAACCCGGGCAACGGGATCCTGCTCGCCCAGCCGGCGGTCACCGGGTTCGGCGGTTTCGGGCTGCTGCCCGGGCTCTGGTGGGCGCTGCTCGCCGGCCTGGTGGCCGGGGCGGTGGCCGGCGTCCTGCTGGCCCGCCGGCTGGCCCGGCCGATCCGGCACGCCGCGGGCGCGGCGGTCCGGCTCTCCGCCGGCGACCGCGCCGTCCGCGTCCAGCCCGAGCCGCCGGCCGAGGTGGAGGAGCTGGCCCACGCCCTCAACGGGCTGGCCGCCGCGCTGTCCACCAGCGAGGGGCGGCAGCGGGACTTCCTGCTGTCGGTCTCCCACGAGCTGCGCACGCCGCTGACCACCATCAAGGGGTACGCCGAGGCGCTGTCCGACGGCATCATCAAGCCCGACGAGGCGGCCCGCGCCGGCCGGACGGTACTGACCGAGGCGGAGCACCTCGACCGGCTCGTCGGTGACCTGCTCGCCCTGGCCCGGCTGGACGCGGTCGACTTCCCGGTGAGCATCCTGCCGGTCGACCTGGTGGAGCTGATCGGCGACGCGACCCGGGCGTGGCGGTCCCGGTGCCCGGCCCTGCGCGCGGAGCTGCCCGCCGAGCCGGTGACGGTGCCGACCGACCCCGGGCGGCTGCGGCAGGTCCTCGACGGGCTCCTGGACAACGCGGTGCGGGTGGTGCCGCCGGACGCGCCGGTGGTGCTGACGGTACGGCCGGTGGACGCGTCGGGCCGCGCGACCGTGGAGGTCCGCGACGGCGGCCCCGGGTTCACCGACGCCGACCTCGCGCTGGTGTTCCAGCGAGGGGCGATGTCCCAGCGGTACCGGGGGGTGCGCAAGGTGGGCTCGGGGCTGGGCCTGGCGCTGGCCCACGGGATGGTGCGCCGGCTCGGCGGCACCATCGAGGCCGGGCACGCCCCGGAGGGTGGTGCGCGGTTCACGGTACGGCTGCCGGTTTACCAAGCCCGAACACCGCACTGATCCCCGCCGCGCACGCCGCGCCGACAGTGGACCTACCCACCCCCGACGAAGGGACTGCCCACGATGAAGGTGCGCATCGCGCTCGCCACGGCGGCCCTCGGCGCCGCCGCACTGATCGGCCTGACCGCATGCGGGCCGGGCGACGTCAGCGAGGAGTACACCCCGGAGGCCACCGCACTGACCGCCGTGGGCTTCACCGCCGAGGATCTCGGGGCGGCGGCGGTACCGGCCGAAGACCCCGCGCCCAGCGCGAGCGCCGGCACCAAGCCGCGCAAGCCGCGGCCCGGGCACCTGCGCCGCGAGCTGACCCGGCACGTCGAGCACGGCGAGCTGGTCGTGCAGACCAAGGACGGCGACAAGACCGTGGACGTGCAGCGGGGTACCGTCACCGCCGTCTCCGGCACGTCGGTGACCGTGAAGTCCGCCGACGGGTTCACCCAGACCTGGGCCTTCGGCGACCCGCTACGGGTCTTCCAGCACAAGGCCAAGGCCGACGCGAGCGCGGTCAAGACCGGTATGGAGGTCGGCATCGCCGGCGTCAAGAACGGCTCGACGGTGACGGCCAACCTGATCGTCATCCGCTAGGACCCAGCCGGTTTCCCGTTCCAGCGCCAGTTCGTCGCGCAGCGGGATGCCGTACGCGCCCAGCTCCGGTATCTGCGGCTTGGTCCGGCGGGCCCGGTCCACCGCACCCGGCCGCAACTCCACGAGGTGGAAGCCGCGCCGCTGGTAGAAGCGCAGCGCGTCGAGGTTGTCGTTGGTGGTGGTCAGCCGGACCCGGGCACAGCCGTGCCGGCGCGCCGCGTCCGCCGCCGCGTCGAGCAGGGCGGTGCCGACGCCACCTCCCGGGGCGAAGGCGTCGATCGTGACAATCTCCAGCACGTTGCCGGTGACGTCGAAGGTGAGCAGGCCGAGCCACTCCGGCCCGGCCTCCGCCAGGTAACCGTCGAGGGTGGCCGGCTCGAACACCCGGTCGTGCGCGACCACGATGTCCGCGCCCCACCGCTCCCGCAGCACGCGCGCCACCTCCGCCCGGTCGTCGTCCCCGATCGGGCGGATGCGCGTGGCCGGCCGGTCCACGCTCGGGAACCTACCAGCCCGTGTGCTGGCCATCTCACCAACGCGGCCGCATACGACTGCGACGACCTGGCGGACGTCGTCTACCACCGGCAAAGCTGAGACCCCACTCAGCGGCAGTCGGCGGCGCGGCGCAGGAAGATGTCCCGCTCGCGCGCATTTCGTGTCATGGCCGCGGCACGCTCGAACTCCGCGCACGCCTCGCCCGGCCGCCCGAGCTTGGCGAGCAGGTCACCGCGGACGGCGGGCAGGAGGGGGTACGCGTCGAGCGCGCCTGTCGCCGCCGCGGCGTCAAGGACGGCGAGGCCGTCGGCGGGGCCCCAGGCCATCCCGACCGCCACGGCGCGGTTGAGCTCCACGACCGGAGACGGCGACAGGTACGCCAGCACCTGGTACAGCGCGGCGATCCGGGTCCAGTCGGTGTCCTCGACCGAGGTGGCCCGGGCATGGCACGCGGCGATCGCGGCCTGCACGGTGTAGGGACCGCCGCCGAGCGCCTCGGCGCGATCCAGGGCGGCGAGGCCCCGGCGGATGAGCAGCCGGTCCCACAGCCGCCGGTCCTGATCGGCCAGCAGGACCGGCGCGCCGTCCGGGCCGGTACGGGCGCGGATCCGCGAGGCCTGGATCTCCATCAGGGCGACGAGGCCGTGCACCTCGGGTTCGTCGGGGGTGAGGCCGGCGAGGATCCGGCCGAGCCGCAGCGCCTCCTCGCACAGAGCCGGGCGGGTCCAGTCGTCCCCGGCGGTGGCCGAATAGCCCTCGTTGAAGATGAGGTACACGACTTCGAGCACCGACCCCAGCCGGTCGGCCAGCTCGCCCGGCGGTGGCAGCTCGAACGGCACGCGTTTCTGGGTGAGCGTGCGCTTGGCCCGGACGATGCGCTGGGCGATGGTCGGTTCCGGCACCAGGTACGCCCGGGCGATCTCATGGGTGGTCAGCCCGCCGAGCAGGCGTAGCGTCAGGGGCACCCGCGCCCCGGTGGACAGCACCGGATGGCACGCGGTGAAGATGAGCCGCAGCAGGTCGTCGCCAACGTAATCGTCCAGCGTCGCGGCGAGATCCGGCTCCTCGACGGCCGACAGGTCCCGGCCGATCTCCTCGAGCTTGCGCTCGTACCGCTGCCGGCGCCGCACCAGGTCGATCGCGCGATGCTTCGCGGTGGCCATGAGCCACGGCCCCGGCTCGTCCGGTACCCCCGACCGCGGCCACTGCTCCAGCGCGATGACGAGAGCGTCCTGGGCCAGCTCCTCGGCGCGGCCGACGTCGCCCACCATCCGGGCGAGCCGGGCGATGATCCGGCCGGACTCGATCCGCCACACCGCCTCCACCGCGCGATGGGTGGCCCGGGAAGGATCGGTAGCCGTCATGACTACCGATCCAATCATTCCGGGCGGCCTCAGGCCGGCGGCGGGTAATCCTCCGGGCCGAACACCCGCAGCACGTCGGCCTCACCCTCCCAGCCCGGCCACAGGTCGCGGTGCAGCTTCAGGAAGCGGTTGGTCCACTCGACCGCCTCCTCCTTCGACCGCACCTGGTACAGGGCGTAGCTGATCATTTCCTTGGCCTCGGTGAAGGGGCCGTCGGTGACGCTGAGCTGCCCGCCCGTGAGGCGTACCCGGGAACCGGCCGCGCTCGGCGCCAAGCCGGCCGTGTCGAGCAGGGCCCCGGCCTTGGTCGCCTCCTCCCCCAGCTGCGTGATCGCCTCCATCAGCTCGGCCGGCGGCGGGGTCGGGGACTGGGCGCCCTTCAGCAGGATCAGGTACCGCATCGTGGTCTCCTCAACGCGAATGGTGGTGGATGGACAGGGCGGACAGCCAGGCCCAGGCGAGCGCGGCCGTGGCGGCGAAGGCGACCGTGCCCCATGCGGCACCGGAGGCCACGCTGGCGAAACCGGCCAGGAAGAGTACCCCCGTGACCGCGGAGAACACCGCCCAACCGCGCCGGCCCGTGGCCGCGAACCGGCGGGCGACGACCAGGCAGGCCGCGATCAGGCAGGCGAAGCCGATGGCGCCGCTGACGAAGTGCAGCAGGCCGTGCCAGCTCACCGGGGCCGGACCGGGCGTACCCGGGGGAAGCCCAGGGCCGGGTCGGCCCGGAAGACCCCGGCCGCCACCATGGCCACGCCGCCCCCGACGAAGATCGGACCGGCGAGGACGCCGTACCCGAGCAGTGCGCGGGTGACCCGGGTGGCCGGGTCACAGGTGGTGGTGGGTACCGGCACCGCGATCGTGGACTGGGACATCGTCCCGTCTCCCTTCGAGTGGTGGGGCCGGCTCCGTCCGACCCCCTACCCACGCCTCGAACGGCACGACGCGGACTCGACCCGCCCGCCCAAGATTTTTACCGGCGCAGTTCAGCCACGCAGCACTTGACGCTGCCGCCGCCCTTCTTCAGCTCGGACAGCTCCACCGGCACCGGCAGGTACCCGGCGGCGCGCAGCCGGTCGGCCATCCCCGCCGCCTCCGCGGGCAGCACGACGTGGCGGCCGTCGCTGACCAGGTTCAGCCCGAAGGCGAGCGCGTCCGCCTCGGACGCCACCAGCGCGTCGGGGAAGAGCTGCTCCAGCACGCGCCGGGAGGCGGCGGAGAACGCGCCCGGGTGGTACGCGACGGTGTGGTCGGAGAGCACGCCGAGCGCGGTGTCCAGGTGGTAGAAGCGCGGGTCGACCAGGCGCAGGGAGATCGTGGGGCGGCCGAGGACCTCCTGGGCCCGGGCGTGCGCGGCGAGCTCGGTGCGGAATCCGTACCCGGCGAGGACCAGGCCCGGCCCGGCCAGGTAGGCGAAGTCGCCCTCGCCCTCGTTGATCTCGCTCGCGGGGACGTAGTGCCAGCCGTTGCCCTGGTAGAACGCCTGATGCGCGGCCGCCTCGGCGGTCCGCTGCGGGTACCGGAACCGGGCGCCGTAGACCGCACCGTCGACCGAGAACGCGCCGTTGGCCGCGAACACCTGGTCGGGCAGCCCGGCCAGCGGAGTCAGGACGTGCACCTCGTGGCCGAGCCCGACCAGTGTCTCGCGCAGCCGTTCCCATTGCTTGACGGCCCGCTCGGAATCCACCGGCACGGCGGTGTCCATCCACGCGTTGATCGAGTACCGCACGGCGAAGTACTCGGGCGGGCACATCAGGTACGTCCTCGGCATGATCAAAAGAGTAGGTAGGCTGGATTGGCCTAGACAGCCGGATTACTTGCGTGCGAGAGGCGATGTGTTGCGAATGGACGAGGTTGACCGGCGAATCGTTGCGTTGCTGTCCGCAGATGCCCGCGCCTCGTACGCCGAGATCGGCGCCCAGGTCGCGCTGTCCGCGCCGGCGGTCAAGCGCCGGGTCGACCGGCTGCGCGCGAGCGGGGTCATCCGCAGCTTCACGGCGGTCCTCGACCCGGCCGCGATCGGCTGGACGACCGAGGCGTTCGTCGAGCTGTTCTGCACCGGCAAGACCACGCCGGCCCAGCTCAAGGCGGCCACCCGCCGGCACCCGGAGGTAGTCGGCGCGTACACGGTCTCCGGCGAGGCCGACGCGCTCGTACACCTGCGCGCCGCCGACATGGCGCACCTGGAGCAGGCTCTCGAACGGGTCCGCGCCGAGCCGTTCGTCACCTCGACCCGCAGCATGATCGTGCTGTCCCGGCTGGTCGATGACGCCGGAGCACTGGGAACCCAGGCCATGCCCGCCGCGTCGAACGGGACGTGACCGCCCAGAACGCCGTCCGGAAGGCTCTCCTCCTCAGCCGCCGCGCCTCCGTCAAAGCCCGCCGCCGGCGCGGCGGCCTGCCGCTCGCCGCCGCCACGGTACTCAGCCTCCTCGCCGGCTGCACCGCCACCGCCAAGCCGCACACCACCACCGCGTCCGCGCCGCCCCGGCACGCGGAGACCGGCGCGCTGCGGCTGGCCGCCGCCGGCTCGTGCACCGAGCTGCTGGCCGATCTGCGCGCGGCCACCCGCAACCTGGTCGGTCCCTGGGGGCTGCCGGAGGACGGCCGCCGGGGAACGGTGACGCTCGACGCCGTCCCGGGCCCGGCCGCCCCCGGCGGCACCCGCGCCGACGGCTCCGGCGCCGACAAGACCCCGGACCACTCCGGTACCAACACCGCCGAGCCCGGCGCGGACGAGCCCGACCTCGTGAAGACCGACGGGCGCCGGATCGTCACGGTCGACGGCAGCGCCCTGCGCGTGGTCGACGCGCGGACGCGGCAGATCACCGGGCAGCTCACCCTGTCCGGCCACGGCCGGCCCGCCAGCCTCCTGCTCTCCGGCGACCGGGCCCTGGTGCTGATCCCCTCGGGCAGCGCCGACGGGATCACCGGGCCCCGCCTGCTCCTGGTCGACCTGTCCGGCGCCACCCCGACGGTCGCCAGCGGGTACGTGATCGACGGTGCTCTGGTCGACGCGCGCCAGGTCGGCGGTGTCGTCCGGGTCGTGGTCCGTTCCGGGCCCCGGATCCCGTACCCGCAGCCCGACATGCGCGGCAGCGACACCGACCGGGCCGCCGCCAACCAGGCCGCCGTCGACCGCGCCGAGCTGGACCAGTGGCTACCCCGGTACCAGGTCACCGCGCGCGGCCGGACCGGCACCGGCCGGGTCGCGTGCGACCGGGTTCGCATGCCCGCGCGGTACTCCGGCACCGCGATGCTGTCCCTGCTCACCTTCGACCTGGGCCAGCCGGCCCTGTCCGACGGCGACCCGCTCACCATCGTCGCCGACGGGCAGACCGTCTACGCCAACGGCACCAGCCTCTACGTGGCCAGTGGCAACCAGTGGCTGGGCTGGCCGAGGTCCGACATCACCGGGCCGAGCCGGCCGTTCCGGCACGAGACCGAGCTGTACCAGTTCGACATCTCCGGTACCGGCACCCCGGCCTACGTCGCCGCCGGGACGGTACCCGGCTGGCTGCTCAACCAGTACGCGATCTCCGAGTGGCAGGACCACGTGCGGGTCGCCACGACCGTCGACGCCGAGGCCAGCTCCACGGTCACCGTGCTGGGCCGCTCCGGTGGGCTGCTGCAGCCGGTCGGCAGCGTCGGCGGGCTGGGCAAGGGGGAGCGGATCTACGCGGTCCGGTTCGCCGGACCGGTCGGGTACGTGGTGACCTTCCGCCAGACCGACCCGCTCTACACGCTCGACCTGCGCGACCCCGGTCACCCGACGGTCACCGGCGAGCTGGAGATCGACGGGTACTCGGCCTACCTGCACCCCGCCGGGGACGGCCGGTTGATCGGGGTCGGGCAGGCAGCCACCAGCCAGGGGCGCAACCTCGGCGTGCAGGTGTCCCTCTTCGACGTCGCCGACCCGGCCAAGCCGGCCCGGCTGGCCCGCTACGAGCTGCTCGGCAGCGGGCACTCCACGGCCGAGTTCGACCCGCACGCGTTCCTCTACTGGCCGGCGACGGGGCTGATGGTGGTACCGGTCCGGGGCGGTGCGCTGGCGCTGAAGGTGGCGGACCGGACCCTGCAGAAGGCGGGCGAGCTGACCCCGCGGGGTGGGGCGTTGCTGCGCTCGCTGGTCATCGGTACCACCTTGTGGACCGTCACCACGACGGGGCTTGCCGCGGCCGACCTCGGCTCGCTGGCCCCCCAGGCCTGGCTGCCCTATTGAGCGTGTCCCAACCTTGTTTCGGCAGGTGGTCGTGGGTTGACAGTGGGGCTGATGGTGGTCAGCCGCAGTTCAGTAGGGGTGATCCACTTTGTGGCGCGAGAGCCACCGTCGGGGTGGGCCCTGATCACGAT
>WNFU01000158.1_pt1 | contig 83771 bp, 79 predicted proteins | sample 5400121 | NCBI WGS metagenome assembly WNFU01 (sample SAMN13153360, study PRJNA577476) | soil metagenome | isolation source: 100 cm soil or saprolite under grassland replicate 1 | place: USA:California | collected 2016-06-15
CCCGCTTGAGCACCTTCCAGACCGTCGAGTGAGAGAAGCCTGTGACGGCCGCGACCAGCCGCGGTCCCCAGCCCGTCTCCCGCCGGCAAGCGCAGATCCGCTCCTGCAGCTCGGGCGCGAGCTCGCGCGGGCTGCGGCCCGGTCGGCTCGAGCGATCAAGCAGACACGCAAGGCTCGAGCGCGCCTGCTCGCCCGCCCCGCGCCAGCGATGCCACCAGCGGTGCGCGGTCGCCGGCGAGACACTGAAGGCCGCCGCGGCGGCCTTCATGCTCATTCCCCCTTCAATTTCATTCCCCCTTCAATTGCCTGGACGAGCGCGAGCCGGCCCGCCAGTCCGAGCTTGGCGTTACGGTGAAACATCATCCGGGTCCCTCCTTAAGGCGTGAGTCCTCGCAGACCCACAGCCTCAAAGGAGGCCCGGATGTCCTCTCAGCCGTTCACAACGTGTGTAGGCGTGACACCTAGTAGGGGCGGCGGAACTGCAGCCGGTGCGGAATTTCGGGCGTCGGATGGTTGCAGCCGTTCGCTAGAGTCCTCGCGTGGCGGGCGTGGCCGGCGAATCCGAAGCGCTGCTTGCCGAACGCATTGAGCGCGAGTTCGTCGACGGCCTCCTCGACGGCCGCGGGCCGTTCGACCGCTACTGCCGCGAGGTGGAGGCGAGCGGCCTGCTCGAGCACCTCCAGGCGGGTTACGAGGAGTTCTGGGGGATCATCGAGAGATCGAGCGGCTACAACACCGGGCGCCTTGGCGACGAGGAGGGGATGCGCCTCTACACGCTCGTGCGCGAGCTCCAGCCGGAGACCGTAGTCGAGACGGGCGTCTGCAACGGGTTTTCGACGGCGTTCCTGCTGCTCGGGCTCGACCGGAACGGCGTCGGCGAGCTGCACTCGCTTGACCTGCCGGATGTGGTCGGCGAGGTGTACGACCCCGGGACCTTTTGGGAGGGCAAGCGGGGCGCGGCGATCCCGCCCGGGAAGGAGCCGGGGTGGGTGATCCCGGACGAGCTCCGCGGGCGCTGGCGGCTCGTGCTCGGGCGCAGCCAGGAGGAGCTGCCGCGGCTCCTCGAGCGCCTCGGAACGCTCGACTTCTTCATGCACGACAGCGAGCACTCGTACGAGTGCATGCGCTTCGAGTTCGAGACGGCGTGGCGCGCGCTGCGCGACGGTGGCGTCCTCGTCGCCGATGACTGGGACTGGAACGACGCGTTCATGGAGCTGGCGCAAGAGACCGACCGAACGCCGGTGACGCTCGGGAAGAAGCTCATACTGCTGCGCAAGTAGCGGCGACTGGGCCGTGGCCAATTGACCAGCAAGACTGCTTCGCTGCCCAGACTCAAAGGAAATTCCTGGAAACGGACCGCCGCCAGAAAGTGTCGAAGGGATAAGTGTCGAAGGGAATGCGGGTTAGCGGGTCAGATGGGATGAACCACGACACGCTTGCCATGCAGAGGGTCGTGGGTTCGAATCCATCGCCGCGGCCGGGCTCGAGCTTCTGCGGGAGCGCTTCGAAGTCGACGTGGACACGAACGGTGACCTCGCCGGCAAGATCGGCGGCTACTAGAGGCTTGATGTGAAACTCACGCCGCTGGCCTCGCAACCAGCGCCCGAGCGCTCGGTCGTACCGGGAACCGTCGAAAGAGCTTCCTGCTCGGTGGAAAATCTAAGCGTCGCCCCGGTGCCCCGGCTACGAGCCGGGCACCGGGGCAGGTCTTGCAAACGTGCCCTTCTACGGACCCGGATCCCTGGAACCCGCGGCGCGTGCCATTACGGGCAGCCAGGAAAGTCGTGGTCGTCGATCCGGAAGACGGGCGGGTTGGCGTGCGGAGCAACGAACGTCACATAGTTCACCGCCCCAGTGGTGCTCGAGGCCTGGGCCGGATCATCACCGCCCTCGACGAAAACGGCACCGTTCGGAAGGCCCGGCCCGTACGTCTTCGAGCTGCAGTCTGAATGTGTGAAGGTCACCGCACCCGAGGCCACAGTCACGATCACGATGCCCGGGTGGTGATGCCAGCCGCTGTAGCCGCCCGGAGCGATGTCGACCCTCGCGACGCGGACGTCGGTCGGATCTTTCGTCTGGAACTTGATCCGGTCGCTGTTCAGTTTGACCTTGTGGGTCAGGTTCCCCGTGCCGAGAGGGGTCGTCGTGAAATTGAACGGCGTGTGCGATGCGAGAGCCACGGTCACGAACGTTCCGATCACCGCCACTCCGACGGTCGCTGCAATCCACTTGTTCTTCGAACCTAATACACGCAAGACTTTCTCCTCTCCCTGAAGGATCCGCCCGTGTTCTGTGGGCAGTCGGCCCAGTCGGGCCATCATTGACTTTTGTGACGTCTGAGTCAATCGAGAAACGCGCTGAGGAGGGAAGCGAGTGCGTCTCAGTGACCGGCCATTTCACATCAAGCCTCTAGTTCAGCTGGCCGGCGAACTTCGTGCCCTCGAGGGCGGCCCGAACCTCGCCGTAGTTCTCGATCAGCTCCTCGTGCGCGGTCGGGTTGACCTTCTGGAGCGAGGAGGAGACTGAGGCACGCTGGACGCCGAGGAACTCGAAGAGCGAGGCGAAGCCGCTCTCCTCGTCGGCGACCAGGTCCACGAATCTCGTCACGAGAAAGGAGCCTAGTCGCGTCAGTAGGCTTCTAGGCCGTGAAGGCCAAACGCGTTCTCGTCACCGGCGGCGCGGGGTTCATCCCGTCGAACTTCGTGCGCCACCTCCTGGAGGCGACGCCGTACGAGGTCGTCTCCCTCGACGCCCTCACCTACGCGGGCAGCATGGACAACCTCGCCTCTGTGAGCGGGCACGAGCGGCACTCGTTCGTCCACGGCGACATTCGCGATCCCGACCTCGTGCGCCAGGTCGTAGGGGAGGTGGACGTGATCGTCAACGCGGCCGCAGAGTCGCACGTGGAGAAGTCGATCGAGGCAGGCGCGTCGGAGTTCGTGACGACGAACGTCGAGGGGACGCAGATCCTGCTCGACGCGATCCGCAAGACTCCTGTCGAGCGCTTGATCCTGATCTCGTCGAGCGAAGTCTACGGGTCGGCGCTCTACGCGCCGATGGACGAGGAGCATCCGCTCAACCCGCGGAGCCCGTACGCGGGGACGAAGGCCGGCGCCGACCGGCTCGCGTACTCGTACTACGTCACGTATGGGCTGCCGATCGTCATCGTCCGCCCGTTCAACAACTACGGGCCGAGCCAGCATCCGGAGAAGGTGATCCCGCGCTTCATCACGCAGGCGCTCTCGGACGAGCCGCTGACGATCCACGGCGACGGGCACGCGAGCCGCGACTGGCTCTACGTGGACGACGACGCCGAGGCGATCGAGTCGATCATCGCGGCCGACGACCGGATCGTCGGCGAGGTGATCAACGTCGCGACGGGCATCGACATCACCGTCTCGGACATCGCCGACAAGGTGCTGGAGCTCGTTGGCAAGCCGTCGTCCCTGAAGGTGCACGTCGACGAGCGGCCGGGACAGGTCGACCGCCACATCGGCTCGACCGAGAAGGCGGAGAAGCTGCTCGGCTGGAAGGCGCGAACCTCATTCGAGGACGGGCTCGAGCGCACCATCTCGTGGTACCGCGACAATGAGGCTTGGTGGACGGCTCCGGAGCGCCGCCCGGCAAACGTCTTCTCGTCCTAGGGGCGGGACCCGCGCAGCTCGGCCTGCTGGCTGCGGCGCGCGAGCGGGGGCTGTTCGTGATCGCGCTCGACCGCGACCCCGCAGCGCCCGGTTTCCACTACGCCGACCGGCGCGCGATCATCTCGACCGAGGACGAGCCGGGCATCGAACGTCTCGCGGCCGCCGAGGGCGTTGACGGGCTGATCGCCCCGGGTACCGACTGGCCGGTGCCGATCGCCGCCCGCGTCGCTGAGCGGCTTCGACTGCCGCATCTACTCGAGCCCGGGGTCGCCGCGATCACGATCTCGAAGCCTCGGCAGCGCGAGCGCTTCGCCGAGCACGGCGTTCCGCAGCCCCGCTGGCAGGTCGTCTCGGAACCCCCAGCGAATCTCGCTGTACGCTTGCCCTGCGTGGTGAAGGCGCCGGACCGCCAGGGGCAGAGGGGGCTCACCCTCGTTCGCGCCCGGGACGAGCTGCCGGCCGCGATCACGAGCGCGCTCACCGAGTCGCGCAGCGGCCATGCGATCATCGAGGAGCTCGTCGAGGGGCCCGAGGTGCAGGTCGTCGCTTTCTCGATTGGCGGCCGCTTCTTCCCGCTCACCGTGACGGACAGGCTGACCGCCGAGCCGCCGGCCTTCGGCGTCGCGCTTAGGCACACTTGGCCGAGCGAAGCAGCCGCCGCCGACGCGTTTCGGGTCGCGGAGGCGGCTGCCGCGGCCGTCGGCGTTACGGACGGCCCGACTCACGTCGAGCTCCGTTTCGGGCCGGACGGCCCGCAGGTGATGGAGCTTGCCGCGCGCCTCGGCGGCGGGCACAACGCGGAGCTCTGCCGGGCAGCGGTTGGCGTCGACCTCAACGGCTTCGCTTTGGCGGCTGCGCTCGGAGAGCCGATCGCTGAAGGAGATCTGCAAGCCGAGCCTCAGGTCGGCAGCGCTCTCGTCCGCTTCCTCGTGCCGCCGGAGGGAGTCCTCCAGGAGGTCGACGGCGTCGAAGAAGCTCGCGCCGTCGAAGGGGTGCAGGAGGTTCGCATCTACCGCGAGCCCGGCCACGTCTTCGGAACCTTCCTGCGGGGCGCCGACCGAGCCGGAGCCGTGCTGGTCACGGGTTCGAGCAGGGAGGAGGCCGTGGACCGGGCCGACGAAGCAGCTCGTCTCATACGCTTCAAGGTCAGTGCAGAAAGTCTCGTCTAAGAAGAGGAAGACCATGCTCGGGTTCCAGCCGCCTGCGATCGGCGAGGAGGAGATCGCCGCGGTCACCGACACGCTTCGCTCCGGCTGGCTGACGACCGGCCCGAAAGCCGCGGAGCTCGAGCGGCGCTTCGCCGAGTTCGTGGAGGCCAATCATGTGCTCGCCGTCGCCTCCGGCACGGCCGCGCTTCACCTTTCGCTGCTCGCCATCGGCGTCGAGCCTGGCGACGAGGTGATTACGAGCCCCATCACCTGGCCCGCGACCGCGAACGTGATCGTGCACGCCGGGGCGACCCCTGTGTTCGCGGACGTGCGCGACTCCGACCTCAACATCGACCCCGACCACGTGGCCGAGCTCGTCAGCGACCGGACGAAGGCGATCATGCCCGTCCATCTCGCCGGCCAGCCGGCCGACATGGATCCGCTTCTCAACCACGGCATCCCGGTCGTCGAGGACGCGGCTCACGCGGCCGAGAGCGTCTATCGCGGGCGCAAGATCGGCTCCCTCTCCGAGGCGACCTGCTTCTCGCTCTATGCGACGAAGAACATCGCCGCCGGCGAGGGCGGGCTGATCGCGACGAACGACGCCGACGTCGCGGGCGCGATCGAGAACCTGCGGCTGATGCGCCGCGGCGGCGGCTCCCTCTACGACATCGTCGTCCCGGGCTACAAGGCGAACCTCTCCGACGTCCTGGCCGCGATCGCGCTTTGCCAACTGGACAAGGTCGAGGAGCACGGCGAGATCCGGAAGCGCCAGTTCGCCGCCTACGACGACGGAATCGCCGCGCTCGCGGGGATCGAGCCGCTTGCGCGTGACCCCCGCGACACGCACGCCTACCACCTCTACATCGTGCGGATCGACGCCGAGCTCGCCGGCGGCAGCCGCGACGAGTACCAGCGCCTGCTCGCCGAGGAGAACATCGCGACGAGCATCCACTTCCTGCCGGTGCACCGGCTGACCGCATACCGCGAGCGCTTCCCCGACCAGCCGCCGCTCCCTGTCGCCGAGCGCGCGGGAGCGGAGGTGCTGTCGCTGCCGCTTTCGCCGGCCCACTCCGACGAGGACATCGCCGACGCGGTCGCCTCGCTCCGACGCGTGCACGCGACCTTGACAGGATGAGAGGCCCCTTACGCGTTGGGCTGACGGTGCTCGTCACCGGCCTCTGCCTGGCCTACCTGATCTGGAAGATCGACTTCTCCCGCAGCGTGGACGTCCTGACCCAGGCCGACCCAGGCTACTTCCTGTTGGCCGTCTTCCTCATGATCGTGACGACCGTGCCCATGGTCTGGCGCTGGCAGTTGCTGCTGCGCGCCAAGGGTGTCGACGACGAGCTGGACTGGCTCACACGGGCGTACTTCGTCTCGTACGCGGCGGGGCAGTTCCTGCCGACCTCCGTGGGCGGCGACGCGGTGCGCATCTTCGAGACGGCGCGGCGCCACCCCGGTCGCGGGGGGACCGCCGCCGCATCAGTCCTCCTCGAGCGGGCGATCGGCGGCGCAGCCACGCTCGTGCTGGCCGCGATCGGCTTCCTGCTCGCGATCGGGCATTACGACGTCGGCCCCTACGTCTGGGTCGAGCTCGTCTTCGTCGTCGGGACCATCTTCGCCGGCTTCCTTCTCTTCTCGCGCAGGGTGCGGCCGCTGCTGGCGCTGGCCCGGCCGCTGCTTGCTCCTTTCCGCGCCGAGCGGCTCGCCGGCCAGGTCTACACAGCCCTTCACTCCTACCGCGAGAACGCGGGCCTGCTGCTCGGGGTTGCGACACTCACCCTCGGTGTGCAGGCGGTGCGCGTGCTCGCGATCTGGTTCAGCGCCGAGGCCGTAGGGATCGACCTCTCTCCGCGGCCCTATTACGTGATGGGGCCGCTCCTGTTCCTCGTGATGCTCGTTCCGTTCACCATCAACGGGCTCGCCGTCCGCGAATCGTTCTTCGTCAGCTTCCTCGGGGGCCTCGGCGTTGACCCGGACGAGGCGTTCGCCGCCGGCTTCCTGTTCTTCCTCGTCATCGTCGCGCTGTCCCTGCCGGGTGGCGTGATCCTCGCGTGGGAGAGCCTTCGCGGTTCCCGCTCCGGCCCTGCGTCCGTGCGCGAAGCCGATGGCTAGGGCGGCGCCGGCACGGGCACGGGGGACGCCCGACGTCTCTGCCGTCGTCGTCACCTACGACGCGCTCCCATGGCTCGAGCGCTGCCTGGAAAGCTTGCGCGGGCCGGCCGCCGAGGTGATCGTCGTCGACCACGGCTCGACCGACGGGACGCTCGAGCTCGTCAAGACGCGTTTTCTCGAGGCACGCGTCGTGGAGCAGGAGAACCGCGGCCTCGGAGGCGGCTCGAACGCGGGCATGCGAATCGCGTCGGGACGGTACTTCCTCCTCCTCAACTCGGACGCCTGGCTCACCGAGGGCGCGCTCGAGCGGCTCGTCGCCTTTGCCGACGACCACCCGGAGGCGGCGGTGGTGGGCCCGCGGCTCCTCAACCCCGACGGCACGCTTCAGCGTTCCGTGCGCGGCTTCCCGACCCTGTGGCGGATCACGACCGAATATCTCTTCCTGCGCAAGCTGGCGCCGCGCTCCCGGGCGCTGAACTCCTTCTACGCCGGCGGCTTCGACCACGACGAGGTGCGTCGGGCCGAGTTCGTGATGGGCGCGTGCATGCTCGTCCGACGCGACGCTGCGGACGCGGTGGGCCTCTTCGACGAGGACTTCTTCATGTACAGCGAGGAGACGGACTGGTGCTATCGCTTCCGTCAGGCCGGGTGGGAGGTGCTCTTCTACCCCGAAGCCGAGGTCGTTCACGTCGGCGGCGCGACGACGACGCGGAACTGGGGGGCGAGCTTCCGCGAGCAGGTGCGGGGGCATCTGCGCTTCCTCGCCAAGCACCACGGCGTGCGCGAGGCGGAGCGCGCACGGCGCCTGATGCTTTGGGCGCTGCGGGCGCGAGGGCTCCTCTTCCGCGGCGAGCGTGGGCGCGCCTACCGGGGCGCCGCGCGGTGGCTACGGTCGGGCAAGGCGGCCTCGCTCCTAGAATCGCGCGAGTGAAGGCCCTCGTCGTCGACGTCGGCTGGGTCAACGGCCCGGCGGTGCTTCGCTGATCCCCGAGGCGGTCGAACGGAGGGCTCGCTGGGTCCTCGACACGATCGGAGCGAGGGAGGTCGGCTTCGGCGACGACGTGCCGTACCGGGCCGACGCGTGGGAGCAGGTCGAGCGGGGCGAGCGGCCGGAGGGAGACGAGCTCGCCGAGGCGTTCTTCCACCTCGCCCGGATCGAGGAGCGCGACGGCGCGCGCGACGAGCACGACCGCTTCCGCGCGTCCGCGTCCTGTCTCGACCCGCTCGACCCGCCGCTCGAGCGGCTGCGCCGGCGGCTGGGCATCGAGCCGCCGCGCTGGGGCGGCGCCCGCTTCTCCGTCGCCCTCACGCACGATGTCGACACCCCCTGGAAGTGGACGCGGATCGGCCTGCGCGGCGCAGCCGCGCGGGCGAAGGCGGACGTGCTCGGCCGCCGCCTCGGGCCCGCCCTGCGCGAGCTGCGCGGGCTGGCGGCCGCCCCCCTCCATCGGCTCCGCGGCACGGATCCCTTCTGGAGCTTCGACCGCATCCTCGTGGACGAGCGGCGCTGCGGCGCCTCCTCGACCTTCTTCGTCATGGCCGGGCACGCGCACGCCCTCGACGGCCCGGCGCCGGACTCGTACGAGCGGCTGCGCCCCCGGCTCGTCGAGATGCTGCTCGCGGGCCACGCCGAGGTCGGCCTTCATGGGAGCTACTCCGCCGCCGACGACCCCGCTCGCCTGGGTGCCGAGAAGGCGACGCTCGAAGACCTTGCGGGGCCGGTCGGCGGCCAGCGCTACCACTTCCTCCGGCTCGATCCGCACCGCAACCTCGGCCACCTCGAGGAGGCCGGCTTCGCCTACGACTCGACGCTCGGCTTCGCGGACGAGCCCGGCTTTCGCGCCGGTATCGCTCAGCCCTTCCGGCCTTGGGACCTCGAGGGCGACCGCCCCCGGGATCTCGTCGAGGTGCCGCTCGCGGCCATGGACGTGACGCTTTCCGCCCAGCGCTACCTCAATCTGACCGCACGCCAGGCAGACGCGAGACTGTCTGCTCTCCTCGACTGGGCTGCCGAGCACGGCGGCGGGTTCGCCGTCCTCTGGCACTCGGAACAGTTCGACTCGACGACGGCGCCCGGCTGGGACCGCCTCTACCTTCGCTTCATCGAGGAGGTCCGCGCTCGCGGCGGTGTCTGCGTCCAGGCCGGCACACTTGCCGAGGAGGCCCGGGCATGGCTGTCGTGAGCCAGCAGATCCGCCTCCACCGAACCGGAGCCGGGCGCATCGGGTCGTCGGTGCTCTTCCTGGCCATCCTCGCGGCCGCGCCCGCGGCGCTCGGGCTCGCGCGCCTCCTCCCGCCCGACGCGGCCGGCCTCGCCCTCCGCCTCAGCGCTGCGTCCTGCTGCGTCCTGCTCGTGCCGGGGGCGATCGTCGTCCGCGCGCTCGGGCCCCCGGCCGCGCTCGGGGTGGCCGTGGCCGCGTCGCTCGCCTGGAGCCTCGCGCTCCTCGCGGGGGCGCTCGCCCTCACGTTCGCGTTCAACGGGTCGATCGAGACCACCCTGTGGTTGGTCGCTGCGGCTGCGGTCGCGGCGCTCGTGCCGGCGCTCGCCCGGGCTCCGGTCGCCTCGGAGCGAAGCGAACGCCTCGCGCTCCTCGGCGTCCTCGCGGCGGGAGTCGCTTTCGCCGGCGCGGTCTGGTGGGCGGCGGACACGATCCAGGGTGACGGCCTTTTCCACCTCGGGCGGGTCCGCAAGCTGGAAACGCTCCACCTCAGCTCCGTGAACGTGGTCGACGAGTTCCGGGACGGCGGTCTCCATCCCGGTTACGCCTTCCCGCTCTGGCACGCGGCGCTCGCCCTCGTCGCACGTCTGGCCGGCGTCGATCCGGCTGTCGCGGTGCAACACGCGCCGGCGGTGCTGACGCCGCTCGCGCTCGTCCTCGCCTATGCCGCCGGTGCGGCTGTCTTCCGCTCGTACGGCGGCGGAATCGCTGTGGCGGGCGCGCAGGCCGGACTGCTCGGTTTCTCGCGGGCGGGGACGGGCTCGTTCGACTTCCTCGCGCTGCCGCCGGCGGTCGCCCGCGCGCTCCTCGCACCTGCGCTGCTCGCCCTCGTCTTCTCGCTCGCGGCGGGAGGGCACAGGCGGCATCTGCTCTCGATCGCGGCCGCCTCGCTCGGGCTCGCCATCGTCCACCCGACGTACGCATTCTTCGTCGCCCTGCCCCTCGCAGGCTTTCTGCTTGCGCGGCTCGCGCTGGCCCCGCACCGGTGGCGCGAGGCGTTGCGGATCGCCGCGACGCTGCCAGCCGTCCTGCTACCCGCGGGGCTCTATGCCCTCTGGCTGCGACCGATCGTCGACAAGACGGTCTCGCACGATCCCAACGCCGCCGAGCGTGCGCGCGGGGTGATCCACTACGCCGGGCAGATCGACGTCGTCGGCGGATCCTTCCGCCTGTCGCCGGACCTGATCTCGCGCGGCGGCGCCGTCACCGTCGCCGGGCTGCTCGCGATACCGCTTGCGGGACTCGCGGGCGGGCGCCGCTGGGCCGCCTACGTGCTCGGGGCCTCGCTCGCGATCCTGCCCGTCGTCCTGCTCCCCTTTGCCTTCACCGAGCTCTCCGACGCCGTCTCGCTCTCGCAGTCGCGGCGGCTGATCGCTTTCCTGCCGATCCCCTTCGCGGTCGCCGGCGTAGCAAGCCTGCTCGGACGCTTGCGCCTCGCCGGCTGCCTGGCCGCCTTCGCCGCGGGCGGTGCGCTCCAGCTCCTCTACCCGGGCGAGTTCACGTACCGGCTCATCCTCGGCGGCCCTGCCTGGACGGTCTGGGTCGCGATCGCCGGCGCCGCGGCCGCCCTCATAGCGAGCGCTGTTGTGCGGAAGACGCTCGTGCACAGCGGCCCCGCGTGGACGGCGGCCGTCGCTCTCGCTTTCGTCGTCCCGATCGCGGGTGCCGGCTTCATCAACCTCCGGCGGGACGAGCCCGCCCCGATCCAGCTCACGCCGGGGCTCGTCCACGCGCTCCGCACCGATGTCGGGAAACGCGATGTCGTCTTCTCCGACCTCGCCACGAGCTACCGCATCGCCGCCTACGCACCTGTCTACGTCGCGGCGGCCCCGCCGGCGCACGTGGCCGACACCGAGGACAACAGGCCCTATGAGCGGCGCATGGACGTGATCGAGTTCTTCCGGACGGGCGACCTCGCCATTCCGCGCCGCTACCGGGCCGGCTGGATCGTCGTCGCGCGCCGCCGCTTCAAGCTCGAGCTCCCGATGCGCCCCGTCTACGAGGACGAGCGGTTCGCGCTCTTCCGCCTCAGGGCAAATTCGTGACGATGAAGGCGAAGGACGCCCGCCCGACGTTCTCCTGGATGTCGAGTGCCTCCACCTGAAGCCGGTACGAGCCGTCCGGCAGCGTCGAGCTCTCGAAGTTGTGCGCGAGATAGAACTCGTTGCGTCCGGGCCGATTGGGCCGGCTCATGAACGTGCCCGGCGCGTAGATCGAGTCGAAGAACGATGGGAGCGGGTGGTCGAGGCGGAAGTCGACAGCCGTCTCCCACCGGCGAATCACGTTCCCGTCCTGCACGATGCGCCAGCGAATGAACGCAGGAGAGAGGCGCGCCTCGGCCCACGGAGGAGGCGGCAGGGGGGTCGGCGAGAGGTCGTAGGCGTCGACGGTCACGTCGACCAAGCCGGTCACGAGGTCGGGCCCGATGGGGAGCCCGCCTGAGTAGAAGGTGAGCGCGGGGATCAAGGGCACGGTGTCGTCGACGTAGGGCGCAAGCGCGCCAAGCCGGAGCGGATTGACGTACATGCGCCCCTGGCGCTCCGCGAAGTGCACGTGGCCGTGGCCCGGCACGATGCGGCCGATCACCTGGTGCCGAGCAACGCGCTGCCGCTGTCGGACCGCGGGGAAGATGTGCCAGTACGAGAACTCCCTCCCGCTTTGCGACAGAACCGTGACCGCCTGCCCGCGCACATGGGCCCGCCCCGCCTCGACGGCGTAGACGGGCGCGAGGTCCGGGCCGCAGACGTCGATCCCGAAGTGGAAGCTCAGCGAGGTGCCCAGGATGCGCGGATCGTTGAAGTAGCCCCGCACCGCGTGGGGCTGGGTGAAGGGGCGGAGCGGCCACGAGTAGGCCGAAGCCGCGGCTGGGAGGAAGAGAGCCAGGACGGCGAGTAGGCCGGCAATGCGGGGGAGTCCACCCACGAGAGAGTTGTAGCAGGCTCGGGAGCCAGCGTCCGTCTCTGCGAGCATGCTCTGCACGGCATGAAGACTCGCTTCCTGATCGTGGCGGGCGTGCTCATCGCCGGAGCCGCGAGCGGCGTTGGGCTGTGGGTCGCCTCGCACGACCGGCCACGGGTCGTCCGCGGGTCGCCGACGATCGAGTTCGTCCCGAGCGACAAGCCGAAGGCCGGCTCGCGTCCCGCGAAGCTCGTACGCAGCCGTCCGTGGCCGACCTACGGGTACGACGCCCGGCGCAGCCACCTTGCGGCCGACTTCGGGCTCCGCCCGCCGTTCCGACGGCTTTGGAGCCTGGCAACGGGCTGGTTCATCGAGTTCCCGCCGAGCATCGCCTACGGGCGCGTCTTCGTGGCGCAGCTGCGGGGGCGCTTCTACGCGCTGGACGCAAAGACGGGAAAGGTGGATTGGGAAAGGCGCTTCCGCGCCTGTACGGCGGCCTCGCCGACGGTCGGCGAAGGCCTCGTCTACCAGCCCTTCGTCCCGGAGCCGTGCAACTACGCGGATCGCAGGGATCCCGGCTTCGTGATCGCGTTTCGGGTGCGCGACGGCCGTATTCGCTGGCGGTTTCCCGTCGCAAGCGAGTCGTCGACGCTCCTCGTCGGCAACTCTGTGTACTTCGGTGCCTGGGACCACAGGCTCTACTCGTTGAACGCCCGCACCGGAAAGCGGCGGTGGAGCTTCAAAGCCGACGACGAGCTGAACAGCTCGCCCGCCTACGCCAGAGGGACGATCTACATCGGCTCGGACGGGGGCAGCCTGTACGCGATCGACGCGAGGACGGGGAGACTGCGCTGGCGCGCGCGCTCGTTCTCGAGCCTCCGCTGGGGACGCGAGTACTTCTACGCGACGCCCACGGTCGCCTACGGGCGCGTCTACATCGGGAACTCGGACGGCATCGTCTACGCCTACGGGGCGCAGAGCGGCCGGCTGCTCTGGGCGCAGAGGGCAGGGACGTACGTCTACTCGGCCGCCGCCGTCTGGCGCAAGACCGTGTACGTCGGCTCGTACGACGGCAAGCTCTACGCGCTCGACGCGGCGACGGGCGACGTCAAGTGGACGCACCAATCGCCAAGCGCGATCCACGGCGCTCCAACCGTCATGGCCGGGCTCGTCTACTTCTCGAGCTGCGGGACGTGCGGCCACAACGCCTCGCGCGAGGCGAAGTTCGGTCGGCGGGGCACGTACGCGGTCGACGCGCGGACCGGCAGGCTCGTCTGGAGCTTCCCCGACGGACGCTACTCGCCGATCGTCGCCGACTCCGAGCGCGTCTACCTGGTCGGCAATACGCGCGTGTACGGGCTCGATCCGTGCCTCCCGCGGCGCCGGCGCACCCTCGCGCTCGGACAACGGGCCTGCTAGCGGCGCCCGGGGGCTAGCATCGGCGCCTCGATGCGGGTGCTTCTCGTGACGATGTACTTCCCGCCGGCCGGCGGAGGGGGCGTGGCTCGCGCGCTGAAGCTCGCCGAGCACCTGCCCGAGCTCGGGATCGAGACGCACGTGCTCGCCCCGGACGACTCGAAGTGGGTGCACCGGGACGACGAGACGGCCCTGCCGCCGCGGGCGCGCGTCCACCGTGCCCGCTATCTGGGGCCGCGAGCACGGCGCCCCGCCGAGGAGCTGCACGGCCTCACCGGCCTCGACCGCGCAGCCCGCTCAGCGCTTCTGTTCTACCGGCGGCTGCTGCTCCCGGACGAGTTCGTCGGCTGGGCCTTGACGGCGATTCCGGCTGCGATCCGGATCGTGCGCAGCGAGCGAATCGACGTGGTCGTCACGACCTCACCCCCAATGACGGTGAACCTGATCGGGGCCGCCGTCAAGCGGGCGACCGGGGTGCGCTGGGTCGCCGACCTCCGTGACTCGATCGCGGCGAAGCCGGATCGGCGCGTCGAGCGGCTCGCGGTGCGTGTGAAGGAGCGCGGCCTGACGCTCGTCGCGCGCCTGGTCGCGCGGCGGGCCGACGCGGTCGTCGCCGTCACGGAGACGATCGCGGAGGAAGCGCGGCAGCTCGGCGCCCGCGGATCGGTCGCGGTGATTCCGAACGGCTGCGACTTCGAGGACTTCGAGGGCCTGGAGTACCGTCGCGGCGAGCGCTTCCGGATCACGCACACGGGCAGCTTCTTCGGCAAGCGCGACCCCCGGCCGTTCCTCGCCGCGCTCGCCGAATCGAAGCTCGACGTCGTCGCGCGCTTCGTCGGGGGCCTTCCTGCGGCCGACCGCGAGTGGGCCGAAGGCCTCGGCCTCGGCGATCGCCTCGAGGTGCTCCCCTACGTGCCGCGTCGCCGGGCACTGGAGCTCCAGCGCGACTCGGAGGCGCTCCTGCTGCTCCTGCCCGAGGCCGGCGGCCGCGGTCGCACCGTCCCCTCCGGGAAGATCTTCGAGTACCTCGCCGCGGAGCGGCCGATCCTTGCGGCTGTGCCGACTGACGGCGCGGCCGCGCGGCTGATTCACGAGACGGGCGCGGGCGTCGTCGTCGCCCCCGAAGACGTCGCCGGGATCCGCGAGGCTCTGGCCGGGCTCGAGCGCCGCTGGCGGGCGGGCGCGCTGAACGGCACTCCGCTCGCCCCCGAGCAGCGCGACCGGCTCTCCCGCCGTGCGAGGACGGCCGAGCTCGCCGAGCTTCTTCGGAGCCTCGTGTGAAGGTCGTCGTGCTGACGACCTCGTACCCCCGCTACCCGGGAGACGTGCCCGGCCGGTTCATCGCAGATGCAGTCGAGCGCCTACGTGAGAGGGGCGTCGAGGTGCGGGTGGTCGGGCCCAACTCCTTCCGGCACTACGGGATCGCCTACGGGGACGGGATCGCCGGCAACCTGCGGCGACGACCGTTGCGAGCTCTGCTCCTCCCGCTCTTCACCGCGGGCTTCGCGCGCGCGGCCCGGAGGGCGGCGGTGGGTGCCGACCTGCTCCACGCTCACTGGCTGCCCTCGGGCGCGGCGGCGCTCCTCTGCCGGAAACCCTTCGTGGTCCAGGTCTGGGGCACCGACGTCGAGCTCGCGCGACGAGCGCCCTGGCTGGCTCGACGCATCCTGCGCCGCGCCCGCCTTGTCATCTCCCCCTCGCAGGCGCTTGCGGGCGAGGCCCGAAAGCTCGGGGCGCGCGCCGTGCGGGTCGTCCCGAGCGGCGTCGCCATCCCGGACGAGATCGGCGAGGAGGTCGACCCGCCGGAGGTGCTCTTCGCCGGCCGGCTCTCCCGTGAGAAGGGGATCCTGGAGCTCGTCGAGGCCGCGCAGGCGGCGGGGGCGAAGCTCGTCGTGGCCGGAGACGGCCCTCTCCGTTCGAAGGTCCCCGGCGCGCTCGGCTTCGTCCCCCACGACGAGCTCTTCCGGCTCTACGAGCGCGCCGCGATCGTCGCCTGTCCGTCGCACCGCGAGGGGTTCGGCGTCGTCTGCGCCGAGGCCATGGCCCACGGGCGCCCCGTCGTGGCCGGGGCCGTCGGCGGCCTCCTCGACCTCGTCGTGCACGAAGAGACCGGGCTCCTCGTCCCGCCGGGCGACGTCGATGCGCTTCGAGCGGCGCTCCAGCGGCTGCTCGGCGACCGTGACCTCCGCCGCCGTCTTGGCGCCGCCGCACGCGAGCGAGCGCGCGTCCACCTCTCGTGGGACGTGGTGACCGAGGCGACGCTCGCCGCCTACCGCGGCGCCCTGGTAGGCGCGTGACGGGGACGAGCCGCCTTTCCACCCTGGCGTTCCTCGCGGCGCTCTTCTGCGCCACCTTCGAGAAGTTGCACTGGCGAGTGCCCGCCACCCTCCGACTCGCCGATCTCCTCTCGCTCCTCTTCGTCGCCGTCTTCGTGGCGAAGCGGCTCTACGCCTCGGACCACAGGCTGCCCCGGACGGGGGCGGTGCTCGCCGCGTTCCTCGCCGCGTTCGTGCTCGTCGACCTCGCCGGCTTCTACAACCTCGAGACGACTCAGGGGGTGAACCAGTTCGGGAAGGGGATCGTCACCTTCCTGATCCACTTCACCTTCCTCGTCTGCGCCGTCGCTTTTCTCGTCCGCCGGTCCGAGCGCTTCTTCTGGCGGGCGCTCGGCTGGTTCCTCGCCGGCATGGCCTTCAACGCCGCGTACGGGTTCCTGCAGCTCGCCTTTGCCGTGAGCGGCCACAACCTCGACGCCGCCGTCCTCTCCCCGCTTACCGGCGGGGCCTCGTCGATCAACATCTACGGCGCCGTCAAGGGGGCGAGCGTCTACCGGCCCAACGCGCTCACCGGCGACCCGAACCACCTCGGGATCGTGCTCATCGTCCCGCTCCTCGTGCTCGCCCCGATCTACCTCCGGCTCGAGCCTCGGCACCGGCTCCGGGTTCCGCTCGCCCTCCTGCTGGCCGGGCTGTTCGTGATGGAGCTCGCGACGCTCTCGCGCAGCGGCCTGCTCGGCCTCGCAGTGGGTGCCGCGCTCCTCGCGGTCCCGTACCGGGGCCTACTCCTGTCGAAGCAGCTCCTCGTCCCGCTGGGCGGCGTCGCCCTCGTCCTCGCGGCGGTCATTCTGCGGCGGCTCGACTTCTTCACCGCGGTCTTCCGCGCCCGGCTCAACACGGGCTCCGCCGCGACCTCGGTGCACCTGCACCTCGATGTCTACGACTTCATCCCGCAGGTGCTCCACTCGCACCCGCTCTTCGGCCTCGGCTTCAACAACTTCTCCGTCTACTACGAGTTCGTCACGGGCAAGACGGATTGGGGCCCGCACTCCTTCTACGTCGCCTTGCTCGTCGAGACCGGGCTGATCGGGACGGCGCTCTTTGCGACGTTTCTCTGGTACCTCTTCCGGCGACTCAAGGCGGCGAGGGCGATCGGCCGGGCCCTCGCGGCGAAGCAGGATCCGGCCGCGGCGCGGGTCCGACCCCTCGCCTGGGGCCTGACGGCCGCGCTCGTGGGAACGATGGCGGCGAACGTCTTCTACCTGACGATGACATTCGACTACTTCTACGCATTCGCGGTGTTCGTGCTCGCCGCGCCGCTCGTCTTCGCGCGCCGGGCGGGGATGCACCCCGCCTGATCGCCTCGCCGAGTACCCTCATTGTCGAGATGGACGTCCTGCGCGTGATCCTGTGGGCCTCGTTGGGCCTCATCCTCTGGACGCACGTCGTCTACCCGCTCACCGCCGCCCTCGGGGCCCGGCTCCGCTCCTACCGGCCCCGCCGCGACGACGCCTACCTCCCGAGCGTCACGCTCGTCATCGCCGCCCACAACGAGGCAGGGGGGATCGAGCGGCGGCTCGAGAACGCCCTTGCGCTCGACTACCCGGCGGACCGCGTGGAGGTGATCGTCTCCTCGGACGGCTCGAGCGACGGAACGAACGGGGTCGTCGAGCGCTACGCGGGCCGCGGCGTGGCCTTGCTCGCGAACCCCCGGGCCGGGAAGACGGCCGCCCAGGACGCCGCCGTGCGCGCGACCAGCTCGGAGGTGGTCGCCTTCTCGGATGCCAACTCGACGTGGGAGCCCGACGCGTTGCGGCTGCTCGTCCGAAATCTCGCTGACCCTGAGGTCGGGTACGTCTGCGGCCGGCTCCGGCTCGCCGATCCGGAGAGCGGCGAGAACGCCGAGGGCCTCTACTGGCGCTACGAGCTCTGGCTACGCGAGCAGGAGTCCCTTCTCGGCTCGATCACGGCCGGGAACGGGGCGATCTACGCCGTCCGCCGCTCGGTCTATCCCGAGCTCGGGCCCCGGTTCAGCCACGACATCGGGCTCCCCTACCGGCTCCGGCGACTCGGGCTCCGCGCCGTCTACGAGCCGATGGCCGTCGCCACCGAGCCCGCCGCGGCCTCGACGGGCGCGGAGTGGGGTCGCAAGGTGCGCATGCTCTCCCGCTCCTGGTTCGACACGGTGCGAGGCGGAATGCTCGACCCGCGCGGGGTCGGCCTCGTCTACTACGGCGAGCTCCTCTCGCATCGGCTGCTCCGGTACGCGAGCGGCCTGCTCCATGCAGCGCTTCTGGCCGCAAGCGTTGCGCTCGCCCCCACCTCGCTCGCGGCCCGCGTCCTCCTCGTGGCCCAGGGGCTCTGGCTTGCCCTCGCCGTCACCGGCTGGCGCTGGCCGGGCCGCGTCCCGCTCTCCGGGCTCGCCTGGTACTACCTGGTCGTCACCGCGGCGTCGGTCGCCGCCCTCGCGCGAATGCTCCGGGCCGGCCCGCAGCTGACGTGGGCCCCCGCCGAGGGAACGCGATGAGGGGGCGCGGCTACGGGGTCGCGAAGCGGGCGCTGGATATCGCCGTCGCCCTCGTCGGAGTCGTCGTGACGGCCCCATTCTTCGTGCTGATCGCGCTCGCGATCAAGCTCGAGAGCCGGGGGCCTGTGCTCTTCCGACAGGAGCGGATCGGCCGAGACGGCCGCCCGTTCCAGATCCTGAAGCTCCGAACGATGGTCGCGGGCGCGCACCTGCTGGGCCCGGGCTACCTCGTCTCCGAGGGCGATTTCAGGGTCACCCGCATCGGTGCCTTCCTGCGCAAGTGGTCCCTCGACGAGCTGCCGCAGCTCTTCAACATCCTGCGCGGTGAGATGAGCATCGTGGGCCCGCGGCCGACCCTCCGCTATCAGGTCGAGCAGTACACAGGCTTCCAGCGGCGGCGGTTGGAGGTGCCGCCGGGCGTCACCGGTTGGGCCCAGATCCGGGGGCGGAACGGTCTCACGTGGCCGGAACGGATCGTGCTCGACGTCTGGTACGTGGACCACCGCTCGCTCTCGCTCGACGTCAAGATCCTGCTGAGGACGCTCCGGGTGATCGTGCGCCCGGCCGAGGTGTACAACGAGGCGCGTGCCGACTGGGGCGAGGACGCCGGGCAACTCTCCGACACTACCGAGCGGAAGGCATAGGCCGCGCCGGCACCCCGGCGACTTGCGCGCCGGGAGGGACGTCCTGAACGACGACCGCCCCGGCGGCGACGAGCGCCTCCTCGCCGATGTGCACTCCGGGCAGGACGATCGCGCCGATGCCGATCAGTGCCCGCTCGCCGACCGTGACGACGCCTCCAAGCCGCGCGCCGGGCGCGACGTGCACGTGCGCGCCGAGGCGGCAGTCGTGCTCGACGATCGCGCCCGTGTTGAGGATGACGCCGTCGCCGATCTCGGCTGCGGCGTTGACGACTACACCTGCGAGCACCTGCGCGCCGCGCCCGAGTTGCGCCCACGGGGACACCGAAGCCCGTCTGTGAACGATCGCGGGCAGCTCGAAGCCCGCGGCCGTCAGACGCTCGAACGCTCGGGCACGCGGAGCAGCGTCTTCGACGCCACCGACTCCCACGAACGCATGCGTTACTCCCTCCTCACGGAGTCGTTCGAGCTCTCCTTCGCCGCCGAGCACCGGATGGCCCAGAAGCTCACCGCCGGCGCGGGCAGGGTCGTCGTCGACCAGAGCGGTCACTTCGAACCGGCCTGACGAGCGGATCGCGTCGAGCACGGACTTCGCGTGGCCGCCCGCTCCCAGGCCGACGAGCCGGATAATGGCTTCGGGCTCGGCCACGCGCCGATCCTACTGCGGCCTTGACCTAGACTCGGCGCGGTGCGCGTGGCCCTTCTCGACCCGCCGAGCTACACGCCCCACTACGACCACCGCCTCGCGCTTGCGCTTGCCCAGAGGGGCCACTCGGTCGACCTGCTCGCGTCCCGCTTCCTCCACGGCGAGGTCCCCGAGCCCGAGGGCTACAGCCGGCACGAGGTCTTCTTTCCCGTGAGCGGGCGGCTCTTCGCCCGTTCTCCCCGCTCGCCGCTCCGCTACCCGGTCAAAGCCCTCGAGTACCTGCCGAGCGTCGGCCTGCTGCTCCGCCGCCTCGACGAGCTCGAGCCCGACGTGGCCCATCTCCAGTGGCTGACTCAGCCCCGCCTCGACCGGCGCTGGCTTCCGGCAGTCGCCCGGAGGCGGCCGACAGTCTTCACCGCGCACAACGCGATGCTGCGCCAGGGGCCGGAGCGGCTCGACCTGTGGCGGACGATCTTCTCCGCGGTCGACGCGGTCGTGGTGCACTCGCACCGCGGCCTCGAGCGGCTGGCCGAGCTCGGCGTCGACCGCGGCCGGATCGTCCGCATCCCGCATGCCGCCTTCGACGGGGGCCACGTCGCCGTCGCCGCTCCGCCGGAAGGAGCCACCTTGCTCTTCTTCGGGCTCCTGCGGTCCCACAAGGGCCTCGACCTTCTCGTCCGCGCGCTTCCCAGGATCGCGGCGTCGGTGCCGGATGTGCAACTCGTCGTCGCCGGGGACGAGTTCGACCCGGTCGAGCCGGTCCGGGCGCTCGCCGCGGAGCTGGGCGTCGAGGACCGGATCGAGTGGCGGCTCGGCTACCTCCCGGAGCCCGAGGTCGCCGAGGTGATGAGCGGCGCAACGCTCGTCGTCCTGCCGTATCGGGAGACCGATGCTTCGGGCGTGCTTGCGACCGCGATCGGCCACGCTCGCCCGGTCGTCGTCTCGGACGTGGGCTCGCTGGGGGAGACCGTGCGCGAGTTCGGTGCCGGCGCCGTCGTCTCGCCGGGCGACGTCGACTCCCTAGCCGCCGCGTGTGAGAGGCTCCTGACCGACACCGGCGCGCTCGCGGACGCGGCGCGTGGCGCCGAGGCTGCACGGGGGGCGCTGAGCTGGGAATCGGCGGCCGCGGCCCACGAGCGCCTCTACGAAGAGGTCGTCGCGCGGCGAGCGAAGAGGCTGTGAAGCAACGGCGTGAAGGCCCGTTGGGACGGGCCTTCGGTAGAGTCGGCGCCCGATGACCGAGCTGCGTACGCCCCCCGCGGATCGGCTTCCAGACCTCGAGGCGGAACAGGAGATCGATTTCGGGCGCTACTGGAACGTTCTCCTTACCCGGTGGTGGCTCCCGCTCGGCGGGCTCGTCATCGGGCTCGTGCTCGGCTACCTCGTGGTGCTCGGCAGCCGACAGGTCTACCAGGCCAAGGCCGTCCTCTACCTCGGCCAACCGCTCTCGCCCGGGGGATCGGCTCAGGTCCAGAGCGTCGCGACGAACCCGACGACCGTCGGTCAGATCGTCCACTCCGAGTCGGCGATACGCGAGGCCGTGTCGGAGGCGGAGATGCGGCCGGGGGAGCTGAGCGGGAAGGTCTCCTCGCACGCTGTCTCCGGCTCGATCGGGAGGCTGGGCCAGTCGCCGCTGGTCGAGATCACGGTCAGGGGCTCGCGTAAGCGCAAGGTCGCCGACGCCGCGAATGCGCTCGCGGCCGTGGTCGTCAGCCGCCTCGGCGGGTACGCGAAGGCGAAGATCCAGACGTTCCGAACCGAGCTCGCGTCCGATGACAGGGAGCTCGCCGTGATTCGCGCGGAGATCGACGCGCTGAACGGACGACAGGGCCTGCCGGAGCCCGAGCGGCTCGTGCTCCTCAGCCTCGCCGAGCAGCGTCGCGCGACGGTCGAGCAGGACCGGCTCGAGGCGCGACAGTTGCTCGCCCTCGCCGAGCAGGTCGAGCAGCCGCGGGTCGTCAACGACGCCGTTGCCGTGAAGAAGACGGCACGCAGCACGCGCAACTCGGCTGCCGTCGCGGGCTTCTTCGGCCTGCTGCTCGGGATCATCGCCGCTCTCCTCTGGGAGCCGGTTGCGGCGCGCACCGGCCGGCCGGCTTAGTGCTCGAGGGCAAGCGCGTCGCCGTCGTCGTTCCCGCGTACGACGAGGAGCGGCTGATCGGGGCAACCGTCGCGGCCATTCCCGACCTCGTGGACAGGATCTTCGTCGTCGACGACGCGTCGCGCGACGGCACGGCCGAGCGGGCGCGCGCGGTCGGTGACCCGCGCGTCCAGGTCGAGAGCCATGAGCGGAACCAGGGGGTCGGCGCCGCAATTGTCACCGGCTACCGGCTGGCAATGGCGGAGCGGATCGACGTCACCTGCGTCATGGCCGGCGACAACCAGATGGAGCCGGCCGACCTGGCGGCGATCGCCGGCCCGGTCGCCCGCGGGGAGACCGACTACGCGAAGGCAAACCGCCTCTTCACCGGACGTGCCTGGGAGCTGATCCCGCGCACCCGCTACCTCGGGAACGCGGTGCTCTCGCTGCTGACGAAGATCGCCTCTGGCTACTGGCACGTCGCAGACTCGCAGTCCGGCTACACCGCCATCGCCCTTCCCACGCTCGAGCTGCTCGACGTCGACCGGGTCTACCGGCGCTACGGCTTCCCGAACGACATGCTCGTCCACCTGAACGTGCTCAACGCACGCGTGCGCGACGTTCCGTCACGCCCGGTCTACGGCGTCGGCGAGACCTCGGGCATCCGCCTGAGCCGCGTCGTGCCCTCGATCTCGTGGCTCCTCCTGAAGGGTTTCTTCTGGCGGATGCGGGAGAAGTACGTGATCCGCGACTTCCACCCGCTCGTCTTCTTCTACGTGTTCGGCTTCCTGTTCTCGATCCTCGGGCTCGTCCTCGGGGCGACGGTCACCGTCCTTCGTATCCTTGGCAACGAGCTAACCGCGGCCACAGTCGTCCTCGTTGCGCTCCTGCTCATCTCGGGCCTTCTCTTCACGCTGTTTGCGATGCTCTTCGACATGGAGTCGAACCGCGAGCTCCGCTGACCCCAGTTAGAAGTTCGTAAGGATCGGGGGGTCGGCGCCGAGGCCGTGGCTATCATCGTCCGCTCCGTGGCCAGCGCAGTCGTTACCGGAGGAGCCGGCTTCCTCGGCTCCCATCTTTGCGAGTACCTGCTTGCGCAGGGGTATCGCGTCATCTGCGTGGACAACCTCGAGACGAGCTCGCTCACCAACCTCGAGCACATCCGCGATGACGCGTTCACGTTCGTGAACCACGACGTCATCGAGCACATCGAGATCGAGGAGCCGGTCGACGTCGTCTACCACCTCGCCGCGCTCGCCAGCCCCATCGACTACCTGCGCCAGCCGCTGCATTCGCTCAAGGTCGGCTCGTACGGGACGCACAACGCGCTGGGGCTCGCCAAGTGGAAGCGCGCCCGCTTCCTGCTCGCTTCGACGAGCGAGATCTACGGCGATCCGCAGGTGCACCCGCAACCCGAGACCTACTGGGGGCACGTCAATCCGATCGGCCCGCGCGGCGTATACGACGAAGCGAAGCGCTACGCCGAGGCGATGACGATGGCGTACCACCGCCAGCAGGGCGTCGACACCAGCATCGCACGCATCTTCAACACGTACGGTCCCCGCATGCGGCCGCACGACGGCCGCGCGATCCCCACGTTCGTTCGCCAGGCGCTCGAGAACAAGCCGCTGACCGTCTTCGGCGACGGCTCGCAAACCCGGAGCTTCTGTTACGTGGACGACCTGATCCGCGGCCTCCACCTGCTCGCGACGAGCGAAGAGCACCTGCCCGTCAATCTCGGCAACCCGCTCGAGTTCACGATCCTCGAGCTCGCCGAGGCCGTCCTCCGCCTGACGGGCTCGAAGAGCGAGGTCGTCTACGAGGCCCTGCCCGTCGACGACCCGCAGATTCGCCAGCCCGACATCACCCGTGCGAAGCAGCTGCTCGGCTGGGAGCCCGAGATCGAGCTCGAGGAAGGCCTCCGCAGGATGCTGCCAAGCGTGGAGCGCGTCCGTGCGTAAGCGGCTCCTCCTCACGGCTCTGACGGCGGTGCTCGCCGTGCTCGCGGTGCCCTCGGCCCACGCATCTAGCAGGCTGATCGTCGGCATCTTCGACGAGCCGCAGACCTTTGGGAACCCCGACTGGGCGTTCCGGCAATACGACCGGCTCGGAGCGAGGGCGATCCGCGTCAACCTCTACTGGGGCGGGGAGAGCGGCGTCGCCCGCAAGCGGCCTGCGAACGCCATCAACCCGGCCGATCCCGCCTACGATTGGACGCTCTACGACGAAACCGTCAAGCGGGCGGCCGAGCTCAGGATCAAGGTCGTCTTCTCGATCCTCTGGACGCCGCGCTGGGCCGGGCCCGCCCGGAACCGAGCGCCACGGAGGGGAATCGACCTCCGCAACTTCGCCTACGCCGCGGCGAAGCGCTACAGCGGCAGGTTCCGGCCGGTGCTCGACGCGCTGCCGCTACCTGCCGTGCGCTACTGGGTTGCGTGGAACGAGCCGAACAACCCGGTCTTCCTCCGGCCCCAGTACAAGCGCGTCGGCGGGCGATACCTCGTCTGGAGCCCGCGCGAGTACACGGCGAAGATCTGCAACCCGATCTGGTCCGGCGTGCACCTCACGGGGTTCGCGAACGAGAAGGTCGCCTGCGGCGTCACCTCTCCCAGGGGGAGCAACTCCGGGCGGGGGATCCGTCCTTCGATCTCGCCGCTCTACTTCCTGGCCGGAATGAAGCGGGCGGGAGCGGTCTTCGACGCGTACGCGCATCACCCGTACTATGGCCACCCGTCCGAAACGCCCCGGACTCCGCCGCGGGGCCGCACGCGCACGATCACGCTCGGCAACATCGAGGACTTGATCCGCGACCTGACGGCGCTCTACGGCCGCAAGCCCCTCTGGATCACGGAGTACGGCTATCAGACCAATCCGCCCGATCGCCTCTTCGGAGTCTCGTTTGCCGCGCAGGCCCGCTACCTCGGGCAGGCCTACGCCTTCGCCCGCCGAAATCCACGCATCGACATGATGCTCTGGTTCCTGCTCAAGGACGAGGCTCGGGTCGCCAACGGTTGGCAGTCCGGCTTCTTCACGTCCTCGGGGCGCCGAAAGCCCAGCTTCCGCGCCTTCCAGCGCGTCCGGAAGTAGAGCGGCGCAGGGGGGCCGTAGAATGAGGCGGCCCGTGGCTACCGAAGAGGCGCCTCCGGTGCGGCCGACTTCCGCCCCGAGCGGCAGTGCAGACGCCCGCGCACGCGAAGCAGACAGTGGTGCCGCAGCGATCGGCGACATCCGGTCGAGACGGCCGTACTTCCTTTCGGCGAACCCGCTGCGGGCCGCGGTCCGTCGCGCAGCGAGCATCGTCTCGCTCGTCGTGCTCGACCTCGCCGGCCTCGTGCTCGGCGTCTACGGCGCCCTCGCCCTCCGCAGCTTGGTGTACGGCAGCGAGGCGCCGCTCTGGGGGTTCCTCTGGAGAGCCGAGACCGACTGGCTGCCCTTCCTGACCGTGATCACCGTGCTCGTCTTCTGGCAGGCCGGCCTCTATGCGGAGCGCGAGCGGCGCGCGGGGTTCGGTCGGATCGTCGGCTCGCTCGTCCTCGTCGCCGTAATCACCATGATCTTCGCGGTCGGGACGGGCCACCGGTTCGGCACCTATGGGCTCGCGCCGACCGCCGTCGTCCTGACCTCGATCTGCATCGGGCTTCTGCGCGGCAGCTACGACGTCGTCACGGGCGATCTCCTCAAGTTCGCGGGCGTCCGCCGGCGCGCAATCCTCGTCGGCGCCGGTGAGAGCCTCGAGCGGCTCCGTCGCGCGCTCGGCGGGAGCCGAGGCGGCATCGACTACGAGTTCGTCGGCGCGGTCGCAGACTCGAGCGCCGGCGTCGGCCTGCCGGTGCTCGGACGGCTCTCCTCGCTACCGGGGGTGCTCGCGGCGCGCGAGGTCGACGAGCTGATCGTGACCGACTCGGACTTCAGCGAGCGCGAGCTCGTCGAGATCGTCGAGCACGCTCACCGGCGCGGCGTCAAGGTTCGGGTCGCGCCGCACGCCACCGAGCTGCTCATCGAGCGCCGCGGCGAGTACGTGCCCGGTCAGGGTGTGCCGCTCTTCGAGCTCCGGCCACCCGTCTTCGTCGGCACCGACTGGATCGTCAAGCGCGGCTTCGACCTCGCCGTCAGCGCGGCGGTGGCCGTGGTCGGCTTCCCGTTCTGGCTCCTGATCGCGCTGGCGATCAAGCTCGACTCCCGCGGCCCGGTGCTCTTCAGCGACCGGCGGGTCGGTCTGAACGAGCAGCAGTTCGACATGCTCAAGTTCCGCACAATGTACGCCGACGCCGGCGCGCGCCAGGCCGAGCTCGAGGCGGCGAACGAGGCGGAGGGCGCGCTCTTCAAGATCCGCGACGACCCGCGGGTGACCCGGGTCGGCCGCATCCTGCGGCGTTTCTCGATCGACGAGGTGCCCCAGGTGCTGAACGTCCTCCGCGGCGAGATGAGCCTTGTCGGCCCGCGGCCGCTGCCGGTGCGGGACTTCGACCGTCTCGAGGCCTGGCATCGCAAGCGCTACCTCGTGCTGCCGGGGATGACGGGGCTGTGGCAGATCGCCGGACGCTCGAGCCTCGGCTTCGACGATCTCGTCCGGCTCGACTTCTACTACCTCGAGCACTGGTCGATCTGGCTCGACATCTCGATCCTGCTCAAGACCGTCCCGGCTGTGCTCGCCCGCCGCGGCGCGTACTAGCTTCTCCCGATTAGCGCTTCCGCGGTCATCGTCGCCTACAACTCCGGGGCCGCGCTCGGCCGCTGCCTCGACTCGCTGGCGGGAGAGGCCGACGAGGTCGTCGTCGTCGACAACGGGGCCGGCGGAACGGAGATCGACGACGCGCGGGCACGCGACGGGGTGCGGGTCGTCTCGCCCGGCGAGAACCTCGGCTTCGCCGGCGGCTGCAACCTCGGTGCGCGGGAGGCCTCGGGGGAGACGATCGTCTTCCTCGGTTCGGACACCGTCGCGGCGCCCGGAGCCCTGGAGGCTCTCGCGCGGCGGCTCGCCGATCCCACGATCGGGATCGCGATGGCGCGGCTGCGCCTGATCGACCAGCCCGAGCTCCTGAACTCCTCAGGCACGCAGGTCCACCTGAGCGGCATCGGGTGGGCAGGCGGCTACGGCGAGCCCGCCGAGTCGGTCCCGGAGCTGCGAGAGGTGGCGGCGCCGAGCGGGGCGGCGATGGCGGTGCGCGCGGACACCTTCCGGAGGCTCGGCGGCTTCGCCGAGGAGCTCTTCATGTACCTCGAGGACCTGGAGCTCGGCTGGCGCGCGCGGCTCGCGGGGCTGCGCGTCGTCATCGACCCGGAGGCCGACGTCTACCACGAATACGACTATGGACGCCACGCCCGCAAGAGCTACTTCCTCGAGCGCAACCGGCTTGTCTTCTGCCTCACCGCCCACTCGGCCCGACTCCTGTTTCTTCTCTCGCCCGTGCTCCTCTCGACCGAGCTCGGAATGGTCGGCCTCGCGCTCAAGGAGCGCTGGCTGCGGGACAAGCTCGCCGGCTGGGGCTGGTGCCTGCGAAACGCGCGCGTCGTCGCGCGTCGACGCAGGGCGACCCAGGCTCTGCGAACGGTGCGGGACCGCGAGCTGGCGCCGTTCCTGACTCCCATCTTTTCCCCCGCAATGCTGCCGGTGCCCGCGGTCCTACGGGCGGCGAACCCGCTTGTCGCGCGCTACTGGTACCTCGTCAGACGCGTGCTCTGACGACGATCTCGGTTACGTCTTCGCCCGGCCGCGAGCGCCGGCGGGCACGGAGAAACGTCGTGGGCGCGCGGACTCCGTAGCTCGGCGAGTACCACCCCTCGTCGGGCGAGAAGTCAAGACCTTCGGCTCGGACGTCGACCATCCCCTCGGCTCCCGGGGCGAGCGGGAAGGTCCACTCGAGCAGCTGCTCGACCGGGGAGCTGACGGTGTCGCGAATGCGGAGCCCGCCCTCGCCGAGCTCGAGCCTGCGCGTATGGGTCGTATCCGGGAAGCCGTGGTGCCGTCCCTCGAAGGCCGTGTTCTCCCAGGCGAGAGCCTCGGCCCGCGAGCGGTCGGCCATCAGGAAGAGGTCGTCGTCCCGGAGCTCGTTCTGCTCTGCCCCGCCGATCCGCAGAGTCGAGTGGAACGCCGTCGAGCGGAAACGGTTCCGTTCGCCGGGGTCGGCCGTGTAGAGGTATGTGCCCGGGTCGACGACGAGCGGCCGGCCGCCGGCAGCGAGCTCGAACGAGAGCTGGTCGTTGTGGCCGTGGCCCCCCGAGCCGTGCCGCCCCGTGTCGCCGCAGTGGACGATCGCGTAGAGGTCGCCTGTGCGCATGACGTAGTAGCCGCCGTCGGGATAGGCGGCGGTCCCGGTCGCGGGCTCGAAGGGGAGGCCCGCCTGCACGAAGAGATGCCTGTGATCCCGCGGTTCTGCGCCGTAGTCCGCGAGGGGGAGGAAGCGTCCGTCGTCGGCGTCGCCGATCTGTGGGGCAAGCCCGTCCGGCCGCGTGTAGTCGCGGACGAAGCCGAGCATTCGCTCGAGCCGCTGGCGGTACCAGTCCGGCAGCCGCGCCGGGACGAGCGCGTCAGCGCCCTGCGTGCCGCAGAGGAACAGCTCGGTCACGAGGCGGTGGTAGGCGGTCGAGGCCTCGTGGGCGCAGCCGTCGGGGCGCACCTGGTGCTCCATCTCCGAGACGAGCTCGTCCGTCGCCCACACGGCCCAGTCGCGCCCCTCCCAGCCGCCGGAGAAGAGCGCGGCGATGGCGAGGAGCCCGACGATGTCGGCCAGATAGTGGTTTCCTCGCGCCTCGCTCCACTCGAGATGAGAGCGAACGAAGCGGCCGTGCAGGAGGAGGCTCTCGATCGCCTGCACGAGCCACGGCTCGCGGGCCGCCTCCTCGGCGCAGAGCGCGAGCGCGGCCACCCAGTTCGCGGCGCGGATCGCGACGTCCATCGTCGAGGCCCAGTTCGGCCCGAGCTCGACGGGGTTCTGCTCCATCCAGCTCTGGAGCTGCGCGCCGACCTCGTCGAGGTAGCGCCGTTCGCCCGTCAGCCGGTGCGCGGCGGCCAGGAGCGGCAGGTGCTGGCACCGGGAGAGCTCCCAGGGCACCTTGACGTCGGAGCCGTCGCCATAGGCGAGCCGCATGAGCGAGCCGTGATGGAGCGGCCAGCTGCGACCGCCCTTGAAGTCGCGGCGCCAATCGATCTTCGGCCCAAGCTCGGTCGGCCCGGAGCCGAGCAGGTCGAACCGATGGACGGCCACGGCGTCCGCGCGCGCGACGAGGTCGTCGATCGCCACGAGCCCGTCCTCGAAACGGGCGACGGTCGGCATCGCGGCGAGCACTCGGCCGCGCAGGACGAGAACGGGATCCATGCCTCCGAGCGCGGCCGCCACCTCGCCCGGTGCGATCTCGAGCGGACGGGCGCGGAGCCGTGCCTCCCGCGCCGCGCCGCGGGCCATCTCGGCCGTGCCGCGGACCGCTGCGGCCGTCCCTGCGCGCCGCCAGAGCGCGACACCCTGGCGAAGGCCGACCCTCAAGCCGCCGGCGTACGCCCGGCGACCCAATAGTCGTGCCAGGCGCTCACGTTGTAGACGTTCCAGAGCTGGAAGGCCCAGTCGCCGCGGCCGGCGCGGTGCGAGCGCCAGAGCCGGTCGATCGCGTCGTAGTCCAGTAGGCCGCGCTCGGCAAGCGAGGACGCGCGGATCTGACTGCGAGCGCGCTCGCCGAGCTCGCCGCGAAACCACTCGCTGACCGGGGCGGAGAAGCCCTGCTTCGGCCGATTGACGATCTCGGGCGGCAGGAGCCCGCGCACCGCCCTCTTCAGCAGGTACTTACCGCTGCGGCCGCGCACCTTCATCTCGGGCGGCAGCGCGATCGCGAAGCGGACGAGCTCGTGATCGAGGAAGGGCACACGCGCCTCGACGGAGCTCGCCATCGTCATCTTGTCGACGCGCATAAGCAGGAGCTCGGCGAGGCGGTTCTTCAGCTCGAGGTAGGTCATCTTCTGGAGCAGGTCGGCGTCCGGTAGCTCGCGCTCCGCCTCGCGCCAGAGGCGCTCGACGATCGCGTAGGAGTCGGGGTGGGGACGGCCGTTCGAGAGCACTCGCTCTTTGAGGGCACCCTGGTAGGCGATCGCGCCGCCCCAGAAGGGAAGCCGTCCCTCCGCCGCGTCCTCGATCGCCTGGGCGTGGGCGACGCCGCGGCCGAGACGGAAGGCGACACCTGTGGCCGCGCGGCCGAGCGCGCGCCGCAGGGGTCGCGGCACGCGCTGGAACGGCGGCCAGTACCGAGAGCGGAAGCGCGCGTGGCTCCAGTACGAGGGATAGCCGTGAAAGAGCTCGTCCGAGCCCTCGCCGATCTGAACGACGATCGTGCCGCTCTCGCGCGCGAGCTCCGCTAGATAGTGAAGCGGCACCGCGACCCAGTCGGCGAGCGGCTCGTCCTGGTGGTAGACGAGCTCCGGGATGAAGGCCTCGAGATCGCCGGAGTCGATCACGATCTCGTGGTGATCGGTGTGGAAGTGCCGCGCGACCGCGCGGGCATGGCCGAGCTCGTCGTGGCGCGGGTAGTCAGGGAAGCCGACCGAGAATGTGCGCACGGGCTCATCCATCAGCTCCGACATCAGCGCGACGTTCGTCGAAGAGTCGATGCCCCCGGAGAGGAAGACTCCGAAGGGGACGTCCGACATCATCCTGCGTCGGATCGACTCGCGAAGCAGCGCGAGCAGCCGGTCGGCGAGCTCGTCCTCGGACTGCGAGGCGACCTCGCGGGTATCCTCCTCGGAGAGGGGGCTCCAGTACGTGTCGAAGGTCGTCGATCCGTCCGCGCGGACGGTCATGCGCTCGGCCGGCGCCAGCTTGCGGATCCCCTTGAACATCGTCATCGGGGCCGGCGCGCAGACGAAGGTCAGGTAGTGGAAGAACGCGTTCTCGTCGAGCTCCGCGGTGAGTGACGGATGGGCGAGCAGGGCCTTGATCTCGGAGGCGAAGAGGAACCCGCCGTAGGGCTCCGCGTAATAGAGAGGCTTCTTGCCGAGGCGGTCGCGGGCGAGGTGCAGCTCGCGGGCGCGCGAGTCCCAGATCGCGTAGTGGAACATCCCGTGCAGACGCTCGACGCAGCGCGGGCCCTCCTCCTCGTAGAGGTGGAGGATGGTCTCCGTGTCGGTCTGGGAGCGGTAGACGTGGCCCTTCGCCTCGAGCTCGGGCCGGAGCTCCGCGTGGTTGTAGATCTCGCCGCCGAAGGTGACCCAGACCGTGCCGTCCTCGTTGGACATCGGCTGGTGGCCGGCTGCGGAGAGGTCGATGATCGAGAGCCGCCGGTGCCCGAGTGCGACCCGCTGCTCTGCGGAGTGCCAGGAGCCCCCGTCGTCGGGGCCGCGGTGGTGGATCCGCTCGCGCATCCCGGTCACGAGCTCCTCGTCGACGGCGAAGCCCTCGCGCGTGCCCAGGATCCCGCAGATGCCGCACATCAGTCGGCCCTCACGGGTGGGGGGGCGACCTCGACCGTCCGTCCGGACGAGATCGACTCGAGCGCGGCGAGCGCGACGCTCTGCGCGACGTAGGCGGCGCCGAGCCCCGGCTCGAAGGGCGCCTCTCCTCGGCAGGCGGAGATCGCACGGCCGAGGACGCCCGCATGGCCCTTGTCCCCGTTGCTCCGGCGGGTCTTCTCACCCTCGGGCCCGTAGGACGTCAGCGTCCGGAAGTCGTCGAGGAGCCACGAGCGGCCTCCGCGCATGACCTCGACCCGTTCCTTCGGCATCGCCGCCGAGCTCACGCCCGAGTAGTTGACGGTCGCCACCGAGCCGTCGGCAAACTGAACCGTCACCGTCGCGCTCTCCGGCGAGGCCACGCCCGGCGGCGCGGGCAGAGCGGCGGCGAAGACACGCTCCGGCGTCCCGCACAGCCAGTTGGAGAAGTCGAACATGTGGCAGGCCTCGCCCAGGATGCGTCCGCCGCCCTGGAGTGGATCGTTCAGCCAGTGGTCGGCCGGGACGGGCGCGCTCACGCGGTAGAGCAGCTGGCTCGGGCCCGAGGCGGCGCGAACCTCTTCCCCGAGGGGCTCGGAGAGCTCGGCGAACGGCCGGTTGAAGCCGATCGTGAGCCGGGCGTTCTCTCCGCCGGCCTCCCAGACATCGTCGATCTGCTCTCGAGTAAGGCCGAGCGGCTTCTCGAGGAAGACGGCCTTGCCGGCGCGCAGGGCGGCGGCGGCGATCTCGGCGTGCGTGTCGTGGCGCGTCGCCACGAGGACGAGATCGACACCGGGGTCCTCGACGGCTTCTTGCCAGCTCCCGCAGGGTCGTGCGCCGTCGATCGAGCGCGCGAGCGCCGCCGCCGAGGAGCCGCCGCGGCTGACGACGCTCGTCACACGCGCCCCGGACAGGCGGCGCAGGTTCGGGACGAGGGTCGAGCGGACGAAGCTCCCGGCGCCGACGAGAGCGATGCCTACCTCGGAGTCGACGGCCGCTGCCGCTCTCGGGGCTGCGCGGGCGACCGGTCGAGGCTCTCGCGCCTGCTCCGGGTACGCGAGGACTGCGGCGAGCGGCGGCGACTCGTCCGCGAGCGCGGCATACACCTCGTCGGCGCGCTCGACGGGCAGCTCGAGCTCGATGAGCGGGTCGAGCCGGACGGCGCCGCCGGCGACGAGCCGCAGGAACTCCTCCATGTTCCGGGCGGCTGTCCAGCGGACGTAAGGGAGGGGATAGTCGACTCCGGCCTCCTCGTAGGAAGGGTCGTACCGCCCCGGTCCGTACGAGGTCGAGATGAGGATGTCGGCCTCTCGCTCGTAGAGCGGGCCGCGCTCGAGCCCGAGGCCGATCTCTCCGACCGGCACCACGCGTCCCTTACGGCGAACCATGCGGACGGCGTCGTTGACGATCGCGTCGTCCTTCCCGGAGGCGGTGACGACGACGGCGTCGGCTCCCACGCCCGCCGACCACTCCGTGACAGCCGAGGAGGCCGTGGAGGGCGCGAAGACGAGCTCCGCGCCGAGCATTCCGCCGAGGGCGCGCCGCCGCTCGACGGGCTCGACGGCGGCGACCCGGCAGCCGGCCGCGCGCAGGATCTGGGTCGTGAGCAGGCCGAGGAGGCCGAGGCCGACGACGACGACGCGCTCGCCGAGCCTCGGCTCCGCCCGGCGGACGCCCTGGAGGGAGATCGCGCCGATGGCAGCGAAGGCCGCGTCGCGAAGAGATGTGCCCTCCGGGACCGCGCAGGCCAGGTTGCCCGGCACGGAGACGAGCTCCGCGTGGCTCGCGCGGCCCGCGCCCGCGCAGGCGACGCGCTGGCCGACGTGGAACTCCGCGAGCCCGCCCGTGTCCAGCACCGTCCCTGCGCTCGAGTAGCCGAGCGGCGAGTCGGCCTCTGCGGCCCCGCGGACGAGCTCGACCGTCTCGCGGACCCCGCGGGCGCGCGCGTGCGCAAGCGTCTGCCGGACGAGTGCAGGATTGCGGATCGCGCGCGCCGCGAGCGAGCCCGAGCCGGACTCCACGACCGAGCGCTCCGTCCCGCTCGAGATCGCGGAGGCCGCGTTCGCGACGAGCAGCGAGCCGGCGGTCGCCGCGGGCCCTGGCACTTCGACAACCTGGAGCTTGCCGCCACGCATGACGACCTGTTTCATCGGCCTCAGGCTACCGCCGCCGTAGGCCGACCTCGCTCCTCTCTATCCTGCCCGCATGGCGCGGCGCCGCAAGATCCTGTCGGTCGTCGGGACGCGGCCGAACATGATGAAGATCGCCCCGATCGCGGCCGAGCTCTCCCGGCGCGGCGACGAGTTCGAGCACGTCCTCGTCCACACCGGCCAGCACTACGACCGGGAGCTGTCCGAGATCTTCCTCGAGGAGCTGGGCGTCGGCGATCCGGATTACTCGCTGGGAGTGGGCTCGGGCTCGCACGCCCAGCAGACGGCGGGCGTGATGGAGCGGCTCGAGCCGGTGCTGCTCGAGGCGGAGCCCGACATCGTGCTCGTGCCGGGGGACGTCAACTCGACGATGGCGGCAGCGCTGACGGCCTCGAAGCTCCTCATCCCGATCGGCCACGTCGAGGCGGGGCTGCGCTCGTTCGACCGGACGCTGCCCGAGGAGATCAACCGGATCGTCGCCGACCAGGTCTCGCAGCTCCTCTTCATCCACTCGCCGGAGGCACGCGACAACCTCGTCGCGGAGGGCTGCTCCGCAACTGCGATCCACGACGTCGGCAACACGATGATCGATTCGCTCGTTGCGATGCGAGAGCGAATCGAGGCGCGGGGGGCGTCGGAGGCGCACGGGCTCGAGCGTGGCCGCTACCTCGTCGTCACGCTGCACCGGCACTGGGTGGAAGGCTCGTTCCTCGCCGAGGCGATGGGGCAGCTCGCCGCCCTCTCGGCGCAGATGCCGGTGGTCTTTCCCGTACATCCGCGCACCCGGGCCGCGCTGGAGGCGATGGCGATCGACTTCGACCTCGGGCGGCTGCGCCTCCTCGACCCGGTCGGTTACGTCGAGTTCCTGAGCCTGGTCGGCGGGTCGGCCGGCGTGTTGACGGACTCCGGCGGGATCCAGGAGGAGACGACCTTCCTGGGGCTGCCCTGTTTCACGCTCCGTCCGAACACCGAGCGGCCGATCACCGTCTCGATGGGGACGAACGTCGTCCTCGGCGCCGCGCCGGAGCGCATCGCCGAGGTGCCCGCGCTGATCGCCGAGGCAGGCGAGAGACCGGCGAGGGTGCCGCCGCTCTGGGACGGCAAGGCGTCGGAGCGGATCGTCGACGTTCTCGCCCGCTTCCCGCTCGCGGAGCCCGCGGTCGCCGGCACGCGCTAGGAGTCGAGCGGGTCGTTCGTCTCGATCAACTCACGCGCGCGTTCAAGGTTGGCTTCCGGCACGAGGATCTCTTGCCACGAGCCCCATCCACCGGCTAGGTTTCCCGGAAGTACCTCGCGGGATTTCGCATCGATTCCTTCGGTGCGGAGCAGCCCGCAGATCACATCAGCCTCGCCCAAGCTCGACACCAGTGTGAGTCGGACGCCTACCTCCACGAGTCCAGGAGTTTGGCGAGTTCCACAGCGAGGCGCGGGCGCTCGTAGAGCTCGAGCTTCTCCGGCGAGACGGGCGGAGGCAGGTCGCGGGCGTGGATGCGGTCGAGTGCGGCACGGATCGAAATCTCGTCGTCCAGTCGCGCGCAGAGACCGTCGACGCCGAGCCGCCTGAGCAGCGCCTCGGTCGCACCGCCGTGCGAGAGGCAGAGCACCGGCTTGCCGAGCGCGAGGTACTCGTACACCTTTGCCGCAACGGCCGTCTCGTCGCCCGCGCCTCGGGCCTGCGTGATCAGCGTCACGTCCGCCTCCGCGATCCGGCGGACGGCGTCCTGCCAGCCTGACGCCGGCACGATCTCGACGTCGGCGGCCGACTGCTCGAGCTCGGCCTGGATCTCAGGCGCGACGTAGCCGTGCAGCACGAGCCGCAGGGGCGGCCGCAGCAGCCGAAGGAGCGGCGTGAGTGGTCGGTCCTTCGTGAGCGTGCCCGAGTGCAGAATCGTCATGCCGCTCGTCGCTCGACGCATCTCGAGGAGCTGCGGCTCGAAGCCGTTCGGAATCTCCTCCACCCGTGCAGCCGGGTGCCGCCGCCGCAGGTCCTCGGCTGCCTCGGGCGTTACCGCAATGACCATGGCCGCCGCTCCGACGACCCACGACTCGAGCCGCCGCAAGACCGGACCGCCGCGGTCGAAGGCGGGATTCCCGGCCCAGAGGTCGCGGAGCTCGATCACGAGCGGCACCTCGTCCGCCGCGAGCCGCGCCGCGACGAGCGCGGCGAACGGCGGGCTCGTTGCGAGCACGGCGTCGTAGGAGCCGTCGCGCAGTCGGCGTCGAACCCGGGCCGCGCCGCGCGGCGCCCAGGCTGTGGAGAGCGGCATCGCCTCGGGGCGCAGGCCGGCCAGCCGGAAGGCTGGATCGGCGAGCCGGCCCAGCGTCTCCATCACCTTCGCGCGCGCCTGCGCGCTCTGCGGCGAGGCGAACTCGTCGCCTCCACGCCCGGAGACGACATCCACCTCCCAGCCGAGCTCCGGCAGGTAGCAAGCGAAGGAGCGCCAGCGGGCTGCCGGGCCGCCCGCTTGGTCGATCGGCCGGTGGCTGACCAGCAGCAGCCTCCTCACGGTCGAATCTCATCACACGCGTCTGCGAGCATCCGGCGGATGGACGAGCCGAGCATCGTCCCCGCCACGCAGCCCGCGCGACTGCGCACGGACGTCTTCCTCACCATGGGCGGCAAGGCTGCGTCACTTCTGGTGGGGCTCCTCATGGTCGTGCTGATCGCACGGGAGCTCGGCCCCTCCCGGCAGGGGCTCTTCGCCGTCGCGTTCAGCCTGACACTGATGCTGATCCACCTGGGCGGGCTCGGCCTGACGACGGCGAACCCGTACTTCACAGCGCGCGAGCCGGATTGGCGACCGCGCATCGTCGCCAACGCGGTCTGGCTTGCGGGCGGGCTCGGGCTCGCGCTCGTGGCGGTCGGCGTCGGCGTCAAGCTCGTCGCGCCGGGCAGCCTGGAGGGCCTGGGCTGGGCGCCGCTTGCGGTCGCGTTCGCAGGCGCGCCCGGCGCGCTTGCGGCGCTCTTCCTCCAGAGCGTCCTCCTCGGCGAGGGGCGCATCGTCGCCTACAACGGCATCGAGGTCGCTCAGTTCGCCCTGACCCTCGTAGCGCTCGCCGCCGGCTTCTGGCTGCTCGACTTCCAGATAACGGGCACGCTCGGGGTCATCACTGCGAGTCGCTTCGGCTCCGCATTGGCCTATCTCGCGTTCCTCCGCCAGCCGCTGCGGTGGCTCGACCTCGCCCTCGCGCGCCGGATGCTCGCCTACAGCTTCCGAGCGTACCTTGCGATCGTCGCCTCGTTCCTCGTCATCCGGCTCGACCTGCTGCTGGTCAACGGCTACCTCGGCTCGCGCCAGACCGGCCTGTACTCGATCGCGGCGACGGTTGCGGACGGCATGTTCGTACTGCCGATGGTCGTCGGGCTCAACCTGTTCCCGCGCGTCGCGCGTTCGGGCGAGAGCCAGGAGACCGCGGAGGTCTTCCGCTCGGTCGCCGTCCTCTACGGCCTCGTCTGCCTCGCCACGGTGCCGCTCGCGGGCCCGGCGATCCGGCTCGTCTTCGGCGACGACTTCGACGGCTCCGTCTCGCTCTACTACTGGCTCCTGCCCGGCATCTATTGCCTGGGCCTGCTGACGATCCTCGCGCACCACTTCGCCGGGCGCGGATACCCAATCCAGGCGGCGGCGGTCTGGTTCGTCGGGCTTGCTCTGAACCTGGCGATCAACGTCGCTTTCCTGCCGGGCCGGGGACCGTGGGTCGCGGCGCTGGCGTCGAGCATCGCCTACGCGGTGCTGCTCGGGCTCCACATCCGTCTCTTCGTGCGCGAAGCGGGCGGCTACGGCGCCGTCAGGCCCCGGCCCTTCGAGGTCGTGCGCTTCGTGCGCACGGCGCTGCGATGAGGGACGTCACCGCCGTCATCAGCTGCTTCAACTACGGCCGCTGGCTGCGCGAGGCCGTCGACAGCGTGCTCGCGGGAGGGGCGCGGGCAGTCGTCGTCGACGACGGCTCGACCGAGCCGATCGGCGACCTTCCCTCCGAGGTCGAGCTGATCCGCCAGGAGAACCGCGGCGTCGCCCTGGCGCGCAACGCCGGCCTCGAACGAGTCGAGACGCCGTACGCGATCGTCCTCGACGCGGACGACCGGCTCGCGCCGGGCGCCCTCGAGGCGCTACGGCCGCCGCTCGAGGCGGATCCGAGACTCGGCTTCACGTATGGACGGATGCGCTTCTTCGGCGACCTCGAAGGCGAGCTGCGCTTCCCGCCGTACGACCCGTACCGCCTGCTCTACCGGCACACGATCGGCCTGAGCGCGCTCGCCCGGCGCGAGGTCTTCGAGAACACGGGCGGCTTCGATCCCGCCTTCGAGCAGTTCGAGGACTGGGAGCTCTGGGTGAACGCGCTCGCGCACGGGTGGCACGGCAGGCAGGTCGACGCGGTGACGGTCGAGTACCGCCGGCACGCGGGCTCGAAGCACGCGCGCGACCGGCCCGCCTATCGCGCGGCGTTCCGGCAGCTGCGGCAGAAGCACGCGGAGCTCTACCGGGCTCCCCCCGAGAGCCGCCTCGGCCGGCTCGGGCGGCTCTGGCATCGCGGCTTCTGGGGTTACCGGCCCGTGCCCGCGGCGGTGGAGCTCGCCTTCCACCGCCTGCTCTGGCGGAAATAGCGTCAAGCAGCCCGTTTGCGCGGCCGATAAGGCTTGCATGCGGAAAGCTGCGGTCGTCCCTGCGTACAACGAGGCGGGCTCCATCGGTGCGGTCGTAGCGGAGATCCGCGCGTCCGACCCCGAGCTCGAGGTCGTCGTCGTCGACGACGGTTCGACCGACGCTACGGCGCGGCTCGCGCGCCAGGCCGGCGCAACCGTGCTCAGCCTTCCCTACAACCTCGGCATCGGAGCCGCCGTCCAGACCGGTCTCCAGTACGCGTGCGAGCGCGGCTTCGACCTCGCCGTCCAGATCGACGGCGACGGTCAGCACGACCCGCGCGAGCTCGAGCAGCTCCTCGCGCCTGTGCTCGCGGGCGAGGCCGACATCGCCGTCGGCACCCGCTTCGCGGGCGAGCATCGGTACCGCGCTTCGGTTGCGCGGCGGATCGGGATCGCGCTCTTCGCCAAGCTCGTCTCGCTGATCGTGCGCCAGCGCGTAACGGATACGACCTCGGGCTTCCGCGCCATGAACCGTCGCGGAATCTGCCTCTTCGCCGCCGACTACCCGCACGACTACCCGGAGGTGGAGGCGACCGTCCTCGTGTTCCGCCATCGCCTGCGGATGATCGAGGTCCCGGTCGCGATGCGACAGCGCGAGCAGGGCCGCTCCTCGATTACCGCGTTCCGCTCGCTCTACTACATGGGCAAGGTCTCGCTCGCCCTCTTCGTCGGGCTCCTGCGGCCACGCCCCGCCGCCGGATGATCGAGACCCGCCTCACGCTCGTCGCTGCCCTCGCCGTCGTGCTCGTTCTCGGGGCGATTGTCGAGCTCATCCGCCGGCACCGCCTCCAGGAGCGTTACGCGCTGCTCTGGATCGCGACCGGGATGGTCATGCTCGTGCTCTCGATCTGGCGCCAGGCGCTGCACGCCTTCTCCGCCCTGATCGGCGTCGACTACCCGCCCTCGGCGCTCTTCATGGTCGCCGGGCTGTTCGTGTTCGTCGTCCTCCTCCACTATTCGACTGTGCTCTCGCGCCTCTCGGAGCAGAACAAGACGCTCGCCCAGCGAATCGCGCTCCTCGAAGAGCGGCTCCGAGGCCGCGAGCAACGCGACCGCCGCGCCGCCTAACAGACTCCAAACGAGCTCCTGCTAGGGTCGAGCGCCCATGGCCGGCCCGATTCTCGTCACCGGCGCCACCGGCTTCGCGGGGCCGCACCTCCTCGCCGAGCTCGTCGGCCAGGGCGCCGCGCTCGACGCCGACGTAACCGACGCTGAGGCCGTCGCGCGTGCGGTGCGCGCAGGCGCCCCGGCCGCGGTCGTCCACCTGGCCGCGCTCTCGTCGGTCGGCGAGTCCTGGGACGAGCCGGGAGAGGTGTGGCGCGTGAACGTCGTCGGCACCGTCAACGTGCTCGAAGCCGCGCGCGCGGAGGGCCGTGGCGTGCGAGTTCTCTTCGCCTCGACCGGCGAGGTCTACGGGCAGGCGGAGCGCACCCCGACTCCCGAAGACGAGCCGGTCAGGCCGGTCTCGCCGTACGCCGCCTCGAAGGCGGCCGCCGAGCTCGCCTGCGTGCAGGCGGCGCGGGACGGGCTCGACATCGTCGTCGCACGCGCCTTTCAGCACGAGGGGCCGGGCCGCGACGAGCGGTTCGCCGTCGGCTCGTGGGCCGCTCAGATCGCCCGGGCCGAGGAGGCCGGTAGGGGGACCGTGCGGGTCGGCGGTCTCTCGGCGCGGCGCGACATCACGGATGTGCGCGACGTCTGCCGCGCCTATGCGCTGCTGCTCGACCCGTCGGTGCCGGCCGGCACGTACAACGTCGCCTCGGTCAAGGCGGTCTCGATGCAGGAGGTGCTCGACCTGTTCGTCGGGCTCGCCCGCTGCCCGCTCGAGATCGAGGCCGACCCCGCACGCAACCGACCCGCCGAAATCCCGGTCCTCTGCGGCGACGCATCGCGCCTCCGGGCCGCGACCGGCTGGGAGCCTAGGATTCCGCTCGAGCAGACGCTCGCCGACACGCTCGAGGCAGCGCGCGAGGCGGCGACGGAGAAAGTGAGGGCCTGATGGCACGACGACGAGCGCTGATCACCGGCATCACGGGGCAGGATGGGTCGTACCTCGCCGACCTCCTCCTCGACAAGGCCTATGACGTCTGCGGAATGGTGCGGCGTTCCTCGACGGAGAACTTCGAGCGGATCGAGCATCTCGTCGACCGCGTCACACTGATCCAGGCCGACCTCCTCGATCAGTCATCCCTCGTCGCGGCCCTCGAGGAGGCAGAGCCGAGCGAGGTCTACAACCTCGGCGCTCAGAGCTTCGTGCCGACGTCCTGGCGTCAGCCCGTCCTCACTGCAGAGTTCACCGCTGTCGGCGTCACCCGCATGCTCGAGGCGATCCGCCGAGTCGACCCGGAGATCCGCTTCTACCAGGCGTCCTCCTCCGAGATGTTCGGGAAGGTGCGCGCGGTGCCTCAGAACGAGGAGACGCCCTTCTACCCGCGTTCCCCCTACGGCGTGGCGAAGGTGTACGGCCACTTCATCACCGTCAACTACCGCGAGTCGTACGGCCTCTACGCCGTCTCCGGGATCCTCTTCAACCACGAGTGCGTCACCGAGCACACGCCGCTCCTCATCCGTGAGAACGGCATCGTCGCGGTCAGGACGGCGGCCGACCTCGTCCCGCTCCTGCGCAAGGGGCGCAGCACTCAGCCCTTCGTTCCACAGGGACTGCTCGAGATCTGGGATGGCGAGGCGTGGACGCCGGTCCGGGGAATTACTGCAACCCGTCGGCGGCGGCGCGATCCCGACCACCGTCTTCTGTCTGTCGAGACCCGCGCCGGCTCCGTGGAGGTCACGGCGCACCACTCGATGATCGATGCGGACGGCGACCGGCTCCGGGCCGACGAGGTCGGGGAGAGCTCGGAGCTCGCTCTGTGCGATGAATTGCCGACGTCTCCGAACTGGACCGTGCTCCCGTCCGAGCTCGCCGAGCTTCTCGGTCTGCTCGTGGCAGACGGTCACATTTCGCGCGCTGGCAAGGTGCGGTTCACCAATAACGACTGGTCGCTGCGAACGAAGGTTGCACAGCTCTGGTCACAGTCCTTCCTCGGAGCTGCGACAGAGTGGCAGGGAGTGTCGGGATGGAATCCCGAGAATCCGGTCTTCTCGGTCAACCTTTCCGGCGTCCCCGGGGTTGGCGTCTGGCTTCGGGACCAGCTCTATACGCGATCGGGCCACAAGCAGATTCCGACGGTAGTTCTCAATTCGAGTGCGGAGGCACGCGAAGCCTTCCTTCGCGGCTACTACGCCGGGGACGGTCTGAAGAGGGGAAACGGGATGTCAGTGAAGACGAACAGCCCGGTCCTCGCGCTCGGGCTGTGCTGGCTCTACCAGCTGGAAGGCCAGACCTTGTCGGTCTATCTCGAGCGGCGAGGTGCGGAGACGTACTACCAGCTGAATCTCGCAAGCCGCGTCCGCGTCGGTGCGAAAGGCGCACACCTGCGGAAGAACCCGGCCGAGGTGCGGCGAGTCGTTGAACTCGACACGGCCGGCGAGGAGTGGCTCTTCGATCTCGAGACCGAGAGCGGTCGCTTTTGCGCCGGCGTTGGACGCCTGCTCGTTCACAACTCGCCGCGGCGCGGGCTCGAGTTCGTGACGCGCAAGATCAGCGACGGCGTCGCCCGGATCAAGCTCGGCCTCGCGGACGAGCTGCGCCTCGGGAACCTCGACCCTCAGCGCGACTGGGGCTTCGCGGGCGACTACGTCGAGGCGATGTCGCTCATGCTCCAGCACGACGAGCCGGAGGACTTCGTGATCGCGACGGGGCAGCCCCACTCGGTGCGCGAGTTCGTCGAGCACGCGTTCGGTCACGTCGGGCTCGACCCCGACCGGTACGTGAAGACCGACCCGGAGTTCCTTCGCCCGGCCGAGGTCGACCACCTGGTCGGCGATGCGTCGAAAGCACGCGAGAAGCTCGGCTGGGAGCCGCGCGTGAGCTTCCGCGAGCTCGTTGCGATGATGGTCGACGCCGACCTCGAGCGGCTGCGCGGCCACACCCCGCAGGAGTCGGCGCCCCTTGGCGTCCCTCAGTCCGGAGAACGACTCTCATAGCCCTGAGCCTCGTTCGAGGACTCGCCGACACACTCAGGCTGGCGCAGCTCGTGCGCGAGCCGGCCCGTTTCACGGTTCGGCAGGCCCGCCGGAAGGGAGAGCTTGGCCGCTACCGGCTGCGCGGCTCGGACGTTGTCCTCTACCTGCGCCACAACACGCCTGACATGAACACGCTCGACCAGATCCTGCTCCAAGGCCACTACGAGCTGCCGCCTCCGGCTGCGGAGGCACTCGCGCGAGGCGGCAGCCCGCTCGAGATCCTCGACCTCGGCGCGTACGTGGGCGTCTTTGCAGCGACCGTGTTCAAGGCCGATCGAAGCGCGCGGATCGTCTGCGTCGAGCCGGACGCCGAGAGTGCGGCGGTCGTCAGACGCTCGATCGATTCGAATCCCGGGCTCGCCTGGGAGCTGGTGGAGGCCTGTGCGGCGACCGCAAACGGCAGCGTTCGCTTCACGAGCGGCCTGTTCACGAACTCACGGGTGGACGATGGAGGCGGGGATCTCGTCCCCGCTGTCGACATCTTTCCGCTGGCCGAGCGGGTCGCATACCTCAAGCTCGACATCGAGGGCGCCGAGTGGCCGATTCTCGCCGACCCGCGGTTTGCGTCACTGCCTGCGAGGGTCGTCGCGCTCGAGTACCACGAACACCTCTGTCCGGATCCCGACCCGGAGCGATTGGCGCGCGACCGCCTCCAGGAGGCCGGCTACGAGATCGCCGAGGCCGAGCTCGACTTCACTCCGGGGCACGGAATGCTGTGGGGCTGGAAGCGGGACTAGCGACCCGCCCGCTGCGAGTCGGGCTCAACCTCGTCTTCCTCGTCGAGGGCTCGGCCGGCGCAGGGCGCTACGTCACGGAGCTCCTCCCCTCGTTGTTGACGATCGCGCCGGAGACGCGCATCACCGCATTTGTCAACCGCGAGGCCCCCGAGAGCCTCTTCTCGGCTCCCTGGTCGGGCGAGGTCGACTGGGTCCGCCTACCGGTCACGATCAGGACTCCCCTCCACCTCGCGGCGCAGGCCGGCGTGCTGCCCCTTGCGGCCCTGCGCAAGCGCCTCGACGTCCTGCACAGCCCCGCCAACGGCGGTCCTCCGGTGACGCCCGGCACGGCTCGGGTGATCACGCTCCTCGACCTGATCTGGCTCCATCAGCAAGAGGCCTGGGACTCGCCGCGGGCCGTCCGCACCCTCGCGCTTCTCTCCCGCATCTCGGCGCGCACGGCGCACCGGGTGATCACGATCTCCAGCTCCGCCCGTGACGACCTCGTCGCCCACTTCGATGTTCCGCCGGAGAAGGTGGACGTCGCGCCGCTCGGTGTCCGCGTGCCGGACCGGGCGGAAGCTGCGCCCGACCTGAGGGCCCGCCTCGAGCTCGGGGCCGATCCGCTTGTCCTCTGCGTTGCGCAGAAGCGCCCGTACAAGAACATCGGGGCGCTCATCCACGCGATCGCCGACCTCGCCGACGAGCCGGCGAGGCTCGTGCTCCCGGGCGCCTCTACGCCGCACGAGGCCGAGTTGCGAGCCCTCGCGGAGCAGCTGGGAGTCGCGAGCCGGGTTCGCTTCCTGGACTGGATCTCCGAGGCCGATCTCGATGGTCTGTACCGGGAGGCGACCTGCTTCGTGCTCCCATCGCTCATCGAGGGCTTCGGCCTGCCCGTCCTCGAGGCGATGGCCCGCGATCTGCCGGTGGCCTGCTCGAACCGGCCATCGCTTCCGGAGGTGGCAGGAGACGCGGCGCTCCAGTTCGATCCCGAGGACCAGACGGCCGTCTCGACGGCGCTGCGCCATCTGCTCACCGACGGGGTCCTCCGAGCGGAGCTGGTTGCGCGAGGCCGCGAGCGGGCTCGCCTCTTCACGTGGGAAAGGACCGCTGAGGCGACGCTCGCGAGCTACCGCCGGGCCGTCGAGGCGCGCTCAGGATGACGGGCCGACAGCCCAGACCACACCTGTCCCGTTGTCCTTCGGATGACGCGCTACGACGCTGAACCCCGCCTGGGACAGCAAGGTCTCGGCAGCGCGGCCCGGGTCAGGCTCGGGGGAGCCTTCAGGGTGGTACTCCAGGACAACCGCCGAAGCGCCGAGCCCGCTGAAACGCGGATCCTGCAGGATCGGCCACTCCGCGCCCTCGATGTCGATCTTCAGGAGGTCCACGCCGGCGACGAGCGGGAAGACATCGATTGCCTCGACCTCAATTCCGGTCTCGTCCGCGCGCGCGATATGCGAGGTTGCCCACGCGCCTACCGAGAAGCGAACCGTTCCTGCCTCCGTCATTGCGACGGCCTCGATGAGGTGCCAGGTCGCCGCTCGCCCGTTCTCCTCGATCGTCGTCCTGTGCAACTCGGCGTTTGCCGGATCGGGCTCCAGCGCGACGATGTCGGCCTCGGGAAAGCGGCCGAGGATCCAGGCGCCGAAGAGGCCGATGTTGGCGCCGATGTCAGCGACCCTCAGCGACCCATTCAGATCGGCTAGGCGGGATACGACCGCCTCGGGAAGGCGGTACTCCTGCTGAGAGAACATCTCATCCAGAATCAGGATGTCCGGCGACTTGTGCCGGATCGTGATGGCGACGCCGGATTCCTTCAGCCGGTAGGTGATCGTCTCACGCCGTCCCGGCCACAGCTCGTTCCAGACGAACCGCCAAGGCTCTCGCACGAGCGACGAGCGCAGCGAAAGGCTGATGCGCATGAGCGCATTGACCTCGGTGAGCCGGCGCAGGCCCGGCATCGTCGCCAGACGCCGGACAAGACGCAGATGGGCGTTCATCTCTTGCGCCGCGCTCGTTCGTAGGACGCCAGCGTCTCCTCAGCCGTGCGGCGCCAGGTGAACGACCGCTGCCGTTCCGTCCCCCTGCTCACGAGCTCTGCCGCGAGTGGTCTGTCCGTGAGCAGCCTCAACACGGCACCCGCGATCTCCTCGACTCGACGCGGGTCGAAATAGAGCACCGCGTCACCGCCGACCTCGGGCAGAGAGGACGTGTTCGAGCAGGCGACTGGCACCCCCCTCCGCATCGCTTCGAGGATCGGTAGCCCAAACCCCTCTCTCAGCGAAGGGAACGCCAGACACGTCGCACACCGATAGAGGCCTTCGAGGTCGGCATCGCTGACCCAGCCTGGAAAGACAACTCCCTCCGCGATGCCGAGCGCGGCTGCGAGCCGTTCCAGCTCGGCTTGCAACGGCGTTGGGTTCGCGGGCACTACGACGACGGCGTCACGCACGTTCCAGCGCACGATCGCCAGCGCCTCGATCAGCCGGCCGACGTTCTTGTGCTCCTTCAGCGCCGAGACGGCGAGCACGATCGGGCCTGAGCCGAGCCCGAGCCTGGACCGCAGCTCGCCCTCTTCGGTCGGGACGTCTCGGGGGTCGACGCCTGGGCCGAGCGGGACGGCGTCGATTCGCTCCAGCGGCACGTGGAGGTCCTCGGCGATCTCGGCCCGAGAAGCTTCGGAGTACGTGAGGACACGGTCCGCGCGCCGTGCCACCGGCGGCACGATCACGCGCCAGAGTCGAGCGGTGCGCAACTCGCTGGGATCGGGATGACGGATCCACGTCACGTCACCGACGGTCACCACATGGCTCGGCCTGGTCAGGAGCGGGCCCGTGAGCGCGACGCTGTGCAGGACGTCCAGGCCGTGTCGCGAGGCGAGCCGGCCAAGCACCGTCAGCTCGGTCAGGGCGCGGGTGTAACGACGGCCGAGCAGAGGATGCGTGATCAGCCGAACCCTGTCCGCCCACGGCTCCCCGGAGAGCAGCTCTCTCCCCGCGTGGTTGACGAAGAGCGAGATTTCGACCGCAGGCCTCGCCTCGAGCAATGCCGGCACGAGGCTGCGGACATAGGTCTCGATCCCGCCCATCTGCGGCTGGAGGAAGACCGCGTTGATCCCAATACGGCGCAACGGGCCAGCGATAGTACGACCGTGCACGAGGGAGGAGGGCCGGACATCCTCGATACCCCGGCGGCGGGGCCCGCTGCGATACGGGGAGGAATTCTGCGTCTCGGAGGCTACGGCGCGGGGGTCGCTCTCAGCGTTCTCTCCGCCGCGCTGCTGATCCGCCATCTGGGGCCAACCGATTTCGGCCGCTACACCGCTGTGATCTCGCTCGTCACAATCCTCGCAGCCATCGCCGAGGGGGGGATGACGAACATCGGCGTGCGGGAGTACAGCGTGCTGCCGCCCGGGCGGCGGGAGCAGTTCCTCGTCGAGCTGACGGGTCTGCGTCTGGTGACGACGGCCGTCGGGGTGGTCCTGGCCGTGGGGTTTGCGGCGGTCGCCGGCTATGACCGGCAGATGGTGGCCGGCTCCGCGATCGCCGGCCTCGGGATGCTCCTGCTGGGCGCGCAGTTCAGCTACGCCGTCCCGTTGCAGTCGCAGTTGCGACTCGGCTGGGTGACCGCCCTCGAGCTCGTGCGCCAGGCGGCGACCGTCGCGGCCATCGTCCTCCTCGTTTCCGCGGGCGCTTCGCTCGTTCCGTTCTTCTGGGTGACGGCGGTCGGCTCACTGGCCGCGCTCGTCCTGACCGTGCCGCTCGTGCGCGGGCTCGTACCGTTCCTGCCCTCGTTCCGCACGAGGGACGCGCGCCGGCTTCTGGCGCTGACGGTGCCGTTCGGCGCGGCGAACGCGGTCGGCGCGGTCTACGTCTACCTCGCCGTCGTCGTCCTCTCGTTGATCTCGACGAAGGAGCAGACCGGATACTTCGGCGCCTCGTTCCGCGTCTTCCTCGTGCTCGGCGCGGTGGCGGGGCTGCTCGTCGCTTCCGCCTTCCCGATCCTCGCCCGGGCTGCGCGCGACGACGACAGCCGCCTCGCGTACGCCCTGCAGCGCCTCTGGGAGATCCTGCTCCTGCTGGGCGTGGGCGTCGCGCTGTGCACCGCGGTCGGCGCCGGCCTGGCGATCGACGTCGTCGCCGGGGACGACTTCCAGCCCTCGGTGGACGTGCTCCGGATCCAGTCGCTCGCGCTGCTGGCCACGTATCTGATCGCCGTCTGGGGCTTCGCGCTGCTCTCGCTGGCCTTCTACCGGGCCATCCTGCTCGCGAACGTCGTCGCCCTGCTGGTCAGCCTCACCCTGGCGCTCCTGCTCGGCCACGCCTACGGCGCGGAGGGAGCTGCGGTGGCGACGGTGTTCGGGGAGGCCGCGTTGGCGGCGGGCTACGCGGTCGCCCTGTTCCGCAGGCGTCCCGACCTGAGGTCTTCGGTCGAGATCGTTCCGCGGGCCGCAGCCGCGGTCGTCCCGGCCGCCGCGGTCCTCCTGGTGCCGGGGCTCCCGGACGAGGCGCGGCTGCTCGCCGTCGCCGCGGTCTACGCGCTCGCCGCCTGGCTGGTCGGCGCGATCCCCGAGGAGGTGGTACAGGCGCTTCGACCTCGGCGCGGCGACTAACGTCTCGCGCCATGAGCGACCCCGTCCGGGTCCTGCTGCTCCGTGGCCAGTATGCGAACCCCTGGGACCTGCGCCCCTGGAGCGAGCTGCCGGACCGCTTCGACGTCGCCTGCCTCGTCAGCCGCAAGAACGTCTACCCGACGGACGACATCCCCCTCGAGCGGGTGCCGGTGCGCATGCTGCGCGACTTCCTGCCCCGCGGGAGGGTTGGAGACGCAGTCGCCGGCGTCGCCGGGGAGCGCTACCTCGGCATCGACGAGGAACTGGCCGGCGCCGACATCGTCCACGCCTCTGAGCTCTCTTTCTGGTTCGCCGGCGAGGCGGCAAGGCGCAAGAGTCGTTTCGGCTACAGGCTGGTGCTCACAGCCTGGGAGACGATCCCGTTCCTCGACGCCTATCGCAACCATCACGCGCGTACCTATCGCAGGCAGACGCTTCCGGCAGCCGATCTCTTCCTCGCCGCGACGGAGCGGGCTCGCAACGCGCTCCTCCTCGAGGGGGTGGAGCCCGATCGGATCACGGTGTGCTACCCCGGGATCGACCTCGGGCGCTTCGGTGCATCCCCTCGACAGGATCCGCCGCCGTCGGAGCACGTCATCGTCTCCCCCGGCCGTCTCGTCTGGGAAAAGGGCCACCAGGACGTCATGCGGGCGATCGCGGCGCTGCGGCGAGGCATCGTTTCCAGCCCGGACGGCGCCGCGCCGAGGCTCCTCGTCGTCGGTAGTGGGCCCGAGGAGAAGCGCCTCCGCGCCTACGCGCGCGAGCTGGGCATCGGCGACGCCGTCGACTTCCAGGCGGTCCCCTACGAGGAGATGCCGCGCGTGTACGCCGAGGCGAGCTGCCTGGTCCTCGGCAGCCTGCCGAGCGCCGGGTGCAGCATCTACCTAGGTGACCTGCCGCGCTGCTTCTGGGAAGAGCAGTTCGGCCTCGTGTTCGCGGAGGCCATGGCGGCTGGGCTGCCGATCATCACGACGACCTCAGGGGCGATTGCCGAGGTGGTCGGCAACTCGGGCGACTACTTCGCTCCCGGTGACTGGATGGAGCTCGCCCACAGGCTGGCAGAAGGCCCGCTCAGCCGCCCGCCCGCCGAGCGCGTCCAGCACCTGCCCGAGCGAGTGCGCCTCTACTCGACCGAGGCGATGGCGGAGCGGCTCGCCGCCGCGTACGACCGCGTGCTCGGCGGCTGATTGCTCTTCACCTGACGCGAACCCATCGGCTGACAGCATCCTTCAGCCCGGTCGGGCGATCCTCGAGCACGACGGAGAACCGCCGGCGGCCCCGCGGGAGTTTCGGACCGGTCACGCGACCGCCGGCGGCGCCGAGGCTGATCCGGGTGCGCGACAAGCGGCCGCGCAGACGAACCTGAAGCTGACCGGCGCAGGGCCGGCAGCTCGCGTACCGGATGCTCACCACGAGGCGCCGGTTTCGGAGGGTCGAGCTCACCGACACGATCCTCGGCGGTGTAAGGCCGGCGGTGTAGCGAATGCCACCGAGAAGGTGCTTTCGGAACAGCGGCTCTGCATAGGACTCTTCGGTGTAGCCGCCGCCCGTGTACCAAGCGCGCCCACCCTGATATCGATGCGACCAGGCGATCGGATGGTCCGCCCCCATAGCCCCGCTGCCGGGCGAGTAGCTCGTCTCGTCTAGGGTCGCGAGCACGCGCACCGCGCGACGAGGGCTCCGCGCGAAGTTGTACCACTCGTCCGTGCGCGTCCAGCGGCGTGGCAGGCCGACCGTCGAGGGATGGCGGGCGTCCTCGACGTCGATCGAACTGGGCTGAACGTGCGGGTGACTCCTGAGGTAGGCGCCGAGGAGCCCGCCGTACCATGGCCAGTCGTACTCCGTGTCGGCCGCGGAGTGAACGCCGACGAAGCCGCCGCCCCGGCGGATGAAACGCTGGAGAGCGTTCTGCTGGTCGTCGTTCAGGACGTCCCCGGTGGTGAGCAGGAAGACGACAGCGTCGTACCGGGCGAGGCCCGCATCCGAGAACGCGGTGGAGTCCTCCGTGGCGTCGACGACGAGCCCGCTGCGCGCGGCGAGGTCTCGAACGGCTCGCACCGCGACCGGGATCGACGAGTGCCGGAAGCCGGCGGTCTTCGTAAAGACGAGGATGCGCGGGCTCGACCGCCCTTGCGGCGCAGGGGCGACGGTGGAGCCGGCCAGCGCTTGCCCGGAGGCGAGGACGAGGACAACAGAGAGAGCCCTGGTCACTGCGCGGCGAGCGCTCGTTCGTAGCTCCGGAGCGTGCCCTCAGCGGTCTGGGCCCAGCTGAACCTGCCGGCCTGCCTGGTCCCGGCCGCCCGCAGCCGCTCCCGCAGCTCTCCGTCCGCGAGCAGGCGCTCGATCGCCCATGCGATCTCATGCGTGTCGGTGGGCTCGAAGTAGAGCGCGGCATCGTCCGCCACCTCGGGGAGCGAGGACGCGTTCGAGCAGGCAACCGGCGTCCCCCGCACGAGGGCGTCGAGGACGGGAAGTCCGAACCCCTCGGCGAGAGAGGGGAAGACGAAGCACGTCGCCGCCCGGAAGAGGCCGTCGAGGACGGCGTCGTCGAGCCAGCCGGTGAAGCGGATCCGACCGGAAGCCCCGAGAGCGGCGGCGCGCTCGCGTAGAGCGAGCTCGTGGAACGTCTCGTAGCCGGGCACGACGAGGAGCGGCGCCGGCGCCGCTCGCACCTGCATGAAAGCTTCGAGGAGCCGCTCGAGGTTCTTGTGCGGGCGCTTCGCCGAGACGGTCAAGACGATCGGCGCCTCGCCGAGCCCCAGCCGGGCCCGGAGCTCGCCTTCCCTCACGGTCTTGCCCTCCGGAAGCGCCGGCCCCGGGTACGTGAGGTCGATTTGCCTCCCCGGCACGCCCAGGAAGCGGACGATGTCGGCCCTGGCCGCCTCGGAGATGGCGATGATCCGCTGCGAGCGGCGTGCCGCGGTCAGCGCGAGGACGGCGAGGCCTCGACCGCGCAGTCCTGCGTGCGTCTCGGGGAAGCGCCTGTAGATCACGTCGAGGATCGTCGTCACCTGCGGTGCGCCCGGGAGCGCGGGCGCGGTCGTGAAGAGGTTGTGGAGCAGGTCGATCCGCGCTCTTCTCGCGCGCCGCGGTAGGAGCGTCTGCTCGGCGAGGGCGCGGCGAAGCCGGCTTCTCGCGTCGACGGGGAGCCCGATGAGCTCGACCTCCCGGCTCCACGGCTCGGCGATCAGCGAGGAGATCGCGGCGCGCGGCGCGAAGACGGCCAGACTGGGCCCGCCAGCCTCGAGGAGGGCGGGCACGAGCCGCCGGGCATAGAGCTCCGACCCGCCCGTCTCTCCCGGGACGAGGTGGAGCATGTTCAGGCCGACGCGCAGGCCTACTCTCCGTAGGCTGCGAGCACGTGCTCGAGCGAGGTGTCGATGGAGAGCCGCCGGGCGTTGCGCCTGTACCAGTCCCGTGTCGAGGCGCGCAGCTCCTCTCCCGCCTCGTGAACGCGGAGGATCGCGGCCGCCAGCTCGTCCGGCTCGGCGGAGGGCGCGACGACTCCGTTGACGCCGTCCTCGACGAGCTCGGCCGCCGCGTTGTCGGGATGGCTGACGACGATGCTCGGCGTGCCGAGCGCTGCGGCCTCGACCACCGCCAGGCCGTACCCCTCGCGACGTGAGGGCAGGACGAAGCAGAGCGCCCGGCGCATGGCAGTCTCGACGAGATTGGCGTCCACGAAGCCGGGCGCCTCGACGGCGCCGTCGAGCGAGCTCTCGGCAATGAGCCGGAGCAGCTTCGGCCGGTCGGGGCCGTCGCCGAAGATCGTGCAGCGCAGCTCCGGCAGCCGCTCGCGCGCCCGACCGATGGCCGGAACGAGCGCAGGGGCGCGCTTCTCGGGGATGAGCCGGCCGGCGAAGACGACGAGCGGTTCGGAGGGGATGGGCTCCGGTGGCTCGTGCCCGCCCGCGTAGAGGCCCTCGAGCACGGTCACTTCTCCGCGGAAGCCGAGGCTGCGAAGCCGCTCGGCGTGCAGGCGCGAGTAGGCGAAGGCTCGGTGCCGCGTGCGGGCGCACAGCCCCTGGACCCACCACCCGATCCCGCCGAGCGGGCCCAGGTACTCGCGCCAGTACTCGCGCGTCCAGATCTCCACCCAGTCGACGACGAGGCGATAGCGGTGGAGGCGCCTGGCGGAGGCGGCCGCGAGGAGCGAGAAGTAGGGGAAGGAGGCCGTCTGCACGGCGTCGTACCGGCGGCCGTGCCGCAGCAGGTGCACGAGCACGCCAAGCCCGAACACGAGCGGCGGCAGAATGCGCCGTCGGCCGCCGGTGTAGAGCTGCATCCTCGGCCCGACCGCCACGACGTCGACGCCTCCGAGCCGAGGATCGGCCCCGCGCGGCCACTGCCGCAGGGTCAGGTACGTGACCTCGGCGCCAGCCGCGTCCAGCCGCTCGGCCAGACTGCGGTACCAGCGCTCGGCACCGCCGACGGAGAACGGATAGAGACAGTCGTAGACGAGACAGACGCGCACGTGTTTACGAGAGGCTTACAGACGGTGAATACCATTGCGAGGACGCTGCCGTGACTGCGATCAGAGAACAGGCGAGCGCCTCCTCGGTGCGTGAGACCCGCCGGCTGCCCGTTCGGGTGTCGGTCGTCATCCCGTGTCTGAACGAGGCGGAGTCGATCGAGAGGTGCGTACACGGCGCGCGTGAGGCGCTCGAGCGATCGGGCCTCGCCGGCGAGGTGGTCGTCGCCGACAACGGCTCCGACGACGGCAGCGCGGAGCTCGCCGAGCGCGCCGGCGCCCGCGTCATCCATGAGCCTCGCCGCGGCTACGGGAGCGCTTACCTCGCCGGGTTCGACGCCGCCGAGGGCGAGTACCTCGTCATGGTCGACGCCGATCTGACCTACGACTTCGACGACATCCCCCGCTTCGTCGCGCTCCTCGCCGACGGCGCCGATCTGGTCATGGGCGACCGGATGGACAACATCCAGCCGGGTGCGATGCCCTGGCTGCACCGCTACATCGGCAATCCCTTGCTGAGCGGGATCCTCAACCTCTTCTACCGCACGGGCGTCCGCGACGCGCACTGCGGGATGCGCGCGCTTCGCCGCGACGTCCTGCCGAAGCTCGACCTGCGGGCGACGGGGATGGAGTTCGCCTCCGAGATGGTCATCCGCGCCGCAAAGGAGCAGCTCGACATCCGCCAGATCCCGATCGAGTACCACCCGCGCCAGGGCGAGTCGAAGCTCTCGAGCTTCCGCGACGGCTGGCGCCATCTCCGCTTCCTGCTCGTGCACAGCCCGACCTACCTCTTCCTGGTCCCGGGCGCCGTGATGGCGGTGCTCGGCGCGCTCGTCACGCTCACCGTTGTCGCCCAGGTCAACGTCTTCGGCCGAAGCTGGGACATCCACACGATGATCGCCGGCGCGATGCTGCTCATCGTCGGCTCGCAGGTGCTCGCTCTCGGCCTCTGTGCGCGCGCCTACGGGACGTTCATCATGGGGGAGCACGATCCCTGGTTCGACCGCATGGCCTCGCGCTTTCGCCTGGAGCACGGCCTCCTTGCCGGCGGAGCGGTGACCCTGACGGGGCTCGCGCTCGTCGCCGCGATCCTCGTGCGCTGGATCCACCGTGGCTTCGGCGCTCTCTCCGAGGAGCGGCTCGCCGTGCTCGCGGCGGCGCTCGTCATCGTCGGCATCCAGATCTTCTTCTCCTCGTTCCTGCTCAGCATCCTCGGGCTGCGCCGCCGGTCCTAGAATGCGGTGATGCCCGACCGCTCCGAACTGCCGCCGGAGGCAGAGATTGCCGCCATCGTCACTCGGCTCCGCCAGGAGATCGGACAGATCCAGGCCGAGGCGGACGAGGGGGGCGAAGCGCCGGGTCGGCCGCTGCGGGCACGGCGCGAGGCCCAACGCTTCTCGGCTGTGACCGCGGAGCGCCCCTACCTCTCGCGGTCCGGCCGCTGGGGACGCCTGCGGGGCCTCGCGCTGCGGCCGGTCAAGGCCTTCATGCGACGGCTCATGCGCTGGTACGTCGAGCCGCTAGCCGCGGACCAGCGAGCGTTCAACGCCGCAATGCTTCGGCTCGCGGACGAGCTCGAAGACCGGCTGATCGAGCTCGAGCGACGCGTCGAGCGACTCGACCGGTGAGGATCGCCGTCTGCCACGCGCAGGTGCCGTTCAATCGGGGCGGAGCCGAGGTCCTCGCCGAGAACCTTGTCGCGGAGCTGCGGCGGCGCGAGCACGCAGCCGAGCTCGTGACGATCCCCTTCAAGTGGTATCCGGGCACCCGAGTGCTGACGCAGGCCTTCCTCTGGCGACTCGTCGATCTCGAGGAGGCGAACGGGGAGCCGATCGACCTCGTCGTCGCCACCAAGTTCCCCTCGTACGCGGTACGTCACTCGAACAAGGTCGTCTGGCTCGTCCACCAGTTCCGCCAGTCCTACGACCTCGACCGGACGGAGCTCGGCCAGTTCGGCGAGGAGCCGGCCGGCCGGGCAACCCGTCGGGGCGTGCACCGCCTCGACCGGATTGCGCTCGGCGAGGCGAGGCGGCTCTTCGCCATCTCCGGCAACGTCGCGGAGCGCCTGCGCCTGACGCTGGACCTCGAGGCCGAGGTCCTGCCGCCCCCGCCCCAACAGCTCGACTACCGGTGCGAGGACTACGGCGACTTCGTCCTCTCCGTCGGCCGGCTCGACCGTGCCAAGCGGGTCGACTTGCTGCTCGAGGCTGCGGCAGCCGAGCCCTCACTCCGAGTCGTCGTCGTCGGCGAGGGGCCGGACCGTCGGCGCCTCGAGCGGCTCGCGGGCGAGCTGCGCCTGGACGGACGTGTGACGTTCGCCGGCCGCGTCGAGGAGAAGAGCCTCGCGGACTACTACGCCCGTTGCCTCGCCGTCTACTACGCGCCTGTGGACGAGGACTTCGGGCTCGTCCCCTACGAGGCCTTCCTGTCCGAGAAGCCCGTGGTCACGACGCGTGACGCCGGCGGCGCGCTCGAGGCGGTGACCGACGGCGAGACCGGGGTCGTCTGCGAGCCCGCGCCGGCCGCGGTCGCACAGGCCTGTCTCTGGCTCGCCGGGCATCGCGAGGAGGCGCGGGCGAGGGGGCTCTCGGGCAAGGAGCTGGCGGCGCGGCTGACCTGGGACACGACGATCGACCGGCTGCTCGGCCCTTGAGCGGCCGCGCGCCGTGAAGGTCGCGTACTTCTCGCCGCTCCCGCCGGAGCGCTCGGGCATCGCGGACTACAGCGCGCTGCTGCTGCCCGCACTGCGCGAGCGCTTGGACGTCGTCACGGTGCGGCGGGGCGCCAAGCGAGCACCCAGGGGGACAGACGTGGCGCTCTACCACGTCGGGAACAACCCGGACGCGCACGGCTGGATCGTCGACGCCCTGCGCCGCAGGGCGGGCGTGGTCGTGCTGCACGAGTTCGTGCTCCACCATCTCGTGGCGGGGCTCACGCTCGGCCGCGGCGACCGCGAGGGCTACCTCGACGCGATGCAGCGGGAAGCGGGGGTCGAAGGGCGGCTGCTCGCTCACGGCGTCGTCGACGAGCTGCTGCCTCCGCTCTGGGAGGCCCGTCCCCATGAGTTTCCGCTCGCGGCGGAGATTCTCGATCTCGCCGACGGCGCCATCGTCCATTCCCGCTACGTGGCCCGCTTGGTGCGCGAGCTCGGCTATCGCAAGCCGGTCTGGCGCATCCCGTTCCCGGCCGGCGCCGACCCGTCTCCGACTCCGGAGCGGCCGGGCGCCGGCCGGCCCTTGATCGGATGCCTCGGGTATCTGAACCGGTCGAAGCGGGTGCCGCAGCTGGTCGCGGCCTTCGCCCACGTGCGGCGGCGCTTTCCGGACGCGACGCTGCTCCTCGCGGGCGCCGTTGCCCGCGACCTCGACCTCGACGAGGAGCTCGAGCGGGCTGCCCTCGGGCGCGACGAGGGAGGAGTCGTCGTCCTCGGCTATGTCGACGAGCGCCGGTTCGAGTCCCTGCTCGCGGGCTGCGACGTGTGCGTGAGCCTGCGCTCCCCGACCATGGGCGAGACCTCCGCGAGCGCGATCCGCGCGCTCGCTCTCGGCCGCCCGCTCGTCGTCAGCGACGTCGGCTGGTTCGCCGAGCTGCCGGATGGGGTGGCGGCGAAGATTCCGGTCGATGAGCGTGAGGTCGAGGTTCTCGCGGGGGTTCTCGAGCGGCTCGCGTCCGACGACTCCCTTCGAGAGCGCATGAGCGCCCGCGCCCGCGAGCACGTGCGCGACGAGCACGACCTCGAGCGCGTAGCCGATGCGTACCTCGCCGCCCTCGAGGAGGCCGGGGGAGGCGAGCCGGTGCGCGACGCCGTCTACGGCGAGGTCGCGCGGGCGGCCTACGAGGTAGGGCTGGACGCCGCCGACCCGGAGCTCAGCGAGATTGCCGAGCGCGCGGGCGAGGTACGGCTTGGCGGCTGAGCAGCCGCTCGCGCGCAGCGAGTTTCCCGACTCGCGCTTCGAGGCGGTTCGCCCGGAGGTCGGCCGGCGGCTCGGGGTCGCGCTTGCCGCCCTCGTCCTCGTTCTCGTCGTGATGCGACTCTGGCTCGTCCGCAAGATCGCAACGCCCTGGATCATGAGCGACGAGCTCCTTTACTCGGAGCTCGCGCGGAGCTTCGCGGACGGCGGCCATTTCCTCGTCCGCGACGAGTCCTTTCCCGTCTACAACCTCGGCTATCCACTGCTTCTATCCCCCGCCTGGCTCGCGGGCTCCATGGAGACGACGTACGAGGCGGCGAAGGCGATCAACGTCCTCTTGATGACGACCGCCGTCCTGCCGCTCTACTTCTGGGCGCGGCGGCTCGTCTCCCCGACGCACGCGGCGGTCGCCACGGCGCTCACCGCGCTCATGCCGTCCTTCCTCTACTCGGGCATGGTGATGACCGAGAACGCCTTCTTCCCCGCGTTCCTACTCACGGCCTTCGCGTTCGCGCTCATGCTCGAGCGGCCCACCCTCCTCCGGCAGGCCCTTGCGCTCGGAGCGATCGCGCTCTCGTACTTCGTCCGGGCGCAGGGGCTCGTTCTCGCCGTGGTGCTGCCGGTCGCCGTGCTGCTCAAGCTGGCGCTCGACGCGCGTGCGCTGCCCGCTCTCGGACGGTGGCGCTCGCTCGGCCGGGAGGCGCTCCGCTACGTCCCGCTGGCGGCGGTCTACGTCTGCGCCGCAGCCCTCTACGCGCTCTACGAGTTGGCGCGCGGAGCGCCGTTGAACGCAGGCCTCGGAGCGTACTCGGGCGTGACGGTGATCGACTATTCGCTGTCGGACTCGGCCCGCTGGGCGCTGGAGCACTACGCCGAGCTCGGTCTCTCGGTCGGGCTGTTCCCCGTCAGCGCGTTCGTCGTCCTGCTCGGCCTCGCGTTCATGCGCGGTGCCGAGAGCCCGGCGGAGCGCGCCCTGCTGGCAGTCACCGCCGCCGCCGCGGTCGTCGTCGTCATCCAGGTCGCCGCCTACGCATCCTGGTTCTCTCTCCGGGTCGAGGAGCGCTACATGTTCTTTCTGCCGCCGCTCCTCTTCCTCACGCTGGTGCTCTGGTTGGAGCGCGGACTGCCCCGGCCTCCGCTGCTCACGGCCGCCGCGACTCTCGCGCCCGCGGCACTCCTCTTCGCCCTGCCGCTGCGCGAGCGGCTGAACATCTCGATCCTCTCGGACACGTTCACGTTCATCCCGCTGCTCCGGCTCTCGAACATCTCGGGCGGAGTCACGACAGTCCGGGCGCTGATGCTCATCGGGGGCTTCGCGGCCGCTCTCGCCTTCGCCCTCCTGCCCCGCCGTCTCGCGCGGGCAGCGCTGCCGGCCGCCGTCGCCCTCTTCTTCGTGCTGACGGCGTACGCCGTCTTCGGCGCGATCCGCGACCACTCGGTCGCCACCCGCAACCTGACCGCGTCATCGCGCCAGGACTGGGTCGACTCGGCGCTGCCGCCGGGCGCCTCCGCGGGCTTCGTCTTCGGGTCCAGCGCCGATCCCTTCGGCGAAGCGCAGGCGATGTGGCAGACGGAGTTCTGGAACCGCGACGTGAAGAAGGTCTACAACCTCGTGCCCGAGCCGACGTCGTTTGCGAAGACCGCCGCCGGTATCGACCACCTGAACGGCCGGATCGTTCCTCAGGACGGAAAGCCGTTCCCCTACCCCTACGTGGTCGCGGGCGACAGCCTCGGCCTCTCGGGCGGGCTCGTCGCGCGCCGTCCTCCGTTCGCGCTCTACCGCGTCACTGCTCCGTTGCGGCTCGCGACCGCGGTCGAGGGGCTCTACGCGGACGGCTGGATGGGCGGAGACGCTGCGTTGACTCGCTTCACGGGGAGTCCGGGCCTGCTCGTCATTCACCTGGCGCGAACGGCGTGGGGCGGTCCCGACGTGCCTGGACGTGTGACGATCGAGCTCGGCAGGCCTGTCGGCGAGGAGGGCGGCAGGGTCGGTCTCGGGAGGGTCCTCGTCCGCCGAACGTGGATCATCCACAGTCGCAGTCGCCGTGCGTTTCGGCTGCCGACGCCGAGACCGCCCTTTCGCCTCGAGATCCACGTCCGTCCGACCTTCTCGCCGGCGCGCTTCGGCAAGCCCGACACGCGGGAGCTCGGCGCCCAGGTCGACTTCAGGATCGGTGCGCGCGACACGGCAGCACGGCCCGAGTCCTCGCGTTCTGCGGGCTCCGGCGGCTAGCCTCGACGGGGTGCTCGGCAGGTTCTCCCGCCGCACACGGCAACCGGCGCCCGCTAAGGAGCTTCCGGATCTCCTCCCGTTCGCGGGGCATCTAGCGGCTACCTACGGAGCCGAGCGGCCGCTCTGGCTCGAGGAGGGCTCGACGGCACCCGACGAGACCGACGCCGTCGTCGCCGACCTCCGAGGCCGCGTCGGTAGAGCCGAACGGGCGGCCCTGGACAAGCTGCGACGCGTCATGAGCCGGGCGGCTGCCGGGGTCGTTGTCGGCGAAGGGCCGCTCGAGCGGCTCGAGGAGCGAATGCGTCAGGCGGGGCTCGCGGTCAGCTTCAGCGGATTCACGGCCGAGGGCGATCGGCGGGAGAAATCACTGCCGCTCGCAGTCGTCGCGAACGAAGCGGCGAGACGCCTCGGCCGGCACCCCGCGATTTCGGTGTAGTCGCGTTCATGTGTGCCTTCAACGAGGCCGACGTGCTGAAGGGCTCGCTGGAGGCCCTCGTGCGCGACGGCGTCCAGGTGTACGTGTTGGATGACTGGTCGACGGACTCGTCGTACGAGATCGCGGCGGCGATGCTCGGTCGGGGCGTCATCGGCCTGGAGCGGTGTCCGCCCGATCGCCCGAGCTCGGACTTTCGCTGGATGGACGTCCAGGAGCGGGTGGCGGACCTCGCTCTTTCGCTCTCTGCGGACTGGTTCGTTCACCTCGACCCCGACGAGCGCCGCCGTCCGCCATGGGCCAGCCTCGGCCTTCGTGACGGCCTGTACGAGGTCGACCGCAGCGGCTTCAACTGCGTCGACCACACGACAGTCAACTTCCAGCCGGTCGACGATGCGTTTCCGTTCGGCTCGGACTGTGAGGCCTACTTCCGCTGGTTCGAGTTCGGTCGCCGTCCGGGCTCGTTTCTCCAGCAGAAGGCCTGGAAGAACCTCGGGCTGCGCGTTGAGCGGGCTGAGTCGGGCGGGCACGAGATACGTTTCCCGGGCCGGCGGGTCTACCCGTTCAAGTTCTTGCTCAAGCACTACCCGATCCGCTCGCAGGCTCACGGCGAGCGCAAGGTCTTCGGCGAAAGGATGCCGCGCTGGTCGCTGGCCGAGCGCTCGCGGGGTCAGCACGTTCACTACGACCACCTCACACGCGGGCATACGTTCCTGCGCACGCCGGCCGACCTGATCGAGTTTCGCGCGGCGGACTTCAATCGCCGTTACCTCGTGGAGCGCCTCTCGGGGGTGGGCCTGCCCCGTGACCTACCGCAGCACGAGCAGGATGCCCGCGAGGATGACGGCGATGCCGAGCACGCGTGAGAGCGAGACCGCCTCGCCGAGGAAGGCGTACGCGCCGAGCACGACGCAGCAGTACCCCGCGCCGACGAACACCGGGAAGATTCGCGTCACCTCGAACCGGCGCAGCGCGAGCAGCCAGGCGAGGAAGCTGAGCGCGTAGAGCGCGAAGCCGAGGAGAAATCGGGGCTCGCCGATGACGCCGCGCACCGAGCCGGCGGAGAGAGGGCCCAGGTCGTCGAGCGCCGAGCGCAGGAGGAGCACGCCGCCGGTGCTGAGCATCGCGTACGCCGCGACGTAGAGGACCGTCGTCATGGCCCCGGCTTCTCCGCGACCACGGTCACGATGTCCCAGAGGTTGACCGGCACGGAAACCCGACCGATGCCTGAGCCTTCGAGAGCCGCCGCGAGCCGGTCGAGCATCCGGAGGCCGCTCATCGTGCGCAGCTTGTGCGCGAGGTAGTGGACGGTGTAGGTCGAGGCGAGCGCCGCGCGGTGGCGGACGCGGAAGCCTTCCTGGGTGAGCAGCCGGTCGAGCGTCGCTCGGCTGAAGTAGAAGTTGTGCTGATGCGGAGTGAGCAGGTGCCAACGGCGGCCCGACAGCCGGGCCACGAGCGAGCCTGCGTCGCCGGTCGAGAGCGCAAGCATCCCACCCGGCCGCAGAAACGAGTGCACACGGCGCAGGTCGTCGGCCGGCGCGGTCGAGTGCTCGATGTAGTCCCACATCGTCACGCAGTCGAGGGTGTCGGGCGTGAGCCCGAGCTCCTGAAACGGCACGACGGCTACCTCGAGGCCGAGCTCCTCGCGCGCGTACGCCGCCATCCCTGCCGAGAGCTCGACGCCCCTGCCCCGCCAACCGCGAAGCCGCGCCTCGTCCAGGAAGAACCCGGAGGCACACCCGACGTCGAGCAGATCGCCCGGCGGCACGAAGCGCTCCAACAGGTCGAGGCGCTTGCGCGCGTTGCGGCGGTGCAGCTCGTTGTCGCGGAGGTAGTCCGGATAACCCTCCCCCTTGGTGTCGGCCTCGCGCGCGCGAAAGTAGGCTTCGCCGTAGATCTCGTCCAGTTCGTCGAGATCGGGGAGCTCGCCTCGGAAGAGAAGGCCGCACACGCGGCAGCGCAGAATCGAATGGCCGTCCTTGCGCCAGACGAGCTCGCGCGCGGGGTCGGCGGCCGTGCCGCACACCTCGCAGGCAAGCGTCTCGGCGCTAGGAGCCATCGGCGGGCCGCCGGGCTTCGCGCGCCGCGCCGAAGCTCGGGCCGATGTTCTCCGGCCGCTCCTCGAACCCGTGCCAGTCGCGCACGATGTAGAGCGGCCGAGCCTTCACCTCTTCGTAGACGCGGCTGAGATAGACGCCGACGACGCCGAGGACGAAGAGCTGTACCCCGCCGAGAAACGAGGTGACGAAGATGAGTGAGGCCCAGCCGGGCACGGTGAAAGCGTCTGCGATCTTGGCTACGACGGCGGCGATGCCCGCTATGAACGACAGCGTCGAGACCGCGAATCCGACGTGGAGCGCGACCCGGAGCGGCGCGCTCGAGAAGCTCGTGAGGGCATTGCCGGCGAGCTGCGACATGCGCTTGAGGGTGTACTTGCTATGCCCGCCGAGGCGGTCCTCGTACGCGTACTCGACTCCGACCTGGTGGAATCCGATCCAGCTGAACATCCCGCGCACGTAACGGTTCGTCTCGCGCAGCTGCCGAAAGGCCTCGAGAGCGCGGCGATCGACGAGGCGGAAGTCGCCGGCATGCGCGGGTACGTCGATGTCGACCAGGCGGCCGAGGATCCGGTAGAAGATCTTCGCGGTGATGCGCTTGAGCCATGGCTCGCCGGCGCGGTCGGCGCGCACCGCATACACGACGTCGTACCCTTCCAGCCAGAGCGCGGCGAGCTCCTCGATCGTCTCGGGCGGGTGCTGGAGATCCGAGTCCATGACAACGACCGCCTCCCCCTGCGCCAGGTCGATGCCCGCGGTGATCGCGACCTGGTGGCCGAAGTTGCGTGAGAGCTCGACGGCCTTGAAGCGCGGATCGCGTTGCACGAGCTCGCGCATGGCTTCGAGACTGCCGTCGGCACTGCCGTCGTCGACCATGATCACCTCGCTCGGTCCATCCAGGCGGTCGAGGACGGCTTTCAGGCGGCGGGCGAGTTCGGGCAGTGACTCTTCCTCGTCGTGAACCGGCAGGACGACGGAGTAACGCGGCCGGGCGCCCGAGTCGCCGCCTTCCGAGCGATCGGCGCGACGCGGCGAGCGAGAACGCACCGGTTTCGCCTGCTCCGGAGCCACGGCGGAGCGAATATACCGCCGCGATCCGCGATCCGACCGTCACCCGAACGTGCGGCGCTCGACCCGCCGGCCGCGGTTGAGCGCGTCGGCGCGCGCCCAGGCGCTCGCAGCCCGCGTGCCGACCCACGGCGGCGCTGCGGCGCTGATCGCGCTCGGCGTGCTCGCTCTGCTCTGGCCCGTCCTCCTCGGCGGCCGTGTGTTGTTGCCTTCCTCGCTTCTCTACTTCTCGCCTCCGTGGACGAACGAGAAGCCGCCGGACGTGCTCTCCTACTTCAACGTCGTGCTGAGCGACGTTCCGACCGCGTACTACCCCTGGTGGCATTTCGCGCGTGAGTCCTTGCGTACCGGAGACCTGCCCCAATGGAACCCGTACGCGCTAGCCGGGACGCCGTTTCTCGCCAATCCACAATCGACGCTGTTCAGCCCGTTCAGCGTGCCGCTCTGGGTGCTGCCCCTCAATTTCGCCTTCGGTGTCGCCGCCGCCGTCCAGCTGTGGCTGACGGGGTTCGGCACCTACTTGCTCGGACGCGAGCTCGGTCTCGGCTTCTGGGCAGCGCTCGTCGCCGGGATCTCGTTCGGGTTTTCGCCGTTCGCAATCGTTTGGCTGACGTATCCGCTCCTGAGCGTCCTCTCGCTCCTGCCGTGGGCCCTCTGGCTCGTGGAGCGGATCATCCGGCGTGGACGGGGAGTCGATGCGCTCGCGCTTTCGGCGGTCCTCGGGGTCGCTCTTCTGGCGGGACACCCGGGCAGCCAGGTGCACCTCTACGCCGTCGTCGCCGGCTACGCCGTGCTGCGCCTGTTGCTCCTCCGCGGCGTCCCAGCCGCGAGCCGCCTTCGGCGGGGAGGTTGGATCGGGGCCGCCCTCACGCTTGGGCTAGCGCTCGGGGCCGTGACCCTCGTGCCGACCGCACTCTCGCTTGCCGGGACGGTCGGGGTCGAGGTGCGCACGAGCGGCGCGCTGACCGTTCCGCGCGAGGCGATGCGAACGCTCTTCTTCCCCGACTGGTGGGGACGCCCGAGCGACGTCTTTCTCCAGCCCCCGTACAACTACAACGAAGGGACGATTTATGCCGGGGCGGTCGCGCTTCTCCTCGCGGTGCTCGCGCTCGTCTCCCGGGAATCGTGGCGGCTGAAGCTCCCCTTCGCGCTGCTGGCCCTCGTCGGCTTCCAGGCGGCGTTCGCCCTTGAGCCGGCACGCTCCGTCCTCGCGAACACGCCTGTCCTGCGCAACGATCGCAATGCGCGCCTCAGCGTCCTCGTACAACTCGCGGTCGCTGTGCTCGCGGGGTTCGCGGTCCAGCGGCTTCTCGAGCGCAGCGTCTCGCGTCGTCGCCTCGTGGCCGTCGTCGCGGGCGGTGCCGTCGTCGGCATCGTGGGTCTGTTATCGGCCGGGCCTTCTTTCCGGGATCTCCGTGTCGTGGGCAACCACTTCCGCACGGGCACCGATTATGCGATCCCCGACGTCGTTCAGACGACCACGGTCGGCTGGTGGCTGCTGCTCCTGGTGGCGTTCGCCGCCGTCGCGCTGCTGCTTCCTCGCTTCGCGGGACCCACTGCGCTCGCAGTCTCCCTAGTCGTTCTGATCGCTTTCGACCTGGCCCATTTCGCCCGTGGCTACAACCCGATGGCTCCCGCGGAGCACGCGTTCCCGGCCACGCCTGCGGCGGTTCGATTCCTCCGGGAGCGGGCGGGGACCGGGCGCATGGTCGGCGTCGGCATCACCCTGCCGCCGGATACGTCGACGGTGTACCGCGTGCGCGACGTGCGCGGCAACGACCCTCCGAGGCCAGAGCTCCGCTACATGCGCCTGTTCCGGCTCCTCAATCCGGGACAGGGAACAGGCGACTGGCTGGCGGTTCCCTCACTCGACGAGCGCGGCCGCCGCGTGCTCGACGTGCTCGGAGCTCGCTGGGTCGTCTTCCCCCCGGGCTCTCCCAATCCTGGCCTGCGGGGGCTCTCGCCCGCCTACACCGGCAGCGATGCGACGATCTACGGCAACGAAGGCGCGGTCCCGCGCGCGTATGTCCCGCGCGTCGTCACACCGGTCGCCGGCGAGCAAGACGTGCTGGCCGCGGTGGCGGCACCGGGCTTCGTTGCGCGCGACGAAGCCCTCGTCGAGAACGACCCCGTGCCTTCGGGCCGCGGAAGCGTTCGGGTCGTGCGCGACGGAGCGGACGAGGTCGTCCTCGGGGCGAATCTCTCGAGGCCCGGTCTCGTCGTCCTTTCGGACTCGCTGGACGACGGCTGGACCGTCACGGTGGACAGCCGGAAGGCCGCCGCGATTCGGGTCGACAGCGTGCTGCGCGGCGTCGAGGTGCCGGTCGGCCGGCACACCATCCGCTGGCGGTACCGAACGCCGGGCCTTGTGGCCGGAGCTTTCGTCAGCGCGCTCGGCGTGCTAGGCGCCGCCGCCTGGGGCGCCGCGCTGCTGCTCAGGCGGCGGCGGCCGGCTCAGGCGGTGGCGGCGGAGGGCTGACGCTCGGTCCCACCGACCGTTCGGGGTGGAGAGAAGCCGAGGGTCGTCATCGCCTCGACGAGTGTCTGGCGGAACGTTTCCCGGTCGAAGCGCGTGCGGGCGATCTGGAGGAGGCCGCGCTGAGCGCGCTGCCAACTCTCTCGGTCGCGATAAAGCGAGCAGGTGAGCCGGGCGAGATCTTCGGCGCGGTCGGCCATCAACTCCGGCCCCAGCTCGCCGAGCCCCAGTCCCTGGGCGCCGATCGTCGTCGTTGCGAACGGTAACCCCGCCGCCATCGTGTCGAGCAGTTTCAGCTTGACGCCGGCGCCAAAGCGAAGCGGGTTGACGTGCACGCGTGCTCGGCGTAGCCAATCGGCCGGGTCGTCGACGAACCCGACGACGTTGACTCCGTTGCCGTGCAGCGCCCTTACGTCTGGTGTCGGGTCGGCGCCGACCACGTGCAGGACGACGTCCGGCAGTTCCTCGCGGATGAGGGGGAGGACGTCCGCGACGAGGTACATGAGCGCGTCCTCGTTGGGCGAGCCGGCGCCTCCCAGGAACGCGCCGAAGAAGACGAGGTCGCGGCGTTCACCGAACGGCGGGGGGTGCGCGTCCGTCTCGACGTAGGTCGGCAAGAGGAAGGTCGCGGTCTCGGGCGCGAGCCGCTCGATCGACTGGCGCTCCTCGTCCGTCACACAGAAGATCGCGTCGGCGGCGCGAATCGCTCGGCCCTCGAGCGAGCGCGTCCGCTCGGCCTCCCTTCGGATCATCGCCCCCTCAGCGTCGTCGCGGGCGAAGCCCGCGGCCAGGGTAAGCCGCTCGGAAGAGAGCGCTTCGACGTCGAAGACTCGAAGCGCCTGCGGCTGCGTTCGCCGGAGCAGGCCGTCGACGCGCTCGAAGTTTTGCGGCCTGCTGACGATCACGACCGAGTAGTGAAACCGGCGTTCGTCGAACCACCGCCCGAAATCGCCCTCAGCGCACGCGACCTCGATGCCGCGGGCCAGCAGCGGCTGAGCGTACGTTTCGGCGTTCGAGCAGTCGGTGCCGAAGAGCGTCACCCGCGCGTGGGGCCAGAGGTCAGCCAGCTCGTAGAGCAGGTTCGCCATACGCGGATCGCCCGAGCCACGATCCACGTGCGGCACGCGGTCGTCGATGACGAGGACTCGCTCGGCCGCCTCGGCGTCGCGGGCGGCGACGAGCCGGTGCGGCGCGCTCGGCAGGTCGGACAGGCCCTGACGCTCTGCCAGCCGCTCTCGCCAGCGGGCGAAGAAGAGGAGGCGGTTCTCCTGAACGAGGCGGCGCGCGCGTTCCTCGCCGCTCGATCCGAAGCGGACGTGCACGACGCGCGAGCGCGGCTCGAAGATCGTGCGCAGGCCTCCCGCCTTCAGCCGGAAGCAAAGGTCCACGTCCTCGTAGTAGCCGGCGCCGTAGCTCGGGTCGAAGCCCCCGATCGCGGCGAAGTCGTCGGCGCGCAGCAACATGCAGGCCGCCGAGCCGAAGTCAATCTCCCGGCGGAAGCGGTGGTCCAGCTCGTACGGGCCGCCGCCCGATCCAAGTGCGAGCGCCCAGCCCGTCCAGTCGAGCACGGAGCCTGCCTCCTGGACCGTTCCGTCAGGGTTCAGGATCAGGGGGACGACCGCGCCGACGGAGGGGTCGTCCTCGAGCGTCTCGACGAGCGGAGGCAGCCAGCCAGGCTCCACCAGCGCGTCGCTGTTCAGCTGGCACACGAGTCGGCCTCGGGCCATCTGGGCGCCCTGGTTCGCCGCGCGGCCGAAGCCAAGGTTCTCGTCGTTGAGGACGATCCGAGCATCTTCGATCTCGCCCGCGAGCTGCTTCCCGGCGCCGTCGGGCGAGGCGTTGTCGACGACGATCAGCTCGTACACGGGCTCCGTCCCCTCCACGAGCGCGGTGATCGCCTGTCGCGCCAGGTCGCCCGCCCCGTAGGTCACCATCACGACCGACACGAGCGGCTGCTCGACGCTCGGGAGCTGCACCGCGGAGCTCACGAGCGTCGGCGGAACGGGCGGAAGAGCTTCCGTAGCGGGGCCGTGTAGCGATACGAACGCGATCCTTGGAAGGTGGCGATCTCTCGCTCGAGGCGCTCAGTCACGCCGCGCAGCCACTCGTTTGACCCCTCGAGCTGCTCCGTCACGGCTGTCCGCCAATCAATCTCCTCTTGCATCCGCGCCATGTCGGTCACGTCGTCTTCGAGCTCTTGCACTCGGTTCGACATCGCCACGCGCTCCGCGGCGAGGCGTTGCGTGAGCACGTGGTGTGCGCGGCGTAGGCGCTCGAGCTCGACGCGCATCGCCTCGGTCTCCTCCTTCAGCGGCCGGAGCTCCTCGAGCTCGCCGCGGGCCTCGTCCAGGAGCTGCCGGGCGGCGACCAGATGATGAGAAGCGTCCGACGGGACGGCCTGGACGACGAACTGGTACGTGGTCGCATCCGGATCGGCTGCCAGGTGTCCGAGCAGCTCGTCCGGGACGGTGCCCACGTCGATCTCCGTGTCATCGATCGCGGCGTGCTGCCGGAGCCAACGAAGGACGATGTAACCGCTCGTCTCGAAGAGATCCTCGATCGTGGCGCGAGTGAAGAACCGGAGATGGGTGTCGTCGAGGAGGCCGAGCGGCCGGTACCGAAAGTCGCCGGCAAGGAGCGCGAGCCGAACGCTTCCGTGGGCGACGTTCGGAATCGAGGCGATCACGGTCCCGCCCTCCGCGACGAACGGGCGGACTCGGCCGAGAAGGCCTCCGGGATCACGCAGATGCTCGAGGACGTCGGCGAACAGGACGGCGTCGAAGGTCTCGCCGCCGAGCTCGCGCGAGAGGTCGAGCGCCTCGGCGTCCCCGACGATCACCCGTTTGCAGAACGCTGCCGCCTGCTCGGCGGCGGTGGGCGAGATTTCGATCCCCGTGACTTCACACCGCTTCTGGTCGCGGAGGACGCGGGACATGTAGCCCGTCGCGCAGCCGAACTCGAGAACCCTCGCGCCCGGCGGAACCAGCTCAACCACACGCCTGTGGGTCGATCCGGGCGAATCGTCGAAATGTGAGTATTTGCAGGACTGATTCGGGCGGCCCGCGGCCGAGACCGGTGCGAGCTGGCGTGGTCGAGGCGTCTCGGCTACGCCCTCGGTTGCGGGAGCGGATCTTGCCTGGGCAAGCACGGGGCTGGCCGCGTCGCACAGCCGGCGATAAAGCTCGGCCACATCCGCGGGCACATTCGCCTCCACGTCGTCGGGGCGCTGCGCGTCGTGATGGCGGACGAACCCGTTGACGCGGGCCGCCGCGCGCAGGACCACCTCTTCAGCGGGCTCCAGACCGGCGAACGCGAGCAGCCTGCGCACCTCGGCCTCGGCATCCTGGAAGTAGGAGTCGTAGTGGGTGACGAGTGCGTCACGACCGCGGAGTGCGGCGAGGAGCTCCTCGTTGTACCGCCTCCAGAGCCCGAGCCCGGACTCGTAGGAAGAGGGCCCGCGCGACTCGAGTGAGCGCGCGACCTCGAGCGGGTGACGAACGCAGACGACGACGCGCGCATCCGGCAGAAGCTCGGACCAGAAGGGCAGCGTGAGCGAGGTTCGCGGGTCCTTCCAACCCCACGCTTCGCGACCGTCGAAGGTCCGGACGAGCTGTTCGGCGCGCTTGCGAATCGGCTCGAGCGCTTCGTCGTGCTTCCAGCCGTCGGGAAGCGAGGGTGGCCGGTCCCAGGCGCCCCCGAGCGCGGCGAGGACGGCATCGTTTACCTCGACGAAGTGCGTGTTCTCCCAGAAGCCCTCCGTGTTCTCCGCATTCGCGGGCAGCAGGTCGTCCTCGGCGCCCAGCTCGAGGCCGCAGTCGTGGAGAACTCGGGCCACGAGGGACGTTCCGGACCGGTGCATGCCCGTGACGATGACGGCGCAGGTTCCGGGCCCGGGAACCGGGTCCGCGTGCGCGCCAGCGCCGCCCTTTTGCTGCGTCATAGGTGAATCGTAAGGAACCGTTGCCGGAGGCATGGCCGGATCGCGGGCGGCTCTCACCTGCTCGTTTTGCCCATTCGGCGTCCCAACGACTCGGGATGCTTGCGCACGAAGCGGAGGATCCCTCGCCAGTGCCAGATCGTTTGCCTGGTGAGGAAGCGGCGGTCGGTCAAGGCCTGGTGCTCGTGGAAGACGACGGCCGTGGGGACGTACCACCGCTCCCAGCCCGCCCTGGCCGCCCGGTAGCAGAGGTCGATGTCCTCGCCGTACAGGCGGAAGCCGGGGTCGAAGCCGCCGAGCTGGTCGACAAGCTCGCGGCGCAGGAGGAGGAAGGCGGCGAGGAGCCAGTCGGACTCGACCGCGCCAGTCGGGCGCTCGTCCAGCAGGTAGTGCGAGCGCTGCCGCTCCTGGGGGCGGAAGACCAGGCGGAGCGGAGTGCGCCGCACGAGGGTCCCGGAGACAGTCGGGAAGCGGCGCCGGGAGGACTGCAAGGTGCCGTCCCGGTTGAGCAGCCGCGGGCCGGCCACCCCGCAACGCGGGCGGGCGGCCGCGAAGTCGCGGAGGATCGCCACCGCGTCGGGTGTCGCCCTCGTGTCGGGGTTGGCGACGAGGACGAACGGGGTGCTCGTCGCGGCGAAGCCCCGGTTCGCATTGGCCGCGAACCCGGCAGGGCGCTCGTTCTCGATCAGGTCCACGCCGAAGGGGAGCACCGTCGGCGCCGGAGGGTTTGCGACGACGACGAGCTCGTCCACCTGGGGGGCGAGCGCGGCGAGGCAGTCCTTCAGGTCCGGAGTCGGCCCGTGCGTGACGACGACGGCTGCCACCTCGGGCCGGGTCACAGGAGCTCCCGGTAGACCTCGAGCGTCCGCCGCGCGGTCTCGGCCCAGCTGAACCGGCGAGCGCGCTCGAGGCCGGCCCCCACGAGTCGATCCCGATCGGTGAGCGCGCGGGCGATGCCCTCGGCGAGCGCAGCGGGGTCGGCCGGCTCGACGAGGATGGCCGCGTCGCCCGCCACCTCCGGGACCGCGCCCGCGCTCGAGGCCACGACGGGTGTTCCCGAGGCCATCGCCTCCAGCACGGGTAGTCCGAAGCCTTCGTAGCGCGACGGGAAGACGAGGCACGCGGCGCCGCGGTAGAGCTCGGCGAGCTCCTCGCGATCGACGTGGCCGACGACCTCCACTCGGTGCTTCACGCCGATCCGGGCGGCCGTACGCGCCACCTCCTCCCCGCCGCGCTTCTCCGGCCCGACGAGCACGAGCCCGAGGTCGCCGTTGAGCAGCGCGAGCGCCTCGACCGCCGCGACCGGGTCCTTGCGAGGCTGGATCGCGCCGACGAAGAGCGCATAGGGCGGCCGGTCGGGGCGGGGGCCGTCGGGCCGAAACGCGGGGTCGACACCGTAAGGAGTGACGGCCACATTCTCCCCGGGCAGCCGGTACCGCTCGACGAGGTCCCGGCGCGTCCACTCCGAGCCCGTCAGCACGCGGTCGGCGCGGCGCGCCGAACGGGGCACGAAGCCCCGGAAGAGAAGGCGGTCGCGCGGCGTCATCAGCTCCGGGTAGCGCTCGAAGGAGAGGTCGTGGACGGTGACGACCGTTCGCCCGCGGAAGCCGGGCGGCAGGACGTAGAGCGTGTGCAGCAACGCCGGGCGCAGGCGCCGCAAGGCGAGCGGGAGCCGGATCCCCATTCGGAGGAGCTGGCTGCGGGCGGGGAGGCGGATCCCCTCGACCCCGGCAGGCACGCGCTCGGGGTGCCGCGTGACTGCGGCGAAACGGAGATCCGGAGCGAGCGGCGGCAGCTCGCGCAGAAGGGCCTCGACGTAGGACTCGTCGCCGGTGCGCCGCCGTCCGAGGACGTCGGCGTCGAGCAGGACGTCGGGTCTCACGCGGCGACCTCGCGGTAGACATCGAGTGTTGCTCGGGCGGCACGCGCCCACTCGAACTCGGCCGCCCGCCGTGGGCCGAGCGCGCCCAGCTCGTCGCGACGCCGGGAGGCATCCTCGAGCCCGGCGGCAATCGCGTCGGGATCCTGCGCGTCGACGCTGACCGCAACGCCGCCGGCGAACTCCCCGAACGGAGGCGCGGTCGAAGTGACGACCGGCGCGCCGCAGGCCATCGCCTCCAGGACGGGTAGCCCGAAGCCCTCGTACAGCGAGAGGTAGGCGACGCATCGCGCTCCCCGGTAGAGGCGGGCGAGCTCCTCGTCGCCCACGTCCGGAAGCCAGCGCACACTCGCGCCGCCGATTGCGACTCCGCCCCACCCCGGCGCGCCGACGACGCGCAGCTCGCAGCCGTCGAGCCGCGCTCGCCGAAAGCCCTCGACGAGGCGCGGCAGGTTCTTTCGCGGCTCCAGCGTCGAGACTGCGAGCACGTAATCGCCCTCTGCGCGGGGCCCGGCTGCCGTGAACGGCGGGCCGACTCCGTACGGAATCACACGCACCTTCGCCGCGGGGACCCCGAGTAGCTCGCCGAGCTCGTCGCGGGTGAAGCTCGAGCCGGTCACGATCGCGCTCGCCGCGCGCACGACGCGGGGCAGCGCGAAGGCGCTGTAGGCGCGGGTCCAACGATTGAAGGCCGGGGGATGGCGGAGCATCGCGAGGTCGTGGACCGTGACGACGAGCGGCATCCGCGAACGGAATGGAGCGCGCACGGATGGGCAATGGAGGACGTCGAGGCAGTCGCGTCGAGCGGCCAAGGGCAACGTGGCCAGGTACCACGCGGTGTCACGGACGACCCGGGTCGCGCGGCCCGGGCCGCCGAAGGAATAGCGGCGCAGCTCGAGCGAACGTTCGGCCGCCAGGGCGGCGAGGAGGCTGGTGACGTAGCGAGCGGTGCCGGCCCGGGTCAGGGCGAGCGGAGAGACGTCGATCCCGACTCGGAGCTCGGGCATGGCACGTCCCGAAGTGTGTCAGAGCCCAGCCGAGTAGCCCGCGAGGTGCGCCTCGCCGCACGCGTGCCACGTGAACCGGGCGGCGTGGACAAGCCCGTGGGGGACGAGACGATCTCGCTCGACGAGCGCGCGCTCGACGGCGTCGGCGAGGGCCTGCGGGCTGCGCGGATCGGCCCGGATCGCCGCGTCGCCTGCCGCCTCGTCGAGGGAGGCGTGCGAGGACGCGACGACCGGCACGCCGCTCGCCATCGCCTCGACGACGGGGATTCCGAAGCCCTCGAAGAGCGAGGGATAGACGAAGGCGCTCGCGCCCCGGTAGAGGGAAGGGAGCTTCTCGTCGGGCACGAAGCCGAGCCCACGGACGCCCTCGCCCGTGAGCGGGCTCTTCGCCCAGAGCACCTCGGGACCGGCCACGGCCAGGAGGAGCTCCGGCCGGCGGGCTCGGACCAGCGCGAAGGCCTCGACGAGCGTGCCCACGTTCTTCCGCGGCTCGAGTGTGGACACGGCGAGCACGTAGGGGGCGCCGAGGTCGGTCCGATCTCCTTCGGGGGAGAAGCGTTCGCCGATGCCCGGATAGGCGACGCGGATCCGCTCGCGCGGGAAAGGAAGGAGCTCCGCGGCGTCGCGGGCGGTGAACTCGGAGATCGCGAAGACGACGTCGCAGGTGCGCGCCGCGTTGTCGTACTTGCGCCCGTGCATGCGGCGCGTGAGGGGCGCGACCCAGTCCGGGAAGCGGAGGGGTGTCAGGTCGTAGACGGTCGTCGCGCGCACCCCGCTCCGCTGCCGGGGATACATCCAGTCGGAGAAGTGGAAGACATCGAGCCGCCCAGCGACGCGCTCGACTGCCGGCCGCCCGAGTCGGCTCCAGGCCGTGCGCCAGGTATGGGAGGAGGGCGGGACGACGGCGATGCTCTGCTCGACAGGCACGTCCGCGAGGGCCTCCCGGACTCGCCGAGCTCCGCGCGGCCCGACGAGCGCGAAGGCGACGAGCTCGTGGCGACCGCCCCCCTCTTCGGCGATCCCGCGCAGCATGCCCAGCAGGTAGTTGCCGATGCCGGTTCTCGGCAGCGAGAGCGGCGACACGTCGACGACGATCCGCACGGTGGGGCGCTACTCGGGCAGCCGCACGACGAGGGGTGTCGAGCCGAGCTCCCCGAACCAGGAAATGTCCTCCCGCACGAGGTCGATCGTGACCTCTCCGCCCTCGCCGGCCGCCTCGGCCGGGATCTGCACCGCAACGGCGAGCGATTCTCCCGGCGGCAGAGAGCGTGGGAGCGGCGTCCGGCCCAGCTCGGCACGTCCCTCCGGCCGGTCCCGGTAGGTGCCCACGTTGACCGTGCCCTGGGGATAGGGGAACGGCCCCCCCGCGGGCCAGAAGCTTCGGCCGACGTTCGTGACGACGACGGCCAGGAGCAGCCCGCGCCTACTCGCGAGCCGCTTCCAATCGCCTGCCTGCTCGATCCGGGCCTGGAAGCCGCTCGTGTCGCCGGCGAGCGTGCTGGGAACGGGCCGCACGGCGAGGAACGTGTTGGTGTCCGGCTCGCGCAGGCGCTTCTCGAGGTCCTCGACCGCGGCGGCCGGCTCGTCGAGGTCGTACAGCACATCCACCTCGGCGAAGCGCGTCACGTCGCGGAATCCCGCCTTCTCCAGCACCTCCAGTAGGTATTCCGGGTCGAACGGGGACTCGAGCGTGCCGTGCTCCTCCATCTCGGCGATCAGGATGCGCTCGCCCTCGGAGCCCGGCGCCGGGCGCACTCCCTCGCGGATGTAGATGCGCCCGCCGGGGACGAGCGTGTCGTGCAGCACCCGCAGCGTCCCGCGCTCGTCCTCTAGGTGGTGCATCGCGTCGTAGAGGACGACTGCGTCGAATCGGTCGCGCCAGGGGATCTCCAGCGCAGGCATGGCATGGAACTCCGCCAGCGGCTCGAGATCCATCCCGACGGGGCTCTCGACCTTGGCGACCCGCTCTCGCGCGATGCGGACCATGTCCTCGGAGACGTCGACGCCCGTCACCCAGTAGCCGCAGCGCGCCAGGTACTCGCTGAGCCAGCCGGGCCCGCAGCCGACGTCGAGGATCTGCGCCCGCACACCGAGGCCGAGCCTCTCGACGAGGTGGGCAAAGGTTCGGAAGCAGAGGGCGAGCTCGAAGGACGGCGGCGCACTGAACGGCTTCGTCCGGAGCCACGGCTCGGCTGCGGGACCGATCCTCTCGACGTACTCCCGGTGGGCTCGTTGGTAGTCCTGCCCGAGGCTCGGCAACCGCCCTCCACTGCCTCCGCGCAGGCGTCTGGTCCAAGACCGCACCCCCACTACACTGGCCTCCCGTGACGGTCTACGCCGATCTCTTCCGCTACCGCGAGCTCTTCCTGAATCTCTTCCGGCGCGACCTCCAGGTGAAGTACCGCGGCTCCGTCCTGGGACTGTTCTGGACGCTCGTCAACCCGCTCGTGCTCATGGGCGTGTACACGCTGCTCTTCTCGATCCTGCTGAGAGCGGTCTCGATCGAACACTTTCCGCTCTTCGTCCTCGCCGGCCTTCTGACGTGGGTCTTCTTCCAGTCGGCCGTCCAGACCTCGAGCGGGAGCCTGCTCGCTCACGCTTCGCTCGTGAAGCAGGTGCGCTTCCCGCGCCAGCTCCTGCCGCTCTCGGTCGTCGGTTCGAACCTCGTCACCTTCTTCGCCATGCTCGCGGTCATTCTCCCCTTCAACCTCGTCCTCATCCCGGAGACCCGCTCGACGTTCTGGGTCGCCCTGCCCCTGATCGTCCCCCTCGTCGCCCTCGTCTGCGGCCTTGCCGTGCTCGTAGCGAGCGCGAACGTCTTCTTCCGCGACATCGAGCACCTCGTCGCCACGATCATGCTGCCCTGGTTCGTCCTGACGCCGATCTTCTACACGTTCGACCAGCTGCCGGGAGTCGCCGAGCGGCAATGGGTCGTCGACGTCATGCACTACGGGAACTTCCTGTCTCCCTTCGTCCTCGCGATCCGCGACCCGCTCTTCTTCGGGGAGATGCCGGCGGGCGTCGATGTCGTCTACTCGGTGGTCGCGGCCCTTGCGGCTCTCGGGCTCGGGGCGGTCGTCTTCAGGCGGGTGGACGACCGGCTCGCCGCAGAGCTCTAGCCGCGACGCGGACGACGATCCGCCCATCGCAGAGCCAGGCCTCGTCCAGTTGCTTCTGGTCGAGCGCCGGCAGGCCCGCGACCGGCTCGGCCCAGGGAGCCGCCTCGACGAGCTCGGTGACGATCGAGGGGCAGAGCAGAGGATGGGCGAAGCTCGGGGCGCGGCCGAACCCGGGCCGCCAGGGATTGAGCGCCGTGGCCCGCCGCCGAGCCAGCAGGCCCCCGTCCAGGGCGACCGACCCCGCGACCGCCGCGTAGCCCTCGGCGTGCGCGTCGAGGATTCGCCGGCTCCAGTCAGGCGCGGGGCGGCAGCCTGGGCCGAGGAACGCGGTCGCCTCGCCGTCCTCGGCGACCGGCTCTTCCTGGGCTGCGAGCGCCGCGCTCGTCGCCTCGCGCAGCTCCGCGGAGCCCTCGCCGACGCGCACGGTGAGGGTCCGCTCGGCGAGGCGCTCCAGGACGTCGACCTCGAGCTCGAGGCGCTCGTTGCCGAGATCGGCGAACCAGGAGCGGCCCTCGTCGACGAGGTCGAGCGCGAGGCGGTAGCGGCCCGGCGGAACCGGCGCCCGGATGGTGACGTAGACGGAAATCCGCTCTCCCGGCTCGACTCGGCTCGGCAGGAGGATGAAAGCTCCTGCCCAGACGATCGGGTTTCCCCGCAGGTCGAGCCAGTGGTACGAGAGATGAACTCCGGTGCCCGGCTGCGACCGCCAGGCCACGGAGCCCGCGTTCTCGAGCTCGACTTCGCCCACCGCGGCGGCGCCGGCGCGATGCGGTGGGAGCCGGTAGCCGAGCCACCGCACAGCGAGCGGGCCGGCGGCGACCCGGTGCGGGGGGGCCGGCAGCATCATCCGATTAGTCTAGAAACGTGGCCGAGCCCCTCCTCGTTCGAGCCTGTCGCCGCGAGCCGGTGGAGCGCACGCCCGTCTGGTTCATGCGCCAGGCCGGTCGCTCGCTCCCCGGCTACCGGGAGATCCGCAAACGCCATGGGCTGTTCGAGGTCTGCCGGTCGCCCGAGCTCTGCGCCCAGGTGACTCTCGAGCCGGTGGAGGCGCACGGCGTCGACGCTGCCGTGATGTTCGCCGACATCATGCTGCCGGTGCTCGGCATGGGGGTCGAGGTCGAGCTCGTCGAGAACGTGGGCCCGGTGGTCGAGCACCCGGTCGAGTCGATGGAGCAGGTCGAGCGCTTGCGGGTCCCCGAGCCCGCAGAAGCGCTGCCCTTCGTGCTCGAAGCCGTCCGGCTGGTTCGCTCGGAGCTCGCCCCGGACCGGGCGCTCGTGGGGTTCTGCGGCGGCCCCTTCACGGTCGCGGGTTACCTGGTCGAGGGGAAGCCGACCCGCGACTTCGTGAAGACGAAGCGGCTCATGTACGGCTCGCCCGATGTCTGGCACGCGCTGATGGAGAAGCTCACCGAGACCTTCGTGCGGTACCTCCGGGCGAAGGTGGCCGCCGGGGCGGACGTCGTTCAGCTCTTCGACTCGTGGGCGGGAGCTCTTTCCGTCACGGACTACGACGAGTTCGCGGCGCCGTACTCCCGGCGGATCCTCGAGTCGATCGACGCGCCGACGATCCATTTCGCGACCGGCTCGTCGCACCTCCTCGAGGCGATGGTCCTGGCGGGCGGCGACGTGATCGGGCTCGACTGGAGGCTGCCGCTCGGCGAGGCCTGGGAGCGAGTCGGCTACGACCGCGGCGTGCAGGGGAACCTCGACCCGGCCCTGCTGCTCGGCCCGTTCCCTCGGGCCCAGGCGGCCGCGGAACGGATCCTCGCCGACGCGGAAGGACGCCCTGGCCATGTCTTCAACCTCGGGCACGGCGTCTTGCCCGACACCGACCCGGCCGACCTCAGGCGCCTGGTCGAGCTCGTCCACGAGCGCACCGCCTCGGTCGCCGCGTGAAGCTCGCCGTGATCTTGATGGCTTACGGGAGCCCTTCGACCGCGGAGGACATCCCCGCCTACCTCGCAGACATCCGCGAAGGCCGCCCGGTCTCGCCGGCGGCGGTCGAAGAGCTGACCGAGCGCTATCGGAGGATCGGCGGGCGCTCGCCGCTCGACGAGGTGACGGAGCGACAGCGCTCGGCCCTCGAGCGTGAGCTGGGCGAGCCGGTGCTCGTCGGCATGAAGCACTGGCGCCCGCGAATCTCGGAGGCGGTCGACCGCGCACTCGACGCAGGGGCCGACACGATCGTCGGCCTCGTACTCGCCCCGCACTACTCGCGGCTCTCGATCGCCGGCTACGAGAAGCGGCTCTTCGAGGCGCTCGCGGGCCGGGCCGAGGTTCGCTTCGTCGAGAGCTGGCACACGCATGAGCCGTACCTGGACGCGCTCGCCGAGCGCGTGCGCGGCGCCGATGCGCACGTTGTCTTCACGGCACACAGCCTTCCCGCGCGCATCCTCGACGACGGCGATCCTTACCGTGACCAGCTGCTCGAGACCTCGCAGCTCGTGGCGGAGAAGGCGGGTCTCGACGCATGGTCGTTCGCCTTTCAGAGCGCGAGCCCGACCGGGGAGCCCTGGCTCGGCCCGGACATCTTCGACGAGCTCGACTCGCTCGCCGAGGCCGGAGTGGGCAAGGTGCTCGTTGCCCCGATCGGCTTCGTCTCCGATCACCTCGAGATCCTCTGGGACCTCGACGTCGAGGCCCGGGAGCGGGCCGAGGCGCTCGGCCTCGAGCTCGAGCGGATCCCGTCGCTGAACGACGACCCCGCCTTCGTCAGAGCGCTTGCCGCTCTGGTTCGGGAGACCGTTTCAGTACCCTCAGGTGGTGCCCGTTCCAGCAATGAGCCCAGCACGGGAGAGGGCACGGGTGAGACCGGGCGCGATCGTCGCTGAGCAGGTGAGCCGCCGCTTCCGCGTCCATCCGCAGCGGCACGTGACGCTGAAAGAGGCCATCGTGCGCCGCGGCGAGATGGGGGCGTTCGACATCTGGGCGCTGCGGGACGTGTCGTTCGAGATCGAGCCCGGGGAGGCGGTCGGCCTCATGGGGCGGAACGGCTCGGGGAAGACGACGCTCTTGCGGCTGATCGCCGGGATCTTCGGGCCGACGAGCGGCCGCCTCGAGGCGGGGGGGACGATCGGCTCGCTGCTCGGGCTCGGGGCGGGTTTTCACCCGGATTTCACCGGGCGGGAGAACGTTTACCTGAACGGCGCCATCCACGGCCTCGGCCGCGCATACATCCGTGAGCGGATGGACGAGATCGTCGCCTTCGCCGAGATCGAGCGCTTCATCGACCTTCCCGTGCGCATGTACTCCTCGGGCATGTACATGCGCCTGGGGTTCGCGCTCGCAACCCACCTGGACGCCGACGTCATTCTGCTCGACGAGGTGTTCGCGGTCGGTGACGAGGCCTTCCAGCGCAAGTGCTTCGGGAAGATCTACGAGTTCAAGAGCCGCGGCGGCACGATCGTCTTCGTCTCGCACAGCGCGGCCGCCGTCGAGAGCCTGTGCGAGCGGGCGATCCTCCTGCGGGCCGGCGAGGTCGAGTTCGACGGCGATACGAACAAGGCTGTGGCGCGCTACCACCGGCTGCTCGCCGCCGACGAGGATCCGGAGGAGAAGAAGGCGGGCCTGCACGAGTGGGGGAGCGGCGAGGCTCGCGTCGCGGAGCTCGTCCTCGAGGATGCGGAAGGCGCCGAGCGGCGTCAGTACCGCTCCGGCGAGCCGTTCGTCGCTCGGCTTCGGATCGAGCGCACCGACGGCCTGCCGCCGCCGCGCCTGACGGTCGAGTTCCGTCGGCAGGACGGCGGGCTCGTGGGGGCGGTCGAGCACGATCTCGCCGAGCTCGGCTGGGAAGAGCCGGGAGCGGGGCGCTGGATCCGTCTCGAGCTGGAGCGTCTCCCTCTCGCGGACGGGCGCTTCCAGCTCGGAGTGGCGCTCACCGATCCGGAGCGCTCGCGGATCTACCACCACCGCGAGCGTGCTGCGGAGTTCCTCGTGTATCCGGAGGACGCCATGCGCGGCACCGTCCGCTTCGACGCGGAGTGGTCCGCGCTCGACGCGCCGGGGAGGGTGGAGACCGCGTGAGCTCCCGCAGCTGTCCGGACTGGCCGGCGCTGACGGAGATCGCGCCCGACCTTCAGTTCAAGCACTACACCGTGGCGGAGGCGAAGCTGCCGGGCGAGGCGCTCGCCAACCTGCCCGACGTTCCGCTCGAAGCGGTCGCCATCTGCTGCGACCTCGACCACAACGTCTTCAACGCGCAGCACACGGACCCGAAGGTGGCCGAGGCGCTGCGGGACACCCACTGGTACGAGGTGCGCGAGTGGACGACGAGCGGTCCGGGCGGGGCGGAGCAGTGATCCCGGCGGCGCCTACGATCGTCGTTCCCTTTCGGGCGGGAAAGACACGCCTCGACGCGGACGGCAGGACGGAGCTCGCGCTCGCGATGCTGGAGGACGTCCTCGCAGCGTGCCGCCCGGTCGGGCCGACGATCGTCGCAGATGCCGAGAGCGGTCAAGGTTCGGCCGTGCGGCAGGCACTCGATGCTCTCGACGGCATCGTCGCGATCGTGAACGCCGACCTTCCCTGCCTGACGCCGGACGACGTCCGCGCGCTCCTCGACTCGTTGCCGGAGGACGGAATGGCCGTCGCGCCGGCGGCAGACGGAACGACGAATGCGCTCGCGCTCGCCGACCCTTCCCTCTTCGCCTCCCTTTACGGGCCCGGCAGTGCCGAGGAGTTCCGATCGCATGCCTCGCAACTCGGCGTGCCGTCCGTCGTCGTCTCACGCGCGAACCTCGCCGACGACGTGGACACGCTCGCGGATCTCAAGCGCGTCGCCGAACGGGTGGGGCCGCACACCCGCGCAGTGGCAGCGGCACCGAGCGCGCGGTGAAGCTCGTCGTCCTCGCGGGTGGCTTCGGCGGCGCGCGCTTCGCGCGGGCGGTCGCGGAGACCGTCCCTCACGACGAGATCACGATCGTCGGCAACGTCGGCGACGACGCTGAGATTCTCGGGCTGCACGTCTCGCCCGATCTCGACTCGATCCTCTACGCGCTCGCCGGGCTCGGCGACGAGGAGCGCGGCTGGGGGCGGCGGGACGAGACGTGGAACGCGCTCGAGACCGTGGAGACACTCGGGGGCGAGACGTGGTTCCAGCTCGGCGATCGCGACCTCGGGCTCCACCTCGTCCGCACGCTCGCGTTGCGCGCGGGTGAACCGCTCTCGGTCGTCACGAGGCGCCTCGCCTCCTCCTTCGGCGTCGGTGCGACCCTGCTGCCTCCGACCGACGATCCTCTGCGCACGTGGGTCGATACGGCCGCCGGCGAGTTCTCGTTCCAGCAGTGGTACGTCGGGCGGGGCCACCGCGACGAGGTGACCGACGTCCGATACGAGGGTGCGCCGGATGCGAGGGCCGCGCCGGGCGTCGTGGAAGCGCTCGAGCTGGCCGACCTGATCGCGATCGCTCCCAGCAATCCCTACCTGAGCATCGGCCCGATCCTGGCAGTCGACGGGATCAGGAGCGCGCTCCAGCGTCGAAGAGCGCCCGCCGTCGCGGTCAGCCCGCTGATCGGCGGGCGCACCGTCAAGGGGCCGGCCGACGCGATGCTCGCCCGCTTCGGCGGCGGCACGAGCCCCGCGCACGTCGCCGGCTGCTACGAAGGCCTGATCGACGCGCTCGTCCTCGACGAGGCCGACGACCCTGGGGATCTCGGCGTGACTCCCATCGTCACCCGCACGTTGATGAACGACGCGGCTGCGCGTCGTCGTGTCGCCGAGGCCGCCTTCGAGGGTGCAGCGGTCCGGCGATGAAGGTCGCGGTCCTGGGCGGCACGGGGAAGTTCGGTCACGCTCTCGCGATTCGGCTCGTCGAAGCCGGCGAGGAAGTGATTCTCGGCTCCCGTGACGGAGAGCGAGCGCGAAAGGCCGCTGCTGAGCTCGGGGCTCGCGGCGAGAAGAACGAGGTAGCGGCCGGCGCCGCTGAGCTCGTCGTGCTCGCCGTGCCCGCGGAGGTAGCGGTGACGACCGCACGGGAGCTCCGTGCGGTGCTCGCCGTTCCACTGCTGTCGGTGGCGGCCGAGATCGAGTTCGCCGAAGGCATCGCTCGGCCCTCGGGAAGGTCAGACTCGATTGCGGAGCGCGTTTCCGAGACGGTCGACATCCCTGTCGTCGCGGGCCTGCACACACTGGCCGCGCGGAGGCTGGCCGCGTCGCGTCCCGAGGAAGACGCATTCGTCTGCGGCGACGATCCGGAAGCGAAGGCGCTGGTGCTCGACCTGGCGGAACGCATTGTCAGCGGGCGTGCGCTCGACGCCGGCCCGCTGGCGACAGCCCGGGCGCTCGAGGCCATGACCGCGGTTCTCCTCAACCTCAACCGGGGCTACAAGACGCACACGGGCCTGTCCGTGACTGGTCTTCCCTGAGCGAGCTCCGCGTCATCCCGCTCGCGGGCGTCCCGGAAATTCGTCCCGGAGATGACCTCGCTGCGTTGCTTGCCGAGGCGGCCCGCTTCGAGGACGGCGACATCCTGGTCGTGGCGCACAAGGTCGTCTCGAAGGCCGAAGGCCGTGTCGTGCGACTCGACGAGGTCGAGCCGTCGGAGCAGGCGCGGGAGCTCGCCGGCGACGAGGACCCGCGCCGTCTCGAGGTCGTCCTGCGCGAGGCGGCTCGGGTTGTGCGCGCCCGACCGCCGCTCGTGATCGCCGAGACGCGGCACGGCTTCGTCTGCGCCTCCGCCGGGGTCGACGCGTCGAATGCCCCCGACGCCGGCACGCTGGTCCTGCTCCCGATTGACCCGGACGCCTCGGCCGCGCGGCTTCGCGACGCGCTCGGCGTGGCCGTCGTCATCAGCGACTCCTTCGGGCGCGCGTGGCGCCGGGGGACGACCGACGTCGCAATTGGCGCCGCCGGGTTGACGACGCTCCTCGACCTTGCCGGCAGGCGCGACGCGACCGGCTACGAGCTGCATGCGACGGCGATCGCCGTCGCCGACGAGATCGCCGGGGCGGCCGAGCTCGTGATGGGCAAGCTGACAGGGGCGCCGGCGGCAATCGTGCGCGGTCTCTCGCTCGCCGGCAACGGAACCGCCCGCGACCTCGTCATGTCTCCCGAGCGCGACCTCTTCCGCTGAGGTGGACGTTCGCTTCTTCGACGAGTTCGAGCACGGCTTCGGCTGGGGTCCGGCCGAGCCGGAGCTCATGGAGCGCGCGTCGCATGCCGTCCTCGCCGGCGACCGGGTCTGGTCGACCGACGCGCTGGAGGGGCCGGGCGTCGAGGAGCGGATCCGCGCGCTCGGCGCACCGGCCGGGGTGGTTCAGCTCATCGACCGGCACAGCCGCGACTGCGCGGCGCTCGCAGAGAGTCTCCGCGTGCCGCTCCACGTGACGCCGTTCGACGGCGTGCCCGGCGCCGCGTTCGAGGTGATCGCCATCGTGCGGCGGCGCGGCTGGCGCGAGGTCGCGCTCTGGTTACCGGCTGAGCGCATTCTCGTCTGCGCCGACGCGCTGGGAAGCGCGCGTTACTTCCGCGCGGGCGGGGAGCGGATCGCCGTCCATCCGGTGCTTCGCCTGGCTCCGCCCCGCCGCGCGCTCGGCGGCCTCGCGCCCGAGCACATCCTCTTCGGGCATGGCGAAGGCATCCACGGCGCGGAGGCGACAACCGCGCTGGACGAGGCGCTTGCTACGGCGAGGAGGCGCCTGCCTCGCGCGTTGCTCTCGGGGCTGCGCGCAGGGGCGCGAGGGCGAGGAGGCCGCTGAGCGCCACGGCCGAGGCGACGAGGAACGCGCCGCCGTAGCCGGCGACTGCCGCGACGGCCCCGAGGGTGAACGCGCCGAGGCCTAGCGCGACGTCGACGAAAGCGGTGACACCGCCGACGACCGCGCTTCGCTCGGCCGCGCCGGACGCCTCCATCGCGAGCAGCACGGCAGCCGGATACGTGAGCGCCTGACCCGTCGCAAAGACGACGGTTCCCACCAGGAGGCCGGGGACTGTCCGCCAGCCGCCGACAATCGCCAGCCCGGCCGCGATGCAGACGAACGAAAGGGCGACGGTGCGGCGCGGCCCGAGCGTGTCGGGAAGCTTCCGTCCCAGCGTCCTGACGAGGACGATCACGCCGCCGAAGAGAGCGAAGGCGAGCCCGGGGTGGTCGAAGCCGAGCTCGCGCGCGTAGAGGGCGGCGAAGGCGTTGAAGCCGCCGAAGCCGACGAGCGCGAGCAGGACGAGCAGGCCGGGCAGGAGGGCGGCGCGCGGCGGCAGCCAGCCGGCCGGCGCTTCGTCCTCCGAAAGGGGCTTCGTCTCGCCGAGCGTCAGCACCGCCGACGCGGCAAGGACGACGCAGGCTGCGGCCACCAGCCAGACGAGCGTGAAGCGATCGCCGCCGAGCACGAGATCGGCGGTCACAGGCCCGACCGTCAGGCCCAGGTACGACCCGATCGTGACGATGCTCATCGCTTCGCCCTTCCGCGCGTCCGGCGCGAGGTCGGTGACGACCGTAAAGGCTGCGACTGCAAAGGCCGCCTCGCCCGCGCCGGCGAGGAAGCGGATCCCCACGACGGCGGCGAGCGAGGGCTTCAGCGCGAGTGCGAGGTAGCAGACGGCCATCACGACCGCCCCGCCGAGCACGAGCGACCGCCGGCCCCGTCGGTCGGCGAACCGGCCGGACGGCGGCCCGAGCAGGACGGCGCTCACGCTCGCGGCGCCCATGGCGAAGCCGACGCCCACGCTGCCGGCGCCGAGCTCGTCCTTCGCGTAGAGCGGGAGGGCGAGCAGGACGACGCCAAAGGAGACGAATGCGCCGAAGGTGGCCACCCACACGCGGATGAATGCGGGCGTCAGCAGGCGCTCGGCGCTCACCCGCGTCAGACTAGAGGGCGTGACCCGCGTGAGCCTCGTCCTCGTTCTCCTGCTCGGCGGCTCTCTCGCGGCGGCGGCGCCGGCCGCGCAGGCGCGCCGGATCGCGAGCCACTGCAGCCCGAGCGGCGACGTCTGCTACGGAATCTTCAAGGACGGCAGCCTGTTTCGCTTCAAGCTGACGACGGCCGCGCGCTACTTCTCGCGCTACCGGATCTGCGTCCGGCCGGCGGGCCAGTCGGCGACGTGCAAGAGCTTCCCGGTGCGGCGGATGAGCGCGAGTTGGGGCGGCAACGTGGTCTGGCAGCGGAACTTCCCGGCTCGCGGCCCGCGGACTTACCTCGTGACGTGGAAGCTCGGCGCCCAGCGGCTCGGGCCCTCGCTCAGGTTCACCCTGCCGGCGCCGGTCTGAGGCGGTAGCGCAGCGCGACGGCGATCGTCGTCGCGCAGACGGAGAAGGCGACCGCGTTCGGGACGACGAGGAAGTAGTTGCCGATCTTGAGCCCGTAAGCGAGCCAGAGCGCGAAGCCGACCTGCAGGACCCAGAAGTAGGCGATCGAGACCTCGCGCGAGGAGCGGTGGTGCAGCATTTTTGCGGATTTGCAACGCAGGGGAGATGGCCATCAGGACTCCCCAGGCGGAGGCAAAGGTCGCGAGGACGGTCTCCACACATGTTCTCTAACAGAAACCTTGCTTGCCGCTCCGCCTGACCGCCGGACGCGCTCGCGCCAACGAGCGCTGGTTTCTGAATCTGCCCGACTTCCGAGGAGGCGCGTATGTCGTGGCGTACGGCGAGGACACGTCCGTGCGCGGACTTCTGCACTGCGACGACTGCCGCGAGCCGGAAAACTTCGAGCCGCGCGCGATTCTCGAGTTCGTCCGAAGCAGTCAGGCCCCGGCGTGCCGGGGCCTGACTGCTAAGAGGTCATGCTGGCTCTAGCTCCCGAGGGCCCACGTGATGAACGTGTGGATCTGGTAGCCGTGCCCGTAGTACGCAACGATTTGCGAGGAGCTGATGGTGTCGCTCCGAGTAACTCTCACCGGCTCGCTCGTAGCGGGAGCGAAGGTGGGGGCGGCTCCGCCGTCGACGTGGCTGTTGTAGATCGTCTCGAGCTGTTCGTAGTCGTGAGCGTTCGGGCTCGGGTTGTCGAGCGCCCGCGAG
>WNFU01000984.1_pt1 | contig 83658 bp, 76 predicted proteins | sample 5400121 | NCBI WGS metagenome assembly WNFU01 (sample SAMN13153360, study PRJNA577476) | soil metagenome | isolation source: 100 cm soil or saprolite under grassland replicate 1 | place: USA:California | collected 2016-06-15
CCGCGCATCTATACGGTCGCCAAAGAAGATCGCTTTCTCATTACCATCGAGCAACGGCTGGCTGGCATGCGGATGTCTACGGTGCTGCCCGCGCTCACGGCTGATCAGCTCGGCGCGATCATGCAGCGCTACCTCACGGCAGCACTCGCCGTATCGCATATTCAGGCGCCGCCCGCATTTGATCGCTACAAACTGTTCGACCCCGACCGCCTGAGCCATCGAACCAACGGCGATTGGCATCAGTTTCTCGCACGCTATCTCGCTCACAAACGGGCGCAGGTGACTCCCTATCTGAGCCGCGATGTACCACAGTTCGCCGCAAAAGTGCAACAACTCCGTACGGTTCTCGACCAACCGTATCGCGGCGACGAGCGACTCATTCACGGGGACTTCTTTCCGGGCAATCTGCTGATCAACGATGATTACCACATCGCAGCTCTGCTTGATTTCGGGTTGCTGACAATGTATGGCGATTATTTGTTCGATATTGCGACGGGCTGGGTGTTCTTCGATATGTACGATGAACTGAAGGCCAAGGCACACGACCGCTATCTTGGCATGCTGCTTGACCGACTTGGGCAAAACATTCGTGGGAAGCTCTATCGCTACGTCCTGATCTACAGCATCCTGTCAGCGAACACGTATTCATCCAATTGCACCGATGATCACTATCACTGGTGCGTCGCCAATCTCAGTAATCAGCACTATTGGAATGCGATCGAATAAGCCGAGCGTGATACAATGTCTCTCGTCATGGCTGACCTCAAAGTACTGCTCATCGGTGGAAGTTCCGGCGTGGGGAAGACCGTTGTCGCCGCGCAGATTGCATCGCAGCTTGGGATGACCTGGGGCCAAGTTGACGACTTTCGCTTGGTCATTGAGCGAATCACAGCACCGGAACACCAGCCGGCGCTACATGCCTTCTTCCGCAACTTCGACATGCTCGCGCCAGAGGAGTTAGCGCAGCAGTACGCTGCGGTAGCACGGGTTGTCTCGAACGCGATCGAGATCGTGATCGCCAACCATGTGACCACCGCCGCTCCGATCGTCTTAGAAGGCGACACGATTCTTCCCGAAGTCGCTGCGCAGCGGGTTTTTGCCAATCTGCCTGTACACAACCAGGTAGGTGCCGTGTTTGTCGTCGAGCCGGATGCGGCCTGGATCATGCACAATATCCTCGCGCGTGGTCGTGGCACACACAAAGCCACACAACTGAAGCGGCGGGTGCAATTTAGCTGGTTGTATGGACAATGGCTCCAACAGGAGGCCGTACAGTATGGCCTGCCCGTACTCGCCGCACGACCACAGGAAACCCTTAGTGAACGCATCTTGACCGCAATTCAGCATATTTCTTCAGGCTTGATGTAGATGACACAGTGGTATACTGATTACCGAAGAAAAACGCTTAGCGCACGGGGATTCGATGCCGTTATTGACTCGTCACGAGATTATCACGGCACGTGAGCGCTTGGGACAACTGGCTTAGGAGAGTATGTATGGTGACGCTTGAGACTCTGGCGGAAACCGCCTTGCGGCGTGATAGCCTGCACCTGCGCAGTTTAGTACACGACTTTGTGCGTGACCATCCTCAGCTTGCAACCATACCACGCCCGCGCACAGATAATCCGCAGATTTTGGGCACGGCGGCTGCCTTATTGGAACTGCTTGCTCAGCGCACTACACAACCAGCGCCAGCATGGACGCGTGAGATTGGTGCTGTACCCGAGCCGATGTTCCTGCTGGAAGCAGCCAGCCGAATGCATCGGCTGCGTGTCCTATGTGAAGCCGAATCGCCTGAACCCCTACGGAAGCGCGGATTATATGCTCCGCCCGTGTGTTTCGTGCTCGCCGCCATTCGCATGCTGCTCTGACGACGCCGTTTTGTCGTCGCGTGATCGCTTAGTCCCGGCTATCGCAATTTCGATCGGGGTTTCGCAATTTCCCATAGTTCCCATAGTTCCTTCGCTTAGGAACTGAGGGAACTAAAGGAACTATCCATACTCGGATCGCTTATGTGGTAGCCTGTACTTAGAGTATTCATCTTGGATTACCCGGAAAAGGGAATCGGATGGAAGTTTCGCTGGCACCTGCCCAACCACGCGATAGGCTCCGCACGCGCGCGCGCGTCGGGCGGCGTGCGGCGGCGGTGGCGCTGATCTTCGCGCTCGCGCTGTTCCTGCGCGTCCGCGCGGCATATACGCTGCCGGCCGACTACGACGAGGACGACTACCTGCGCGCCGGACAGCTCTACGCCCAGCATATCGCCTCCGGCGACTTCGCCGGAATAGTGAACGAGCGCGTGAACTACGAGCACCCACCGCTGACCAAGCTGGTGTTCGGCACGGTGCTGTTCGCGACTGAGCCGCCTGAGCGCTATGCGCAGCCCGTCGAGGCACCCACCGGCAGTACCGAGGCCGAGCCGGCGATCGCCGCTCAGGCGCGCTCGCTGCGGCTGTTTGGCGCCGCCGTTGGCGCCCTCACCGCGGCGATCGTTGCGGCGGCGAACCCACTGGCGGGCGTGCTGGTCGCGATCAACTCCTGGCATATCAAATATACGTCGCAGGCGATGCTCGAGGCGCTGCCATGCCTGTTCGCCACGCTCACCCTGCTGATGCTGCGGCGCTCGCGGCGAAACGGCGATGGTTGGTGGTGGACGGCGGCGGTGATGATTGGATTCTCGGCGGCCGGGAAGTACCTATATGGGGTGGGCGGCCTGGCCGCTGTGATCTGGATGCTCTGGAGAACCAAGAACCAAGAACGGGTACCCGAAGGGTCAACCGAGAACCACCTTACACAATCCGGTTCTTGGTTGACCCTTCGGGTGCCCGTTCTCGGTTCTCGGCGAACCCTGATCTTGGCCGGAATATGGAGCTTTGTGGCGCTGCTGGCCTTCTTTGCGGCCGACCCGGCGCTGTGGCCCGACCCGATCGGGCGGATGCGCGAGTCGATCCTGTTCAACGTCGGCTACACAACGGGCGCGCACGTACGGCAGACCGGCCTGGGCTGGGCCTACCAGCTTGCCTGGTTATCTGGGGCGGTCCCGTGGCACCCTGGCATCGCTCCGCTGCTGCTCGACGGGCTGTTCGTGCTGTTCGCCGCATTGGCCTGGCGCCACATGTGGCGCGCCGAACGGCTGGTGTCGCTGTGGTTTCTGATCAACCTCCTGTTCCTGTTCTTCTGGCCCACCAAATGGCCGCAGTACATCCTGGCGCTGATTGTGCCGGTCTCGTTCGGAGCAGCCACCTGGCTTCGCACGAACGTTCCGGCCATCTGGGCGCGTTGGCGGGCATGGCGGGCCGCCCCCAAGCGCTTCGACCGCGGGGCGATGCTCTGGCTGCTGCCTGGGCTCATCCTATTCGGCATCACGATCTTCTACCCGCTCCTGCTGCAAGGCGCGCTGTCGATGACGCAGTTCAGCACGCCTAACCTGCGCGGCGGCGCGACTGGCCTGTGGCTTGCGTTCCTGCGCGGCCTCGTTGGCCTGGCGCCGGCCCCGAAGGCGCCAGCCTACTTTGGCCTGGGCGGTTTGACGTTTATATTCGGCTGGCCGGACTTCTTGCCGATCCTGCGATTCAACATACTCTGGGTGGTCATCTCGATGGCGCTGGCGACCGCGCTGGGCATCTGGCTGGCGACACGCTTGCAGCGGCGTGGCCTGCGTGGCCGCGCCGCCTGGCGGCTGCTGTTCATCCTGCCATGGGCCATCCCCGAGTTTGTTGCGGCGCTGATCTTCAGCACGCTCTTCGACGATCTATTTGGCCCGATCAACGCTCTGACCGGCGCGAAGACCGACTGGCTCGCCGACACGACCCCGCTCTTCAACGCTGGCGGCCTGGTGAAGCCGCTGGTCGATTGGCTGGCCGCCTGGCATTTAGCGCCCTTCAGCGAGACCCTCAACTTTGTGGCCGGCGCGCTGGCGCCTACGAAGGCCTTCTGGGTGCTGGTGCTGCTCAGCGTCTGGGTCGCGTTTCCATTTATGATGCTGATCAGCATGGCGACGTTGCGCGCGATCCCGGCTGATGTCTACGATGCGGCCCGCGTCGACGGTGCCGCGGATTGGGCGCTCTGGCGCACGATTACCTGGCCGCTGATCCGCCCGACCGTCCTAGCCGGCACGCTGCTGCGCGGCATCCTGCTGTTCAACGCGTTCCACCTCCCGCTGATGCTGACCAATGAGCCCGATCGCGCCGGAACGGTGACGCTGGCGATGGTTGGCTACTTCGCGCTGCGCTACGATACCGACTATACGTTTGCCGCGCTGATGAATACCGTGGTGCTGGGCGTCGCATTTGTGCTGATTTGGTTCTACAATCGCCAGACGAAGATTGTCGAGGGGGTCGACTATGTTTAACCGTCCGATGACGCTGCGCCAGCAGATTGTCACTCAGGCGAGCCTTGCGCTGGCGGGCCTGTTTGTCGTCGTGCCGATCCTGTGGATGATCCGGCTGGCGTTCGACGCGACGATTACCGCCAAGCCACAAGACGCGGCGCTGCTGCCACACCAATGGACGCTGGCCAACTTCGTGCGGGCGTGGGCATCGCCGATCTCCAACTATCCGTTCACACACCTGCTCGGCAACAGCCTGCTGGTTGCCGGCAGCACCGCGCTGATCGCGCTGGTCTTTGGCACCACGACCGCGTATGTGTTCGCCCGCTATCGCTTCCCCGGGCGCCGTGCCGGTCTGTTCGCCATGCTGGTGCTGCTGACGCTGCCGCCAGCCGGGTTGATGGCGCCCTACTTCATCTTTATGCTTTCGCTTGGGCTCCACGGGTCGCTGATTGGCCTGGTCTTCGTTTACAGCGCGATCACGGTGCCCTTCGCGGTCTGGACGGTGCGCAATGCGGTGCAGGGCGTCCCGCTCGAGCAAGAAGAGGCGGCGATGTTGGAGGGCGCCGCGCGGCTGCGCGTCTTTGTACAGATTACGTTGCCCCAGATCGCCCCGGCGATTGCGGTGGCGGGCTTCATTGCATTTATCCTGGGTTGGTCGGAGTTCGCGCTTGGCTGGGGCCTGATCAGCGACCCCGACCGGGTGACGCTGGCGATGGCGCTCTATACGATGCGCGGATCGTTCGCCAATGTGTCCTGGGGACTGATGAGCGCCACGGCGCTGATGCTCGCGCTACCAGTGCTGGCGCTGTTCTATGTGCTTGGGCGCTCGCTGCTGTCGGGTCTGTCGCTGGGGGCGGTGTCTGAAGCGTAGCGCCCGGTTGAACAGGTTGATACTCATCATGACTGAAGAAATACGCCCCTATCGACCGACGGACGAATCGGCCGTCGTCGGTGTCTGGCATCGGGCGGGGCGGGCGGCATACTCGTTCCTCCCCACCTGGCAAGCGTTCACACTGGAGCAAGCGCACGTCGTGTTCCAACACGTCATCGTTCCGCGGTGCGACATATGGGTCGGGACGCACGACAACCAGGTAGTGGCCTATCTGGCGCTGCGTGCGAGCTACATCGATCGGTTGTATGTCGATCCTCTCGAGCAACGGAAAGGGTGGGGAACCCGCTTGATCGCGCATGCCAAGGCGCTGCATCCCCATGGCCTCGAACTGCATACCCATCAAGAGAACCATGGCGCGCGTGCGCTGTATGAACGCCACGGGTTTGTCGCCGTCCGGTTCGGTATCAGTCCACCGCCCGAGTCGGCGCCCGATGTCGAATACCATTGGCGGCCACATGGCGGCTGATGTCTGATAGGCCACAAATTCCTTGACGCTCGCCGAGAGGAAGAGGATGACCGCGCCTATCAGGAAGAGCACTCCTAAAACCCCGCAGATCACCATAAGAATTGGGTACCAGATCACCGCCACGCCCTCAATCAGCTATGGAACCGAACCAGCAGATGCAATAGTTACGCCTGCGAGTTCTGTCATATGACATGACGTCCGTGATATGGTACTCTATAGCCTCTGGATTGGCATCTTCTTGTTTCCGCAGGGCTCTACTTATGAATCGTTCTCTGTTACTGCTGTGCTTGATCGGCCTGCTAGCGGGCTGCGCCGGTTCGCCGGGCGCGCCGGCTACCGCTACTCCAACACCCAAACCGGTCCAAGCGGCGCTTGACAAGCCGACCTACACGGTTCAGCGTGGCGTCGTGGTCGATGAGCGATCAAGCAACAAGATCTGTCGTTCACGCAGGATGGGCATCTCAAGACTCTGTATATCGATCGCACCAGCGTGATCACGCAGGGGCAGCTGCTGGCCGAGCTCGACTTGGGCGATCTGCCAAACCAGCTGCGGCAGGCCCAGGTATCGCTTGAGCAGGCCCAACTTGCGCGCGATCGCGATAAGGCCCAGCGCAAGTTCGACGAGGCGCGCGCCAAGATCGATCTCGAGGATGCGCGCGCCAAGCTGGCCGAGGCCCAGCAACCGGCGCAGCTCGCGGATCTTGCCAAGGCGCGCGCGGCGCTGCAGCAGGCGCAGGCGAGCCTTGAGTCGACCTCCAGCAGCGCCTCGGCGTCGAAGACGACCGCGCAGTTTAAGCTCCAACAAGCGACTGATGCCCTGACGCAGGCCCAATCGAGCTTCGCAATCGCGAAAGAGAACTGGCAGCACGTGCAGGACACTGGCACTGATCCATTGCAGCCGACCAAGTCGGAAAATGGCAAATCGAGGCCCAATACCCTTAATGATGCCCAGCGCCGGCAATATTACGATGCCTTCGTTCAGGCGCAGGCAAATTTACATAACGCGGAGATCGCGGTTGCGCAGGCGCAGGTCGATTATGATACCGCGCGCCAGAACGAAGGCCCGGCGATCCGCCAGGCCGAGGCGGAGCTTTCGGTGGCGCAGGCCGAGCTTGATGCGCTGACTGCCGGCCCGAGGCGCGCTGATCTCGCTGATGCTCGCCGCGCGGTCGAGCGCGCGGCGCTGGCGATGCAGGAGGCTCAGCAGGGCGCCGACACCGAACTCGAAAACAACGTGACCTCTGCCCAGCTTGACGTGGACAGCATCCAGGCTAAAATCGACGCCGGACGAATCTACGCGCCTTTCGCCGGTAAGGTCGCCGCAATCGGGGCGCGTCCGGGTGACTCCGTGCCGGCCTATAAGCCAGTGATCAGCGTCATGGACGCCACGGAGCTCGAGTTGATCGTTCAGAGCGTCAGCGCAGTGGATGCCATCAAAATTGGCGTTGGCCTGCCGGTGGAGATCAGCTTCGCGCGCTATCGCGGCACGACTTTCTCAGGTACGATCGCACGCCTGCCAAGTAGCCAGGTCAGCGGTACCTCAACCGTCAACGAGGATCGAGCGTACCATATCAGCTACGACGCCAATGTCGCGCTCGACGTCGGCGACATCGCCTCGGTAACTATCACGCTGGCGCAGAAGGATGATGCGCTTTGGCTGCCGCCGCAGGCGGTTCGAGCATTCGAGGGCCGGCGTTTCGTGGTCGTCAAGGATGCCGAACGCCAGCGCCGCCAGGATGTCAAGGTCGGTATCGTCGGCGTCGATCGAATCGAGATACTCGACGGGCTCAAGGAAGGCGATGTGGTGGTGGGCCAGTGACAACCCGTGACGATATGAAAAAAGAGGATGGAGGATGGAAGATGGAGAATCGCCGCTCCATCCTCGATCCTCCATCCTCCATCCTCGGTGGCTGGTGGTTGCTCCGCAGCTTGCCAGGCCTATTCGTCGTCGTCGGCCAGCGGTTGTGGAATCATCTGGCGCTGATGTTGGCGATTGCGGCCGGGTTTGTCGTCGCCGTTGCGCTGGTCGTCAGCATCCCGGTATACGCCGAAGCGGTCGGTTATCGCGTGCTGCGCGACGAGCTTTCGCGCACCGAGGCGGGCAATCGACGGCCGCCATTCGCCTTTATGTACCGCTACCTTGGCGCGCAGAATGACACGATCAGTTGGGAAGAGTATGCGAAGCTCGACACCTATATGCGGCAGCAGGTGGCACAGCGGCTTGGGCTGCCGGTCGAGCAGACTATTCGCTATGTCGCGGCCGATAAGCTGCCGCTTGTGGCGGCGAACGGCGCCGGCACGGAGCTGTTTTTTACCAGCCTAGCATTCGCCAGCGATTTGGAGCGCCATATCGATGTCGTCGACGGGCAGTTTCCGCGGGTCAGCCAGGATGGCCCGATTGAGGTACTGCTCTCCGAGAACCAGGCCTCGAAGCTTGGCTTCCAGGTGGGCGAGAATTATCTGGTGCTCGGCCCCAAGCAAGATCGCGCCGGGATGAGCGTCCCGGTGCGGATCGCGGGCATCTGGCGCGCGAAGAACCCCGACGAGGACTACTGGTTTTACCGGCCGACTAGCTTCGACGAGACGCTGTTTATGCCGGAGGAGAGTTATACGGCGCGCGTCGTCACCCGCAACCCGAGGTCGATTTATGTCGCGCTCTGGTACTTGGTCACCGACGGCCGCGGGATTCGCTCGGCCGATGTTGGCGGGGTCCGCGCGCGAATTGCTCGCACAAACACCGAGGCGGGCGTGCTGCTGCGCGGGGCCCGGCTCGATATCTCGCCGGCCGACGCGCTTACGCGCCACCAAGTGCAGGTGCAGCGGCTGACGCTGCTGCTGACGATCTTCAGCATCCCGGTTCTCGGGCTGGTGGCCTATTTCATTATCCTGGTGGCCGGGCTGATCGTCCAGCGGCAGAGCAATGAGATTGCGGTGCTGCGTAGCCGTGGCGCTTCGCGCAGCCAGATCTTGGGCATCTACCTGCTCGAAGAGCTATTGCTCGGCGCGCTTGCACTGGGGCTGGGGCTGTTGCTCGGCCAAGCGGCGGCGCTGCTGATGACCTGGACGCGCTCATTCCTGGAGCTTGTGCCGATTGAATTCCTGCCGATTGAGCTGACGCCCGAGGCCTGGCGGCGCGCCGCGCAGATGTTAGGCATTGTGCTGCTGGCGGGCTTGGTGCCGGCGCTGCGCGCCGCAGGCTATACTGTGGTTTCGTATAAGAACGAGCGCGCCCGCGCGGTCAGCCGGCCATTCTGGCAGCGCGCCTGGCTCGATATTCTGCTGCTTATTGCGGTCTACTACGGCTATACTCAGCTCAAGCAGCGCGGCACGGTCGCGATTCTGGGCGGCGCAGGCGGTGATCCATTTGCCAACCCACTGCTGCTGCTCACGCCCACGCTGTACATGCTCGCGCTGGCGCTGGTCGCGACGCGGCTGTTCCCGTTGGCCATGCGGCTGCTCGCATGGATGCTCGGCCGGCTGCCGGGCATTGCGGTGATCACCGCGCTGCGCTACCTGGCGCGCACCCCGCGCGCCTACACCGGCCCGGTGCTGCTGCTCACGCTGACGATGAGCCTGGCGGCGTTCACCGCCTCGATGGCGCGCACGCTCGACCGCCAACTGGTCGACCAGATTAGATATGAGATCGGCGCTGATATGCGCCTCGACGACCTGGGCCAGAGCACCACGCCGGGCGGACCCGCGCCGGCCGTTGGCGGCCCCGCGGCATCGGCGCAGCCGCCGAAAGACCAGATCGACGAAGCGCAATATCTCTTCTTGCCAGTAACCGATTATCTCAGCATCCCCGGCGTCGAGGCAGCCGTTCGGGTCATGCACAGTACCGCCGACGCGGTGGTATCCGGTTCGTCCGAGCCAGTGCAGTTGGTCGGCCTGGATCGACCCGATTTCGCGCGTGTTGCCGCCTGGCGCGAGGATTACGCCGGCGAATCGCTTGGCGCGCTGATGAATCGCCTAGCCGACGACCCCGCCGCCGTGTTGATCAGCAGCGATCTGGCGGCCCGGCGCCAGCTGCGCGTTGGCGATACATTTACGCTGCGGCTGAATGTGCTGGGCGCGCCGCGCACTATGCCCATGGTCGTGGCCGGCTACGTCGGTCTGTTCCCGACGGTTTACCCCGAGGACGGGCCTACGGTTGTCGGCAATCTCGACTATATCTTCGACCAGGCCGGCGGCCAGTTTCCCTATGCGGTCTGGCTGAGCCTGCGCGCCGGCACGTCGCGCGAAGCGATCGACAATGGCGTGAGCGACCTCGGCCTGACGACCTTCGATCGCGGATACGCGCCGGCAGAAATCACGGCCGGGCAGGCGCGGCCGGAGCGCCAGGGGCTGTTTGGCCTCCTGACGATCGGCTTCGTCGCGGCGGCGTTTCTGACGGCGCTCGGCTTTCTGTTCTACGCCGCGCTCTCGTTCCAGCGCCGCTTCGTCGAGTTGGGCATGCTGCGCGCAATCGGCCTTTCGACCCGCCAGCTCGGCACCTTGCTGGCCTGCGAACAGGTGCTGATCGTTGGCGTGGGCATGCTCGCCGGCACGCTGGTCGGCGTGAGCGCGAGTGTGCTGTTCATCCCATTTTTGCAAGTGCGCGGTGGCGAGCATCCACAAACGCCGCCATTTCTGGTGCAGATCGCCTGGGATCAGATTCAGATCATCTATCTGGTGTTCGGCGCGCTGCTGGCGCTGGCCGTGCTGGTGACTCTGGCGTTGCTGCGGCGCATGCAACTGTTCGAGGCGATCAAGCTGGGCGAAGCCATATAAGTTCTGAGTTCCGGGTGCCCTCTGGGTGTTTTGAGTTATGAGTTGTCGACAGCATCTGGCAAAGCGATATTGCAAGATCTTTTTGTACTTCGTTTTTCGCCCGCAGGGCGAAAAACGAAGTACAAAAAAGTAAAAGTACCATGCTGCCGCAGGCTAAAGGTGGCTTGTGCGCATGCACGACATACAGCATGCATATGAATGAACCATTGATTTTGTGCGACAACCTGGTGAAGATCTATAAGCTCAACGACATTGAGGTCGTGGCGCTGCAAGGGTTGGATCTCAAGGTCGAGCGTGGCGAAGTGATGGCGCTGATCGGCACCAGCGGCTCGGGCAAGACGACGCTGCTCAACGTGCTCGGCGGGCTGGATCGGCCCTCGGCGGGGCGGGTGCTGGTTGCCGGCAACGACCTGCTCAAGCTGTCGGATATCGCACTCAACGGCTACCGGCGGCGCTATGTTGGGTTCGTCTGGCAGCAGAAGGCGCGCAACCTGATTCCCTACCTGAACGCCACGCAGAATGTCGAGCTGCCGATGATCATGCGCGGCGTTGGCAAGCGCGAACGCCGAGCATGGGCCGGCGAGCTGCTCGAGGCGGTTGGGCTCTCGGCGCGGCGCGGGCACCGGTTGGCGCAGCTTTCCGGTGGCGAACAACAGCGTGTAGCGATCGCGGTCGCGCTCGCCAATCGCCCGGCCCTGCTGCTGGCCGACGAGCCGACCGGCGAACTCGACTCGACGACCGCCGAGGCGATCTTTACGATCTTGCGCGATCTAAACCGCATCTACGACCTGACCGTGGTGATTGTCTCGCACGACCCGCAGATTGCGCGGCGCGTCGACCGCGTGGTCGCCATTCGCGATGGCAAAACCAGCAGCGAGACGATCCGCAAGAGCCGAGAATCGAGAATCCAGAACCAGGGGGCGGAGGTTGATGATCAGGCACATAGCGATGGCCAGGGCGAGCATACCTTCGAGGAGCTGATCATGCTGGATTCGGCCGGGCGCCTGCAACTGCCCAAAGAGATTCGCGAGCGCTACGGCATCGGCGACCGCGTGCAACTGGACGAGACCGCCGAGGGCCTGGTGCTGCGACCGGCCGGCAATGCGGCGGTTCCGTTGAAGCGGCTGACCGCGCCGGATGAACCGCCCACGCCGAAGCGGCGCGGGCTAGGCCGGGCGCTGGCGGCGCTGCGAAGAAAGCGGTAGTGATATATGAGCACATCAGATCTTCCGGCCGTGAGCGTTAGCCGCATCAGTCGCTCCTATGCGGTCGGTGGCGAGCGAGTCCAGGCGTTGCGCGATGTCAGCCTCGGCGTCCCACGCGGCGCGTTTGTCGCGCTGATGGGGCGCTCGGGCTCGGGCAAGACCACGCTGCTGAATATGATTGGCGGCCTCGATCGGCCGACTGAGGGCTCGATCGCGCTGTTCGACCAGGAGCTCATGCGCCTGAGCCAGGAGCAGCTGACTGTGTTGCGACGCGAGCAGATCGGGTTTGTGTTCCAGTCGTTCGCCCTGCTGCCGATTCTCTCGGCCTGGGAGAATGTCGAGCTGCCGCTGCGGATCGCCGGAGTGCGTTCGGGCCGCGAGCGGCGCGTGCGTGCCGAAGCGGCGCTGGCCCTGGTAGGGCTGGAGCGCTGGGCCACGCACCGCCCGGCCGAGATGAGCGGCGGTCAGCAGCAGCGCGTGGCGATCGCTCGCGCACTGGTTGCGCGCCCGCGACTGCTGCTGGCCGACGAACCGACCGGCGAGCTCGACTCGACCACCGGCCAGGCGATTCTCGGGCTGCTGCGCGAGATAACTCGATCCGAGGGCGTCACGCTGGTGATGGCCACGCACGACCGCAGCGTGGTGGATATGGCTGATCGCGTGTATGAAATGCGCGATGGGCAGATTGTTTGAAATTGGAAGCGCGTTATGATCATCGCGCGGCTCGCTGTTTCCAGCGGGTCGTCCAATCCTGAATGTACTGCAGGTGATCAGCTTGCCACCATGACTGGGGATTCGTCACTCGTGGCGCAAGATCGCGGACCATCACCGCACCGGCCCAGGCGTAGTATAACGCCATATCGCGCAGTGGCCCGGCCATCTCTTCATAGCCATGCCCCCAACCGCGTGCCATCAGCCGGCGCATGATCGATACGGCCAATGACTGGCGACCGGGACCGTACGGCTCCACCATCAAGATCGTGTACGTGCGCGCGACATCGGCGCGCGGGTCGCCGGCTCGGGCATTCGCCCAATCCAGGATGGCCGTGATCTGGGTTCCATCCGTGAGAACATTGAGCGGATGATAATCAAGGTGCAATAGGGCCGTAGGGTGGCTCGCAGCCTGGTGGAGGGCGGCCTGGAGAATGGGTTCATTTGGACCGGCCCAGCCGATCCAGTCTGTAGGCTGTTGGCTCAATCGAGCCGGAGCGCGTACACGATGGATTTGCGCTTGTACTCGGCCAAAGGCTACTCCCAGCGCCCCGACCCGCCACGGTCGGCGGCGGATGGCCTCCCACAGCGGGACGCCGCGACACCATGATAATAGGAGCACCGGGCGCTCGCGCCAGAAGCCGGTGGCATGGATGGTCGGAACCGGAAGCTGGGCCTGCTGGGCCGCCGCCATGGCCGCCATTTCACGCTCGTAGTTGTCCACTTGCTCTGAGCGAAACACCCGCAGCGCATAGGTCGTAGATCCGTGCTCGACTCGCCAGAGAGCCGTATCGGCACCGCCCTGAACGGGGCTGATTGCGGCCGGATCGGCGATACCGAGAGTGGCTAGGATGGTCGCTGGATCGAGAGTTGGATCGAACGGCATGGTTCCTCTGGCGAACTGCTGGATGTGCCCCACATTCACGAGCGTGGAGCTGTAGCCGTGTGCGTGCAGGCTCTATGTGAAGTAGCCGAACCCGGCTTGGAGCGGAGCAACGAACAGGATGATCATCCTGCCTCAGTCGTACTTGTCGCACCGGCAATCGCCCGTGTAGGCCCGCTTCGCGCGGTGGGCAAGATCCGCACCCAGCTTATTGCGTGCGCGCGTCGGCAAATGCCGCCGTCACGCCAAGGCCGATATACACACTGCCGACCACATAGCGTTCAGCGCGCACGACCGAACGGGTTCCTTTGAGCCAGTGCCCAATTTTTCCCGCTACCAAGGCATACATGCTGTCGCTGATCAACGCCAGCATGACAAAGATGCATCCTAACACCAACATTTGCCCTGCGATTGCGCCGCGGGACGGATCGACAAACTGCGGCAAGAAGGCGACAAAGAAGAGCGCCGTTTTTGGATTCAGTGTTGCCACCACCACACCTTGCGAAAAGATGCGACGCAGGCTTTGCGGTTGGCTACTGACGGTTGCTTGGTGTGTTTCGCGCGCGAGCAGTTTGCGCAGCCCTAGATAGATCAGGTAGGCCGCACCTAGGTACTTCACAATCGTAAAGGCCAATGCGGATGAGAGTAGGAGAGCCGACAAGCCAAGTGTCGCTGCAATCACGTGCATGAAGTTGCCGACCTCGATACTGCACACCGAAACGAGACCCGCGCGCCGGCCTTGGTCGACGCTTCTGGCAATAATGTACAGGACCGCCGGACCTGGGGTGAGCAATAGCACGGCCGAGGCAAGGATGAAGAGGGGCAAGTGTGCGAGATCTGGCATGAGCAACCTCCTGGATCGAGCGGGTGACGGAGTTGGCCGCATGTGCGACAACCAGCACGCAACCGAATACGCATCTGTCGCAGTCCATGGGGCAACTGGTGGCGAGTATACTACAGTGCACTAGTTGCGGCAAGGGAAACTAAAGATGCTACGATGTACCACAGAATGTAGATAAGGAGCTCCTATGCAAATCGATCTCAGTAACAAAGTCGCGCTGATAACTGGCGCGGCACACGGCTTTGGCCGCGCGATCAGCATGGCGCTGGCTCGCAGCGGCGCGGCGGTTTGGGTGGTGGATCTGCTGGCGGAGGAGTTGGCCGAAACCACCGCGCTCGGCGCGCAAGCCGGGGCGCGCTGCATAGCGGCGCCGTGCGACGTAACATCGTCAGCCGCGGTGAATGCATTGGTCGAGCAAATTGTCGCCGCCGAGGGGCGGATCGACATGTTGGTCAACAATGCCGGTGGCGTGGTCGGCCAAGTTGGCCGACCGGTCGACGAGATCGGCGACGACGATTGGGATGTGGTTGTGCGAACCAACCTGTACTCGGCGTTCTACTGCATTCGGGCGGTCGCGCCGGTGATGAAGCGGCAGCGTGGCGGCCGGATTGTGAACATTTCTTCGGGCGCCGGCCGCACCTTCAGCCTGACTGGCATCCAGGCCTATGCCAGCGCTAAGGCCGGGCAGATCGGCCTTACCCGCCAGATGGCGAAAGAGCTGGGCGCCTGGAACATCAACGTGAACACGATCGCGCCGGGTTTTGTGCGTTCCAACCCCACCACCGAGCGCCAGTGGCAGGCGATGGGCGAAAGCGCGCAACGGGCGCTTGTCGATGGGCTGGCGCTTAAGCGGCTCGGCACGGCCGACGATATCGCCAATGGCGTGCTGTTCTTTGTCTCGGATCTGTCCGCTTGGGTCACTGGCCAGACGATCAGCATCGACGGCGGCGGGCACATGCAATAAGCGTCTTTCGAAAATAAACGAGTTGCTAGCGATCGTATTACGAATTGCGTATTGCGTATCGGTAGTACACTTACGCAATAGACGCGAACATTGGACACCATGGATGAAAAATCTCTCGTATCGACGGTTTTTTCGTTCGCAGAACGAAAAAACCGTCGATACGAAGAAGAATAATCCGTGTTTTGCGAGCGACTGCGTAAGCCCTGTCACTAAAGAGGATAACTCTATGCGTATCAGCGACATGAACTGGCAGCAGGTTGAAGCCTATCTCGCGCGCGATAATCGGGCTGTCGTGCCGCTTGGCAGCACCGAGCAGCATGCCTTTCTCAGCCTGAGCGTCGACAGCATTCTGTCCGAACGTGTGGCGGTTGAGGCCGCCGAGCCGCTGGGCGTTCCGGTGTTCCCGGTGCTGGCCTATGGCATTACGCCCTACTTTCGGGCCTATCCCGGCACGATCTCGTTACGCATCGAGACCTATCTGCGCATCATTCGCGATCTGCTCGATGGCCTGGCCGAGAATGGCTTTCGACGCATCGTGATCGTCAACGGCCATGGCGGCAACTCGCCCGCAGCCGCGCTTGCCGACGAGTGGCTGGCCGATCGCTCCGATTGCAGCGTCAAGTTTCACAACTGGTGGAACGCGCCCAAGACATTGGCGCAAGTCCATGCGATCGATCCAGTCGCGTCGCATGCGTCGTGGATGGAGAACTTTCCCTGGACGCGCCTGGCCGATATTGCCATGCCGGATGCGCAGAAGCCGATGACTGACCTGGCCCGATTGAAGACGCTTGGGCCGCAGGCTGTGCGCGCGTATCTTGGCGACGGCAACTTCGGCGGGCGCTACCAGCGCGCGGATGACGAGATGCTGGCGATCTGGCAGGTGGCGATCGCCGAGACGCGCGCGTTGATCGAAGGCCCGTGGCCGAATTGACCGCTTGCTAATTGCACATTGCAAATTGCTGATTAAACTAGACATCATCGGGCATATCCATGGCGATGAACTGGTGGATATTCCATTTCCGGCCAAGATACGCGATGCGCTTGTGGCTGCAGGTCGCGCTCACCTGTACATCTCGCTTACGAAAGACATCACACTACCATTGCAGCCGACATCATAACATTACGTTTCAGCACACATCAAATCACTATTAGACCTCGTTTCGTAGAGCGATGGGGAAACACACAAAATACCAGTACGTTGCTAAGTGTAAATTGGTGAGATTGGCCGACAAGACGTGGCCCTGGCAATATTGCCAGGGCCACTGTCGTTGGAGAGACTATTCCCAGCCCATCCGATAGTATAGCTATCATGGCCTGGGGTGATATTGCTGGACCGTCCGTAGGAAACTGTTAATATCAATCGGCTTCAGAATATAAGCCGTAGCGCCAGCGTTGAGGAGGTCATGCTCTAGGGTCGTGCCGGCAGTCATAACCACGACGGGGATCGACGCCAGCGCTGGGTCCTGCCTGACCTCTCTCAAGAACTCCCACCCGCTCATGACCGGCATTCGAAGGTCAAGGAGCGTAAGATGCGGAAGCTCAGCGCTCTCATGGAGGTGTGTAATAGCCTCCAGCCCGTTTGTGGCAGCTACAACCGGATATCCTTCGTCCGTCAGAATTTCGGTCAGAACATCGCGAATAGCGGGTTGGTCGTCCACCACCAAGATGGTCATGCTCGATACCTCACTACAGGAGTGCTAGTGTTACTCGCTGGCGTTCGCCTGAACTTGCTTAGGTGCCATCGTTACCTTGCTCACTAGTCATGTAGTGATAGTACCAGATCCGGCGCACCAATAACATAACAATGCTCTAACGAAACGTAGACAGAATAATGTCAACTACTTCGCCTGACACCAAAGGACAACTATGGCAGTAATGCCTCGGAGACTCGCTGGCGTTCCTTTGGGCTCGCCTTTAGGAATAAATTCGCATTCGCGACGCCCAGTTGAAAGCGGGTGTCAAAGAAACTGCCGAAATCAGACGGGCCCATATTCTTCTCCTTCTTAGCCAGCATAAGGCACTCTATGCAAGGTTAAGACTAACGGGACCTTCTCGCCAAAACCAAGAGAATCGCTACCAAGAGAATCGCTCAAACGTTTCATGACTTAATTCTGGAATTATAGCACGCCTAGACATGAAAGGCGGTCCCGATCGGAGGAGGCGCGTGATTTGCTGACTGTGATGGAGAGAAGGCGCAAGAGTTTAACACGATGGACCACGCTGCGTGATGCTGATTGTACCTCCGATGAGACATCGGAGCGCGCCATCCAGCAGGGGCCGAAACATAACTATGCGACTACATAGCGTCTACGATCCCCTGTGGTAACGCGCTGGTACGGCGCAAGGGTATACTAAAAGCATCTCTTACCTCTGCTGCGAGCCTCCAGCAATGGCGGTTCGTGGTTTCTATGGAGAATTTTATGGATGCTCGGCAAGATCCTGTTGAAGCCGCACTGCGCGTCGAAGCTGCACAGCGGGTTGTGGGAATTAGTGCAGCAGTGCTGATGCTGCTGACAGCGCTTGTTTTTGCGTTGACTGGATTAAGTCTCTTTACCGCGGTATGCGCTGCGCTGTTGATGCTGTCCGTTGTGACGCTTCACTTCGTCGACATAGTGGTCTAGGAAGGCACAAGAAAAGCCCCGTTCTGTTAATAGGGCGGAGCTTTTTGCTCTTTATCAAGACCTATTGCCGCGTGGTGTATCATACAAGCGAAGTCCACTACCGACGGAGCACTGCGATGGCGAACGAGGAACATCTGGCCATACTAAATGTTGAAATTTCAGAGCGAATCCATTCGGAGAAGCACTGGGTGCGAATGCTACCGATCTGCGGCAGCTATGGGCAAATGCATTACTAAGATAAGATCATAGTGATACACTATACGCAAGTCCGCGAACCCATCAAAAAGCACATCATACAGATTGCCACAGACGAAAACAGTGTGAATAGTTCCGCTCATCCCCGGTGATAATCCTTCTAGGGGTCGCGTCGTATTCACCCGATCGCCAATCCGGGTTGCTCAGACAGTTCAACGCTCGCGTGAGCTTGGACTGATCATCGTGCCTCCAAAGACAAAGAAGAGTATCCGCACTCTGTCGATCCCAGCAGCACTGGTCGACCACCTAAAACGTCACAAGCTTCGGCAGGGAGCGGAGCGAGGAAGGCACAGCCATTGACGGAATGGAACGCTCATGACCTGGTGTTCGTATCACCGAGCGGCACAATGCTCGACCCCGATCACATCACACATCGCTTCAAGAAGATCCTGATGAACGCTGGGTTGCCTGCGACAACCCGCTTTCACGATCTACGCCATAGCTGCGCGACGTTCCTTTTGGCACAAGGGGTATCGCCGCGCGTGGTGATGGAGCTATTAGGTCACAATCAGATTTCTACTACAATGCATATTTACGCACATGTTCTGCCTGAGACGCTGCGGAATGCAACAGACAAGATGGAGAGTCTGTTTGGGGAAGATCAACAAGAAGATGAAGCCGAGTAATGAGCAGCAACCTACATCCAATCCGCAGTTCTGTTCGTATTATTTAGTAGAGAGAAGATTGACAATGAGTAGTGAATTCGCGACTTTGGCTGTCAACTTGGCTGTCAATAATGACAAAGCCCGCCGATTACTCAACAGGTTTTGGCTTTGTGATGCCTCAGAATCTGGCGCGGGCGGCGGGGCTCGAACCCACAACCTACGGTTTAGAAGACCGTTGCTCTATCCATTGAGCTACGCCCGCAGTGAACCAAGTTCTGGTGCCATAACTATAGCATAGGCACACTTGGCCGACAAGTGTTGCGACCAAAAAATTGCTCCGAAAAACCTCGAAAATGCTCTTGACATATTGGTCGGAGAGTGGTATCATTCTTTTTCGCAGTTTTGTAGAGACCACATCTCTCAAGATGTGCGAGAGAGGAGCCTGCACCTATCGCCAAGTACGTCGCAATTTCGCGTGCGCGCCGTCCGGCGCATCCTTCATGAGAACATTTTGGTTGTCACGAACGCTTGTCCAGCGGTTCTATCCACAGTCGGATAGTACCAAGGATTAGACGCTTCGTGCTTTTGGCATGTTAAGAGTCCGTAGTCTGTCGTCAGTTGTTCGTTGCCCGGCGTTGCATTGTGATAGTTCAGGCGCAACCGGCCACGAACTACGGGCGACGGACAAGCTACAAGCGAGGTGCCTATGCCCCCCTTGGTCGAGCCCGTTGTTCTTCAGCCGCTGATCATGCCCAATGATTTAGGCGCTGATGGTCTGCACCGCACGAATCTCGAGCGGCGCTCGTTCGCGCGTATCCAGGATGCGATCGCAGTTCCGACGTTGATCGAAACCCAGATTAATAGTTTTGAGTGGTTTCGCAAGGAAGGCCTGCGCGAGCTGTTTGATGAAATTTCGCCGATTACCGACTTCACCGGCAAAAATATGGAATTGCGTTTCCTCGACTATGCGTTCGGGGAGCCGCGCTACGATGAGTATGAGTGCCGCGAGCGCGATATGACCTACGCCGCGCCGCTGCGTGTCAATGTTCAACTGCATATTCTGGCGACTGGGGAGCTGAAAGAGAGCGAGATCTTCCTGGGCGATTTCCCGCTGATGACCGAAAACGGCACATTTGTGATCAACGGCGCCGAGCGCGTGGTTGTCTCGCAGCTGATTCGTTCGCCAGGCGTGTATTTCAAAGAAGATAAGGATCCAACCAGCGGGCGCGGCTTGCATTCGGCCAAGCTTATTCCGAACCGCGGCGCCTGGCTTGAGTTCGAGACCAATAAGCGTGATGTCATCTCGGTCAAGGTCGATCGCAAGCGCAAGATTCCAGTGACGATCTTGCTGCGCGCGGTGTTGGCTTGGGATGCACAGCCGAGCGGCGAAGGCCAATGGGCGCCCGACAACGAGCTCGATCAGCGCGGGCACGACGAGGATATTATCGCGCTGTTCCAGCACCTCGAACAAAGCGATCATCAATATATAAAGGTAACGCTCGACAAGGATCCGGCTCGGCATGCCAAAGAGGCGCTGATGGAGCTGTATAAGCGTCTGCGCCCTGGCGACCCGCCTACACTGGAGAATGCGCGCGGTCTGCTCGAGTCGCTGCTGTTCAGCCCGCGTCGCTATGATCTGGCTAAGGTCGGCCGCTACAAGCTGAATAAGAATCTGTGGGAGAAAGACCCGCGGCCTGAAGCGCGCGCCGCAGCGCCCGATCAGAAGGTGCGCGTGCTGCGCCCCGACGATATCTTCAAGATTGTCGAGCGCCTGATCGATTTGAACAATGGCAAGGGCTCGCCCGACGACATCGACCACCTCGGCAACCGCCGCGTCCGCACTGTTGGCGAGTTGATCCAGCAGCAGTTCCGTGTCGGCCTGCTGCGCATGGAGCGCGTGGTTAAGGAGCGTATGTCGCTGCAAGACCCCGAGAGCGCCACGCCGAACGCCTTGGTGAATATCCGGCCGGTGGTGGCGGCGATGCGCGAATTCTTCGGTGGCTCGCAGCTCTCGCAGTTCATGGATCAGACCAACCCGCTGGCCGAGCTGACCAATAAGCGCCGTCTCTCGGCGCTTGGTCCCGGCGGCCTCAGCCGCGACCGCGCCGGCTTCGAGGTTCGCGATGTGCACCACTCGCACTACGGCCGGATCTGCCCGGTCGAGACGCCTGAAGGCCCGAATATTGGTTTGATCGGCACGATGTCGACCTTTTCGCGGGTCAATGAGATGGGCTTCCTTGAGACGCCCTATCGCAAGGTGTACCGCGAGGTGCTGAATGCCGGCGAGTGGGAGCGCCAGGGCCTGCTGCTGCGCGATGTGCGCGACCTGCGCAACGGCGACTTGATCGGCGCGCGCGGCGCCCGCGTCGACGCGGCGACGGCCAAGCGCATGACTGTGGCGCTGCTGCGCGGCCAGATCTTGCGCGAGGATATCGTCAACCCTGAGAACGGCGAGCTGATCGCCGAGGCCGGCCAAGAGATCAATCGCTCGCTGGCCGAGCGAATCACCGAGACGCCGCTCAAGGCGATCAAGATCCGCCCGATCGTCTCACAAGAGGTCGATTACCTCTCGGCCGACGAGGAGGAGAAGTATGTCGTCGCACAGGCCAACGCGCCCTTGGACGAGTTTAACCGCTTCCGAGAGGGTATGATCGCGTGTCGCTTCGGCGACGGCGAGTTTGTGACCGAGCCGATCGACCGTGTCGACTATATGGACGTTTCGCCCAAACAGGTGGTCAGCGTGTCGACGGCGCTGATCCCATTCCTCGAGCACGACGACGCCAACCGCGCGCTGATGGGCTCGAACATGCAGCGGCAGGCGGTGCCGCTGCTGCGCCCCGACGCGCCGATCGTCGGCACCGGCATGGAGTATCTGGCGGCGCGCGATAGTGGCCAGGTGATTGTGGCGAAGAAGGATGGCATCATCCTATCGGCCACCGGCGACCATCTCGTCGTGCTGGAAGACGATGGCGAGCAGCATGAGTACAAGCTGCGCAAGTTCATGCGCTCGAACCAGGACACCTGCATCAACCAGCGGCCGAGTGTGCTGCGTGGCCAGCGGGTGCGCGAGGGCGAGATTATTGCCGACAGCTCCTCGACCGACAATGGCGAGCTGGCGCTGGGCCAGAACGTGCTGGTCTCCTTCCTGCCATGGGAGGGTGGTAACTTCGAGGATGCCATTCTGGTGAGCGAGCGGCTGGTACGCGAGGATATCTTCACCTCGATTCATATCGAGAAGCACGAGGTCGAAGCGCGCGACACCAAGCTTGGCCCAGAAGAGATCACCCGCGACATTCCGAACGTGGGCCAGGATAGCCTGCGCAATCTCGACGACCGCGGCATTATCTATGTCGGCGCTGAGGTCCAGCCGAACGATATCCTGGTCGGCAAGATCACGCCTAAGGGCGAGACCGACCTGACGGCTGAGGAGCGCCTGCTGCGCGCCATCTTCGGCGAGAAGGCCCGCGAGGTCAAGGACTCCTCGCTGCGCGTGCCCAACGGCGTGCGCGGCAAGGTGATCGATGTTAAGGTGTTCTCGCGCGAGGACGATGTGGAGCTGCCAGTCGGCGTGAATCAGACCGTGCGGGTATTGCTGTGCCAGAAGCGCAAGATCAGCGCCGGCGATAAGATGGCCGGTCGCCACGGCAATAAGGGCGTGGTCAGCCGGGTGCTGCCAATCGAAGACATGCCGTTCCTACCTGATGGCACGCCAGTGGATATCATCCTGAACCCGATCGGCGTGCCGAGCCGTATGAACATCGGCCAGATTCTGGAGACGCACCTGGGCTGGGCCGCAGCGCGGCTGGGCTTCCGCGTCGCCACGCCAGTGTTCGACGGCGCCCACGAGGAGCAGATCCATAATATGCTGGTTGAGGCTGGCCTCCCCTCGGACGGTAAGATTACGCTGTACGACGGGCGGACAGGCATGCATTTCGATCACGCGGTAACGGTCGGCTATATCTATATGCTCAAGCTCGCCCACCTGGTCGAGGATAAGATTCACGCTCGCTCGACCGGACCTTACAGCCTAGTGACCCAGCAACCGCTGGGCGGCAAGGCGCAGTTCGGCGGCCAGCGCTTCGGCGAGATGGAGGTCTGGGCGCTCGAGGCCTATGGCGCGGCCTACATTCTTCAGGAGATGCTGACAGTCAAGTCCGACGATGTGGTCGGCCGGGTGAAGACCTACGAGGCGATCGTGAAGGGCGAGCCGATCCAAGAGGCCGGTGTACCCGAGTCGTTCAAGGTGTTGATCAAGGAGCTGCAGTCGCTCGGTCTTTCGGTCGAGGTGCTCTCGGCCGACGAGAAGCCGGTCGAACTGAACGACGACGTCGACAGCGATATGGCGGCGCTCGACGGGATCAACCTGTCGGGGATGGAGCGCGGGGAGTTCTAGCCAGTAGTCAGAATGCAGTCGGCAGTCGGCAGTATCAGTGTGAAGCGAAGAAATCATTGGTACTGCCTACTGGTGACTGCCGATTGTACGCTTGACAGTCAACACGAAACCGGATAAAATGAACGTATGTTCTTCTTTCCGTGTGGAGTGTTGCGATGGGACGATCGCCGAGGCGCGCCGATTTCTTCCGCGTGTGGACGCCGGAGATGGCGTATGTGTTGGGCTACTGGTGGGCGGATGGATTTATGTATATTAAGCCCAATACCGGTGCGCATGAAGTACGTATCGCTAGCAATGACGTAGATCATCTTGTGAAGATGGCTCAGGTTGTTGGTGGAAAGTATGACTTACGGAAGGTCTCAGCGAAGGCTAATACCTACGTCGTCTCATTTTGTAGCAAAGAGATGTATCAGGACATTCTGGCTCATGGCGGGACACCACGGAAGTCGAGGACTATAGACTTTCCAAAAGTACCACCGGATCTGCTGTCGCACTTCGTTCGTGGCGTTGTCGATGGCGATGGAACCCTAGCCTGGAATGGGGATAGGCCCATCATTCAAGTGTATTCTGGCTCACCGTTATTTCTAAACGGATTAATCCATGTTATAGCCCAGAGCACGGGTATCCCAGCGCCCTTACCACAAGCAAACCGTGACAACTGGACAGTAAAATGGAGTACAATTCGTGCCAAATGCCTGTGTGCTTGGCTCTATGCTGATAACCCTGGCCTTGCTCTAGAGCGTAAGGCTGCAATTGCCACTCAGTTTCTAGCGTGGCAACCAAGAAAAACGCCTGAAAAAGGCACAATCACCGACGCAATGCGCCTAAACTTTCCGGCCTACCTGCCATAACCTAGGAGAGTGAAATGCTCGAGATTAATGACTTCAATGCGATCCGGATCAGCCTGGCCTCGCCGGAGGATATTCTGGGATGGTCGCATGGGGAAGTGACGAAGCCGGAGACGATCAATTACCGCACGCTCAAGCCAGAGCGCGATGGATTATTTTGTGAACGAATATTTGGGCCTCAGAAGGATTGGGAATGTTATTGCGGCAAATACAAGCGCGTCCGCTATAAGGGCGTAATCTGCGATAAGTGTGGCGTCGAGGTGACGCGCGCGAAGGTCCGGCGCGACCGCATGGGCCACATTGCGCTGGCGTCGCCGGTGAGCCATATCTGGTTCGTGAAGGGCACGCCCAGCCGCCTGGGTCTGCTGCTCGACATCTCGCCGCGCAACCTGGAGCGGGTGCTGTACTTTGCCTCGTATATCATCACGCATGTGGATGAGGACGCCCGCGCGGCCATTCGCGAGCAGTTGCAGGGCGAGTATGCGTCGAAGCGCGAGAAGATCCAAGGCGAGGCCGAGGGCAAGCGCATCGAGCTATCGTCGCAGCTGACTCAGGATCTTGGCGGCATGGAGACCGCGCAGGTCTCGACGCAGCGCCGGATCGAAGAGGACTACAAGGCGCAGCGCGAAGCGCTAACCAACGAGGCCGAGCAGTTGCGCGCAGATCTCGAGGACAAGACCAATGAGGTGACCGAGGAGGACGTGGTCTTCCATGGCGTCACGCTGGCCGAAGAGGGCGAAACGATTACCGAGAAGGTGATCGACCAGCTCGAGGAGTTGCTCGACCAGGAGCTCGAGGCGCTCGAGGCGCGCCGCCAGCGCGACATGGCCGATGCCGAGATTCTGACCGATGCCGAGCGCGAGCGTAAGGAGTATGAGGCGACCCAGGAGCGCGAGCGGATGCAGGAACGCATGCAGCGCGAGTTGGATACGTTGGTACGCGAAGAGAAAGAGAAGCTCGAGCAGATCGACGGTCTTAAGATGCGCCGCATCCTGACTGAGACTGAATATCGCAGCTTGCGTGAGGTTGCGCCGGGCGTGTTCAAGGCCGATATGGGCGCGGGCGCAATCCGCGACCTGATCGTCCGCACGGTCGAGCTGGAGAAGCTGGGCGACGAGCTGCAGATCGAGGTGCAGACCACCCAGGGCCAGCGGCGCAAGAAGGCCACCAAGCGGCTGCGCGTGGTCGAGAACTTCCGCAAGAGCGGCAACAAGCCTGAGTGGATGATCTTGACTATGCTGCCGGTCATCCCGCCCGATCTGCGCCCGATGGTTCAGCTCGACGGTGGCCGCTTCGCGACCAGCGACTTGAACGACCTGTACCGCCGAGTCATCAATCGCAATAACCGTCTGAAGCGCCTGATGGAGCTCAACGCGCCTGAGATCATCGTCCGCAATGAGAAGCGCATGCTTCAAGAGGCGGTCGACGCGCTGATCGACAACGGCCGGCGCGGGCGTGCCGTTTCAGGCAAAGGGAAGCACCGCCTGAAGAGCCTGAGCGATATGCTCAAGGGCAAGCAGGGCCGCTTCCGCCAAAACCTGCTGGGCAAGCGCGTGGACTACTCGGGCCGCTCGGTGATCGTGGTTGGCCCGAACTTGAAGCTGCACCAGTGCGGTCTGCCCAAGAAGATGGCGCTGGAGTTGTTCAAGCCGTTCGTGATGCGTCGGCTGGTCGAGAAGGGCTTTGCTCACAATATCAAGTCGGCCAAGCGGATTGTAGAGCGTGTGCGCCCGGAGGTCTGGGATGTGCTCGAAGAGGTCATCAAGGATTATCTGGTACTGCTGAACCGCGCGCCGTCGCTACACCGACTTTCGATTCAGGCGTTTGAAGCCAAGCTGATCGAGGGCTCGGCCATCCAGTTGCACCCACTGGTCTGCGCCGCGTTCAACGCCGACTTCGACGGCGACCAAATGGCGGTGCATGTGCCGCTCTCGCGCAAGGCGCAGGAAGAGGCGCGTATGCGCATGATCTCGAAGTACAACCTGCTTTCGCCAGCGCATGGCAACCCGATCATTACGCCGTCGCAAGACATCGTGCTGGGCTGCTTCTACCTTTCATTGGTCAAAGAGGGCGCAAAGGGCGCCGGCAAGACCTTTGCGTCGATCGACGAGGCGATGCTGGCCTACGACAAGGGCGTGGTCGATATCCAGGCGCCGATCTGGGTGCGCATGCACGGCAAAGTGCAGGGCCAGAACGACCGCCAAGTGCGCGTGCTCGCGCCGGATGACGATGGTACGCCGCGGATGCTGCTGGAGACCTCGATCGGGCGGATTATTTTCAACTCCGCGCTGCTCGAGCCAATGCAGTATCGCAACCGCAACGTGCCGAAGAAGGGCCTGCAAGAGATTATCGCCGACTGCTACAAATACTACACCAACTTGGCGAATCTGACCGAGGACGACATGAACTTCGTTCGGGGCATGTACCCGAATATCACGTCGCAGGATGAAATGGCGCGGATCTACGGCTCGGAGCGCACGGCCGAGCAAGCCGACATGATTAAGTCGCTGGGCTTCAAATATGCGACCCGCGGCGGCATGACCGTCGGCGTCGAAGATATTCAAGTGCCGGAGGCTAAAAAACAGATCCTCTCCGACTCCGACGCGCAGGTGTTCGATGTCGAGAAGCAGTACCGGCGCGGTCTGATCACCGAGGAAGAGCGCTACCAGGAAATTGTTAAGATCTGGCAGGACGCGACGAAATCTACTTCCGAGGCGGTCAAGAACAATTTGGACCCGCATGGCCCGGTGGCAATGATGGTCAACTCGGCGGCGCGCGGTAATATCAACCAGCTCAGCCAGATGGCCGGTATGCGCGGGCTGATGTCTGACCCGACCGGGCGAATCATCGAGCTGCCGATTAAGTCGAACTTCCGCGAAGGCCTGACGGTGTTGGAATACTTCGTCTCGACCCACGGCGGACGTAAGGGTCTGGCTGACACGGCGCTGCGTACCGCGGACGCGGGCTACCTGACTCGCCGTCTGGTCGACGTGGCGCAGGATGCGATTATCACAGTCGACGACTGCGGCACTGAAGAGGGGCTGTGGCTGCATCGCGCCGACGACAAGGAGATGTTGGAGGAGCTGGAAGATCGCGTGATCGGGCGCATTCTGGCGGCGCCGGTGGCACACCCGCAGACCGGCGAGATCCTGGCCGATCGCAACCAGGAGGTCGACGAACAGTTGGCGCAGGCCTTCAAGGAGGCCGGCGTGAACGATGTATTCGTGCGATCGGGCCTGTCGTGCCAGGCCGAGCACGGCATTTGCCGGCTGTGCTACGGCCGCAACCTCGCCACCGGCAAGCTGGTCGAGATCGGCGAGGCGGTTGGCATCATTGCGGCGCAGTCGATCGGTGAGCCGGGCACGCAGCTCACGCTGCGAACGTTCCACACCGGCGGTGTGGCCTCGGCCGACGACATCACGCAAGGTCTGCCGCGGGTTCAGGAAATCTTCGAGGCGCGCTCGCCCAAGGGCAAGGCGATTCTGTCGGAGATCGACGGCGTGGTGGAGATTATTCGCGAAGATGAGATGCGCAAAATTCGCGTTGTATCGAGCGAAGTCTATACCGACGAGCAAGATCTGCCGGAGCACTATGTTGCGATAGTAGCCGATGGCACCGAGGTTTCTGAGGGCCAGCTTCTAGGCGAGAGCAATCGCACCGACCTGGGCGGCGACCCGCTGTTGGCGCGGCTAAAGGGTAAAGTGCATATTGGCGATGGCAAGATCGTCGTCATTCAGGAAGAGCGCGAGGAGCGCGAAGTGGTGGTTCCACATACCGCGCGCCTCAGCCAAGGGATTGAGAATGGCGTGCGCGTGACCGCCGGCCAGCACCTGACCGACGGCTCGGCCGACCCGCAGGAGCTGCTCGAGCTGCAAGGCAAAGAAGCCGTCCAGCGCTACCTGGCCAACGAGGCCCAGAAGGTCTATCGTTCGCAAGGCGTCGACATCAACGACAAACACGTCGAGATCATCATTCGCCAGATGCTGCGGCGCGTGCGGATCGAGGAGCCGGGCGACACCGGGCTGCTGCCGGGTGAGCTGATCGAGGCGGCCGAGTTCGGGCGGATGAACGCCGAGGTGGTGAGCCAGGGCGGCGAGCCGGCCACGGCGGCGACCGTGCTGCTTGGCATCACCAAGGCCAGTCTTACAACCGAGAGCTTCCTGTCGGCGGCCTCGTTCCAGGAGACCACGCGCGTGCTGACCGAGGCGGCGATCACCGGTAAGGTCGACTACCTGCGCGGCCTGAAGGAGAACGTGGTGATCGGCAAGCTCATCCCGGCCGGAACCGGCATCGAGAAGCGCCGCGCGCTGGCTGAGGATCTGATGGGCGAGCTAGCCAGCGGCCGGCGGGCCGAGCCCGAAGGCGACGGCCGCCAGATTCCGGCCGAGGTGCGGCGCGCCAACGAGCTGATCGGCCAGACCGATGGCGGCAAGCCGGCCGGCGCGGCCGACGACGAAGAGATTCGGCGCCGCCTGCGTGAGCTGCTGGAGGGCGCCGACGACGATGACGGCGTGGGCGCGACCGACGACGAGGATCTGGCGCAGTTCATGGACGCGCTGGATGAGATGGACGACATAGGTGAAAAGGGCGATAACGACGAAAAAGTGTAGTCGAATCGCTTGAGCACATAACTCGAGGCCGGGTGCGGTAAACGCACCCGGCCTCATTCGTTGGCGGAACAGTATGACTGCAGTCGCGTCAGCGAGCTTTGGCTCTTCCCCGACAAATCGGCAAGGTCGCCGTATCATTGACGACCCCGCCGGTGCGATCACACAGCATCATACCCCGAAAACCCTGGGCACTCGGTATAACACTTGCTATGTGGTCTGCGAGAGTGTGGATGAAGAGGAGGAGTCATGCAAAGTTCATATGGACGCGTGCTGGAGATCGCCAATCCGCATGTGTCGCGAAGGGAGGCGCGCGATTGGATCGTCGTGGCGCAGTGGGGAGGACTAGCGCTAGGGTTAGCGCTCTGCTACCTCGGCAGTGTTCCATCACTTAAGGTCGTCGGTCTGTTTTTGTTTAGCGTGCTGGCCATGCTGCGCCTTGATCTAGCGCTGCTGTTCGTGCCACTGACCGCTCCGTTGTTCCTGGTGCCGCTCAACTTCCCTGGTTTGCCACGGCACGCGGTTCCGCCGCACGAGCTTGCGTTGTTCCTGATCTGCGCCGCGGCCGCGCCGCATGTGCTGTCGTCGCTGGTGGGCGCGCGCACGCACGTATGGCGCCGCCCGACGGCCGATCAGGTGCTTGCGCTCCTCTTTCTGCTTGCAGGAGTACTGGGAATCATTTTCACGGCGCCTGAGCCGGTAGCCCGCCAGGATGCGCTGCGCGCGTTTCGCTGGTTCGTTGTTGAGCCGCTTATCTTCGTCGTGCTGATCGACTGGCTGTCATATGCTCGTCCGTCGCCGCGATGCGAGTCGGATGTACCGATTGTACGCCGGCTGGTTGTGACCTTCGTGGCCGGCGGCGCGCTTGTGGCCGTGTGGGGGCTGGTACAGTTCGCGGCAGCCGTGCTGGCACCACAGATATCTTTGCCAGTTATGTCTCTGACCTTCAGCGTCAATGCCTTCAATGGGCTACCGCGCGTCACCTCGGTATACGGCAACCCGAATAATCTGGGCCTCTACCTTGGGCGTGTCTGGCCGCTCGCCGCTGCACTGGCGGTGATCGAGTGGCGTGTGGGCGTTCGCAAGGGGCTAGCATCGGCGTATGCGCTAGGCGCCGCACTATGCCTGGGCGGGATCTTGGTATCGTTCTCGCGCGGCGCCTGGCTGGGTGCTGCTGTCGCATTACTCGTTTTGGTGTTTCCATGGATTCGGCGACGCTTCCAGTCGTGGATGCTGCTGTGCGTGTTCGTTTGCGGTGCGACTCTGGCAGGGGTATGCGCGCTGATGCTCCTACTTCGCGGCACCCTGGCGGGCGGCAGTGCGAGTGTGCGGTTGCTGTTCTGGCGTGAGGCGCTGGCGCTGATCGAGCAGCATCCATTTGGGTTAGGACTCGATCAGTATTATTATTACCATAATCCGGTCTTTGGGCGTAGTCTCATCGATCCGGTCCTGGCGAACATGCAGGATCGTACCGCCCACGGACCGCACAGCCTGGTGTTCGAGTTATGGCTCAATCTAGGGCCGCTGGGCCTACTTGCGGTCGGGTGGTTGGTGGCGCGGGCTTTTCAGCGCGTGAGGGTCGTGTTAGCGATCGAGCCGGCTACGCCGGCGGGGTTCTTGGCGCAAGGGGCCATTGCTGCGCTGGCGGCCGCGCTCGCCCATGGCTTGGTCGATACATTTTACTTCTGGCCCGATCTGGCGATTGCGTTCTGGCTTTTGCTAATGTTGATTCGTGATGGCTCGAAAACGTACCCACAGCACAGCGACTCGCGTTCACGGGCCTAGAGCGCCGGTCACACGTTCGGGAACTATCCGCGAATTCTGCTAATCTACACGAATATATGAGGAAATATTCGCGTAATTCGCGTAATTCGCGGATTCTTGATCGATACTCTAGGGGTTATTTCTCGCCGCCAAGGCTACGCTCGCGCAGCGTCGCGGCGATCTGATCGCGGCTGAGGCCGTGGCGGCGGGCGAGCTCGGCGGCGTACCCACCAACCTGCGGGCGGCCAGCGGCGATCGTATAGCTCGGCTCTGGCGCCACGCCATTGCCGGCAGGCGCGCCGACGCCGGCAACCAGGCTGACCACGCCGGGCAGGGACGGATCGTCGAGTGCATCGTCGACGAGCTCATACAGGTGCGTCACGACGATCGCGCGTGCGCCGAGCAGCTGTAACCCGGCCAGCACATCGCGGCAGAGCGCGCGCGCCGCACCATGATCGGTGCTGGACAGCGGCTCGTTCAGCAGCACCAAACTATTGCGGCTGGCCTGTCGGAAGATCTGCGCGAGCCGCTCAAGTTCATCGGCCAGCCGCCCGGCACCGATATCAGCGCGTTCGGGCTCGGCGAAATGGCTGAAGATGCCGTCGACCGGGCTAACGCGCGCGTGCCGCCCCGGCACGTGCAAGCCGGCCTGAAACAGCACCTGGATCTGCCCAATCGCGCGGGTGTAGGTGGTCTTGCCCCCGCTATTCGGGCCGGTAAGAATGAACACCAGCGCATCGCGACCGAATGCGATCGCGTTTGGAACAATCTTTTGGGCGAGCGTGGCGCCGCCCGACGCCAGCCGCAGCCGCAGCGCTAGATCGAGGTTGTAAGCCCCCTCAACCGCACAGATACGTTCGTCGGCTGGCGCGATCTCTGGACGGCAGAGCGCCAGGCCGGCTGCGCCGAGCTCGTGTACGAGCCGGGCAGCGCCAAGGTAGAATGTTAGCTCGGGCTCAAGCGCGGCCAGCCCGGCACCGTTCACGCGCGCGTAGCTCCCCAGCGCCTCGCCAATCGGTGCGGCGACGCGCTCCAGTAGGCGATCAAGATCGCGAAAGAGATCGTGTTCAGGGCTGCGCTGGCGGCCTTCTTCGGCCTTATACAGCGCGGTGATGCCGCGAACCATGTCGGCGGCCGCGCGCTCGCCGAACAGCTTCTCGAGCAAGCTGCCCTTGCCGGCAAAGCGCCCTGGGTTGATCGCGACGATGGTGGCCGATGCGGGACGCAGCTGCCCGTCGAGGTTGATGCCCAGCGTCACGCTGCCGGCCTGGTCGAGTTGGGCGCGTAGCCGTGGCAGTTCTTCGGCCAGGCGGCGGTAGTCTGGTTGGGCGCGCGTGTTTGCCAGGTAGGCGCGCAGCGCGCAAAACGCTTTGGAGCACAGCGCCGCGCCCGCGGCGTCAAGCGCGGCAGCCAATTCCTCGACACAGGTTACATAGCCATCCAGCTCGGCCAAGCGCCCGGCGATCGGCACCAGCGGGATTGGGTCGCTCCAGTGGCTCGCCCGCCCGGCATTGGCGAGCTCGCCGAGCTGTGGCAGTACGGCGGCACAGCTGGTAACCAGCTCTGGCAAGCGTAGTAGGTCGTCGAGCGCGGCCTGGCGATAGCCGATGATTGCCGGGTCGGCGTTTAGCTCGGCCAGCACACCGGCCACAAAGCGACCGTGCCGCCCATCGTAATCGAGCGCGCGAATGATTGATGTGAGAGCCAGATCGGGTTCGCTGGGCGCTGGGCGTCCGCCTATATGGCGGTTGGCGCCGGCGGGGTACAGCAGGCTGGGCGCGGAAGGCGGCGTATTGATCATGTCGTCTACTCAAATATCAGAAATTCGCCCGCGCACCAGCCTTGCTGGCCGTTCGCGGCAATCTGCCACCAGGTATGCCCATCGGCGTCGACCGGGCCACCGAGCACGGTGACGCGGGCGCCATGGGGCAGTGCTCCCAAGATCGCGGCGCGGCTGGAATGGTCGCGGCGAATGTTGAGGCCATCGGGTGCATTGACAGTAGCGGCACGCGGTGTGGCGGGAGTGGGCGGGCCGGCGGTCGGCGCGGCGGCAGTGGCTTCGGCGAGTGCACTAGGATGGGCCGGCGCGGCGGCCAGCTGCGTCAATGGCCGCGTGGCGCCACGCAGAACGACAAAAGACGCCAGGCCGACCAGCAGCACGACTGCCAGCACAATGCTCCACCAGCCGATCCGCGTGCGCTGCGGGGAGGGTGGCGCATGTGTACGCACCGCCCGTGGGATATCCGGCGCTTCCGTACTGGTGCTGGCCCGTGGCACCGGTTTTTCGCTCGTCGGTCGCAGCGCTTTAGCGGCTGATCCGGCAGGCGCCTTTGGTGGTTTGGCCGGAGCAGTGTAGCCACACAGTTGCTGAGCCAAGCTGGCATAGCGTGCTAACTCGGCGCGTGTGCCATTATAGCGGCCACCGTGCGCCACGCGAGTGCGCTGCCCATTGGCACGCCAGATCAGCTCACGGTCTTGCGTGCTCAGGTTGCCATATAGCTGCATGGCGTCAAGCAGCTCTTTCCACTGCACCCGCTTGGGGTCGAGCACAGCTTCGCGTTGATCGGATGGCATGTGCGGGTCGGCGGCCAGCCGCGCACGAAAGGTGTCTTCGAGTGCGCCATGGATACTTTGGAGCGCCAGCCCCAACAGATCGGGGTCGGTATTGGCTTTGGCCATGCGTTGCAAGCCTAACTCAAGCTTCTCGATCACACTATCCATTCGCAGGCTCCTCGGAATGCCGTAGATAGGGCTTGGGCAAGATGTACCGTAGCACGAAACAGCATTTCTGACAAGCGTGGAAGACGCAACACTAGCGCAATTCCAAGCGACCTATTCGGCTTTCCATACAGGCTCGATCGCATCAGAAAGCATAGAACACAATCTGCAATCCTTCGACTGCGCTCAGGACAGGTCTGCAATTTGCAATTGCACTAGGAAGGTACCACGACACCAGGCTCATAATGCAGCGATTAATGTGATGCGTTCTTATAAAAACTTGCAATTCTGTAACAGAATAGCATATAATAGAGCTATTGTAGTACTAATACACCAAAAACATTACACTATTATTACAAAATGTTTATATTCCCTTACGATAACAATAGCTTATTAGCGCTGTGATATCATATATTGGCACGCTGGTTGCTAAAGTAAGCCTCGATATAAAAAGAAACTCCCACTTACAACGTTCGGTAGTAGTCTATAGACATATACTGAATGTAATGAATGATGGTTTTACAGTAAGATCACAATAAGTTCGCTAAATCCCAGTAAATCTGTTTATTTATGCAATAGCTCGTTTCCCTTCTGAGCTGAAACGAATATACCAGTAATAAAACTGAAAAATATCGCTACCGGAGATTATTGATCGCTACACAGTGCTTCGTTAGTAACTATTACAAGGAAAGGGAAGACGATGTTACGCTCTCGCCTACGGCTGATCGCCATCGCGCTTTGCCTAGCCCTATTAAGCGTGTATGTCGGCGCAGTCGGGCCATCGCTTGCCACCAACAACTCGATTCCGGCGTTTAGTCACGTCTTCGAAATCGTAATGGAGAATCACGAAGCCAGCAGCATTATAGGCTCGTCGTCGGCGCCCTATATGAATAGCTTGGCGCAAAAGTACGGGCTGGCGACGAACTATTACGGTATCCGCCATCCCAGCTTGCCAAACTATCTGGCACTGATTGGCGGGGATACATTCGGCATTACATCCGATTGTACAACATGCTTCGTCAATGCGCCGAATCTGGTTGATCAGTTCGAAGGCGCGGGCAAATCCTGGAAGGCGTACATGGAGTCAATGCCCAAGCCGTGCTACATTGGCGATTCCGGATCGCTCTACCGGCAAAAGCATAACCCGTTTATCTATTTCGACAACATCCGCAAGAACACAGTGCGCTGCAACAACATCGTGCCGCTCACCCAGTTTGACACCGACCTTCAGAACCAAACCGTGCCGGACTATGTCTGGATTACGCCGAATATGTGCAACGACATGCACGACTGTTCGGTGAGCACCGGCGATACCTGGTTGAAGACCTGGGTGGGTAAGATTCTGGCTTCGCCGGCATGGCAGCAGAACGGCGTGCTTTTCATTACCTTCGACGAGGGCAGCACGAACGCGGGCTGCTGCATAGTCGCGGCCGGTGGTAAGATTGTGACGCTGGTGATTTCGCCGTTAGGCAAGCCCTCCTACCAGTCGTCGATCGCCTACGACCACTACTCGCTGCTGCGTACGATTGAAGAAGCGTGGGGTTTGCCACTGCTGGCAAATGCCGGCTGCGATTGCTCTGCATCCATGTTGGATTTCTTCAGGAGCGCTCCGTCTACGCCAACCGCGACGGCCACTCCTACAGAGCCACCAACCGCGACGGCCACTCCTACAGAGCCACCAACCGCGACAGCCACTCCGACTAGTCTCCCACTGGAAACGCCAACCGCGGCGATAACATCGACGATCCCGCTTACGCCAACGGAGACAATCACGCCGACGCTGACGCCAACGATTACGCCGACCGAGACAATGACCCCGACAATACCGCCGGTGAATTCGTCGACGGCGTTTTCCATGACATTCAGCCCGCGTGCCGACGCTTATGTCAGCCAGGGCAGTCCTGACTCTTCGTACGCGCTCGATAGCCAACTGCTGGCAGTTGCTGGGTCAGCCGAGAAGCGCTCGTTTATCTGCTTCACCGTCGCAGGGCTGCCGGAAGATGCTCAAGTAACCTCAGCCAAGCTCCGGCTGACGGTGGTGAACGCCTCGTCCGCCGGCGGGCAAGTCTACAGCTTGAGCGATACGAGCTGGCCCGAGGCGATCACCTGGCAAACTCAGCCGGCGATCGACGGCCCGCAGCTGGCCGAGCTTGGGCCGGTCGCGCTCAACAGCGTTGTCGAGATCGACGTGAGCGCGGTGGTCAAGGGCAATGGCGCCTATAGCTTCGCGATTGTTTCGCCGGCCGGCAACCAAAATGGGGTTGGCTATGCCTCGCAACAGAATACCGAGCCGGCGCGCTGGCCGCAGTTGCTTATCGATGGGCAGAGTCCGACTGCGCCGGCCGATCCGCCACCCGGCGATCCCAACGTGCCAACCGCAAGCCCTGCTGCGCCAGAAAACCTGACGCCGACTGAGCTGCCGAGCGACGACGCCAATCCAGCGCCGACCGATCCGACGGCGCCGGATGCGAGCGCCACGCCAGCGGTCGAGCCTGCACCGCTCGATGCAAGCGCTACACCAGCGGTCGAGCCTGCACCGCCCGATGCAAGCGCTACACCAGCGGTCGAGCCTGCGCCGCAGCCATAGTACCAAGTGTGCTCAGGCAGCAGGTGGGTGCGGGCGTACTATTTGAGCGCCCGCCCTACACCGATATTCCCGCAAGGTAGCCACGCCGCTTTAGCGGCAGTGGAGGAATTGCGGGCCGGGCGCAAGGATGTAATCCACGTTCATAAGCGCGCCCGGACGATTGCAGTATTGTCACGTTTACCTTTTCCTATTGCGCTAAAACGCTCTTTATGGTACGATTGTGCTATCAGTTGATAACCAAACGGCGATTGTTCGTATGACGCTGGCTTCGGCCCTTGTCTCTCCTACATCTCCGGATGTTCAGGTTTTCGCCGCCGCGCAAAAACGAACGGTTGTCAACGTGCCATCTAGGGCAAGTGAGAGCGATCTCTGCGGTACGCAATCCCATCTAGTACCGTCCCAGATAGGCGGGCCGATACTCCCGTAGATGGCGGGTGTCATCCGGCCTATCGTAGCCGCTCCTGTATCAACGTATCTGGGTGTCAACGTGCCGAAAGAGCGAGCTGCAAGCCGCACGGATTTATCCGTTGCGGTAGATGACTATTAGGAGGATGGATCGGCGAGCACGCGCCGGCTAATGAGGACGGCTTTCTCGCGTTTGCGCGCAGCCTCCCGGCCCTAGATATCTAGAAACATCATCTGAAGCTACTGATCACCAGCCTCCCCTTGAGATCGACCAATCTGGAGCGGATCGTACAGATAGGGCTGGCGCATCCGAACAAGATCCTTGGACCGTACGGTGAAGGACGGGTACGGCATGTTGAGGTTGGTGGTGTCGATCGTGCGCACCGCGGCGCCATCGTCGTCGCAGTCGAGCACCGTCTCACCTGCACGGTCGGCCGGACTCGGCCCAAAGACTGCGCTGCATCCGAGTGCGTGCGTACCTCATCACGGCTGTACCAGCAATAGCCGGTGGTCGCCATCTCCGGGTGGACGATCAGCCGCGCGCCGCCGTACGCGGCCGCCTCGGTGAGTTCCAGCAGGCGCGCGATGTTCTCGGTTTTGGCGCCCAAGCGCGGCTCGAACTGGATGGCGGCGACCCGATATGTGTCTAACACGTTGTGTGTCATAGCTGTAAGTATAGCTGATCTGCTGCCGCTCTGCTGCGCTGCCAGCGCGTCGCGCGAAGTGTGTGCTGGCTCACGATGGTTTCGGGCTAGGCCAGCTATGTTATGCCTGAATGCCGATCGGCAACAAGAACTTTGGCATCCATAGATGGTTTTTGGCTGGTGTTGGACAGGAAACCGCGCCTGTGGCACACTAGGCCCAGGACACGCTGGTGGCAGGAGGACTCACCGATGTATGATTACGTGGTGATCGGCGCCGGTTCGGCCGGCTGTGTGGTCGCGAGCCGTCTTACGGAAAACCCCGCTCGGACGGTGCTCCTGCTCGAGGCCGGCGGTTCGGACGATCGCCCGGAGATCGCGATTCCATATGCGGCCTGGCAGTTGCAGCACAGTGATGTGGACTGGGCCTATATCACCGAACCACAATCACAGCTCGATCACCGCCGGATCGCTTGGCCGCGGGGCAAGGTGCTCGGCGGCACCAGCTCAATCAATGCGATGGTGTATATACGTGGGCACCACCAGATTTATGACGATTGGCAGGCGGCCGGCAATGATGGGTGGGGATATGCCGAGGTGTTGCCCCTGTTTAAGCGGTCGCAGCATCAGGAGCGCGGCGCCGACGCCTATCACGGCGTGGGTGGTCCGCTCAACGTCGCCGATCTGCGTGATGCCAACCCGCTCTCGGGTGTGTTCGTCGACGCGGCGCGCGAGCTTGGATTTCCCTTGAATGCTGATTTCAATGGCGCCGAACAGGAGGGGTTTGGGTTCTACCAAGTGACCCAGAAGGACGGGCAGCGCTGGAGCACTGCAGCCGCGTTTCTCCGACCGGCGATGCACCGGCCGAATCTGACGATCCGCACCGCGGCCCAGGCGACCAGGCTGCTGTTTGAGGGCACCCGCGTGGTCGGCGTCAGCTATGTCCACAACGGTGAAACGCGGCAGGTGTATGCCCACCAAGAAGTGATCCTGTGTGGCGGCGCGATCAACTCCCCGCAGCTGCTGCTGCTGTCCGGCATCGGTCCGGCCGATCAGTTGCGGTCTCTGGATATCCCAGTGGTCGTCGATCTGCCGGGCGTCGGGCAGAACTTACAGGACCATCTGGACGTGGCGGTGGCCTACCATTGTACCGAGCCGATCACCTGGGCTACCCTCACGGCCGAAGCGGAAACAGCCTACCGCTCTTTTCGCACCGGCCCACTGTCCTCCAATGGCCCGGAGGCGGGCGGCTTTGTCACCACCCGAGCTGATCTGCCGCTGCCAGACCTACAATTTCACTTCTCGCCGGGCTGGTCGGTGGGGTTCGGCGCAGAGCGGCCGGCCGGCCACGGCTTTGCGTTCTGGCCCGCGCTGCTGTGGCCCGAAAGTCGCGGCTCTCTGATGCTGCGCTCGCCCGATCCCCTCGCGCCGCCGCTGATTCAACCGAACTACCTGGCGAGCGCGGCGGACATGGCGGTGCTGGTGCAGGGCGTCGCGATCGCGCGCAGGCTGGCCCACACGCAGGCTTTCGTGCCCTTTCTAGGCGACGAAATCCAGCCGGGGCCGGCAGTGCAGAGCGAGGCGGATGTACGCGTATACATCCGCAGCTATGCCTCGACGGTCTATCATCCGGTCGGCACCTGCAAGATGGGGGTCGATCCGTTCGCGGTGGTTGACCCGCAGCTGCGCGTGTATGGCGTTGAGGGATTGCGCGTCGCCGATGCCTCGATTATGCCCAGTATCGTCAATGGTAATACCAATGCGCCCACGATCATGATCGGCGAAAAACTGGCCGAGTTGGTAGGGCAGGCGTAGGAGTCTGTCAAGGAGCGCATCCGCCTGCTATCTCACCGGGATGACCACGGCATGCGGCGCGCGCAACGTCAATCGGCCATCGTGGTCGCCGCGTGTACGTTGGCGATGTCGGGCAGGATGCGGCGCCAACTCAAAGTCGAGAGGGGTGCCGCCAGCAGTTGGCCGTTTGAAAGCACCGCCAAGAGATCGTCGCCAACCTGGGCGAAGCGTTCGACCATGCCCCGCGACCAGGGCACCGCTACGCCTGTGGATGCCATAGCCCAGCTGGCGCCGCCATCGTGCGACTCCTCAATCCGTCCATTGTGGTTGACGTCGTCGGCCGGGCCGAGGACGAGGTGGTCAGGATCAGTCGGATCGACCCAGACGGCGCGGCAGTAACGGTCGTAGTGGAATGTCCAGGTCCGGCCGCCATTGGTTGAGCGGTAGAAGCCACCGCCCGTCGGGCAGTACACCAGGTCGTTCGACGATGGATGGACGACGACAGAATGGACGTCCGGGTGGATGAAACCTGCGGCCGGCGCGCCAAAGCGCGGGATGCCGTCACTCCCGGCGGCCAGCGCCCATGTCGCGCCGCTATCGTCGGAGCGCAACAGTCCGCCAACTTCGACTGCGGCATAGGCTCGCGCGCCGTGAAAGGCGAAGCCACGCACGCAACCGGCCTCCGGCGAGTAGGGCAAGAACCATTTGAAGCGGTCGCGGAGCGTGGCGACCTCGGCGCACTGGCGCCAGGTGTTGGCTCCATCGTGCGAGACAAAGATCGCCGCCGGCTCTGTACCGGCATACTCCAGATCAGAGCGGTCGGGATGGTAGGCCATCCAGCGCACATGCCGCTGAGTCAGGCCGGAGTTGGCTTCGTCCCAGGAGTGTCCAGCGTCGTCAGAGCGAAAGATGCCGTTTCGCGTGCCGACCAGAATCACGCCTTCGCGGGCAATCACGCTGGTGACGTGCTGGCCTTCCAGAGGACGGCCAGAGATGCGCCAGGTATCTCCAGCTTTTTCGGCGATAACCAGACCGCTGGTCGTCGCCAGGTAAAGGTTCGAATCCATCGTCACATCTCCCAGTTCATTGCAGACAGAATTCGCTATACCGTTTGGGGTTATTATACTGCCGAGTGCCTGGAATGAGGCGAACAGAGCGTTATAGTATTATAAAATGCCGTGCGGGTAGCAGACGATGCGCTGTGTGCCGTCATAGGGGAGATAAGCGATGACTTCCCAACGTTTGGTGGATGCGGTCCTGGCTTGTATCGTGCAGCCAGTGTGATAATGTACCTCTCTCAAAATGAACGTTTTGTCGTAACTACACACTATCGTTCTGTCATCTACGCTCGGCCGTAGTACGACGGCTGCTACGACGATGCCGCACACCTCCATGCGCTATGTGCGCCCCGCCGACGCGCGCGACATCACCCAAGCAAGGTTAACGAAGCATTTAAATCTACGTGATGCGAAGTTTCTTGCCGCTCATGGCGCTCACCGGGCTGTCATCTCGCACGCCTAGCATGGGGATAGGCACTCGGGCCTCGTTCCAGTGTGGCTCAACTGCCAGCACATCCTAACTCCCATGGGTGTGCGACCCCTGACACAGTCGACAATCTAGTGAGGTGCAGTATGTTGCCAACGATCGACCTGAAAGCACCGCCACGCGATGATCTTCCTTTTGAGGAAGTCACCCATCTCGTCGGGACGAACCCTGCGCTCCGTGGCACTGTCGGCCAGACCGAGGCGATCGGTCATCCGTATGGCCGCTACGTGCCGTCGGTCCGCGAGATCGTGTCGCGGCCGGTCGAGCCGACCATGCCTGCGGCGCCCTACCCCCGTGCAGCAACCCTGGCCGAGTGCGCGACGGTGCTGGTCGCGGACGATTTCGAGGCCAATCGTCGGACAGTTGCGCGCAACCTGAAGATGCAAGGTCATGCCGTCACCACCGCCGAGAACGGGCGGCAGGCGCTGGCGCTCCTGCGCGAGCGGCTGTTCGATCTGGTGTTGCTGGACATCATGATGCCCGAGATGGACGGCTACCAGGTACTGGAGCAAATCCGCGCTGACCCACGGCTGCGCCACATCCCCGTCGTGGTGATATCAGCGATCGAGGAAATGTCCAGCATCGTCCGGTGCATCGAGCTTGGGGCCGCCGACTACCTATTTAAGCCGTTCGACCCCATGCTACTGAATGCGCGTGTGAGCGCCTGTCTCGAAAACAAGCGCCTGCGCGACCACGAGCAGGCGCTCCTGCGCCAGATTCAGGCCGAGCAGGCCAGGTCCGAGCGTCTCCTGCTGAACATCCTGCCTGGTCCGATTGCCGAGCGCCTGAAGCAAGGCCAGCACCGGATCGCCCAGTATTTCGACGACGTGACCGTATTGTTCGCCGACCTGGTGGGCTTCACCGAGCTGGCCGAGCGCATGGCGCCGGCCGCGCTAGTCGGTCTGCTCGACGAGATCTTCTCGATCTTCGACGGTCTGGCCGAGCGCTACGGGCTGGAGAAGATCAAGACGATTGGCGATGCTTACATGGTTGTAGGTGGGCTGCCGCGGCCATCACTTCACCACACCGACGCGGTCGCCGATATGGCGTTGGCGATGCAGGATGCGATCGCCGCATTCGGCGCGCGGCATGGCCAGACCTACCAGCTGCGGATCGGCATCAGCAGCGGCCCCGCAGTCGCCGGCGTGATCGGTCAGAAGAAGTTCACGTACGACCTGTGGGGCAACACGGTCAACATCGCCAGCCGGATGGAGTCGCTCGGGCAAGCCAGCCGAATCCACGTCAGCGCGGCGACACAGCAGCGTCTGGGGAAGCGCTACCACTTTGAGGAGCGTGGGCCCCTGTATGTGAAAGGGAAAGGCGAGATGGAGACCTATTTTCTGATTGGCAAGCATTGAGCGTTACCACCGCCGGTCATTGTTCTTCGGCCAGTTGTTCAATCCGTTGCAGATGGGCCAGCAGGTGCGCTGGCGCCGCCTGGACGAGATAGGCTGGCCACTGCACCAGGAGCATGCGCAGCTCATACCTCTGCATATGGCGTTGTATCGCCTCAAGCGGCAACGTGGTATGCATGATCATCGTGAGGTGATGATAGCCCGTCACGGTTGCGTCCAACCTTGCGAGAAATGTGAACAGTCACCGATACACCACGATTTGACATCGCAGAGCAGCACGCCGCCCTTCTGTTTGCGCATCGGACACGGTTCTGTGGTAGAATCAGGGGGCGCGACGCACCGGTCCTTCTTACAGAAACGGCGGAACTCCAAGGGATAGAGCTTGCCGGACGCACAGACGTAATTGGCAATCAGGTGGTCATGCGCAATCAGTGGCGATGGTCGGCGTGATCCCAGAACCAGCCAACATCCGCAATCAATTTGCCGTCGTGATCGATGAGCGTGTTATCAATCGCGATGGCGCGGTGCTGGGTGTAGCGAGTGCTGGCGTCGTGTTGCAGGACGTCGAGCCGCCGCTGTTTGTCACCGGTTTACGAGACGCAGGCTGCGCTCCTCGTCGAGGAGAGATCGTGATGGATGCAGGAAATCCCATCCAGCGGATCGATCAGGTGACGTTGACACCGTTGGTTCAACGCGCATTGGATAACGCGACGGTGGAAGTGACCGACTGGGAATCCGGCCTCATCTCCGGTGGCGCCGGTAGCATGGGCATCGATACGTCTGGCGTGTATCGCGTCAGCGGCCATGGGCGCGATCAGGGACGCACAGTGCCGTGGTCGCTCATTCTGAAAGTCGCGGCCTCGTCGGCCCATGGGGGCGATCCTGACGCTGGGGCGCGTGAGTGGCATGCATACCAATCGGGGCTGCTCGGCGACTTACCGAGCGGACTGATGGCGCCCCGCTGCCTCGGCACCGTTGCGCAGCCTGACGGGGCACTCTGGACCTGGCTCGAAGAGATCTCCGATGCGGATGGGCTGCAGTGGCCGCTGGCGCGCTACGGCTTGGCGGCCCGCCATCTTGGCCAGTTCAACGGCGCCTATCTCACAGGGCAGTCGCTGCCCTCCTGGCCCTGGCTGAGTGCAGGCTGGCTCCGCAGCTGGGTCGCGCAGCGCGCTCCGGAAATCGCCGCCCTCCGCCAACACCGGGAGCACCCAGTGGTGCGTCTTCTGTATCCTGACAGTATCACCGATGACGTGTTGCAGCTTTGGGAGGAGCGGAACACGTTCCTTGATGCGCTTGATCAGCTGCCCCAGACCCTGTGTCACCTCGACGCGTTTCGGCGGAACTTGTTGGCCCGCCGCGCTCCGGATGGCCGTGACCAGACCGTGGCCATCGATTGGGCATTTATGGGCCAGGCGGCGCTCGGCGAGGAACTGGTTCCCCTCGTGCTTGCAAGTGTTGCCTTCTTTGCGGTCGATCTGACGGAGCTCCAAGAACTCGACCAGATCGCCTTTCGGAACTACCTGGAGGGGCTACAGGATGCCAACTGGCGTGGCGACCCGAAAATCGTCCGGCTCGGCTATGTCGCGGCAGCCGCACTCCGCTATACGTTCCCGATCAGCCTGAATCTGCTGCTCGACGCGAGCGGGGTCGCCTGGCTGGAGCAGGTGTTCGGGCGTCCAATCGGGGAAGCAGTGGACTGCTGGGTCGGTGTGCACCAATTCACACTCGGTCTGGTTGATGAAGCCCGAGCATTGCTAGGCGCTCTCCAATAAGCCTGAGGCGGGGAAATCAACAAGATGTCAAGATAGGTCTGTCAAAATGACGCAGGAGCATATGTCGCCCGCGCCACGAGGTATGCTGGGATCGCGCACGTATGGAGGTGATCATGCGCTACGAGACGACCACGACACTGGCCCCAGATGCGGCACTTGCGGTGGCGGAACAGTTCTTCAGCGGCGAGTTCGGGCTGACAGTCCGGCAGCGCGGCCCACAAGTGATCGGATTTGAGGGTGCAGGCGGGCACGTGCTCGTCAGCATCATGGGTGAACACCCGACGACCCTTGAACTTGAGACGCGCGAGTGGGACCGCCAAGTCACGCAGTTCATGGGACGTCTGCCGCGGTAAGGTACGCGATGCAGCAGCCATTTTACTCGATCTATTCCCGCTGTGGGGCGGCCTGAGCGATTACCGTGCCACCTTCCCGGATGACATCGAGGCCGACAATGCGAGTTTTCTGGCTGGGCAGAAACTGACCCTGCCGGTCCTGCTGCTGTGGGGCGCTGGTGGTCGACGTGGTTGCGGGCGCCGGGATCGCGCGGATCGTCGCGCACGCCGCTCAGCGCCACCCGCACGAACTTCCGCCCCAGCGCCCGCGCGATCGATTGCCCTAGGCTGGTCTTGCCCACACCGGGCGGCCCGACGAAGCAGAGGATCGGTCCGCGCGCCTGCGCATCGCCCTGCTCCTGGTGGAGCTTACGCACCGCCAGATACTCGATGATGCGGTCCTTGATCTGCTCCAGGTCGTAGTGGTCTTCGTCGAGCACGGTGCGCCCCCGCGCGAGTTCGAGGTTGTCAGGCGTGCTGGTGTTCCAGGGCAGATCGAGCAGCCAGTCCAGGTAAGTACGCGAGAAGGTGTCGTCGACGGGCAGGATCGGCAACACATCCGGGATGTTGGCCGATTGAACAGTCACATTGGGGAGAAGTAATCAATCTCAAGCACCATTCTTGTGTTCATGTGGGACGCAGGATGAAGACAGTTGACCGTAATGCCGCTTTCCCTCAAGTCCTCAGCGAGATCGAACGTGAACATCACTATGGTATCCAGCAATATGCGGGCCATTCCGCGCCGTTTCGCCGTGCGTTGGAGAACTACTATGGTACGCGAAGCGTTTCTAATGGTGAATCTACGGTTGGGCGGCAGCTAGTATCGCAGGTGCCGGCCCGGACCACGGCGTCGCGTCTGGCGCGATGGAGCTTGGGGTGTGGCGCAAACACGCGCGGACGGTCGGCAGCGGTGTCGATACCACCGGGCGCGCCCACCCACGGATGGAGGCATGGCGCCCAAACTGCCGTGCAGGTGCACCGCGGCGCGCGCATCGTGGCGCGATCCTTGCAGCCGCACCCCCACGGGGCAAGCACATGCTCTGCAAGACACATCTGCTCGACTTGAAGGAGGCAAGCCATGGAGGTCTTCGAGGCCGTACGCACAGTCCTGGCCGTGCGCAAGTATCACGAGACGCCTGTGCCGCCAGATATCGTCCGGCGGATCGTCGAGGCGGGGCGCCTGACCGCGAGCAGCAAGAATGGTCAACCCTGGCACTTCATTGTTGTCGAGGACCATGACACGCTGCGCCAGCTGGGCGCCTTGGTGCGCACCGGCCGATATATCGTGCAGGCACCCCTGGCGATTGTCGTGGCGATTGAGCAGACGCAATTCGCAGTCTCCGATGCGAGCCGCGCGATCCAATCGATGATCTTGACGGCGTGGTCAGAAGGGGTCGGCTCGAACTGGGTGGGCTTCCAGGGATTGACCGAGGTCAAATCACTCTTAGGCATCCCGGATGCCGTGGATGTGCTGGCGATCGTCCCGTTCGGGTATCCGGCTCAGGCCACCGGCCAGGGCAAGAAGCAGCGCAAACCGCTCGCCGAGGTGGCCCATCGTGAGCGGTTCGGGCAGCCCTTGGTGTGACGCCAGGTGGTTCAGCTTTTGCGCGATCAGTGGCCGGGTTTGTAGGGATGGAATACCGATTCGCTGGTGCCACTCCTGCAGTGCCATATTACCTGGAACCTGGCGACCTCGTTCGCACAGATTCACGCGGCCTGGGGGCCGGCGCTGACCTGGAGCGTCGCGGTGGTCGCGGCGCTGCTGTTCTTTGCCTCGGTGCTGGCGCACGAGCTGGCGCACGCGCTGGTCGCCAAGGCTCAAAACATCCCGGTGCGCGACATCACATTGTTTCTGTTCGGCGGCGTCTCGAACATCGAGTAGGAGCCGCCCTCGCCACGCGCCGAATTCCTAATGGCGATCGTCGGCCCGATCACCAGCATTGCTCTTGGGATCATCTTCCTGCTGGCCGCCGGCGTGGGGGTGGGCGCCATGGGGGCTGTCGCCGCGAATCCGGCTGCCCTGGCGTCCCGGCTCGACCCGCTGACGACGTTGCTGCTGTGGCTGGGGCCGGTCAATCTGATCCTCGGCATCTTCAACCTGGTGCCGGGTTTCCCACTCGATGGCGGGCGGGTGCTGCGCTCGATTCTGTGGGCCGCGACCAAGAATTTGCGCACGGCCACCCGCTGGGCATCGTGGATTGGGCAGGCGATCGCCTGGCTGATGATCGTCAGCGGCATCGCGATGATCTTCGGCACGCGGCTGCCGTTCTTCGGCAGCGGTGTCGTCAGCGGGGTTTGGCTGGCGGTCATCGGCTGGTTCCTCAGCAACGCGGCGATCCAGAGTTACCAGCAACTGGTGGTCCACGACATGCTTGAAGACGTGCCGGTCACGCGCCTGATGCGCACGAACGTGCCGGCGGTGGCGCCCACCATGACGATCAGCACGCTCGTCGACGACTACATTCTGCACAGCGACGATCGCGCGTTTCCGGTGCTTGAAGGCGACCGCCCGGTTGGGTTGGTGACGCTGGACGACGTGCGCAAAGTCGGGCGGGACGTCTGGGATACAACCACGGTTGGTGAGATCATGACGCCGGCCGACCAGCTGGCGGACAGTTTGCCGATACTGTTCCAGAACCTCGGCAAACCATCTGAGCGTATCGGCGTTCATTGGGTCGAGTTGGCAGATGGCGTGAGCGACACCGCGCTCGGCATAGCCGCGCAACCCAGCCGCCACATGCGCCACCGATCCGAATAGGATTTCGTCCGGGTTCAGCGACGTTTTCGTGGGTGTATCTGGAGCGATATGCGTGACGTAGACGCCAACGGTCAGGTCCAGCGTCGCCGGGTCGCGTGCCTCGTCGGCGCAGGCGGCCAGCATCTCGGCGTAGGACGTCGCCAGGGCGCCGGGCTGCCCCAGTCAGCAGGTATTCCACGCATCGGCGTAGCGCGCGGCTAGGCGCAGCATACGCGGCCCGGCGGCGCCGATCAGAATCTGCGGGCCGCTGGCACGTGGGCCGCGTGGGCGCAGCTCACAGTTGGGCGTGCGATAGTAGCGCCCCTGGAAATCCACCTGCCCTGTGTGCAGCAGCGGAACGATGATCTGCAATGCCTCTTCAAATCGATCGACGCGGTGGTCGAACGGAATGCCAAAGGCCTCGAACTCCGGCGCATGCCAGCCGGCGCCCAGACCCAGAATCAGGCGGCCGCCGCTGATTGCATCGAGCGTCGCCGCCATCTTGGCGAGGATGGCCGGGTTGCGGAACTTGGTTTGCTGCCATATGATGCTCCTGTATGCTTCTCGCAGCGTGGCCCGCCGCACGCTACCGGATCGGTTGGCAGCACGCGGCGTGCCAGCGATCGCTGGGGTGGTGCTGCGTGCTCAATCCTTAGTGCAGAATCAAGCAGGATGTTAGGAAATGAACATTGCTGCGATAGCATCAGTACGAGCTAGACACGATCTACAATCGGGTACCCACACCCAGAGGGTACCCGGTGAATCTGCAATTTTCAATTACACTAGGTGGAGGGGCATCATCGAACCGCGCTTTCGCGATCGCGCCGATGCCGGGCGACAGCTCGCCGCCCAGCTGCTGACCTATGCGAACCGTCCGGACGTGCTGATTCTCGCGCTGCCGCGCGGTGGTGTGCCCGTGGCATTCGAGGTGGCGCAGGCGCTCCACACGCCGCTGGATGTCTTCCTTGTGCGCAAGCTGGGGATGCCGGGCTTCGCCGAGCTAGCGCTGGGCGCGCTCGCGAGTGGTGGCATGGTCATCGCCAACGCCGCGATCGCGAACCCCCTGGGTCTGCGCGACCGCCTGATCGCTAGTATTGCTGCGCGCGAGCGGCGTACGCTCGAACGGCGCGAGCAAGCGTATCGCGGCGATCGCCCGCCGCCCGACATGCGCGGGAAGACGGTGATTCTGGTGGACGACGGGCTGGCGACCGGCACGACGATGCGCGCCGCCGTCGCCGCGCTGCGTCAGCGCCAGACCGCACAAATGGTCGTGGCCGTGCCGGTCGCGCCGCCCGCGGTCTGCGCCGCCCTGTGCGCCGAGGTCGATGCGGTGGTCTGCCTGATCACGCCGGAGCCGTTCGACGCCGTTGGGCGCTGGTATGCCGATTTCGCCCAGACGACCGATGATGCCGTGCGCGAGCTGCTCGACCGCGCGGCAGAGCGGTAGCGCCTGGCTGCACTGACGTAGATAAGCGAGAGAGATAGCACCATGCGCCTGGCGCCGGTCGGCGACGCGATGTTGGGGCAGGGCCGTGAGGCGTGAGGATGTGGCTGTGGGTAATGGACCGGAGCGTGTGGCGGAGTTGGAGGCGCGCGAGCGTGGCGCCGAGCCGCCAGCACCGGAATACTGAGGCCACATACATGGAGCAAACAGTCATGGCAACGATTCACCAAGACGTCACCTTGCGTATCAAAGGAGGACAATATGAGCTTTGAGCAGCAGATGATCCAAACACATCGCGACCCGCTCTCGCTCGATGCCGGCGCGCTCGCGGAGTGTATCACCGCCTGTTTCGACTGCGCGCAGGCCTGCATTGCTTGTGTGGATGCTTGCCTCAATGAGCCTGATCTACGGACTCTCATACGATGTATCCGGCTCGATCTCGATTGTGCCAACATCTGCGATGCGACCGGCCATGTCGTATCCCGGCAGACCGCGTTTGAGCCTGCCATGGCGCGGGCAATACTGGCGGCCTGCGCCGAGGCATGTCGCCTGTGTGGCGATGAATGTACGCAGCATGCGCAGCATGGCATGGAACACTGCAAGTATTGTGCGCAGGCATGTGGTCGGTGTGCTGTGGCGTGCAATCAGTTGCTCGGTATGCTGGCAGCGTAACGGCCCTGTGTCAAACCGCCCGCACGCTACGTGTCATACGCATCGTGAGGTATCGTGATGCGACGGATGCCACCAACAAGTGCTGAGCGCCTCGCGGCGATCGGCTGTATGAGCAGTATGTGGCCGCGTTTCTTTAGACGCGCCATTAGCCGCTGGTAATGTGGTCCGATGATAATGCATAGAAATTGACATAATATTTAAATTGTGCTATACTATCGTTATGTTCATTCCGTCGCACTCAGCAATGAGACAAGACGTCCTAAACCGCAAGGTTCACAACGGTCGTTTCCCTAAGATTTGACATAACATCGAATGTATGGTATACTACCGTTGTGTTGAAGCGTCTCGCTCCGATTGACGGAGGCGCGCCTGAGGTCAATACTGTTAACTTTCAACGCGGCATGGAGCAGTGGCAGCTCGTCGGGCTCATAACCCGAAGGTCGGTGGTTCGAATCCACCTGCCGCTACCAAACGATACCCATTTGAGGCACGACGTCCGCGCACGTCGTGTCTCTTATTGTCTCGCCAGCACCTGCTTTGAGCGGATAGTTGAGCGCGAACGAGGAGCAGAAGAAATGTCTATTGCCGAATATATGTTGACTGATGAACTGGTGATTGACGGGTTACAGGCGGCCGAGGACGATCATGCGGAGCCAGGCGAGCCGCTGCATAACTCTCTGGAGCTGCCCCAGGATGATATGGCGGATGTAGATGTGCCGGATCCGTTGGCGGCCAGCCAGGAACTCACGCTCGACTCGATTCAGGGCTACCTGAACGAGATTGGTCGGGTCGCGCTCCTGAATGCCGCCGAGGAGGTCGAGCTGGCCGAGCGCCTCGCCCGTGGCCACGCCGCAGAGCGCCAGCTTGCCGAGGGTGAGCCGCTGCCCGCCCAGATGCGCGCGGCCCTCCAGGCGGAGGTCGTGCAGGGACAGGCAGCTCGCCACCACCTCACGCAGGCCAATCTGCGCTTGGTGGTCAGCATCGCCAAGAAGTACATCGGCCGTGGCCTGTCGCTGATGGACCTCATTCAGGAAGGCAATATCGGCCTGATGCGCGCCGTCGAGAAGTTCGACCCCACCCGCGGCAACCGCTTCTCGACCTATGCGACCTGGTGGATCCGCCAGGCGGTCACCCGCGCGCTCGCCGAGCAATCGCGCACCATCCGGCTACCGGTACATATGAGCGAGGCGATCGGGCAACTCAAGCGCGCGGTCAATCGGCTCGCTCAGGCGCTGGGGCGGCAGCCTACCCGTGAGGAGCTGGCACTGGCGCTTGGCCAGCCGGTCGAGAAGATCACCCGCGTGCTGGAAGCGCTGCGGCAGCCGATCTCGCTGGCGACCCCAGTTGGAGAGGATGGGGAGAACACCCTGGGGGAGTTCATCGAGGACAAAGCACAAGAAGCACCGATCGAGGTGGCGAGCCAACTGCTGCTGCGCCAGGATCTGGCGGCCGCGCTCAACGGACTCACCGAGCGTGAACGCAAGATCTTGAGTCTGCGCTATGGGCTGCTGGACGGCCGGCACCGCACGCTGGAAGAGGTCGGCAAGACGATCGGGATGACCCGCGAGCGCGCACGCCAGATCGAGGCCGAGGCGCTGCGAAAGCTGCGCACGTCCGAGGTCGGCCGCCAGCTGCGCGACTATCTGACGTAGCCAGCGCCGCGCCCATTCCGCCGGATCGCGCAACTCGGTTTCAGGGTTCGTGCGGCTGCAGGCGATGAAGCCGGGGAAGTAGCCGCGGCCAGTCGGCTGGCCAATCGGGGATCTGCAGTTTGCCACGCTGCTCCTGAGCTAGCCCGCTCAGCGACCTGCCACCGTCATCGCTTCATTCACCTCCGCCGCGGCCGCTTTCATCACGTCGGCCAAAATCCCATACGCGGTGGACCATGCGGCGGCTACATCTGGTGTGAAATACTCGCCGAGGCCCTGCTGCAGCGTCCAGAGCAGTGCCTCGGCGACAGTGTCGTAATGTTCGTCGGCGACGCCGTAGCCCGCGTGCCGACGCCCAAGCGCCTGCACAGCAGGAACCAGCGAGTCCAGGCGCGTCAGGCCCCTGACCACCACCTTGAAGGTGGTCATGAGTTTCTCTCCTTGCTCGACCATGTTGCCCTTGAACATGAGCCGCAGGCTCGGGTCAAGTTCGAACAGCCGCGTGTAGAAAAGGGCCGCTGCGGTATCCGCAATCAGCTCGACGCGGGCGAATGAGGATTGGACAAGCTGGATCTGTACGGGGTGCATTCGGATACTCCTTTAGTGAAGAGTTACATCCAAACATATGGCAGCGATTCCGTTCCACCCGCATCAGCTTCACATCGGCTCGTGCAGATCGTTCGCCGCCACGTGGGCATACCATACCAGACGCCTGGGTGAAGCGTCAGTGAACTTATGATGAATATGGGGGTTGATGTTCGCCGAGGGGGGTTGAGGGCGTGCTACTACATCAACGATGAATGAAGGGTTTCTCAAACAATAAAGCATCCTAATGACAAGATGACAAGATGACAAGGTGCAGTTAACCACCTTGTCGCCTTGTCTCGCTCTTTCCGGGATAAATGTTACTTCGCAAGTCTCTAATGTATGTGGGGTGAATCTGGCAGCGCAACGCCAGGAACGTCGCGGGCGGCGCGCTGCATGGTGTCGGCGAGCAGCCGGTAGGCGGCGGCCCACGCCGCGCCAACGGCGGGCGTCCAGTGCGCGCCAAGGCGCTCTTGGATCGCCCAGAGCAGTGCCACTTCGACAGTCTGGTAATGAGCATCGCGAACACCGTAGGCTACATGGCGCCGCCCGAGATTCTCGACATCGGGGAGCAGCCGATCCAGCGCATCAAGGCCGCGCACCACGACGATCAGCATCGTCATGAATCTGCGCCCCTGCAGCGCAATATCGTGCTGGAACAACGGCTGCAGGGTTGGGTCGAGCTCAAATAGACGCCGATAGAATGCAGCGGCCATCTCCTCTGCCGCTGGCGCCAGTTGCTCGAACGAGCTATGTATGAGCGCGATCTCCTCGGCATTCATGTTGCGGCTCCCCGGATGTTCTGAGGCGTGCGTGCAGCATCCAACATGTCGCGTATCTCCCGCGCATCCTGGCACTCGTTCACATCAGCCCCAGTTCGCGCGCCCGCGCAATCGCCTGGGTGCGGCTCTGCACATCGAGCTTGCCGAAGATGTTGTTGAGATGCTTCTTAACAGTGCCGAGGGTCACGATTAACTGCGCCGCGATCGCGCGATTCGAGGTGCCGGCGGCGACCAGCCGCAGCACTTCCAGTTCGCGCTCGGTCAGCGGCTCGAACAAACCTTTTGAGTGGTCGAGCGTAGGGCGCAAGGATTCGGATACCGGCTGCACTGGCGCTGCATGGCGTTCTTTCTGGAGCAAATTGAGCAATGGATGTGTGGCGATCAGGCGCTCGGGTAATGCCGCGAGCCAGCCGGCAGCCGTATCCACACCCCCGCCGACGGCAATTGGCAGGCCATGCTGCTCGATCAAGCCGATCGCTCGATCCCAATCTTCCGCCGCCAGCGCATGCTGCACGGCTTCCGGCGCCAATCCTTGCCGCTCGAACCAGCGGCTGGCGCGGCGATGCAGCGTCGCCACTTCCTGCGGCGTGGCGCCATTCCCAAGGCGGTGCCGCAATGCCTCGACGAACAGGGGATGATAACGATACCAACACTGCTCGTCGTCCAGTGGCGCGATGAACAGGTTGCTGCGCTCGAGCTCTGCAAGGAGCAGCTGACTGTATGCCTGTGAGACTTGAGGTTTGAGGCTTGAGGCTTGAGGGGAGCTTGCTTCTCCAAGTCTCAAGTCTCTAGCCTCTAGCCCCAAAACGGCATCGCAGAGCGACCCGCACATCCGATCGAGAATCGAAGTGTGCAGCAAGAAGGTTTGGACATGGCCGGGCTGCCGCGCGAGAACTTCTTCGGCCAGATATTCGAGGACAAAGCGGTTGCTGCCGGTGAACGCGCGGATGAAGCCGGCGCTATCGCCGCGACTGCGCATCGCCAGCGCCGCCAGATGCAACCCGGTAATCCACCCCTCGGTGCGCGCTTCGAGCGCAGCGATCTCGGTGGCCGAGAGCGACAGCTGCATCACCTCGGTCAGAAACTGGGCCGCCTCATTGATGGTGAATCGAAGATCGACAGCGTGGAGTTCAGTCAGTTGGCCGCGCGCGCGCAGACGCGAGAGCGATAAGGGCGGCGCGCTGCGCGACATGATCAGCAGATGCAGGCGCGGTGGGAGATGCTCCAAGAGGAACTGGACCGCGTGATGAATCTGTGGTGCGACGATGACATGGTAATCGTCAAGCACCAACACGGTCTCGGGCGAAAGATTGCTCAATATGTTGATCAGCGTCGTTAGAACTGCCTCAATCGGCGGCTGTGGCGACTGGTGCAGGGCCAGGCGGATAGCGCCTGCCTCCGGAACCAGCGACTCCAGCGCGGCGAGCACATAGGCCCAGAAGCTGGTCGCATCGTTATCGGCCGCGTCGAGTGAGACCCAGACCACTCGCTCGGGATGCAGAACAAACGGATACCCCGCGCCCGCTTCGGCCTGGGGATGCAGCCAAGCGCTGACCGCCGTCGTTTTGCCAAAGCCCGCCGGCGCCGTGACCAGCGTCAACTTACCGGCCATGCCGACACTGAGCCGCTCTGTAATGCGCGGGCGCGGCACAAAGGCTGGGAGCACCGGTGGAATGTAGAGTTTAGTTGTCAGGAGTGTCGTTGTCATAGCGACTATCTAGTAAGCGCACTACGAGCATAGAAAGGCCTCGCTGCTAGCAATCAGCGTGCGACCGGCATGGGCTCAGCAGCAGATCTGGCCCCGCTCAGCCTATTCTACATGACGTCCTTGCATCTCGCAACGTTACTGTTTTGATCCCTGTTGCTTGGGGGAAGTCAAGCAGCCGCACGATCAACAGATTACCGATTGCGGGAACAAACGCATGGCTGCCGGTCGCAATGATTACGATGCGGACCAGTTCATGGTCGCCTGGGCGGTGGGGCGGGCGATACCCTGAGCGAAGGCGGTCAAGGGACCGATCTGCCCCCAACGGGGACAAGCGACTAATACGACATAGTCGCACATTTTTATTTCAGTGGGCTTGGCGATATGACGCTTGTCATCCCTTTGACGAAGATACACAAAAGCAGTGCATTCGCTTACGTCTCTTCATGTTCCTTCGTGGATCAGGGGATATGCGTTACCGCCGCACGACGACGATCTTATCGACGCCCGACTCGGCCGCCCAAACCTCGCCCGGCCGCCCGAGGATCTGGCGGACAGCGGCCGATGCGCTTGGCAGTGGAAAGCTGATGAACGACTCAGTCGCCGGGTCGAAGCGCACCAGCGCGTTCGCGCCAAAATCGCTCAACCAGACGATGCCGTGATCATCGACATACACCGCGTAGGCCTGCGGATGGTCGCCTGGCAATCGCCACTCGCGCCAGTTCTGGGTGCGCGGGTCGTACATCCCCACCTGGCCGGCATTCCACTCACTCACCCAGACCCGGCCTTGCGAGTCGCTCCAGACGCGGCGGGCGCCCTGACCGGCGGTTGGCGGCTCAATCGCGGTCGCCTGGCCGGTCTCAGCGTCGATCCGCGCAATATGGCTGCCGGCCAGCGAGGCGTAGTAGATCTCGCCGCTCGGCGTCGCGGTGATACCATACGGCCCACGTCCGCGCGGCGCGTCAAAGACATCAAGTTTGCCGGTGGCTGGGTCGAGCCGGCCATAGATGCCGGACTGACCAGTAAACCAAAGAATTCCGCGGGCGTCGAACGCGGCGGTGTTGAGATTCGCGCCGGCACGCTCTGGCGGCAGCGGGAAGAGCTTGATCGCCTCGCTGGCCGGATCGACGCGCACAATCGCGTTGCGTCCGCCGTCGGTAATCCATGGCGCGCCGTCGGGCCCCACGATTACGCCGTGTGGCGCCGAGCGGGCGCCAAGCTGGATCTGATGGGTCTGGCCGGTTTCAGGGTCGAGCCGGCCGAGCGCGCCGGCCGCCTGCGCCGTGTACCAAACCGTGCCGTCGGGCGCTGGTGCCACGTCGTGCGGGTGTGAGCCTGCTGGAACCGGAAACTCCTGCAGCACCGGCGCTCCGGCGGGCGCTGCTGGCGCGGTTGGCACGCTCGGCGCCTGCGTGGGTGCAGCTGGTACGTTTTGTGTCGGCGCGAGCGCCGCCACCTGCGATGGAACAACCGCCGCGGCCGTGCGCGCCTGAACAGCAGCCGGCGGTGCGGCTGTGGAGCTCGTTGTTTGCGACTGCTGGCTCGCACAGTTCGCCAGCAACAGCCCCAATATAACTACTGACAATCGCTTCATTACTGGCATCTCACCATATTCCTTCCGGCTAAAGGTGTCTGTCGTGTAGCGGTGCTGGTCATGCGGACACAATCGCGGCTGAGAACATTCGTGTGCTCGGCAGGGCTGCCGTCGTGCAGCCGCACGTCTCGGAGACTATACAACCCTCGCGCCGGGGACAAGCTGCCAGGTTTTAACCTATGCGGTTCATGGCTTTCCGGGTTGCAACACGATGGCGAATTCGCTTTCGGCTTGGCTGGGTTTGGGCCCATATTGGGTCATCAACGTCGCATAACCATCGGCGCTGACCCGTAGATACATATATGCCGCGCGATCGGCTGCCGGAAAGTCGCACTGCAGGCGATACTTGCCATTCCCATCGGCAAACAGTGTGCCACGCTGGGCGTGGTCATGGGCAGCATCAGGGCCATCCGGCCAGAACTCAATCTTGGCTCCGCCGATTGGCACGCAGCCAGCGCTCGATCGAACCGAACCGCTCAACACTTGTCGCTGGCCAGCCTCGGCACGGGTAGGCGTGCCCGGCGTGGCGGCGGGCGCCGACGTCTCAGGGTCGTTGGTTTGGCAGGTTGGCGACGCGGCCGGCACCAGCCCCAGGCTCATATCCGCGTCGAGTTGCCGCTGGCGACCAGCAATACCACCAATAATAACCACTGCCAAGAACAGTCCGCGAACGATCAAATCTGAAGGTTTCAGCATGGTATCATTGCGCATCATCGTCGATCTCGATACACCACGAAGCATCGAATGAACAAATAATGCTTTTCGAGGCAAGCTGCGTGCCATCAGCACGTAGCCAAACGGTGGTATGATGATAACGTCAGGCAAGATTCAAACAGGAGCAGATTGCTATGCCGACCTTCCCTCGCCTCGCCACGATTCGCCAGGTGGTGCCAACCGCGCCGCTGGCCGATGTCGCCGAGGCCGTGCGTGACGAACTGGCCCGTATCGACCTGCGATCGCGCGTGCGGCCCGGCGCGCGGATCGCCGTAGGGGCCGGCAGCCGCGGCATCACCGACTACGCGCTGATCGTCGGGGCCGTCGTGCAAGAGCTGCAAAAGCTCGGCGCCGTGCCGTTCGTATTTCCGGCGATGGGCAGCCACGGCGGGGCCACCGCCGCGGGCCAGCGCGAGGTGCTGGCCGAATGGGGCATCACGCCCGAGCGCATGGGCTGCCCAATCATCAGTTCGATGGAGGTGGTGCGCGTCGGCGCGACTCCCAGCGGCATCGCGGTCTTCTGCGACGCGAACGCGTTCCAGAGTGACGGCGTCGTGCTGGTCAACCGCGTCAAGATCCATACCGATTTCCATGGGCCGACCGAGAGCGGGCTCACCAAAATGCTGGCGATCGGCCTAGGCAAGCGCCAGGGCGCCGAGTTGATCCACGCCCATGGCACGCGCGGCTTGCGCGATGAGATTCCGCAGGTGGCAGCGGTGCATCTGGCGCGTTCGCCAATCGTATGCGGCCTGGCAATCGTCGAAGACGGCGAGCACCACGTCAGCCACGTCCAGGCTGTACCGGCGCAGGCCATCCCCCATGAGGAACCGGTCATTCTTGAGCGCGCGCGCCGGCTCATGGCCCGGCTACCGGTCGACGCCTGCGATCTGCTGATCGTCGATCAGATCGGCAAGGATATTAGCGGCGGCGGCATGGACGGCAATATCATCGGCCGGATGTTCATCGACGGCGAGCCCGAGCCCGAGGCGCCCCGTGTGGGCATGCTGCTGGCCCGCCGCTTGACCGCCGCCAGCCATGGCAATGCCTGCGGCATCGGCTATGCCGATATGGTCACGCAGCAGCTGATCGACTCAATGGATGCCGAGATCACGCGCATCAACATCGCCACCAGCGGCTTTCCGCTACGCGGTCGTATCCCGCCGGTCTTCGCCAGCGACCGCGTCGCGATCGAGCATGCACTTGTGGGGCTAGCCGAGCGCGCAAATAGCGCTGAGCCAACCGTGCTGCGCATCCGCGACACGTTGAGTTTGGCAACCCTCCAGGTCAGCGAGAATATGCTGCCCAAGTTGCTTTCGCGCCCCGGCGTCGAGCTGATTGCCGAGCCACAGGAGCTGCGCTTTGAAGAGGATGGGGCGCTGATCGAGTAAGGCCCGGCGGAATTTCCTGTAGTTCCTTCAGTTCCTGGCCGGAAGCGTTGGGAACTGAAGGAACTACAGGAAATGCCACAAGCCGACACATTTTCGTTTGATGGATACTTACATGTCGCGCAACACCTTCACCAGCACGCGGCGGGTGCGCGGGCCGTCGAACTCGGTCAGGTAGATCGTCTGCCAGCGGCCAAGCACCAGCCGCCCATTTTCGATAAACACAAACGGCGAGAAGCCCATTGTGCTGGCCTGCAGGTGCGAGGCTGAGTTATCTTCGATGTGCCGATAGCGCGGGTCGTCGCGCGGGGCGATCTGCCGCAGCAGCAGCAGCATATCGTGCTGCACGCCTGGGTCGGCATTTTCCTGAATCGTGATGCCACAGGTCGTGTGCGGGACATAGAGCAGCGCGGTGCCGGATGTCACGCCACTCTCGCGCACGATTCGCGCCACTTCGTCGGTAATTTCGACCATGCACTCCTGTGCGCTGGTGCGAATGGAAAGCTCGTGTAACATCGGCTGCTCCTTCTCCTGCGCCGCACCGTCACACACTCTACCTATGCTGACACACTGGCGACCAGTTCGTGGAGCGGCGTCGCACGGCCCAGCGCCCATGCTTCCGTAAAAGCACCCGGCATGAGGCTCGCGCGCACGGCCACAAGAGCCGCATCGTAGTCGGCACGATCCATGTCGAGCACCGGTGTGTTGGTACCATCGTACATTGCCTCACGCGCGCCAAGCAATCTCGCCGCATCGGACGGCCGACCATAGGCCAGGAGCACCCGCGCCAAAGCCGTCAATCCAAGATAGATCAGCTCGTACTCCGCCTGCTCGATCGCCACTCGCGAAATGTTCAGCAGCGCCCAGCCGCCGAGCCAGGTCATCCCCTGCTCGCGCGCCAGCGCCAGGCTTTCAGTGGAGCATGCACTCGCTCGCGCCAGTTCCTGCAGATCGACCGCAAGCCTGCCGATATTATTCAGCACATGGGCCATGCCGGGGCGATCGTCGAGCGCGCGTGCCAGCGCTAGGCCTTGTTCGAGCACCTGCTCGGCCTGCGCGTAATCGTACTGGCAGTAGAATGAGCTAGATGACAGGGTGACAAGATAACAAGGTACAGCTGATCACCTTGTCATCTTGTCACGCTCTTTTGCTCTAAACACGCAACCGCTCGACCGCCGCATCAAGCGCTTCCTCCAGGGATGCTGCGTCGGGCAGGCCGCCCTGAGCCAGCGCCGGCTGGCCGCCGCCGCGCCCGCCAAATGGCGCCAGCGTCTCGCGCAGCAGTTTGCCGCAGTCAAGCGCAAGCCCCTCGGCGCGCGCAAAAATCAGCTGAGTCTTTTCGGCCCGCAGACCGAGCAGCGCGATACAGCCGCCGGCGCTGATCGCCCTGGCCAGCGCGCGCACTTCTTCGAGGCCGCGATCGGCGTAGGCGCGCCGCACCACCCGCACGCTGCCTACCAACTCGGCGTGGGCAATCAGATCCTGAGCCTCGTAGTCGATCAACTGATCGCCGAGATTCTGTAGCCGCTTACGTGCGCGCTCCTCGGCATCGCGCAGACGTGTTACCGCTGCCTCGACTTCCTCGGCGCCAACGCTCAGCGCGCCAGCTATGCGGGCCAACGCGGCGTTCTTCCAGCGCAGCTCGCGCACCGCCCGGTCGCCACACACAAACTCGACCCGCACCACGCCGGCGCGGCGCTCCCAGCGCCGAATGTGCGCCAGCCCCACGCCACCGGTCGAGCGCGGGTGCGTGCCACCGCAGGCCGAATGATCGAACTCAGGCACCGAAACGACCCGCACTGGCCCGCTCACCTGTGGCGCCTTACGGAGCGGCAGCTGCGCCAGCTCCTCGGCGCTCACAAAGCGCGCCAGCACTGGGCGATCCTCCCAAATCACCTGATTGGTCAGATCCTCAGCGGCGATAATCTGCTCGGCTGTCAGCGCGGAGGCGGCTAGATCGATCGTCGCGCTCGCCACGCCCAGATGGAAAGAGACCGTTCTCAGCTCGTACAGCCGCTCGAACGCGGCCGAGAGCAAATGCTGGCCGTGGTGCTGCTGCATATGGTCGAAGCGGCGCGACCAATCAATCTGCCCTTGGACAACCTCTCCCGCCAGCGGCTGAGCCAGCATGTGCCAGACGACGCCATCCTCAACCTGCACGTCGACCACCGCGATGCCATCGAGCGTGCCGGTATCGGCCGGCTGCCCGCCACCCTCGGGATAGAACGCACTCTGGTCTAGTGCGACGGACGGCTTGCCCGCGCGATCGGCGCGCGCAACGACATGGGCGCTGAAATGGCGCAGGTACGAATCGGCGTAATACAGGCGTTCGTTGATCATACGTTACTCGCGTACATTGATTTCTTCGGCGCGTAGTATACCAGATGATGCTTGAAACAATCGCCTCACAGCGTTTATACTATAGACACCCCAATATGATTGCTGGCATGCTGCCCGCAGGAGGCTTTCATGGCATTTCCGACCTATGTCCATTCGGTGATCCGCTCGACCGATGCTGCCGCCTGGCCAGTCGAAGGGCAGGGTGTAAACGAGTGCGGCTGCACGGTGGCTGCTAATGCGCTCAATCTGTTGGTGCACGCGCCGCGCTTTCGCAAAGACGATTTTGTACGCGAGGCCGGGATTTTCTTTCAGCGGCAGTTTGGCGGCTCACCCAGCCCAATTACCGCCTGGCTGGTGCAGCGCCATGGTTTTGGCACACATTTTGGAAACTTGAAGAAAACCGATTACGAGGCGCTGCTGCGGAACCTGATCGATCGCGGCGTGCCGGTGATTATTGAGATCGGCCAGGTAATGATTGGCTCGGTTGCCGTCTCGGGCCAGCATTCGATTCTGCTGGTGGGCTATAGCGATCCGTTCACCGATCGGAGCGGGCAGCTGCGCGAAGAGTATTACTTCGTCGACTCTCAGTGGCCGGGGCTTGGGGCGTTTAATCTGCAATCGAATGATAGCGACGTCGACGGCGATGGCGTCATCGAAACATTTCCCGGCAATCGCACCATGACGCGCCAAGCGCTGGCCGAAATCTATCCGATGCGCACCTACTTTCCAGTGTTTCCGACGCAAGCCGAGCACGACGCATGGTATCAGCAAAACATCCGTGTTGACGCGCGTATCCCGTTATTCAGCACGCTGATCGGCCGGCTGGTCACCGGCGTTTCCGATATTTGGGTCGGCGCTCGACTGGCTTAGAGATGGGCTGTGGGTTATCGCCAGCAGGTTCTTCACAATCGGCAAATGGCGATCCGCTTATCTCCGATTGCCTGCCGCTGGCGAAAAACAGCCTCGCCGCGTTCGCGTGGCGAGGCTGTGTGATGACTGAAACGACGACCTATTTAACCGTCAGGGTACCCTTCATACCGGTAGCAAAGTGGCCGGGGAAGGTGCATAGGAACGTATACGTGCCTGGCGCCAGATTCGCAGTGGCGGTATCGGTCTCACCGCCATTCACCAGCTTGGTGTGGGCAACGATGCCCGGATCGTCGGGGATGTAGCCCTTGGCCTCGCCCGCTGTAACTCCCTCGTCATCGACCTTCTTAGCTACGTCGTCGCCACCCTTGACCAACACCCAGTTATGCTTCTGAACGGATGAGCCGTTTTTGAAGGTCACCTTGACATCGCCTGCCGCCGCCGACAGGTTGCCCGGCGCAAACTGCAGCCCCTCGCCCGCAGTCGAAATATTCAACGCCGATGGGCCGCCACCGCCGGTACCACCGGTACTACCGCCACAGGCCGCCAGAACCAGCGCGCTCGCTACCGCCATGCCAGATAGCCAAGAACGTACCTTGAAATCCATCTGTAAGCTCCTTTGCAAAATTACACATTCCTTAAATGAGTGCCGGATGAGCGTGTGTATTATCTCACAATCATCTTTTTTGTCAAACAGAAGCCAAAATCGACAATACATCTGCTCATCGACGACATACACGATACGCCAGTTATCGAGGCGTAACCGTCGCACCTCCAGCGCCGCAGTCGGCTGGCCATTGGGGCCAACCACAAACTGCACTTGTTCGAGCGCTTCGCTGACGGTCATGCTGCCCTCCTCGCCGCGATACTGGATGCATGATCTCGCACGCATTGTACTACGCGATAGCGAGGAACGGTATCTCAAGATAATGTGTCAGGGTAACAGCCCGCTGAGTACAGTTTCCAGATGAGGAGGAGCGCGATGATGAATGCCCTGAGATTGTGATCGATAAATGGTGTGCCAGCAAGAGCTGTGCCCGTCCGTGCGGATGAGACGGCGGAACCGAGCACGACCGCGCACCGCCAATGTGGCACGGTTGTTGCTGCGATTCTTCACCAGAACGAGCCGAGCACAACGGTCGCCCCAGATAACGAATCGAAGGAGGGTTACGATGACGATCGAACGCTGGGCCCTTGCTATAGCAGTTGTGCTTAGGGCCAGCTGGTTGTCCCTACGCCACCTCACGCAGCCCTCACCGTCACTGTGGGCATATGCACGCCGAGCCGCACGGCCCGGCGCTCTGGCAGTTCACCATGACACGCTGTGACTATGAAGAACTCGAGCATACGGCTGACATCGGCCTGCGGGTGCGCGCCGCCACCCCTGCGGCCTTGTTCGCCTGCGTCGACGCCAGTTGCTGCCCCTGCGCGCCAACTCGCCGCAGCTGCCGTAGTTACTCAAGTTGCTGGGTTATGTCTTCGGCGATGGAACGATTTACTTCAATGGCGGCTCCGGTCAGGGCATCACCACGTTCTATGGGGATGCAATTGACTTGGAGCAGATTCGCGCTGACGTGACGGCCGTAGGCTTCTCGCCGAACAATATCTCCACGCGTTCGCGACAACACCGAATCACGACACGCTACAACGACTATGAATTTGCGTACGAGGAGGCGTCATCCGGCGTTGTCAGCAGCGCATTTGCCGCCCTGCTGGTAGCTCTGGGCGCGCCAGTTGGGGCAAAAGCGAAGCAGAACTATCGTGCTCCCTCCTGGCTCTTCGATGCCCCGCACTGGCACCAGCGTCTCTTCCTAGCGGCCCTATTTGGCGCGGAATTATCGGCGCCCCAGGCGTTCGATAAGCGCAATTACAATTTCTACACGCCCATACTATCGCTTAACAAACGTGAGGAGTTTGTTGAGGGCGGGAGGCGATTTCTGGAAAACCTGGCGCAATTGCTCACGGGATTTGGAGTTGAAACGAAGACGATCAGTCAACGAGTGGAGCAGACCAACGGCGATGGCACACGATCCCACCGCCTGCGATTGATCCTCTCCTCTCGGTCAGAGAACCTGATCAATCTGTGGAGTCGTGTGGGTTTTGAGTACAACCGGAAGCGTCGGACGTTAGCTCTGGCAGCGGTCGAATATCTTAAGCTCAAAGCGCGCGTTGTCACCCGACGCGATGAGGTAGCGGCTCAGGCCTCGGCGCTGCAAGCCGCCGGGGCAGCGCCCCAGGCGATTTACACGGCGTTAGAAGACGAAGATATCAACCGCCGCTTCCTCGAGCGAACACTCTACGGAGGTCGTCGGACTAGTGCGCGGGTCGGAGTTCACTTTGATACATTCGATACATTTTGTGTTCGCGCTCTAGATGGAATCGCCGAGAGCGGAATGGTGTGGGCGCAGATCGCGGCGATAGAGCCAGTGGACTTCGATGGATACGTTTACGACTTCACCGTCGCCCACCCGGATCATAACTTTATCGCCAACGGCTTCGTTGTCTCGAATTGCGGCGTCCGGCTGCTCGCCACCGAGTTGGACGCATCGGAAGCGGCGCCGTTCCTGGAGGCGCTGGCGACGATGCTGTATCAGACATGCCCAAGCGGAGTTGGGCAGGGCGGGCGCTTCAGCTTAAGCGATGCCGAGTTGACCGAGGTGCTGCGCGACGGCGCGGAATGGTGTCGTGGCAAGGGGCTAGCGACGGACGACGATCTCGTGCATACGGAGGAGCAGGGGCACATGTTGGGAGCCGACGTGGCGCATGTGAGCGCGCAGGCCCGCGAGCGCGCGCGGAACCAGCTGGGGACCCTGGGCGCGGGCAACCACTTCCTCGAAGTGGACGAGGTCGTCGCGATCCACGATCCGGTGGCCGCCGACGCCTTTGGGCTGCGGGCAGGGCAGTTGGTGGTCCAGATCCACTGCGGCTCGCGCGGCCTGGGGCACCAGATTTGCACCGACTACGTGCGCGAGTTTCAGGGGGTGGTTAAGCACTACGCGATCGCGCTGCCCGACCGTGAGTTGGTCTGCGCGCCACTCGATTCACCCGAGGGCCAGCGTTACCTGGCCGCAATGCAGTGCGCGGTGAATTTCGCGTTTGCGAACCGGCAGGTGTTGGCTGCGCTGGTGCAGGAAAGCTTCGAGCGGGTCTTTGCCGGCAGCGGGCTGCCGTTCGCGATCCGACAGGTCTACGACGTGGCGCACAATATCGCGAAAATCGAGGAGCACTCGATCGACGGCCAGCCAATGGCGCTGTGTGTCCACCGGAAGGGCGCCACGCGCGCCTTCAGCCCAGGGTCCGAGGCCATCCCCGCCGATTACCGGGCCGTCGGGCAACCGGTGCTGGTGCCGGGGTCGATGGGCACAGCCAGTTATGTACTCGCGGGCACGGCTGGGGCCATGACGCAGACCTTTGGGTCGACCTGCCACGGTGCAGGGCGCATGCTCAGCCGAACGGCCGCGAAAAAACAGGTCCAGGGCGCGCAGATACGCCAGCAGTTGCAGGAGCGCGGCATTCATGTCCGCGCGGGCAGCATGGCTGGTCTGGCGGAAGAGGCGCCACTGGCCTATACGCCGGTCGAGCAGGTGGTCGACGTGGTCGAAGGCGCCGGGATCGCGCGGATCGTCGTGCAGCTTGCGCCGCGGGTGGTAGTGAAAGGCTAGGCATGCGGCGTGGAATGTGAACCAGCAGAGGTGCTATCGCGCAAGGTGCGATCGAGTCGCGCGGTCTTACCCAGGAGGCGCAGTGATGTCAGAGGATGAGCGTGCAGAGCCTGAGGCTCACCGGCCCTCCATGCCGCTGCAGTATGGCATTCTTGGTCCGACGGAGGGGCAGGGCTTGCTGCCGTGGACCTGGGCAACCGAGCGTCTCACACGGTCGCGCGGCTACTGGCTCGCGACCACGCGGCCGGATGGACGCCCGCATCTGACCGTTATCTGGGGCGTCTGGCTGCACGACATATTCTACTTCTTTACCATCACAGCCTCCCGGAAGGCGCGTAATCTAGCGGCGAATCCAAGTTGTGTCGTGTGCCCCGAACACACGGATGAAGCGGTTATCGTGGAGGGCATGGCTGAGAAGGTTCGAGACTCCATCGTACTCAGGCAATTTAAAGACGCGTACCAGGCCAAATATCAGGAGGAGATCGACACGAGCCAGGTTATCGTCTACGGTGTTCGTCCACGCGTCGCGTTCGCATTTCTATCAGACGCAGTCGAGTTCCCCCGCACGGCGACGCGCTGGCGATTCCGAGATGCCTGAGACCTCTGAGGATCCACGCCGGCCCCTTGGGCATCGTGATGCCGGCCGAGGGCCCATCCTTGGGCACCGCCTGCCGCCGCGAACTGCTGAACTAGCTCCGTATTCGGCTCGCCGCCGATCAGCCCGTTGCCCAGGCGAGCGGCCAACTCGGCAGCGCCCGAGCCACTGGCCGCGAGGAGGAGCGGCGGCAGTTGATCGGGCAGCGTGTAGAGACCGGCGTTTTCGACGGTGAAGTAGCGCACGGTGGCTCTGTGTGCCGCCCTGCCAGAGCTGGCGGATCACAGCAATGGCCTCCTCCAACATCTCCAGCCGGACATCCGGCAGCGGCCAATGGGCGCCCAGGATATGCTCATTCAGGCGTTCGCCGGTGCCGACGCCGAGAAAGAAAGAGATGGCACACGTTCTGCTGCTACCTCTACGAAGAGCGATAGAGGAAGAAACGATGTTCAACCAGGATATCCAGGCCACCTGGCAGTATCATAATGGCACCAAGCATCCGAACGGTTCGCTCTTGAACCCGCGGCACCGCTACGATCCGGCGGATCGCCCGCCGCTGTTCAAGGTGTACCCGCAGCTGGCGCCGATCCCGCTGCCGCTCGACCGCTCGCCCCGTGGCTTTTCGGCGTTGGCGGCGATCGCGCGCACCATCCCACCAACCGAGGGCCAGGAGCGCCCGGACCTGGGCGCCGTGGCGCGTCTGCTCTACTTCTCGGCTGGCATCACCAAACATCTCCGCACGCCCTCGGGCACGATCCCGTTCCGCGCGGCGGCATGCACCGGCGCCCTCTACCACATCGAGCTCTACCTCGTCTGCGGCGACCTCCCTGGGCTGGCGGCGGGTGTCTACCACATGGACCCGCGCAATATCGCCCTGCACCGCCTGCGCCAGGGCGACTACCGCCAGGTGGTGATCGCGGCTAGCGGCGATGCGCCGCAGGTCGCGCAAGCGCCGGCCATCCTGATTGCGACCGATGTGATCGGGCGCAACGCCGTCAAGTACCAGGCGCGCGCCTACCGGCACACCTTCTGGGATAGCGGCACGATGCTCGCCAATACCCTGGCAATCGCGGCGACCGATGATCTGCCAGCCCAGCTCGTGGTCGGCTTTGTGGATTGGAGCCTTCTCCGCCTGCTCGACCTGAACCCACGGCGCGAACTGGCTGTCGCGCTCATCCCGATCGGCACCGGCTCGGCCGCCCCACCCGCACCGGAGCCGCTCATCCAGCCGCTTGGTCTGGCAACCCAGGCGACCCCGGACTACACGATCGACTTCCCAGCGATTCGGGCTATGCACCAGGCATCAGTACTGCCGGATGCGGGCGCGGTGGTGGCCTGGCGCGCCGCGGCGCCTCAGCGGCGCCTGCCCAAACCGACCGGTGGACTCGTCCCGTTGCAGCCGCTGAGCGATGCCGAACTGCCCGCCGAGCCGATTGAAACGGTGATCATCCGACGCGGCTCGGCCCGCCGCTTTGCGCGCGCGGCGATCAGCTTTCAACAGCTATCGACGACCCTCCACCAGGCGCTGCAGGGCGTCCCGCTCGATGTGCTCGCGCCGCACGGCGGCAGCCTCAACGATGTCTATCTGATCGTCAATGCGGTAGACGGACTGGAGCACGGCGCCTACGCACTGCATCGCGACCGCCAGGCGCTCGAGCTGCTCAAGGCGGGCGACTTCCGGGCGATCGCTGGCCATCTGGCGCTGGATCAGGAGCTGGCCGCCGAAGCCAGTACGGATATCTTCTTCCTGGCCGATCTGCCGGCTGTTCTCGGGCGCTTGGGGAACCGCGGCTACCGGGCGGCCCAGCTTGAAGCGGGTATCGCCGCCGGGCGGCTCTATCTGGCCGCCTACGCCCAGGGGTTCGCAGCGACCGGGCTGACATTCTACGACGACGCGGTCACCGACTTCTTTTTGCCACATGCAGGTGGTAAAAGCGTGCTGTTCTTGCTGGCGCTCGGCAAGCGCGCATAGCACAGCTGGCAGTGCCTGCCAGCATCGAGGCACACCGATTGCTGCGCTCGTGAGAAAGATTGAAGCAATGAACCAGTGAGCGGCACAGGAGGGACCATCATGAATAGGAGTATGCTGCTGATCGAGAGTGTCCGCCTGGGCGCCCGGCTGTTGGATCTGTTCGAACGGACCACGCGGAGGCGCATACGACGGGCTTTTGCATTGGCGTTCGGCGGCGGCGCCGGCCTTGGCGCCGCGCTCATGTATCTGCTCGACCCGGATCGTGGCCGGCGGCGCCGCAAGCTGCTAGGCGACCAGATCATGCACGTCGTCAGCCAATCAGACGCGCTGATCAACACGACGGCGCGCGACCTCCGCAACCGGGCACGTGGGATGCTGGCGGAGACGCGCGCCCGGTTTGACGACACCGACGTGATCGACGAGGTGCTAGCCGCGCGCGTCCGTTCCCGGATGGGCTGGGTCATTTCCCATCCCCACGCGATTGCCGTCAGCGCCGATCAGGGGCGCGTGACGCTCAGCGGGCCGATCCTGGCCCACGAGGTGGATGATCTCCTCAAAGCTGTCGCCGCCGTGCGTGGGGTGCGCGCCGTCGAACATACGCTGGAAGTCCACGAGCAGGCTGATGCCGTGCCCGGGCTGCAGGGTGGCGTGGCGCGGCCGGGCAAACGCCCTGGGGTGCTGCAGGAGAACTGGGCGCCGGCACCCCGCCTGCTGCTCAGTACAACGGGCGGTGGGCTGGCGATCTACGGCGTCCGACGGGGCGACGCGCTTGGTGGGCTGCTGGGGGCACTGGGCCTGGGATTGCTGGCGCGCGGTGCCACGAATATCGAGTTGGAACGGTTGCTTGGCCTGGGTGCTGGTCGCCGCGCGGTCGATGTCCAGAAGACCATCACAATCGATGCGCCGGTCGAGGAGGTCTTCCGCTGCTTTCGCAATGTCGCCAATTTCCCGCGCTTTATGGCGCATCTGCGCGAGGTGCGCGACCTGGGCAACGGTCGTTCGCATTGGGTCGCCGAAGGGCCAGCCGGCGTTCCCGTGGCGTGGGATGCCGTGATTACCCGCTCCGAGCCGAACAGGGTGCTGGCCTGGCAGAGCGAGCCAGGCGCGACGGTGGCGAATGCCGGCAACATTCGTTTTGAGCCGATCGCCGACAATCGTACCCGTGTCACCATCCGCCTCTCCTACAACCCACCGGCCGGGGCGCTCGGCCATGTGGTGGCGAAACTGTTCGGTGCCGACCCGAAGAGCGAGCTGGACGACGACCTGGTGCGGCTCAAATCGCTGATCGAATACGGCAAGGCCAGCGTGGGCCGCACCACCGTGACACGTGAGGATGTGGATCTGGGTCAAGCAGCAGAGCGTACGCCGGACCTGCAGGCGCGCGAGCGCGGCGCCGAGCCGCCAGCGCCAGAATACTGAGGCCACAGAGTAGCGGAGATGGAGCAAACAGTCATGGCAACGATTCACCGAGACGTCACCTTGCGTATCAACGGCGCCGATCATGCACTCGTGCTGGAGCCACGGCGCATCCTACTCGACGTACTCCGCAACGACTTACACCTGACCGGCACCAAGAAGGTCTGCGACATGGGCGACTGCGGCGCTTGCACCGTCCTGGTTGACGGCCGTGCCATGTATGCCTGTCTGCTGCTCGCCGTGGACTGTGCGGGGCGCGCGATCACCACGATCGAGGGGCTGGGTCGCGACGGCGCGCTCGATCCGCTCCAGCGTGCCTTCGTCGCGGCCGACGCCTTACAATGCGGCTTCTGCACGCCCGGCCAAATCATGAGCCTCAAAGCACTGCTGGACGAGACGCCCGATCCCTCCGACGAGCAGATCTTGCGGGCCGTCAGCGGCAACCTCTGCCGCTGTGACGCCTATCCGAATATCTTGTGCGCCGGCCGTATCGCCGCCGGTCGCAGTGAGGAGCACACGGAGACTAGCAATGCCAATCCTGCACGTTGAGCAGCAGCCAGCCGACGAGCGTGGTGAAGCGCCGCTGAAGGTCATAGAGTCGGTTGGCCTGGCGCCTTGGGAGGCGGACGCGGAACTCGACGTCGTTGGCACGCGCCAGGTGCGCGTCGAGGGTGCGGAGAAGGTGAGTGGCCGCGCCCGCTATGCCTGCGACATCCGCCTACCTGGCCAGCTCTACGCGCGTGTTCTGCGCAGCCCGCTGCCGCACGCGCGCATTCAGCGCATCGATACCTCGCGGGCCGAGGCGCTGCCAGGCGTACGCGCGGTGCTCAGCGCCGCCAATGCGCCGGAGATCGCGTGGTACCAGGAGAGCCGGCTCTTCGATCGTACGGTTCGCTTCGTCGGCGACGAGGTCGCGGCCGTGGCCGCCGACACCGAGGAGATCGCCGAGGATGCGCTGCGCCTGCTTGATGTGGAGTACGAGCCGCTACTCTTCGTCGGCAATCTCGACGCAGCGCTTCGGCCGGATGCGCCAAAGCTCTATGCCAACGGCAACATCGCTGGCGAGCCACAGGTGTACGGGCGCGGGGACGTCGAGGCTGGCTTCCGCGACGCCGACATGGTGATTGAGCAGGTCTATACCACGCAGACCGCGCTGCACAACTGCCTGGAGCCGCACGGCTGCACCGTGGCCTGGGAGGGCGACCGGCTGATCCTGTACGCCTCCACTCAGTCGGTATTCGCGGTGCGCAAGGACGTGGCCGAGAAGCTGAAGCTGCCCGAGCACCATGCCCGCGTGATCACGCAGTACATGGGTGGCGGCTTCGGCAGCAAGCAGATTGCCTGGAAGCAGGATGTGATCGCGGCGCTGCTCGCCCGGGCTGCCGGCCGGCCGGTGCAGCTGATGCTCGACCGTGAGGCGGAAAACCTGGCCGCCGGCAATCGCAACGCCACCCGCCAGCATGTACGCCTCGGCGCGAAGCGCGACGGCACACTCAGCGCCATCAGCACGCGAATCGAGGTGCAGGCGGGCGCCTACATGGTCGGCGGCGAGGCCAGCGACGTCAGCGGCATCTACCAGACGCTCTATCGCTGCGCGAACGTCCGCACCGAGCAAGTGGGTGTGTATACCAATACCGGCCCGGCGGTCGCCTTTCGCGCGCCTGGCCACGTCGAGGGCGCCTTCGCGCTCGAGTCGGCCATGGACGAACTGGCGCGCGCGCTCCAGATCGACCCGATCGAGATCCGGCTGCGCAACTACGCGGAAGAAGACCAGAGGAAGGCCAAGCCGTATACGTCACCCGACAGCCTGCGCCGCTGCTACGAGCGGGTCGCCGATGTCTTCGGCTGGCCCAAGGGGGAGACTAGAGACTTGAGGCTTGAGGCTAGTGAAGCTCTACCAGCCTCGAACGAGGCTGAACAAGTCCCAAGTCTCAAGCCTCAAGCCTCAAACTCAAAGCGGCGCGCCGAGACGGCGATTGGCGATGATGAACTGCTGCTCTCCATCCACATCCCGCCGCTGCCGAAGGAGACCCGCAATACCTACCTGAAAGCCATGGACCGCAAGGTCTGGGCGTTTGCGCTAGTGGGCGTCGCGGCCGTCCTGCGCATGGGCAAGGATCAGCGTATCGAAGATGCGCGCCTGGTCCTGAGCGGCGTGGCGCCCATCCCCTGGCGGGCAGCCGACGCGGAGCAGCAGTTGGTTGGCGCTGCGGCAGGTGCGGAGCTGTTTGCGCATGCGGCAGACGTGGCGCTGGCCGAGGCCAGCCCGCTTGAACACAACGCCTACAAGCTGCCCCTGGCCAGGGCGCTCATCCGGCGCGCGCTCGCAGCGTGTGCAGCAGAGACGAGCGCGGGCGACTGATGGTGTGCGCAGGCTACCTCGCTTCGCCCGATGACTACAAGCACGAGCGCGACAAGGAGCGGCTGCGGGACGTGTAGAAAACCACGCACAACACCCAGCGGAGCTATCACGAGAAATACACAACGGCGGAGGCGATGCGCACCAACATCCGCCGCGACCTCAGCTCCGCTGCGGCGTGGTTGCACGGTTGCACATATTTGCTAATCGGCGCGTTTTGGGGTATACTTCCGTTTGTCTTTAGAAGGTTTGGTTTCCACGAGATGCCTCAGATCCCCTCCTGTTTCCCAGGCGCGTGTTCTTTCGCTCATCGTTTCCCTACCCAACGGACACTGAGATACGCGGCACACTGACGATACTGGCCCCACGTTGATCGCATCAGTACGCCGAAGCTCGTTACTGTGCAGTGTATCTCTCGACTACTGGTTTTTTAGATTAAGGAGTATGCGAACGATGAGTTACGCAGACAAGATCATTACGTGCCGGGATTGCAGGATGGAGTTCATCTTCACCACTGGCGAGCAGGAGTTCTATGCGCAGAAGGGCTTTACCAATGAGCCCACGCGCTGCTCGGCCTGCCGCCAGCAACGCAAAGCCGGCGGCAGCAGCCGCACCAGCTCTGGCTATAGTGATAGCTATGGCGAGCGCGACAGCTACGGTGGTTACACCAGCCGCGCGCCGCGTGAGCTGCACAGCGCAACCTGTGCGTCGTGCGGGCGCGAGGCGCAGGTGCCGTTCGTCCCACGCGGCGACAAGCCGGTCTACTGCTCGGAGTGCTTCCAGCAGCAGCGGCAATCCTACAGCCGCGCCAGCAACCGCTGGTAAGTAGGAGATGACGATAACTCCCACTATTTGACATAACGTTTCGTCTGTGCGATGCTATCGTCTATTCATTCCGTCGCACTCAGCAATGAGGTAGACGTCCTAAACCGCAAGGTTCGCGATGGTAGTGATCCAATATTTGACATAACGAGCGTGTGGAAGAGGTGTCGCATCACGTAGCTCCACGCGCACGTGCCGTGGTCGGGTGGGTCTGCGCGGCGCGTGCCAAGAGATCGCGCACCTCGTCGTCGGTTGTTTGCGAGAAGTCTTCATACCACAAGCCGACGGCGTAGAACGGATCGGGCGTGATTGCGCACACGATGTCGTCGACGGTGTCGCGAAACTCGTCACAGGTTTCCGGCGCTGCCGTCGGGACGGCGACGACGATGCGATCTGGCCCTTGCTCGCGCAGCGCGGCGGCGGCGGCGCGCATGCTGGAACCGGTTGCCAGGCCATCGTCCACCAGGATGACCGTCTTGCTGCGCACATCAGGCGGCGGGCGGTCGCCACGGTAGAGCCGCTCGCGCCGCTCCAGTTCGCGCTGCTCCTGCGCTGCGATCTGGTGGATGATGTGGTCGGGGATGCGCAGCGTGTCCACCACCTCGCTGTTCAACACTGTCACACCGCCACTCGCGATCGCGCCCATGGCCAGCTCTTCCTGGCCAGGGAGCCCGAGTTTGCGCACCAGAAAGACATCCAGCGGTGCGTTCAGCGCCTGCGCGACTTCGAACGCCACCGGCACGCCGCCGCGCGGCAATGCCAGCACCAAGAGATCTGGATGGTTGGCATAGGTGGTCAGCTGTGTAGCCAGCTGCTGCCCCGCATCAGTGCGGTCGCGAAAGGGTCGTACCATGCTCATCCTCCTGTTCTGCACGCAGCCACCTGCAGGAATCTGCGCGATGCTGCGTGTTGATCATGAGCAGAGGACAGCAAAAGCTATGCCATTTGAGGGCAGAAAAGCCGCGCTGGTTACCTCCACTTCACGCGTATTCCACGTATCTGCGCCCGCATTTCTGGACCTTGACGTGGCCGTGGTCGACGACCACGAGCCGTCACCGGCCGCTAGCGATCGCTTGCCCGCCGCTCACCAGCGCCGGGTGCAGCTTGATCGCCGCCAGCCAGCCCTCGACCCCGGCGACCGGCAGCGTCCTCTGTTCGGTCACGATGCCGGACAGCTCGCTCAGCGGCGTCCACTCGAAGTACGGGTTGCGCACCGTCACGCCCGGCGGCGCGTCAGCCCAGACCTCGGCCGCCGGCCACTCGTGCTGGTCGGGCGGGCCATAGCCCGGCGGCAGGAACTTCTCGCCACCGCACAGCGTGTAGAATGGCACGCGCGCCGCCTGGGCCGCCAGCGCCAGCGTGCGCGTCCCGATCTTATTGACCAGCCCGCGACTGCTCAGCAGGTCGGCGCCGACCAGCACGAGCTGTGCTTCCTGGACCAGCGCGGCGACCGCGGCGTCGACCGCCAGTGTCGCGGGGATGTCGGCGGTCGCCAGCGCGGCCGCCGCCGTGCGGCCCTCGCAGGCCGGGCGCGACTCCAGGCAGATCACCGCGAAGTGCCGCCCAGCGCGGCGCGCATGCAGCAGCGCCTGCTCGACCGTGCCGCTATGGGAGATGGTCATGATCGTGCTGCCGTCGGCGATCAGGGCCAGCGCGCCCTCGGCCACGCGCTGCGCGTTCTGCTGCAACTGGCGCTTGAAGTCCGCGCTGGCCTGTGCCACGGCCAGGCGCAGCTCGTCCGGCGTCTCGCGCTCCTCCAACGCCCAGAGCACGGTGTTGACCAGGTTGACCAGCGGCGCCATGAGCGGCTGAGCGCGGATCAACGCCCAGCCGGTTGCCAGAATCTCCTGGCGGAACATGTTCGGCGCCACTGTGCCAGTGCCAGCGCGGCGCAGCAGGATGTCGGCGGCGCGCTCGGCGATCTGCGCGGCGCCGGAGCGATTGTCGCCGGCGATCGCGGCGATGGCTTGCGAAACGTGCGAATTCAAGACTCCTCCTCCCGCCATGCCCCCACTGCTGTGGGATGGCAGGCCAGTGTAGCTCGGGCGACCGCCACGCCCCACTCGTTCAGTTGAGAATTGCAGCAACTCCTGTACCGCGCTGGTGCCAATTTAATAGGGAGCTCGAAATCTTCAGGTACCGAACTGGACCGTAGACTGCGGACCACCGACCGCTGTGGCCGGCGGTCAGAGTCAGCAGATCGCTGGCTACGCGCGCTGGTCGGCCAACGTGCCGGATAGCTGCGCGGGATACTCGTGTGCGCGCGTGGGGAAACAGCAGCACCATCAGTGCGGCGGCGAGCGGCACGGCTGCCAGTCGAGGTGCAATGTACCAGTGCGCGACGAGCGCGTAGACGATCAGATTCATGGTACTTTGCAGGCCGAAGATCTGCGGGGTGGTCATGATAATCTCCTTCTGTACGAAGCGCGCCCTCCGATCGGTGGAACGGAGGCGGAGCAGATTCCATTTAGCGATTCACGCGCACATGATCATCAGTGGCTCGCCGCAGCAGAAACTGTGCCTGTATCCTCGCCGGGCGCTTGGCGATATCCCCGACACGAGTGATGAGCCTCTGCATAGCCCTGGCATCCCCTTCGCCGCGTTGGCACGTAGTTTGCTGCAATCTCTACCTGATGGTGCCAGCAAGACTCGGCGGCCGCCGAGCCGCACAGATAAGGAGCCTAGATCATGACTGAAAAGCAGCACATCTATGGCGAGGTCAACAGCAAGACCGGCCTGAAGCAGATCTTCCTCGACATCCGCCACGATGTCGCGAACGCGAAATCACGGCCGGGCTTGACGGAGCTGTACAAGCGGGCCGGGTACCTGATCACGCTCACACATGCTCCATCCTGGGAGGCGAAGTTCGGCAAGGACGTGCAGGCGCTCCGGAAGGTCGGCGAGGAGGAGTTTCGCAAGACCGCCCACCAAATCAATCGCCGCGCGCAGCAAATCGGGACCGAAGCGGACTTCGATGAGCACTGGGGAGACTGACCGATGAAAACCACAGCGAACGAACACCGCTATCGCGCGACTGAGTCCAAGTACAAGGGCGGAGCCCACGAGATGTACGTCACGTACGACCTCGAGCAGCGCACCCGCAGCGGCAGTGCGATCTACCCCAAGGTCAAGCGAGTCTACATCGCGGGCGACGTGCAGGACTGGAAGGTGGGACAGCTCAAGAAACGGTCGGGCCGCGAAGTGTACGGCGTGCAGATCGCGTACGAACAGCGCCGGAAAGGGTATCGCCGGAAGGAATACACCGCCGAACGCGGCGGAACCGCCTACCAGGTCGCGCCGGCGTCGGTTGAGGCGACCGCTCAGAGCTTCACGCGAATCGAGGAGGTCCCAGAGCGTGCCCGGAACGTCCACTTCTACACCGACGCGAGCAAATTGCCGCAGAAGTACCGCAACGCCGTGCAGGATGTCCGGTAGGGCCTTGCCGCGTATCAGCATCCCAGAACGGCCGCACCTCATCCCAGACCAGTTGGATTTCTCGCAAGGAGGTATCGGCGCCCACCTCACCAATACCCTTGAATTGGTTGAGCAGCGTACGTTCCTGATCAGGCCGCCGGCCGGCCGCTGCGCGCAGCTTCCGCAGATCGCCAGCGTAGCGGTCGAGCGGCTGCTGTGCTGTGTCGCCGAGCATCGTCGCCGTCCTCGAAGGTGGAACTGGTCAAGGTAAATGGCTCCATAGTGTGCCTCCATTCACTCCGCGCTCGGCTGCGAGATCTCTTCCACTACCGCTGCGGTCCGGCGCGGCGCGTCCATTCGGGTTGCGATATCGGCCTGTGCGATGATGCCGAGCAGCCGTCGATTATCGCCGACCACCGGGATGCGGCGGATCTGGTGCTAGGCCATCAGATCAAGGGCGCGCTGTGCATCTATTGCAATGGGAATGCCGCAAGAATCGCGCCATGTCTTAACCATCCGCCAGCAGGCCAGTTACAAGCCGCAGCACGCGGTAGTGTCAGGATGGCAACTCTGCCGCATGTGGTTGAGCAGCGCAGAACAGCGCGTCACCGGTATCGCATGCTTGCCCAGCTTGGCATAGTCTGTGCAGGTGTGTCCAGCACATTTGGCACCCGTGGTTGTACCACTACGGGCGGAACTGGCGCGTGCCAGGTGACGATGCCTACACCCTCCGGGTGCGGATCGAGCCGCCCGATTTTATGCGCCACGACAAGATCAACGGCAAGCGCTTCGCCGCGCCGGTCGAGGTCGAATTCCGCCAGGTTCGGGCGATCCACCCGCTGCCAGAGGCGCCGCGCCTCGGCGATCGTTCCTTGGGTATCGTGCGCCAGGTGCGGCGATACTTCGATCGAGACGAAGCCATCGGCGCTATTGGTGCGGTCATAGAGCGTGCGGAACAGGTCGCAGGCGTCCTGGATATCGGTCACTACACGCGCAAGCCAGCACGTGAGTAACACCAAAAGCGCCGATGGCGACAGATCGGCCATCGAGCTGGTACCGCAACATCGTTCGATCCAGGGTTTGGGGGCCGTCGTGGCCTGATTTCTGCTGTACAAATCGGAATGGCCGCGCGCCAAGGTCGTGGTCTGGGCGCATAACTCGCACCTGGGCGATGCCCGCGCCACCGAGATAGGTGAGCGGGGCGAGTTGAACCTCGGCCAGCTCGTGCGCCAGCGCTACGGCCGCGACGCCTTCAACATCGGCTTCAGCACCTACACTGGCACCGTCACCGCGGCATCGGATTGGGACGCGCCTGCCGAGCGCAAGCGCGTCCGCCCGGCGTTGCCGGACAGCTACGAGGCGCTCTTTCACGCCGTCGCTACCGGCGCTGAACGCGTTGTTGGCGCGCCCGCTGTGATCGTCGAACCGCAGCGCAACTTTCTGCTGCTACTGCGCGCTGGTGGCGACGTGGGCGAACAGCTGCGCGCCCCGCGGCTGGAACGCGCGATTGGCGTGATCTATCTCCCCGAGACCGAGCGCTGGAGCCACTACTTCCACGCGCGCCTCGCCGACCAGTTCGACGCCGTGATTCACATCGACGAGACGCGCGCGGTGGAGCCGTTGGAGCGGACCGCCCATTGGGTGCGGGGCGAACTGCCGGAAACATTCCCCACGTCACGAGTATTTCCCGTTTATGCATCCTGACTGGTGGTAGCCTGGTACACTATTTGCAATTGGCAATGCTGGTATATGGAGCATACGCTCATCCATTGCCTGCGCGAGGCGGCAGGCAGCATGTGCTGGGGTAATACGATGCGCGTTCGCGTTGGCACATCCGGTTGGGTCTACAATCACTGGCGTGGTGTCTTTTATCCCGACGAGCTGCCCCAAGGCAACTGGTTCGAGTACTATGCGCGGGTATTCGATACGGTGGAGGTCAACAACTCATTCTACCGCTTGCCGAGCGTGGCTGCGTTCCTTGCCTGGCGCAAGCAGGCGCCGCCTGATTTTGTGTATGCGGTCAAGGCCAGCCGGTTCCTCACCCATATGAAGAAGCTCCGCGACCCAGAGGAGCCGCTCCAGCGCTTCTTTGAGCGCGCGCGCCACTTGGGCGGCACACTCGGCCCCATCCTGTACCAACTTCCGCCGCGCTGGCAGGTCAATCTGTCGCGATTCGAGAGGTTTTTGATGGCATTGCCGCAGGGCTACAGCCACGTGGTTGAGTTCCGCGATGCGAGCTGGTTGATCGACGAGGTCTTTCAGCTCATGGAGCGGTATGGTGTGGCCCACTGTATCCACGATATGCGGCCCCTGGCGATTCCAGCGCGAGTCACTGTTGCCCCAGTCTATATTCGCTTGCACGGCGACCCAGCGCACGGCGGTGACTATCAGGCGGCAACCCTCGAAATGTGGGCGAGACGCATCACTGCGTGGTGTCGCCAGGGGCTAGACGTCTTTGTCTACTTCAACAACGACATCGGTGGCTATGCCTTGGAAGATGCCCAGACGCTGAGAAATCTACTGGATGCCGCTCGCAGAACTGGAACGCTGGGCTGAGCGGGCATGTCGCAACGACGACCGGTTACGAGTCGTGGCGCAACGTGGAAGGAGCGACTATTACTCAAGCTGCGATCACGCATGAACAGCAACTTGAGGCGCGCATCCGCGCGATTGCGCCACCCGATGCCGACGCCCGCATGATGCCCGAGACCCCTTCCAGGCGCTCTTCTTGGCGCGTGTGTATATGTTCAACCGGGCCGTTTCCACCAAGTTGGACTGATCCAGGTGAGGATCCTGCTTCGCCGCATGCGGGGCCGGGAGAGGATTCGCCTGACAGCCAACATGGGGTACAATGCTGACACACAGCAGCGGGTGGCTCTGTGGCCCACCCGCCACGACCAGCAGTGAACCGCCATAAAGCTAGATAATTTGATCGTCAAAATAAATAAGGTATCGAGATGCCAGATAATCACACAATCGGTGTGCTGTTACCGTTTGTTGAAGGCGACTATTTTAACCTTCTGCTGATGGGTATCCGCGATCTCGTCCAGTCCCGCGGTTTTGAACTGCTCGCCTTCCAGGCAACGCCGTCCGATCTGAAGGCGACGACGTTGGCGCGCGAGCGTGTTGGCGCATGGATTGTTGTGGTGACCACCGAGGGCCTGAGCGAATTTGCGCCGAGCGGCACCCCAATTGTAACGGTAGCGGCAAGCGCCCCTGAGACTGGCTACCCGGCGGTGCTGGCCGACAATCACGGAGGTTTTCAGGCAGCCATCCAGCACCTGTGTGAGCATGGCCACCGCCGGATCGCGTTTGTGGGCTGCCTGGATCAGCCGGACATACAACAGCGTTATCTTGGCTACCAGGCGGCACTGGCGGCCGAACAGATTCCGTTCGATATGGACCTGGTTTACCAGGTTGACACTCACGAGGAGCCGGGCGGTCACCAGGCGGCTCGGCGCATGCTCGACGCGGGCCTTCCGTGTAGCGCGGTCGCCACAGCCACCGACGAGATCGGAATTGGCCTGCTGGAAGAGCTTCAGGCGGCCGGTCGACATATTCCCGAAGATGTGGCGATTGTCAGCTTCGACGATATCGCGCGCGCGCAGCATACTCGCCCGCCCTTGACCACGATCCGCCAGCGCCCCGACGAGCTCGGCCGTACTGCTGCGGAGTTGCTGCTTGATAGGATCGCTGGCAAGGATATCCTGGCCGACATCACCTACGTCCCGACGGCGCTGATCATTCGGCGGTCGTGTGGATGTGACGTGACCACTGATGCGACCATCTTCGATGACAGTGGCGAGCAGGCGCCGGATTGGCAGACTGCGCTGGCGGTGCGGCTTGTGCGCCTCGCCCGCTATCCGCTCCCGCTCGCTTCAGGGACTCAGCCGGAACAGATCTGGCCAGGAGTGACGACCTTGACCCGCGGCTTGGCGGCGGCCGTCGCCGGCACCCAGCTTCCGCCAATGGCTGAGCTTGAGCGGGCCTGGCAGCAGGCGGTTGCCCTTACGCCGGATCTCGCGAACCTCACGATGATGCTCAGAGCGATTGAGCACTCCGCTGCTCCGCACCTGAACACCGACCCGGTGATACGCGCGCGCGTCGAGGCCTTTCTCGATAGTACACGACTCCGTCTAATGCATGCTCGCCTAGCCCAGGAGCGCTCGCAGGTTGAGTATTTCCAGAGCACCGTGCAGAGCAATTACGCGCTGAGCATGCGCTTGCTCAGCGCGGATATGCGCACGCTCCCAGAGTTGGCCTGGCTGGCCCAGACGGATGTGAATGGGGCCTGCTTGGGTCTGTGGGCCGAAACTCCAGCGGGCGAACCGGGCAGGCTTGTCCTGGCTGGCCTGTATCATCGGGAGGGTGGTGCCAGCGTTCCGCACGGAGCCAGTTGTGCCGCAGCGCTCTTTCCGCCGCCTGAGGTCCTGCCCGCATCGGCACGTGTTGGCGGAGGTGATTTGACCCTGATTCTACCGGTACGTACGGATTCACGCGATTGGGGGTTCCTGGCACTGTCGGCACCGTCCAAGGATGTGTTCTTCGCCGAAAACATGCTCACCTGGGCCAGCTTGCTGGGCGTCTCGCTGGATCGCAGGGCACTGCTGGCTTCGCTGACCGAGCAACAAGCCGCTCTGCACCAGCAACAGGAGACGCTGCGCACGGCGTATGAACGCGAGCGGGCGCTGGCCGATACGGTTCGTGAACTTGGCAGCCCGGTTATCCCTCTGCTCCCCGAGGTGCTGCTCGTACCGCTGATTGGCGCGATCAGCAGCGAGCGGGCGCGACAGGTGATTGAGAGTGTGCTCGACGGCGTGAACCGCCATCACGCCAGCACAATTCTGCTTGATATCACCGGGGTGCCATTGGTCGATACGCAGGTTGCCAACTCACTGATACAGACAACACAGGCGGCGATGCTGCTAGGCGCGCAGGTGATCCTGGTGGGAATGCGGCCAGAGATCGCGCAAAGCATCATTGGGTTGGGGATAGACCTGCGCCAGATTATCACGCAGCCCACGTTGGCCGTCGCGCTTCAGCAACTGTTGCTCCAGCGAGATCAGGCCGCTGCAGGCCAGCGCGAATCTCGCCGAGAGCGCCAGCCGCATAGGTGAACCGCGCCGCGATATTTCCAAGAGCGCCGAGGGCTTGAGAATGCACAGCGAGACAATCCGCTGCCCCAGCACAGTAGCACACGCTTGGCGATTCGTAGTCGAACTGGTATGATAGCCTCGATCGATACACTATGCTCGTGGTTTTGGCTCCGCAGAAAGAAGGAGAGCTGCTCAGCGCAGCCGCGATGGTCCGGGCACCACTGCAAAGACGTGTGGTGGCATCAACAGGTCTTATGTCTCTCCGCTACCCCCGTTGGAGTGGTAGCCCAGACGAAGCGAGATCGCGGCCGCTGTCTGCATGACGGCGGTAGCAACTTCTTGCTCGAGCGCACCATGCAAACGGCTCGTCGGAGCGGACAGGCTGACGGCGGCCACGACTCGCCCAAGCTGATCAAAAATTGGTGCGCCGACGCAACAGGCGCCCTCTTCGTTTTCACCATGATCCTGAGCGAAACCACGGTTACGGGTCTGAACTAGCTCCTGCTTCAGCGAATCGAAGGACGAAAGCGTCTGGGATGTGCGCGACACCAGTTGGCCAGGCAGGTGATCACGCCACTGCTCTTCGGGCAGAAAGGCCAGCAGAGCCTTGCCAAGGGCCGTCGAATAAACCGGATCGCGGCCGCCCAGCTTGGCATGCATCCGCAGGGAGCGCCGGCTTTCCACCATTTCCAGATAGACCACTTCCATGTCGTCCAGCATGCCCAGGTTTACCGTTTCGTTGAAGCGATTCCGCAGTTCCCGCATAAACGGTACCGCAACTTCGCGGATGCGCAACCGCGAGCCAACCGCACCCCCAAGCTCCCACATACGCAGGCCGAGCCGGTACAGGTCGGTTGCCGGGTCGTAATCAACGAAACCACATTCGCGCAGCGTGTACAGGTAACGAAAGACCGTCGTCTTGGGCAGCCCGACTCGGTAGCAGATCTCGCTCAAGGCCAGCTCGCGCTGCTCTTCCCCCAGGCATTGCAGAACCTGGAGCGCCTTGTAGACCGGTTTCACGGTATAATCGTTTGCCATAGGCGGCAGTCTATTGAACTGGTATTGGACAGCTTTGTTTCGTCATGCGAAACAAAAGATCCTTGACAAGAAATGTCGGCCATAGTACAGTACGCATATCCCGATTGTCAAGAGGAAGTTAACGGACGAGTCTTGCTGCCATGAGTGCGCTGGCCTGAGATCGCCGTCCAAGGACTTCCTGGATCAGGAATTTCACCTCTCGTCATCTTATTGCCACCGCAACAGACACATGCGCCAGCCGCGCGGCAGCGATCGATATTTTCGGCGCGGTGTGCTGAGCGAAACAGTCGAAGCGCTATCCCATAACGGCTTGTGACCACCTCCACGAAACTCGTCAAGGACGATCGAGGGCACAGGAGGAGATATGGCTTCACCATGGCAAGACCCGCCCGCACGCTACCCTGATGTGGTTGTGGAGCGCGATGTGCCCAGCCGTATGCGGGATGGCACCCTGCTGTACTGCGATATCTACCGCCCCAACGGTGAGGGCCCCTGGCCCGTGCTGCTGATGCGGCATCCCTATGACAAGACCCAGGCGGAAAATTTGTCCTACGCCCACCCATCCTGGTATGCCCGCTACGGCTACATGGTCGTCGTACAGGATTGTCGCGGACGGTGGATGTCCGAGGGTGAGTGGTACCCATTTAAATACGAGGAGCAAGACAGCTATGATACGGTGGTGTGGGCGGCGAGGCTAATTGGCAGCAACGGCCATGTGGCCATGTATGGGTTCTCGTATGCCGGCGCAACCCAACTGTGGGCGGCGCTCCAGCGCCCGCCGGGCCTGGCGGCGATCATGCCCGCGCTCACCGGCTCCGATTACTACGACGGCTGGACCTACCGTGGCGGCGCGCTGCAGCACGCCTTCACCCAATCGTGGTCGGTATTTTTAGCCCAGGACACGGCGCACCGCCGGCAGGACTACGAGCTCGAGGGCAGTATCGCTGGAGCGTTTGGCAACGCCTGGGACAACTACTGGATCCCGCCGCAGTACTACCCCTTCATCCGCCAGGAGGGGCTGGCGCCCTATTACTACGACTGGCTCACACACGACCGCTACGATGAGTATTGGAAGCAGTGGTCGATCCGCACGCGCTACGAGCAGATCGAGGTGCCGGCGCTGCACATTGGAGGATGGTACGACGTCTTCCTGGAGGGGACGATCGAGAACTTCAAGGGCATCCAGGCGCGCGCTGCCAGCGCGCGCGCACGGCAAGACCAGAAGCTGGTGATCGGCCCGTGGTTCCATATGCCGTGGCATCAGAAGGTCGGTGCGTCGATGCGCTGCAGGTGCTCTGGCTCGATCAACACTTGCGCGGCGAGCGCAATCAGCTTGATGGCGAGCCATCGGTCGCCCTGTTCATCATGGGCGAAAACAAGTGGCGCTTCGAGAATGAGTGGCCGCTCGAGCGCGCCCAGACAACCCGGTTTTTCCTACACTCCAAGGGGCGTGCCAATTCGCTGAACGGTAACGGCTGGCTGGACCAGGCGACGCCGAGCGACGAACTGCCGGACATCTTCACCTACGACCCTCGCAACCCGGTCCTGAGCATCGGCGGTCACAGCTGCTGCGTCGATACGCTCACGCCGATGGGTGCGTTCGACCAGCGCTCGCAGGAGTACCGCAACGACGTCTTGATCTACACCACCGACGCGCTCGCGGCGGATACCGAAGTCACCGGTGTCGTTGAGGTCCTGCTCTACGCCGCCTCGACGGCGGTCGACACCGATTTCACCGCCAAACTCGTCGATGTGTGCCCGTGTGGGGACGCTATCAATCTGGCTGAAGGGATCATCCGCGCGCGGTTCCGCGAGTCGCCTGAGCACCCTACGCCAATCGAGCCGAACCGGGTGTACGAGTACCGTATCCTGGTCGGCTCGACCGCCAATGTGTTCAAGGCAGGGCACCGGATTCGGCTCGAGATCTCCAGCTCGAACTTCCCAACCTTTGATCGTAACAGCAACAGCGGGAAGCGGCTCGCCGAGGCAGGCCCTGCGGACTGGTTCGTCGCGACGCAGACCGTTTTCCATGACGATCGCTACCCGTCACACATCGTCCTGCCGATCGTCCCACGCTCGTAGCAACGTCCAGTGGAGGTGATAAGTGGACAAGTTCAGCGAAGAATACTATGACCTGATCGCCGAAAAACTCTACACCGCCGTCCTGGCCGACATCATGGACGATATGGGCCACCGCACTCAGGTGATGCGCCACGACATCCGCCCGCTGTACGCCGAAGCAAAAGTGGTGGGCCGCGCGGCGACCATGCTGGCGGCCGAAGTCTACGAGACCCCGATCGAGCCGTATAAGCTGGAGATGGCGCTGCTGGACGAGCTTCAAGTAGGCGATGTGGTTGTCTGCACGACTCAAGGCTCGCGGCGGTCGGCGGTCTGGGGCGAGCTGCTCAGCACCCACACACGGACAAAAGGCGGCCGCGGGGCGATCATGGATGGGCTCAGCCGGGACTCGTGGGGGATCATCGCGATGAAGTTTCCGGTCTTCGCCACCGGCCTGACTCCGGCCGACTCGAAGGGTCGCTGCGACGTGATCGCGACCCGCGTGACGATCGAGGTCGGCGGCGTGCTGGTTCATAACGGCGACCTGATCGTGGCCGACTACGACGGATGCCTGGCCGTTCCCCGCGAGATCGAGGATGCGGTGATTGGCCGGGCGATGCAGAAGGTAGCCGACGAGAACCAGATTCGCGAGATTCTGCGGCAGGGCGCCAGCATCCAGAAGGTGTTCAAAGAGTATGGAATTCTCTGAGCCATAGAAAGGAGAACCCTCCCAATGAGTAAGAAGTACGGCGTAGGTATCATTGGCGCCGGCTGGGTGTCAGGCGAGTACGTGAAAGCGTTCCGCGATCATCCGTTAACCGAAGTCGTGGGGATGTATAACCGCACGCCCGGTAAGGCCACGAACGTGCTGAAACAGCACGGGGTTGAGGCGAAGGAGTACGATACCCTCGACGATCTGTACAGAGACGACCGCATCAACATCATCGTCTCCTGCACCCATCCGCATCTGCGGGCCGAACACTGTGTCCGGGCGGCGCAAACTGGCCGGCACATCGTGATCGAGAAACCAGCTGGCCTCTCGCCCGAGGAAACGGCGCAGATCCGCGATGCTGTCGCCAAGGCCGGCGTGAAATCGATCACCAGCTTTGTGCTACGCTGGAACCCGCAGTTCGAGACGGTGCAGCAGTTGATCAAGGATGGTGTGCTGGGCGAGCTGATCTATGGCGAAGCCGACTACTGGCACCCACTCAAGAAAGCATACCCCGGCTATCCCTCCTATATCACCAAAGAGCGCGCCCGCAGCGCCTTCCTCTCGGCGGGCTGCCACGCCGCCGATATCCTCCGCTTTCTTGGAGGGGAGATCGTCGAGGTGACGGCTTTCTCGACCGGCCCGAAGCTCAACATGGAGTACGAGTATGATCCAGTGACGGTCGCTTCGGTGAGGTTCGCCAACGGCGGTGTGGGCAAGCTATCGTCGATCCTCG